>Ga0070664_100002322_pt1 | contig 15273 bp, 6 predicted proteins | sample KBSC73metaG_FD_65863 | JGI IMG/M metagenome (GOLD analysis project Ga0070664, IMG submission 65863) | Corn rhizosphere microbial communities from Kellogg Biological Station, Michigan, USA - KBS C7-3 metaG | ecosystem: Host-associated > Plants > Roots > Rhizosphere > Soil ... | reverse complement strand
AGGATCACCGGGTCGACCGGCTTGAACACATAGTCGACCGCACCCATCGCATAGCCGCGGAGCTGGTGCTCGGTTTCCTTGTTGACCGCCGAGAGGAAGACGATGGGGATGCCCTTCGTCTGCTCGCGTTCGCGGATGATCTGGGCGGTCTCGTAGCCGTCCATGCCCGGCATGTAGACGTCGAGGAGAATGACCGCGAACTCGCCCTTGAGGAGATGCCGAAGCGCTTCCTCGCCCGAGCGTGCGAGCACGACTTGCCCAAGGTCTTCGAGGACCGTCGCAATCGCGAGCAGGTTCCGCTCGTCGTCGTCGACCAGGAGAACTCGCGCGTGCTCGGTCTGCGGCTCGACCGGCATAGGGTCGTCCTCGATCCGAAGCGGCACGGGAATTTCCCCCACGGGTCCGTTCATCCGCTACTCGGCAGCTTGCAGCGGCACCGGCGGCGCGGCCGCCACTTGCGCCTCCCGGCCGCGCGCGACCCACACGCGAAGCAGTGCGAGGAGCAGCTCGATGTCGACCGGCTTGGCGATATAGTCGGACGCGCCGGCATCGAGGCACTTCTGCCGGTCGCCCTTCATCGCCTTGGCGGTGACCGCGATCAGCGGCAAATCGGCGAGTTCCCGACGCTTGCGGATCTGCTGCATGGTCTCATAGCCGTCCATCTCCGGCATCATGATGTCGATCAGGGCCACATCGACGCCCGGGGTCTGTTCAAGGATCAGGATGCCATCCTTCCCGCGCTCGGCGTGGAGCACCTCCACATCATGGCTCTCAAGAACGCTCGTCAATGAGAAGATGTTGCGGATGTCGTCGTCGACGATCAGCACCTTGGCGCCGGCAAGCTCCGGCACTGGCTTCGTCGCCGGCGAGGAGCCGTCATTGGCCTTGCGCCGCTTGCGCGGCTTCTTCTCGGTTTCGGCGCGCAGGTCGGTGAACAGCCGCACAAGCTCTTCACGTTCCGCCGGCTTTTCGGTCACGCCGAAGGCGCCCAAGCTGACCGCGGCCTGGCTCCGGTCAACCCCCGAAACGACATGGATCGGCACATGGCGGGTGTCGGCATCATGCTTCAGGAGGTCGAGCAGCACGAAGCCGTCGATGTCCGCCAGGCCGAGGTCGAGCGTGATCGCGCTTGGCTGAAGCTTGCGTGCCATCGCCAGCGTGCCCGCGCCGGCGGTCGAGATCACGCCCTTCAGGCCCGCCTCGTGCGCGGCATCGAGCAGGATGGTCGCGAAGGTCGGATCGTCCTCGACGATCAGCACGAAGGGGTCCTTACCGAGCTCGTCGCGGTCGTCGTTGACCTCGAAGCTCGTCGGGAGCGCCGAAGGAACTACCGCTCCGCTATTGTCGTAGCGCGCCGGCGTTCCGGCAATCGCGGTGGAGACTTCCGCTTCCGCCTCGACGGGGATGTACAGGGTGAAGACGGAGCCTTCGCCCGGCGTCGAACGCACCTGGAGTTCGCCGCCGAGCAGGCGCGCGATCTCGCGGCTGATCGACAGCCCCAAACCCGTGCCGCCATATTTGCGGCTGGTCGTGCCGTCCGCTTGCTGGAACGCCTCGAAGATCAGCTTCTGCTTGTCCTGCGGGATGCCGATGCCGGTGTCGGTGACCGCGATCTCGATCGCCCGGTCGGCGTTGCGCAGCACCGGGTGCGTCGGGCTCCACCCGCTGTCGGCGCAGCGGACGCCGAGCGTGACGCTGCCCTTCGACGTGAACTTGAACGCGTTCGACAGCAGGTTCAGCACGATCTGCTGCAGCCTTTTCTCGTCGGTGAGGATCTTCTGCGGCAGCTTGGGATCGAACTTGACGTTGAAGTCGAGCCCCTTGTCCGAAGCGAGCTGGCGGAAGGTACGCTCCATGTGCTGCTTCAGATGCGCCATCGGCATCTCGCCGACCTCGATCGTCACCGTTCCGGATTCGATCTTCGACAGGTCGAGGATGTCGTTGATCAGGTTGAGCAGGTCCGAACCCGCCGAATTGATCGTCCGCGCGAACTCGACCTGCTTCTCGTTGAGGTTGCCCTGGGCGTTGTCGGACAACAGCTTCGAGAGGATCAGCAGCGAGTTGAGCGGAGTCCTGAGCTCGTGACTCATATTGGCGAGGAACTCGGACTTGTATTTCGAGGTCAGCGCCAGCTGCTCGGCCTTCTCCTCGAGCGCACGGCGCGCCATCTCGATCTCGAGGTTCTTGGCCTCGACCTGCTTCTTCTCGTTCTCGAGCAGCTGCGCTTTCTCCTGAAGCTCCTCGTTGGTCGCGTGCAGCTCCTGCTGCTTGCGGGTGAGCTCGGTCTGGCGTGACTGAAGCTCCTGAGTCAGCAGCTGCGATTGCTTGAGCAGGCCCTCGGTGCGCATCGTCGCGGCAATCGTGTTGAGCACGATGCCGACCGATTCCATCAGCTGGTCGAGGAAGTTCTGGTGGGTTTCGTTGAACTCGCTGAACGAGGCGAGCTCGATCACCGCCTTCACCTCATCCTCGAACAACGCTGGCAGGATGCTGACGTTCGCCGCCGTCGCATTCCCGAGGCCTGAGCCGATGCGGATGAAGTCGGGCGGGACGTCCTTGAGCAGGATCGGCCGCCGGTCGGCCGCAGCCTGACCGATCAGGCCCTCGCGCAGCCTGAACTGCTGCTTGAGTTGCTCGGGGCTTTCGGCGCCGTAGCTCGCAACCAGGTCGAGCTTCGTCTCGTCCTCCTCGCGCTTGGTGACGTAGAACACGCCGTATTGCGCGTTCACCAGCGGCGCGAGCTCGGACATGATGAGGTTCGACACGGTCGCGAGGTCGCGCTCGCCCTGGAGCATACGGCTGAAGCGGGCGAGGTTGGTCTTGAGCCAATCCTGCTCCGCATTCTTGAGCGTCTGCTCCTTCAAGTTCGAGATCATCTCATTGATCGTGTCCTTGAGCGCCGCCATCTCGCCGGACGCCTCGACGGCGATGTAGCGGGTGAGGTCGCCCTTGGTCACGGCCATGGCCACTTCCGCGATCGAGCGGACCTGGTTGGTCAGGTTCGCGGCGAGCTGGTTCACGTTGTCGGTCAAGTCGCGCCACAGGCCGGCGGCCCCGGGTACGCGCGCCTGGCCGCCGAGCTTGCCCTCGATGCCGACCTCTCGGGCCATGTTGGTGACCTGGTCGCCGAAGGTCGACAGCGTATCGATCATGAAGTTGATCGTGTCGGCCAAAGCGGCAATCTCGCCCTTGGCGTCCACCGTCAGCTTGCGCTTCAGGTTGCCCTGCGCGACCGCGGTCACCACTTCCGCGATGCCGCGGACCTGGTTGGTGAGGTTGGTCGCCATCAGGTTGACGTTGTCGGTCAAGTCCTTCCACGTTCCGCCGACGCCCGGCACCTGCGCCTGGCCGCCGAGCTTGCCCTCCGTGCCGACTTCCCTCGCCACGCGGGTCACCTCGCTGGCGAAGGCGTTGAGCTGGTCGACCATCGTGTTGATCGTGTTCTTGAGGGCGAGGATTTCGCCCTTCACGTCGACGGTGATCTTCTTCGACAGGTCGCCCTTGGCGACGGCGGTGGTGACGTCGGCGATGTTGCGCACCTGGCCCGTAAGATTCGCGGCCATGAGGTTCACGTTGTCAGTGAGGTCCTTCCACGTGCCGGCGACGCCGCGCACCTGTGCCTGCCCGCCGAGCTTCCCTTCCGTGCCCACTTCGCGCGCAACGCGAGTCACTTCCGAGGCGAACGAGTTGAGCTGGTCCACCATCGTGTTGATGGTGTTCTTGAGCTCGAGGATTTCGCCCTTCACATCGACGGTGATCTTCTTCGACAAATCGCCCAAGGCGACCGCGGTCGTCACTTCGGCGATGTTGCGCACCTGGCCGGTGAGGTTCGCCGCCATGGCGTTGACGTTGTCGGTCAGGTCCTTCCACGTGCCGCCGACGCCGGGCACCTGCGCCTGCCCGCCGAGCTTCCCTTCGGTGCCGACCTCGCGCGCCACGCGAGTCACCTCGGAGGCGAAGGCGTTCAGCTGATCGACCATGGTGTTGATCGTGTCCTTGAGCGCGAGGATCTCGCCCTTCACGTCCACGGTGATCTTCTTGGAGAGGTCGCCCTTCGCGACCGCGGTGGTCACTTCGGCGATATTGCGCACCTGACCCGTCAAATTGCCGGCCATCAGGTTCACGCTGTCGGTCAGGTCGGCCCAGGTGCCGGCGACGCCTTCAACCTGCGCCTGGCCGCCGAGCTTCCCTTCCGAACCGACTTCGCGCGCGACGCGCGTCACTTCCGACGCGAACGAGTTCAGCTGGTCGACCATCGTGTTGATAGTGTTCTTCAGCTCGAGAATCTCGCCCTTCACGTCGACGGTGATCTTCTTCGACAAATCGCCTCGCGCGATCGCCGTCGTGACCTCGGCGATGTTGCGCACCTGCCCGGTCAAATTGTTCGCGAGCTGGTTGACGTTGCTGGTGAGGTCGGCCCACGTCCCGGCGACGCCCGGCACTTCGGCCTGCCCGCCGAGCTTGCCTTCCGTTCCGACTTCGCGCGCAACGCGGGTCACTTCCGAGGCAAAGCCGTTGAGCTGGTCCACCATCGTATTGATGGTGTTCTTGAGCTCCAGGATCTCGCCCTTCACATCGACGGTGATCTTCTTCGACAGGTCGCCGCGCGCGATGGCGGTAGTGACCTCGGCGATGTTGCGGACCTGGCCCGTGAGGTTGTTGGCGAGCTGGTTGACGTTGTCGGTAAGGTCGGCCCAGGTGCCGGCAACGCCAGGCACCTGCGCCTGACCGCCGAGCTTTCCTTCGGTGCCCACTTCGCGCGCGACGCGCGTCACCTCGCTGGCGAAGCCGTTGAGCTGGTCGACCATGACGTTGATCGTGTTCTTGAGCTCGAGGATCTCGCCTTTGACGTCGACGGTGATCTTCTTGGAGAGATCGCCGCGCGCCACGGCGGTGGTCACTTCAGCGATGTTGCGGACCTGACCCGTCAGATTATCGGCCATGAGGTTGACGTTGTCGGTCAAGTCCTTCCACGTGCCGGCGACGCCTTCCACGCGCGCCTGGCCACCGAGCTTGCCCTCGGTGCCGACCTCGCGCGCCACGCGCGTCACTTCTGACGCGAAGCCATTGAGCTGGTCGACCATCGTGTTGATGGTGTTCTTGAGTTCGAGGATTTCGCCCTTCACCTCGACGGTGATCTTCTTGGACAAGTCGCCGCGGGCGACGGCGGTGGTCACTTCGGCGATGTTGCGGACCTGGCCGGTGAGGTTGGTCGCCATCGCGTTGACGTTGTCGGTGAGGTCCTTCCAGGTGCCGGCGACGCCTTTCACCTTGGCCTGGCCGCCGAGCTTTCCTTCGGTGCCGACCTCGCGCGCCACGCGCGTCACTTCCGACGCGAAGCTCGCAAGCTGCTCGACCATCGTGTTGACGACCCTGCCGATGCGCAAGAACTCGCCGCGCAGGGGCCGGCCGTCGATTTCGACCGACATGGATTGGGAGAGATCGCCTTTGGCGACGGCGCCGATCACGCGTGCAACCTCGGCGGTCGGTTGGACCAGATCTTCGATCAGCTCGTTGACCGCCCTGATCTTGCTGTCCCAGCCGCCTGTTGCGCCGCGTACCCGGGCGCGCTGCGTGATCTTGCCTTCCTTGCCGACGACCTTCGAAAGGCGCTCGAATTCGTTCGTCAGCGCCTCGTTCATTCCGACGACTTCGTTGAACAGGCTGGCTATCTCACCGTCGACGCCATCAACCTCTTCGGGGAGGCGCACAGAAAAGTCACCACGGCGCAACGCGCGAAGCGCGCTGACGAGTTGGCGGCGATCGATAAAGTCCCGCGGGGTCTGAATGTTCACTGTTTACTCCGCTAGCTACTCTCCCCCCGCCCGGCGTTGATCCAAACGCAGCCCCCCGGCTGCGGCTAAGCCAATATTATCAAATGATTCGGTTTACGCGCGATGAAAATGCAGCACGGATTCAAATTCCTTTAATTTCTGTGGACCGCGCAGGCGTTGCGCCTCATCTGCACCATGGAGCTCCCAACAGCGGCAGCAAGTTTGCTGCATGATAATGACTTGATTGATGCGTGCTCAAGGCACTAGGCGGGTTCGGATGCCATTTCTCCCTCCGGACCGGTCGCGGGATCGCCGGATCGAGGATCCGACCAACCTCTGGATCATCCATCCGGCAGCGCGTGCGCTGCTCCCGTGGTTCGTCTCGCGCCGGATTACCGCTAATGCGGTGTCCGTCGGAGCGCTGTGCCTGGGAGCTCTTGCCGCACTGGCGTTTGCATACTGGCGTCTGTGGCCCTTCGCGGCCGTCGGCCTGCTTCTGTCGATGGCATGGCTCGTCGCCGACGGGTTGGATGGGATGATTGCCCGCGCAACCGGGACCGCGAGTCCCTTCGGACGCTTTCTCGACGGCCTGTGCGATCACGGTGTCTTCGTCCTGATGTATGTCGCGTTGGCAGCATCGATCGGGACCGTGGAAGCATGGGTTCTCGCCATTTCCGCGGGCGTGATTCACGCGCTGCAATCGAATATTTACGAGAGCGAGCGCGCTCGTTTCCACCGGCGATGCGTCGGTCTCGCGACGGTAGCGCGTTCGTCAAGCCGCAACGTGCTGGTCCGCGTTTACGATCAGGTTTCGGCACTGGCCGACACCTTCGCCCAGCCGTTTGACGGAGTGCTCAGCGGGCACGGCAATCCCGTGCAGCTCGGCACAGAATATGGCGAGCGCGCGGCAAAGCCGCTGCGCCTGATGAGTCTGCTCAGCGCCAATATGCGGGTCTACGCGATTTTCGTGGCCTGCATCTTGCGAAATCCAAGCCTCTTTTGGTGGTTCGAGATACTGCCTATGAGCGCAATACTCGTGGTCGCCCTTTGCTGGCACCGCAGTGTGGAAGCGGGGCTGATCCGTCGCCTGGGTCTGGGGCCGGCATCGCTTGCGCACTTACCATCGACCCATTCAAAGGACGTGACGAATTAATGCCGAACATCAACATCGCCATCGTCGGGGTCGGGAACTGCGCCAGCTCTCTGGTCCAGGGCCTCTCTTATTACCGCCACGGCGCGAACGACACGGTCGGGCTCATGCATTGGGAAGTGGGCGGGTACCGGCCCAGCGACATCCATGTGGTGGCCGCGTGGGACGTCGACCGGCGCAAGGTCGGCAAGGATGTTGCTGAGGCAATCTTCGCCCAACCGAACTGCACCGAGGTGTTCTGCGACGACATCCCCAAAAACGGCGCGGTCGTCCGCATGGGGCGCAAGCTCGACGGCGTCGCGGATCACATGAGCGACTATCCGGAAGACCGCACCTTTGTGATCGCCGACGAACCGGAGCCGGAGCAAGCCGACGTCGTTCGTCAGCTCAGGGAGTCGCGCGTCGACGTGCTGATGAACTATCTTCCCGTGGGCAGCCAGAAGGCCACGGAATTCTACGCCGAGTGCGCGCTCGAGGCCGGTGTGGCCTTCGTCAACTGCATCCCCGTCTTCATCGCCAGCGATCCCGTGTGGGCCCAGCGGTTCCGCGACCGCGGCGTCCCGATCATCGGGGACGATATCAAGGCGCAGCTCGGCGCGACGATCGTTCATCGGGTGTTGACCGACCTGTTCGCCAAACGTGGCGTCCGCCTCGAGCGGACCTATCAGCTCAATACCGGAGGCAACACCGACTTCCTCAACATGCTCAACCGTTCTCGCCTCGCGTCGAAGAAGGAGAGCAAGACCGAAGCGGTGCAGGCCGTCGCCGAACGGCGGCTCGACGACGAGAACATCCACGTTGGTCCGTCCGACTATGTCGCGTGGCAGAACGACAACAAGCTGTGCTTCCTGCGCATGGAAGGGTCGATGTTCGGCGGAGTGCCGATGAACCTGGAATTGCGGCTGTCGGTCGAGGATTCCCCCAACAGCGCCGGCGTCGCCATCGACATGATTCGCTGCGCCAAGCTTGCGCTTGATCGTGGACAGGCGGGGCCGATCAACGCGCCCGCAGCCTATTTCTGCAAGCATCCTCCCGAACAGATGACGGACGACCTCGCGCAGCACGCCGTGGAAGAGTTCATCCTCGGCTAGTGAGATGATCTCGACGGCAATCCTGCTTGCGGCGGGCGAGGGGAGCCGCCTGCGATCTGCTGCGCCCCTCAAGCCGCTGTGCAACGTCGCAGGCCAGCCTCTGCTCGCGCATGCGCTCCTCGGGTTCGCCCAAGCGGGGCTGAAGCGAGCGGTCGTCGTCGTCGGTTATGGGGCTGACGAGATCGCCGGCCACATCGCGTCGCGTTCCTGGCCGCTCGCCGTCGAGACCGTCGTGAACGACGATTATCGCAGCCCCAACGGCACATCGGTGCTCGCCGCGGGGCCGCTGATCGAGGGGGAAGAAGCACTCCTCGCGATGTGTGATCATCTCGTGGAGCCGAACCTCTATCGCCTCGTCATCGAGGCTGGAGCTGCCGCCGGCGCTCGGCTCTGCGTCGACCGGCGCGTCGACAGTGAGTGGATCGACATCGAGGATGTCACCCGCGTGCAAACGGCAACGGGTCGGATCGTGGCGATCGGCAAGGGCTTGGTCCCGTTCGACTGTTTCGACACTGGGGTGTTCGCCATCGCCCCAGCCTTCTTCGCCGCACTGCGCAAGGTGCAATTCCCGTCGGTGACGGAAGCGATGCGCATCCTCGCGGCTGACGGAAAAGCCATAACCGTCGACTGCGGCGAGCTTCGCTGGATCGACGTCGATGACGCAATCGCTCTCGAGAAAGCCGAGCGTTGGGTCGAAGAGCGCCGTTTGAATTGCCGTTGAAAAGGTCATCGACACTAGGGCTCAAACCTAGGACCCGCTGATTAAGAGCGCGGTTTGAGAAACAGCCAGGGATTTTCGAAGCTGTCCGGTGCTGCATCCCCCAAAGGATATGTTGGTCCAAGCATGTCTGCGATTTGTGCGATTTAGTGTAATGTTCCGGACTTAAGTCGACCGGGTCGCCGGAAGAATCGGCCTGGCGTTTGGGGGCAGCGATTGGGAAAAGCCGTTCGCTGGCAAGTCAGTCTTTGCGTCGTCGTGCTAGCGACCGGCTCCCGATCGTTCGCGTCCGCAGAGCAGGTGCAGCATGGAGCTGCGACCGATGAAAAAAGCCGCCGAGGGCCCGCGAGTCCGATCGCTCAATCTGTAGAGGCGAACGAGCCCTCTCCGCAAATCGTGGTCACAGGTTCACGCATACCGCGAACCGACCTGACTGCCGTCAGTCCGGTTACGATCATCAAGGGCGACGAATTCAAGCTGCAGGGCGCCGCGAACGTCGAGGAAGTCCTAAACGGATTTCCGCAAGTCAATCCATCGGAAGGCGAGTTCGTTTCGGCGGGCGCAACGGGTCTCGCAACTGCGGATTTGCGTGGACTTGGTTCCGTCAGGACGCTCGTGCTGGTCAACGGTCGGCGGCTTATGCCTGGCGACCCGCGCTTTCCCGTTGCCGACCTCAACAGCGTTCCGACCTCGCTCGTCCAGCGTGTCGAAGTGCTGACCGGGGGGGCGGCTGCCGTTTACGGCTCCGACGCGGTTGCCGGTGTCGTCAACTTCATCCTCGACACGAGGCTTCAGGGCTTGAAGATCGACGGCCAGCTGGGCGCATACCAGCACGATAATCGGAGCCGTTTTGTACAGGGGCTGCTCGACCAGCGACAGATGCCGTACCCGCGCGGCAGCGTCTTGGACGGCCGCCGCGATCATGTGTCGGCGGCATTCGGGCACGCCTTCTCCGATGGCCGCGGTCACATCGAGCTCTATGCGGGCTACCGTCGCATTGCCGGACTGACGCAGGACCAGCGAGATTACAGTGCTTGCTCCATTACTGCGGTACTTGTTCGCGGGAGGCCGACGAGCACACTCGAGTGCGGCGGCGCCCTGCTCGCCTATCCCGGAAACTTCTTCGATAATCTGGGGAATGTCTATCAGGTCACTGGCGCCCGGACGTTCGTTCCTGGTCTAGGGCGATTCAATATCGCGCCCTGGAACTTCTATCAGCGGCCGGACAAGCGTTTCACTGCCGGCGGCTTTGCTGATTTCCGCTTATCAAATGCCGTGCAGGCCTACATTGAAGTCATGGCGATGCGGGACCGATCGGTGGCGCAGACCAGTCCGTCGGGCGACGTCACAAACACGGACACGATCAATTGCGATAACCCTCTGCTGTCGACTCAGCAGCGTTCGCTGATCTGCCGGAGTGGGAATTTCGTTGGCGAACTGCCGGTTATCGACAGTGCCGGAAATGTCATTCAGATCCTCGGCACGCCGACGCCCTTTCCCGATCCGGTGACCGGTGGGACCTATTCACGCGGGTGGCTCCTCGTCTCCCGCCGCAGCATCGAAAGCGGTGCAATACAGGACCACCTGAGGCACAGGAGCGTTCGGCTAGTCGCCGGCCTCAAGGGCGATCTGGGGCCCGGCGCTATCTACGACGCAAGCTACGTGTTCGGACATGTCCAGCTCGACGAGCGACTCCGCAACATCCTGTCGATCTCACGGCTTGGTAAGGCCCTCGACATTGTCACCGATCCGTCGAGCGGCCAACCCGTATGCCGCTCGGTACTGATTGCGCGCCAGCTGGGGGCCTCGGCGACGGGCGCAGATTCGAACTGCGTCCCATGGGACATATTCGCGCGCGGCCAGGTGTCGCGCCAATCGGTCGCCTATCTCACCGTCCCATTGTCCGCGCGCGGCTCGTTCGAGCAGCGCATCGCGAACGCAAATGCCACGATAGAGCTCGAGCGTTGGGGAATTCGCAGTCCCTGGTCCGACGAGGGACCTGCAATCAACCTCGGCGCCGAGCATCGGATAGATTCCGTCGACTTTCAGCCGGACCCATCCGCGCAAAGCGGCGATATCGCGGGTTTCACACCGCAGGTATCTCCAGTCCGGGGCTCGGTCCGCGCGAGCGAACTCTTCGCGGAGGCCAGAGTCCCGCTGGTCAACGACAGGCTGGTGCGCCGCCTGGCGTTCGAGGGCGGGTTCCGCAAGTCCTGGTATCGGAACGGCGCAAGCCAATTCTCGACCGGCGCCTACAAGCTCGCGCTCGATCTGACGGCCTTCACGGGGGTGCGGCTCCGTGCCAGTCAGCAACGTGCGAACCGCGTGCCGAACGTCCAGGAGCTTTTCACGCCCGCCCAGGCAAGTTCGTTCGATCGAGATCCGTGCGCAGGCGCTGCTCCCGACGCGTCCGAAACGCAGTGCACGCTAACAGGCGTCGCGCCGGGCCAATATGGCCGGATCCTCGCGGCGCCGGCATCGCTCTTGGCCTATCACTCCATCATTGGCGGGAACACTCGCCTGCAACCCGAAATCTCGACCACTCGAACTGTCGGCATCGTGCTCGAGCCGCAATTTCTGAAGGATTTCGATGCCACGCTGGACTGGTGGGATATCAAGCTTGCCGGCGCCATTGCTCAAATCGGTGCCCAGACGATCATCGATGACTGCATTGCCGCCGGCGATCCCGATTTCTGCGGCCGCATTCATCGCGATCCGAATGGGTCGCTGTGGCTCGGCAACGGTCACATTGATGACCGGCAGGCCAACATCGGTGGACTGCACGTGCGCGGCATAGACATCGGCGCCGACTATTCTACGCGGGTCCGCCGCATAGGCTCAGCAAGCATAGAATTCCGCGGCAGCTATGTTCTTCACCGGATCACAGATAAGAGCGGCCTGTCAGCGCCCTATGATTGCGCGGGTCTGTTCGGCACTCCTTGCGATATTCAGCCGCGGTGGAAGCATGTCGCGCGGATGACGTGGAACCCGCCCCATGGGCCTTCAGTGTCGTTTCATTGGCGACATATCAGCGCAGTGACACTTGCCGCGCTCGATCCGAGCTTTAACGAGACCGATAACGTCAGTCCGGCTAGCACGAGGCTTTCAGGACAGGACTATATCGACCTGGCGATGTTGTTCAGGATCAGGAAGGCGGTCGAGCTCCGTCTTGGCGTGAACAATGTCTTCGACCGCGAACCGCCGCTGCTTGCCCGGAACACCGCGGCGGGCGGCGGGCCGGTCAACGGCAATACCTATCCGGAATGGTATGATGCGCTGGGCCGATTCATCTTCGCCAACGTGACGATCAATTTCACGCGCTGAGGAGCATCACGACTTCAACGCCGCTAACAATTGCGGGGTGCACTCGGTTCGTCGGGCTGGGTCGGTGCAGAAGTCGGGCCATTTACCGGTCTCGCGCCAATAGCTGATCAGGCCCATCCGGGATGCTAACGGAAGGAAGCCCGGATCCTGCCGTAGATTTCGCGTGATTGGCGTGAACAGGAACCAAGAATCCAAGCGCTGGTGTCCGAGCGCCGAATTCGCCTGATCCATAGCCTGTTTGGGTTCTCCAAGTCCCGCCACCATCATTATTTCGGTTTCGCGGGGAATTATGCCGTGATCGGCAGCCAGGCGGATCCGACGAATGACCTCGCCAGTCACTTTCGCGGAATGCGTCGCCCTAGCTTCGATATAGCTTCGCCAAATGGCATTGCTCTCATCTGGCGATGCCTGCGCATCGAGGGAATCGAAAATTTTGAGGGCGGCCGCAGGCTGTTCGTAAAAGCCGGCGACATACTGCCGCACTCTTCGGACGCCCGCATGGTTCGGCCAGAGCCGGAATCCCCGTTCTGTCCAATTCCTCGCTGCAGGCAGGTTTCCAATGTTGGCATAACTGCGCGCGAGCTGTGCCGTCTTGGGTGCGCCCCATTCATCGATCGCATGCGCGGTCAATCTTAAGGATAGGGATTCGCGCAGACGTCCGACATTGTCCAACAACCTGCCATCAGCGGAATACAATCCGGCAAGCGCCGCCTTGGGGTGCCTTGCGAGCGTCATGCCGCGCAGCAGCCTCCCCTCTTGGTCGCGGTAATTGTAGGCCGGCTCAAGCTCGGACAAGATCGAGTACGCACCCGCATCTTCGGGATCGAGCTTGAGAGTAAGATTTGCCTCCTGCCGCGCCGCATCATTCATCGCTTGGGCGCGAGCGGGAACATCGACGTTGCGCGCGGCCTCTGCATAGGCATAGGCCAACACGTCATGACCAAGGGCAAATTCAGGATGACGTGTCACGATGGCCTGCGCACGTTCGAGCTCCTGTGGCCAGGTGTCAGTGCCGCCTTGACGGATCATGTCGGCTACCTGGAGCAAGGCCGACAGCGCGGAATTGTCGGTTAACGGCGGATTCGCGCCACGCGCGAAAATAATCGTGTTAATCTCGTCGGCAACACGTGCAGCGACCTCGAGCGGCAGGTCGGACGTCTCGCGACCGCCTCGTGTGAACTGCGTTGCCCATAACGCTTCATGGGTTACGCCGTCTTCGATCCGGACATCGATGTTGGTGTGACGTTCCTCGTCACGTACAATTGCAGTCACAACCAACCCTGCCGAGGGGCTTGTCTGTCTCGATTCATTCTTGCCAGTCTGCTCGGCCTCCAGGACCGCTTGAATCTGGCTGTCGCCAAGCTGATTGACGACCTCGTTGGAGATTCTCCGCGCGAGCGCGCGAGCGTCCGCCGAATCGGTGAGTGCTTCGAACGGCTGGACGGCAACGCGAAGTGCTTGGTGTTCGCGGTCACGAGACGCCCAGAACGCCGCACCTCCGGCAACCAGGATGAGAAGCACAACCGCGGCTATTAAACCGCTGAACCGAACACCGCTCTTGGGTGAAGTCGTAGACTCCGCGGCACGATCATTGCGGGCTGGATCGGATGACGTGAGGCGATAGCCAACTCCTAGAATCGCCTCGATTGCGAAGGGAGGGTCGTTGTAATCGGCGGCGAGTTTCCGAAGCTTGCCGATGCAACGGTAAATGGCGTCCTCGCTGACGGACAGCCCGCGCCAGCAGCGGCTCACGAGATCGTCTTGCGAGATGACCGAGCCGCGCGCTTGAGCAAGCGCGACAAGGACCTGCATCACGCGTCGCTGCAGCGTCTGGGAGCTGCCGTCCCATTCGACCTCGCATCTTGCGGGACGAACGCGGAGCGATCCCAGATCGAAGTCCGGTTCCCGCGCCAGATCGATGCTGTGCATCCACATGGCGTCCGGCGTCGACTCGTTCATGCGCCCCCTCGGCACTTCGCGGCAGCCTGATCATATCATGCGGCGCCGCAGCGCAGAACATCCGGAGGCGATCGTTTCGAAATCGCCAGAATTGCGATGAGGTCGGCAAGAGATCGGGCCGGATCGGGAAGAGATCGGGCCATGAATCTCAACGGCTTAGCTAAGCTCGCGCGAAGATTGTCCTTGCTGCGAAAGGAAGACGGGCATGTCGCGCCAGCCTTGGGACCCGGACGGGCGTTCGTTGTTCACGAGGACAATAGTCCTGCCGATGTGCATGGCGCTGTCAGCATGCGGCGGCGGTGGTGACGATTTCGTCGCCAGCATCCCGCCACCGCCTGTCACGCCGACGCTGACGCCGACACCGTCGCCAGCGCTGCCCGCCGGTACAGTGGCATTCAATTATGCTGCGACTAATCCGGTCGACGTTCGGACCAGCTGGCTAGACTCTCCCGCGAACCGTTTGGGGACGACCGACGTAATCGGCCTCATCACAGTTTTTCCGGGAAGTGGGGGTCAGCCTACCACACGTATGGCTGCAGCCGGTGAGTTCACCGTCACCACGTCCCAGCAACAGCTCGACCATCGATATGCGCTCAACACGACTGGTGGGAATTTTCCTGCCGGTATCATGTCAATCGCCGGCTCCGCTGCTCAGCGCTCATGGGAAATCAATGATAGCGTCGCGTATCTCTACGGCAATCCGTACGGTGATACCCCCCAGTATTTCGGTCAGCGGCTGGGCGGCTTTTCCACCGACGGAAAGCAACTCTTTTCCTATGACTATTCGCGCGCTTCCGGTGGCGGTGCTCAGCTCGCGCTGAATCCCAATCAGAAACTGCAGTCCAGCTTTATCTACGACGTCGGCTATTCCTATGCCGCGATGGGCGAATGGTCGTGGCAGGTCGTCGATCTGGACGGCAAGCTGGCCGGCGACTCCGACAAACTGCTGTTCGTCAATGGGGATCGGACGCCGGCCGGCGCCATCCCGGTTTCCGGTACTGCGACATACGATGCGCGAACGCTCCTGGGGTGGGTCAAGGCGCCGTTCGCTCTCACGGCGGATTTCGGCGCGCGGACCATGGCCGCCCGGATCGATCAGGATTATCGCTACAATGCCTCGGGCGACAGCATGGACGATCCGGAAGCGGTTGGCATTCATGTCGCTGGGACCGCGGGCTTCAGCAACGACGGCCTGTTCAACATTCCGTTGAGCGGAACCGCGAATATCGGCAGCGGGTACCTGATTAACCTGCCGAC
>Ga0070664_100002320_pt1 | contig 15277 bp, 12 predicted proteins | sample KBSC73metaG_FD_65863 | JGI IMG/M metagenome (GOLD analysis project Ga0070664, IMG submission 65863) | Corn rhizosphere microbial communities from Kellogg Biological Station, Michigan, USA - KBS C7-3 metaG | ecosystem: Host-associated > Plants > Roots > Rhizosphere > Soil ... | reverse complement strand
GCCCCGCCGTACTCGCTCTCCAAGGCGGCGTTGAATGCGCTCACGCGGCAGCTCGCCGCAGCAGCGCGCGGGCGCGACGTGCTCGTGAACGCGGTGGATCCCGGTTGGGTGCGCACGGACATGGGGGGCCGTTCGGCGCCACGCTCCGTCGCCCAGGGGGCCGAGACGATCGTATGGTGCGCCACGCTGCCGAGCGGCGGGCCCTCCGGTCGCTTCTTTCACGACAGGCGCGAGGTCGACTGGTAGTGGCTCGACGCGGGCATTCGACGCCGCGCCAAGAGTAGGCGAGCACATGGCGGGCAGAGCCATTTGAGTGCTAGTATGGTCGCGAGCCGATGCAGGCTCGCACCCGACGACTCTTCGGACCATGCCCCGCTCACGCCACCGCACGCCGCTCGGCCTCGTGTCGCTCGCCCTGCTTCCTCTCCTCGCGAGCTGGGCTTGCGGCAGCTCGAGCTCGGAGCCGAAAGCAGAGAAGCCGGATCCGACACCGAAGGTCAATTCGCCTGCCCGCGTCGTGATCGTCTCCTCGCCCAACCCGACGGGCAGCCCGTGGGAATTCGGCGGAAAATATTCGGTGCGGGTGGAGGATGCGGCGGGCCAGCCCGTCGGTGGGGTTCACGTCCAGTTCCAGTCGGAAGCGAACGTGCCCGGCTACCGGTTCACGCCGATCGACACCACGAGCACCGACGCATCCGGGATCGCGACCGTGGGGGTGTTCTACGGCGAACGCGCCGGCCCGGACCGACTGTTCGCGAGCGCTACCGGCGTGGCCGGTCCCGCGACGGTGGATGTCGTGGTCACGCCGGGCCCGCCCATGTGGCTGAACATCGACCCGTACGACTTCCAGCTCTTTCCAGGCGACAGTGCCACGTTCCAGGCGCACGCCGAGGACGGATGGCACAACATCATTCCCAATGCGCCGTTCGATTTCGTCCCTTCGGATCCGACGCTCGTCAGCATCACGGCGCCGACGAGCCCTGGTGGCACTGGGGTGATCCACACCCTCCGGGCCGGCGGCACCACGACGATCAAGGCGATGGCAGCCGGATTGACGCGCACCGTGTACACCAGAGTGTACTCGAGCCCCCGTACGGCGTGCACGGGGATCGCGACACCCCAGAGCCTCGCCGTCGGAGTGCTCACCGCGGTGGCGGACACCACGTTCTGTCTGGAGACGAACGCCTCGGGGGCGGGGTACGCGCTGATGATGTACAACGCGTCCACGGACGGCGCGACGAGTCTGGGGACGACCATGACGGCACTCAACATCGAGTCCGCGCCGCTCACGGCACGCATCCCCGCCGGAACGCGTCCGACACTCTCGCGCTCCGCGACATTGCTCCGTCGCTCGAGTGTCCCACAGCTCGACGCGCGCTTCCACGAGCGTCTGCTCAGGCAAAGCCGCTCGCTGCGCCGGCTGTTCGGAGCGGCACGCGCCGCGCGCTCGGTGGCCAGGCCGGGGGGAGTGGGCCGCATCAGAGGGCCTTCATACACACTGAACGGCGCCGCGCCGGCGGTGCCCGCCGTGGACGACCTCGTCGCACTCAACGTGGGGGACGCGTGCACGACGCCCGACCTGCGCACCTTCCGCGTCGAGGCGGTGGGGGCGAAGGCCATCGTGCTCGCCGACACGGCCAATCCCACGGGCGGATTCTCGCGCGCCGACTACCAGCGCTTCGCGACGCGCTTCGACACGCTCGTCTATCCGATCGACGTCGGGAACTTCGACGCGCCGTCGGACATCGACGGCAATGGGCACGTGGCGATCCTGTTCACGCGCGCGGTGAACGAGCTCACGCCGGCCAACGCGGGCGCCTTCATCGGCGGCTACTTCAACCCGCGCGATCTGTTCCCGCGTACGCAGTCGCCGACACTCGGCGTCTGTCCGACGAGCAACGAAGGCGAGATGTTCTACATGATGGTGCCGGACCCCGCGGGTACGGTGAACGGCAATCAGTTCCGGCTCGGGTTCGTCGACACGCTGACGACGAGCATCCTGACGCACGAGTTCCAGCATCTCATCAACGCGGGGCGCCGCCTGTACGTGAACACCGCCGCGTCCGACTTCGAGGAGATCTGGCTCGACGAAGGGCTCAGTCACATCGCCGAGGAGCTGCTCTACTTCAAGGAAAGCGGACTGTTTCCGCGCTCCCGCCTGACGGCTGGCTTCATCAACGACAGCTGGGCGCACTTCAGTCCGTGGGTATCGGACGACGCGATGAACTTCGTGCGCTTCGAGATGTACCTGAGCGATCCGGCGAATCACTCGCCGTTCGACGCCAACGATGATCTCGAGACGCGCGGTGCGACGTGGGCATTCCTGCGCTTCGCGGTCGACCGGACCTTTCCGAATGACATCGGTGCCTGGAAACGGTTCGCGAACTCGACGACCACGGGGATCGGGACGCTTTCCTTCGCGCTGCCGACGGATCCGCGGCCCCTGATGCGGGATTTTGCGGTGGCGAACATGAAGGGGGTGCATCCGAGCTGGGACTTCGCGTCGGTGTACTCCGAGATCTTCGTCGCCGGGTACTATCCCCTGCCCTTCGGCGGTCTGCAGGAAGGGATCGCCACTCCGATCGCCGCGAAGGGCGGCTCGGCGAGCTACTACCGGTTCGGCGTCCGACCCGGGACGCAGGCGTTGTTGAAGTTCGGCGCGAGCGGATCGCCGCCCAACGGCAATCTCACCTTCTTGCTGGTGCGTGAGTACTAGCGCGCGCCGCGCGTATCGGCGTCGGGCTCGGCGGCTTCGCGTGCCTTCTCGAGCAACGCGTTGAGCGTTCTCGGATCGGCGCGCGAGAGGTGGCCGAGCTGACGCCCGTGCCGCGCCTCGATCGGCGCCGGCCACCAGGGCGTCAAGGGCGCGCGGCCAAAGGGGTCAGCGCGGCGGGCGGGCGGGCGGCGGCGGTGGTCCGCCGTCCCGCATGTAGCCGTACTCCTGCGCGACGAACTTCCGATGGTCGTCGGTGAGGTCGATCCAGCATTCCATCTGCGCGACGGGCGCCATCGATCCCTCGGCGAACGCGACGCGAATCGCGTCGCACTCCAGCTTGCGGTACTGCTCCCAGGTCGCGTGCGCCTTCTTGAGCAGCAGGGTCGTGCTGTCAGTCGCACCGATGAAGACGTAGACCGAATCCTCGGTCGCGGCGAGGTCGCGCTCCGACGCCTTCACGTCGCGCGAGAGGGCCTCGACCATCTCGTGCGTCGTCACGGTCGTCGTGTCGACACGCGCGCGCGCGGCGTTCGTGTCGTTCGCCGCGCCGTGGTCGGCGGTGGTGCACGCCGCGAGGATCAGGACGGCGAGCGCGATCTTCGGCAGGCCTTCAACACGCATACGGACTCCGCGCGCAGGAACTGCATCCCATTCGCGAGCAGCCGACGCGCCGCACGCGACCATTCCTCACCGGGGACGAGGAGCGCCAGGCCGGATCCCTGCTTGTAGAGGGCGATCTCCTCCTGGCGCCGCTTGAGCAGCCCGCGCAGCGTGACGCGCTCGCCGGTCCGCTGGTTCCGGCCGGTGATGTACTTGAACATCGACGCGATAACACCCTGGTGGTTGCCGAGGTTCAGGTTCGGCAGGATCGAGCGCGTGAAGTTGCCCGGCCCGACGTTGAAGACGAAGCTGCCGATTGCGTCGACCTGATTCTGCGTGAGCTGGATCTTGATGCGGTCGAGCACGGGCGAGACGATGCGCTCGACGTCCTTCGCGAACAGCGCCTGTGCCTCGGCCTCGGTCAGTCCGCCGGGGAACGATTCGCCCGAGCGCAGCATGTGTCCGTATCCGACCGTCCGGTTGCCGACGCCGTCGTCGTAGACCTTCGCGACGTACGCCTCGCGCCGGCGGATGCGCTCGAGCCCCTGCGTACTCATGCGATAGGGACGCGGCGCCGGCCCCGAAGTCGGCGCAGTCGCCATACCGGCGACGTTGGGCGGCGCGGTGGCGCCGGCACCGGGGGGCGTGGTCGCTCCCGCAGTGGGCGGTGCGCTCGTGGTGTCGGAACGCGGCGCCTCACGTCTGCACGACGTGCAGACGACGAGCACGAGCGCGAGCACCGTCGCGGTATGGCGAGCGTCGGGAATGTTGCTCCTCACGCCCGGCGCGCGTGCAAGCGAAATGCCGAGTGCCATACGTTGCGGTCCGCGAAGACCGACGTTGCATGCGGCACGGCGCGAGCGTCGTTAGCTTCGTGCCCACCTCGACAACCTCGGAATCGTATGACCGTCCCGCCGCCCCCCGCCGGGCTCACGCCGCTCGCTGCGCCGCAGACCACGACGTCGCCGTACCGGTACGAGCGGCCCGAGACGACGTCGAGCGGCAAGGCGCGCTTCGAAGTGCTGGACGGGCTGCGGGGCAGCGCGGCGTTCCTGATCCTCCTCTTCCACATCCAGGGGATCACGGTGCTGTTCGAGGGACCGCGTGTGCTGCTCCACCACGCGCCGCTCGCGGTGGACTTCTTCTTCGCGCTCTCGGGATTCGTCGTCGGCTACGCGTACGACGACCGGTGGCCGCGCATGACGATGGCCGAGTTCGCGCGCATCCGACTCACGCGGCTGCACCCGTTGCTGGTGCTCGGCACGCTGCTCGGCTTCGCGAGCTACGTGCTCGACCCGTTTGCGGCGGGTGCGCAGCGCGCGTCGTGGCCGACGCTGCTCACGACGCTCGCGCTGATGCTGTTCGTGCTGCCGGCGCGGCCGCTGCCGAACCGCTGGTACGACACGCACCCGTTCAACGGGCCGGCGTGGACGCTGCTGCAGGAGTACATCGCGAACCTCGCGTACGCGGTGTGGCTGCGCCGCCTGAGTGCGCGCGCGCTGGGCATCGTCGCGGGGATCGCGGGGATCGTGCTCGTCAGCGCGGCGGTCGCGCGCGGATCGATGGACGCGGGGTTCGGGTGGGACAACTGGTGGATGGCGCCGATCCGGCTCGCGTATCCGTTCGTCACGGGACTGTGGCTCTATCGCGTGCGCGACCGGCTGCCGCGCGCACTCCAGCGGCTTCATGCAGGTTGGCTTCCGCTGAGCGCGTTGCTCACCCTCGCCTTCCTCGCGCCGATCATGCCCGACGCCGGCGGCGTGCATCTGAACGGGGTGTACGAGGCGGCGTGCGTCGTGGTGCTCTTCCCGCTCATCATCGTCGCGGGGTCGCATGCCGGGGCTGGCGGGGGGACGAGGAATCTCTGCACAGGGCTCGGGCGCCTCTCGTACCCGCTCTACATCACGCACTTTCCCTTTCTGTACGTCTACGGGAATCTCGTGGTGATCCAGAAGGCGCCGTCGCGCGTGACGACGCCGCTCGCGGTGGCGCTGGTGCCGTTCCTGTTGTTCGTCGCGTGGGCGGCGGCGAGGTGGTGGGACGAGCCGATCCGGGCGCGGCTGCGTAAATGAAAACCGTGGGGTCAGACACCTGGGGTCATGATGGGGTCAGACCCCGAGGGCGAAGCCCGAGGGCTCTGACCCCTTGGCCGTCCGACTCTGACCCATTGGTGACCCCGTGGGGTCAGAGTACACGGTGCCAGAGTTGGACCTACTCTGACCCTTCTTACTCTGACCCCACTGACTCTGACCCCACTGACTCTGACCCCAGTCGAGAGCTGTCAGGGCGTGGGGCGGTAGTTGACGTCGAGGGCGTCGAGGCGGGCGAGCTCTCGTGGCAGGCGGGCGTGGAAGCTCGCGAGGTCCTTGCGATCGGCGGGGGTCCAGACCGCCTCGGCGAAGGCGGCGAGGCGCGGGAAGAGCATGTACTCGGCCTGCTTCGGCGTGGCGATCAGCTCAGTCCAGAGCTGCGCCTGCGCGCCGAGGACGTGGCGCGCTTCGGCAGGGGTGAGCTCGGCCGGCACCGGCTCGAGGGAGTACACCGTGTCGAGTGGCGTGATGAGCGGAATGGCGAGGGGTTCCCTGCTCCGATCGCTCACCTGATAGTGGTCGAGGTAGGTCCACTTCATCGGCGCCATGATCACGTCGTGGCCCGACTTGGCCGCGGTCGCACCGCCCTGCATGCCGCGCCACGACATGACCGTCGCGCCGGGGGCGAGGCCGCCCTCGAGGATCTCGTCCCAGCCGACGAGCCGCCGTCCGTGCTGCGCGAGGAAGGTGTCCATGCGCTTGATGAACCAGCTCTGGAGCTCCTTCTCGTCCTTCAGGCCGAGCTCCCGGATGCGTGCCTGGATGCGCGGGTTCGTCTTCCAGAACGCCTTGTCGGCTTCGTCGCCGCCGACGTGGATGAAGCGGCTCGGGAAGATCTCCATCACCTCGCCCAGCACGTCCTGCATGAAGGCGATGGTGCTCTCGTCCGCGTTGAGGATGTACGGTGTGATCCCCCAGTTGGTCCCCACGGGAATCGTGTCGCCGGTGACGCCGAGCGCGGGATACGCGGCGATGGCGGCGCGCGCGTGGCCGGGCATCTCGATCTCGGGGACGACGGTGACGTGACGCGCCGCCGCGTACGCGACGATCTCGCGCGCGTCGTCCTGCGTGTAGAAGCCGCCGTGGCGCGTGCTGTCGTAGGCGAGCTTCGTCGTGTCGACGTTCATCTTCATCGACGGGACGACGAAGCCGAATCCCTTCACCGTCGCGGGGCGCCACGCGCCGACCTGCGTGAGGCGCGGATACTTCCTGATCTCCAGCCGCCAGCCCTGGTCGTCAGTGAGATGCCAGTGGAAGGTGTTGAGCTTATGCAGGGCGAGGAGGTCGATGTACTTCCTCACGAACTCCTTCGGCATGAAATGCCGGCCGACGTCGAGATGCGCGCCGCGCCAGGCGAAGCGGGGGACGTCCTCGATCTCGACGGCGGGCATCGTCCAGCGCACGCCGGGGACTGGGGCATCACGGAAAACGGCGGGTGGGAGGAGCTGCCGCATCGTCTGCACGGCGTAGAACAGTCCCGCATCGCTCGTGGCGCGGGCGGTCACGCGACCACGACGTACGCTGAGCTGGTAGCCTTCGTCACCGAGTCTCTTCGCGAGCGACGGATCCCGGTGCAGCTCGATCACGCTCTCGCCGGTCGGCGCGGCGCTGCCGCTACGTACGGCGAGGGTGAAGCCGGTCGCCGGCTCGAGAAAGCGCGCGAGCTGTCGGCCCGTCGCGGCGCTCGCGGCGTCGGTCCAGATGGTCGTGCGGGCGTCGAGCGTGAACGCGCCGGCGTGCGGCTCGAGGCGCTGTGGGCGTGGGATGACGCCGAGCGTCGCCTCGGTTGCGGCGGGCGCGGTCTGCGCGAGCGCGGGAACGGCGCCGAGCGTGAGCTGCGCGAGGAGCGCGGCGGAGGCGAGCGAAGTGAAGCGCATCGGATCGGGGCGAGGCAGAGCGCGATGGAGCGCGCAGGGGCGGCGCGCAGGGGCGGGCGCGGGGAGACTACAGCCTGCGCCAGTCCTCTTCCAGTATCCGGCGATAGGCCTGGCTCTCGATCATGACGTCCACGAGGTCGCGGTCGAGGCGCCCCTCGGTGGCTTCGGCGCGGATGATGTCGAGCGCCGTCTCGGGAGGGACGGCGGCCTTGTACGGACGGTTCTTCTCCGTGAGCGCGTCGAAGATGTCGGCGATCGTGATCATGCGCACCTGGACCGGGATCTCGTCGCCCTTGAGCCCTCTCGGGTAGCCGCTCCCGTCGAGCTTCTCGTGATGGCTGAGGGCGAAGCTGCTGAGGTTTCCGAGGTCGTCCGTCCACGGGATCGTGTTCAGGAAGCGGTACGTCTGCTCGGCGTGCGCCTCGACCTCGGCGCGCTCGGCCTCGTCGAGGGTGCCACGCGGGATCTGGAGGTAGCGCAGCTCGTCAGGGGTGAGATACGGCGCCTCGCCGGCGGCGCGGCGCACGAAGGTCTGCGCCGCGATGTCCTCGAGCTGTGTCGTCGCCTCCTCGGGAAGCACGGCCGGCTCGTTCGCCTTCTGCACGACGGCCCACATCTGCTCGAGCTGGTAGAGCTGCGTCGTCAGCTCCTCCTCGAGGCGCTCGACCATCAGTCGTTCGTCCTCGCGGGAGCGGCGCAGGCGTGCGAGCCGCTTGTAATGGTCGCGCTCCATGGTCGTGCGAATGAGCTCGAAGCGCACGCTGACCCGCTCCCAGAGGACGGGTGGGAGCTTCTTCGCCTTCATCAGTACGTCCTCGTGCACCGTGACTTTCCCGAAGTCATGGAGGAGGGCGGCGAAGCGCAGCTCGCGCATCTGCCTGCGCGTGAAGCGGGTGTCGCGATATGCGCCGCGCCCGCCACGCTCGACCGCTTCGGCGAGCCCGGTCGTGAGCGCCGCGACGCGCAGGGAATGCCCGGCCGTGGAAGGGTCGCGTTCGTCGATCGCCGTCACGGCGGCTTTGACGACGCTCTCGAGGATCCGCTCGACCTGCGCGTGGAGTCGCGCGTTCTCGATCGACACCGCGGCCTGACTCGCCAGCGAGCGCGCAAGACTGACCTCGCGCGCCGTATACGGCAGCACGTACCGCTCAGCGTCCTCCCTGGTCTGGATGCGGGCGCCTGGATCGGACTTGCGATTGATGAACGCCAGCACCCCGACGAGCTGGCCCACGTGGTCCAGCATCGGAACAGCCAGGACCGATTTTCGATGGTAGCCGTAGAGCTGCTCGAAGCGCTGATCCGTCCCGAACGAGGTACCGGCCGGCAGGTGGTACGCATCGCTCACGGCGACGGGCTCGCACGTGTGCGCCGCATGGCCGGCAATGGTCGAGTCGTCGATGGTGACGATGTACTGGCCCAGCTCGGATTCGGGCAGGCTGTCGAAGTGCGCGACCGCGACGCGCAGATACTTCACGCCCTGCGCGTCGGTCTCGGCGACGAGCATGCTGCCGCCGTCGCTGCCGGTGAGCCGCTTGCCCTGATCGACGATCTGGCGAAGGAGGGCGTCGCGGTCGCGCTCGAGCATGAGTCCCATGCCGATCCGACTGAGCTCGCGGAACTCGAGCTTGCGACTGGCAAGGCGGCGCCGGATGCGCACGCCGGCGTGCCGTGCGCACGAGAGCACACACGCCGCATGAAGCACGCGATTGCGGCCGACGTCGCCCTCGACGCCGGCGATCGAGATCTTCGCGCGGGATTGGAGCGCCGCCTGCACCTCGTCATCCGCGGCGACGAGCACGACGCGCCGAGGCAGGCGGCGCAGGAGATCCCGGCGCGCGAGCATGGACGAGTCCACGACGAGCACGGCGGGCTCGTCGTAGTCTTCCATCGTGAAGAGCTCACGGGCCGGCCGCCACGCCGCCGTCCCACCAGTCGTGGGACGAACGTTCGGGCCGTGGTAGATGATGCAGTCTTCCAGCGCGCTCACGACCAGAGCGTGAGCACCCGGCGTGCCGGAGCCAACGCTCAGCGTGCTACGCCGACGACACCCGATAGCGCAGCCAGAGCACGTCGTCGGCGAGCTGCTCCACCGCCTCGAGCGCGAGCCGGCGCGGCAGCATGCTCGCGCCCTCGATGTCGAAGACGGCCGGGCTGCCGACGCGTCCATCCACGACGGGGGCGACGAGCACGCTCACCTCGTCGACGAGCCCGACGCGCAGCATGCTGCCATTGATGGCGCCGCCGCCCTCGAGCATCAGCGTGCGGAGGCCGAGCCGCGTGCCGATCCTGTCGAGCGCGAGGGCGAGGTCCACCTCGCGCGCGCCCACGAGCAGATAGGAGACGCCGCTGTCGCGCAGGCCCGAGAGATAGTCGTCCGATACCCGCTCGGTGAGGATCGCGACGACGTGGTCGCCCTCGATCTCCCCCGATTTCCAGAGCAGCCGGCCGCGCGGGTCGACGACGAAGGCGAAGGACGCGTGCTCCCCGGGCGCCACGAAATCGTCGCGCGGCGGACCGCGGTATTCGTCCGCGACGTCCGCCTCGTCGCGCACGCCGCTGGCGAAGTGCTGCTGCATCGTCACGCGTCCACAGAGCCAGCCGTCGGCGTCGTACGACTCGTGCACGAGCTCGTACTGCTTCCGCCCTTCGGGGGACAGCGGCCAGTTGTCCGTGAGGATGCGCCCGTCGAGCGAGGCGAACATGTGGCAGATCACGCGTGGGCGAGTCATGTCGTCGTCTTCGCGGTGTTCCTGTCCCGATCGGCGCTCTCCTGGCGGTAGTGCTCCTCGACCGACTTGGTGAAGAGCGCCGTGTCGACCTTCTCCGGATCGGGGCCGCCGCGCTCCCCGGTGTCGAGCCCATCGATCGCCGCGACTTCGTCCACCGTGAGGGCGAAGTCGAAGATCGCGAAGTTCTCCACGATGCGCTCGGGGTGAACGGATTTCGGGATCGCCGAGAGGCCGTGCTCCATGTGCCAGCGCAGCACCACCTGCGCCGGGGTCTTGCCGTACTTCTCGGCGATGCGGCGGATGAGTGGATTCTCGAGCGGGTTGCGCGCCTGCCCCGCGCCGCGATGGGCGTAGACGTTCACGCCGCCCAGCGGCGACCACGACTGCGTGATGGTGCCGTGCGCGACGTCGGTCGCACGGACTTCCCGCTGCGTGAAGAAGGGGTGCAGCTCCACCTGGTTCACCGAAGGCACGATCTCACTGCGCGCGATGAGCTGCTCGAGGTGGGTCGGCGAGAAGTTGCAGACGCCGATGGCACGGACGCGCCCCTCGGCGAGCAGCCGCTCCGCCGCGTGGTACGACGCGATCGTCGTCTCGAAGTGCGAGGGCATCGGCCAGTGCAGGAGGTAGAGGTCGACATAGCCGATGCCGAGCCGGTCGAGGCTCGCGTCGAAGGCGCGCAGCGCGCGCTCGTAGCCGTAGTCGCTGATCCAGAGCTTGGTCTGGACCCAGAGCTCGCCGCGCTCGATCCCGCTGCGGCGGATCCCTTCCCCGACCTCGCGTTCATTGAAGTAGGCCGCCGCGGTGTCGATGGAGCGATAGCCGGCGGCGATCGCCGTCTCGACGGCCGCGACCGTCAGCTCGGGCGGACTCTGAAAGACGCCGAGCCCGAAGGCGGGCATCAGCTCGCCGTTGGTCAGCGTGAGGAGCGGTTGTGTCGTCGTCGTCATCGGAGCATCACCTCACGTCGTGAGCAGCGTCTTGATCGCGCGGCGCTCGTCCATCGCCTTGTAGCCTTCGGCGACCTCGGCGAGCGGGAGCGTCAGGTCGAACACCTTGCCCGGATCGATCGAACCCCCGAGCACGAGATCTATGAGATGAGGGAGGAAACGGCGTACGGGAGCCGGCCCGCCGTGCAGGTGGATGAAGGTGGAGAACAGCTTCGCGCCGTCGAGCTGGACACCGTGCGGGACGCCGACGTAGCTGACGTAGCCGCCGGGACGCGTGGCGCCGATCGCCTGCCACATGGACTCGTTCGTGCCGACGCACTCGAGCACGGAATCGGCGCCGATCCCTCCCGTCAGCTCCCTGATGCGCGCCGCGCCCTCGTCGCCGCGCTCGGTGACGATGTCGGTCGCGCCGAACTCGCGCGCGAGCTGCTGCCGCTTCTCGTGGCGACTCATGGCGATGATGCACTCGGCGCCCATGCAATCGGCGGAGAGGATGCCGAGCAGCCCGACCGCGCCGTCGCCGACGACCACGACGGTCGACCTCGGCGTGACGTTCGCGGCGGTGGCGGCGAACCAGCCGGTGCCGAGGACGTCGGAGACGGCGAGCAGGCTCGGGATCATCTCGGGCGACGGCACGTCGGCCGTCGCCACCAGCGTGCCGTCGGCGAGGGGAACGCGCAGGTAGGGCGCCTGCGCGCCGATGATCGGCGTGCGTTGCACGCAAGCCGTCTGGTAGCCGTGGCGACAGTTCGGGCAGCTGTTGTCCGACGCGAAGAAGGAGCCGATGACGAACTGTCCCTTCTTCACCGTGCGCACGTCGGGACCGACCTCCTCGACGATGCCGCAATACTCGTGGCCGATCGGCGTCGGCGCCTTGATGGGATTGGCACCGCGATAGGGCCAGAGGTCGGAGCCGCAGATGCAGGTCGCCGAGAGACGGAGGATCGCGTCGGTCGGTGCGACGATCGTGGGGTCGGCGCGCTCCTCGTAGCGCACGTCGTACGGACCGTGCAGGACGGCGCCTTTCATGAGCGCGCTCCGGGTCGCGCGGCGGTGAAGAGTGGATCGATGCGGACGGTGCCGGTGAACCAGTCAGGCGGTCCCTTGCTCGACGGCCTGGTGCCGACGCGCGCGATGTCCATGAGCGTTGCCCTCGTTCGTGACGGGCGTCAGATCGCCCGTCGCAGCGTCAGTCGCAGTTCCCTGGCCACGCCGTCGCGCGAGAGCACGAGTCGCACGACGCGCCCGTCTGCCGAGCGTAGCACGCTGCGCACCGCGGCGAGCGAGAGCTCCGCTGTCGCCCGACCGTCCACCGAGATCAGCACGTCACCGGGCCGCACATCGGCGGACTGTGCGGGGCTGCCCGGCCGCACCTCCTGCACGATGAGCCGGCGCGCGACACGGTCGCTCACGAGGTACAGGCCACTCATGTCCAGCTCGGCGCGCGGAAGCGTGCGCGCGCGTGGCACGAGGTGCATCCGCCGCCGCGCATAGTCGAAGGTGACACGGTACCGCGCGAGGAAGTCGGCGCCGAGCAAGGCGTCGTACTGCGCGCTCCGCAGCGTACCACCCACGGAGAGGCCGACGAGTGCTTCACGCAGTGTCAGAGGCGCGCCGGTCGTGGCGACCTCCAGCAGCGGCGCGCGGGCGAACGCGTAGCGCGTCGGTCCGCCCATGCCGGCGCCGAGCGGATTCTCGACACGCAACGGGAACGCGCGCTCCAGTCGCTGCGCATGGACGAATGGCTCGGTGAGCAGCAGCGTCGCCTTGGCACCGAGATCGACGAGCACGCGCAGCGGGATGCGTCGCCCGTCTGGTGTGGTGAGCCACGCACGCGCGTACGGGACGTCACCCTCGACGTCGAGCGGCACCGCGATCGCGTCGCGCGGCGGACGGACGGTGCGCGGATCGCTCGCGTGCATGACGAGCGAATCGAAGTCGAGCGTCACGACGTGCTCGCGGAAGAAGCGGGAACCTACCACGCCAGGTACGGATCTCCCGCTCGTCGCGCCAAGCAGCGAGTCGAGGGGCGCGACGCGCACGGTGAGCGGTCCGAGCGGAATGCCCGTCACGTCGAGCGTCAGTGGGCCAGCGCCGCCGACGCGTGTCGTGCCGCGACCGGCGCCGGTGGTCATCCCCGCGGGCGTGACCGTCGCGCCCATCGAGTCGGCGAGGGCGATGTCGAGCAGGGTGGGCTGCGCGCCGGTGTCGAGAATGAACCAGCGCTCGGCGGTGCCGCGCGCGCCGAGGTGCACGCGCACGGGCACGTAGACGCGCGCCTCCTCGAGCTGCAGCGGTATCGGCAGCGCGGACTCGGAGATGGGCGTCGACTGCGCGCCGCTCGCGTGAGCGACCGCAAGCGTCATCCCGACGCTCAACGGCGCGAGCAGCGCGCAATGCAGGATGCGTCGCAGCAAAATGCCCATCTCGGCTCTGCCCCCACCAACTCTGACCCGCTGGGGTCAGAGTAAGAAGTGCCAGAGTTGGACTTACTCTGACCCCACTTACTCTGACCCCACTTACTCTGACCCCACTGACTCTGACCCCACTGACTCTGACCCCAATCAGCGCCAATCAGCGCCAATCAGCGCGACGCTAGCGAACGGTGACGATCACCCGCTGATACCGCGTGAGCGGCGGTGTGCCGTCGTCCGTCGCCTCGAGCACGAGCTGGATCGTCTGGCCGGCGGTCGCGTCGGCGGGAAGCTGCATGCTCGTGGTGAAGGTGTTCGGGCTCGCGATCGTGACGTCGCCCGGATACGTGTCGACATCCTTCCACCGCCACCACTTCACGTGCACGGGGTTGCCGTCCGGATCGGAGGCGACCGCGTCGAGGCGGATCGTCTCGCCGGGACGCGCGGTGATGCGCGGGCTCGTGCGCAGCGAGACGCGCGGCTCGTGATTGGCGCCCGCGTACGCCGGCGTCACCGACCACTTGATCCGCGCGGCGAAGTCGTTCTGCGCCGCGGCTGTGAAATCAGGACTCGGCGAGGGAGCGCGCGTCTTCGGACCTTCGGGCCCGATGCCCTCGAGGCTCTTCATGAAAGATTCGATGGAGCCACCGAAGCCGCCCGCCGCGCCGCGCGCCGGCGCGGCCCCGAGCGCTGAGGGATTCACGACGACGCGTCCGCCCCAGCCGCCGGGCGTCTCGTCGCGATAGCCACCGAGCCCGTTGCCGATCAGGTTGAAGAAGGTGAAGGTGTCGCCCTCACCGAGGAACTCGCCCGCGGGACGCGCCGGCAGCCAGACGACGTAGCCCTTCGCGCGGAGCTCCGCAGTGCTCTGCTGCGGGAGACCGAAGTAGTCGTACTTGTCGCCGGGCACCATCTGCTTGCCGTCGCCCCAGACGCGGTAGTGCGCACCGACCGGTCCCTGACTCGACACGTTGGCGCGCGTCCAGTCGACACTGAAGTACGGCGCGTCCTCGGCCGACGCGAAGACGAACGCGCCGTAGCCGACGCCGACGCCACCCTGCCCCGCGCGCAGCGAGCGGATGTCGGGCCAGTTGGGCTTGATGTAGTTGGCGTAGGTGTCGTCCTGATCGCCCGAGAGGGAGAGGATCGCCTTGCGCGAGACCTTGGCGCGGATCGCCGGCCATTCGGGCGTCGAGGAATAGCGATCCTGGATCGACTTGAGCGCGCGCGAGATCGTGCTCGCGCCACCCCACGCGAGCAGATAGATCGGCTCGGGATCCCTGTCGTCGAGCAGGAGATCGCGAATGAGATCGGAGCCCGGCGTGTCCTTCGAGAAGTCGCCGTCGAACTCGACGTTCCCCCAGCGGACCTTCGAGCGCAGCGCGCTTGGCGTCGGATAGCTGGCGTCGTGCACGCGAAGGTTCGGGTAGACCTTCTCGTACACGTCGACGTCGTCGTCGATGAAGCGCTCGCCGGGCTTCCACCGCCACGACGTGCACGGACAGAGCTTCTGCCCGAAGCGGAAGTACTCGCGGTTCGGCACGGAGAACATCGTGCCCTTGCCGTCGCCCCTCCAGTGGAACTGGCTGCTGGCGTAGATGATCCCTTCCGTCCGGAAATCGGTGCTGTAGAGGAGATAGCGGAGCAGCGAGTTCGAGTCGTCGAGCTCGGGGTCCGTCGTGACGACGACGCGCGGGCGCTGCGCGGAGGCCGCGGAGGTGGATTGCGAGGGCGCGGTGGCGGCGGCGCGTTGCGACGCACTCGAGGCGCAGCCGAGGAGCGACGTGGCAAGGAGCGTCACAGTCGAGCGGCGGAGGGTTGGCATCATGTGGTGGCTACTTCGTGGCGCTCGGCGCCGGCTTGATGGTGAAGATCACTCGGCGGTAGCTGGTCAGACTCGG
>Ga0070664_100002319_pt1 | contig 15284 bp, 16 predicted proteins | sample KBSC73metaG_FD_65863 | JGI IMG/M metagenome (GOLD analysis project Ga0070664, IMG submission 65863) | Corn rhizosphere microbial communities from Kellogg Biological Station, Michigan, USA - KBS C7-3 metaG | ecosystem: Host-associated > Plants > Roots > Rhizosphere > Soil ... | reverse complement strand
GGCTTCGTGGAGCGAGGCTCGCTCCGCCTTGGGGATCGCATCGTAGGCGGCATCCCGCAGCAGGATATGGCGGAACCGGAGCCCGTCGGCGCCGCCGAGATCTGAGGGCACCGGCCGAAGGACGTCTTTCAGCAGTAGGCGGCCGAGGTGGTCCTCGATGCGACCCGCGCTCTCGCCGGAGACGAGCGCGCGCACCGCCGAGCGGTCGAACACCTCGCCCACGACCGCCGCGGCCTCCACGACCCGCCGCTCCTCGGGCGAGAGTCGATCCAGGCGCGAGGCGAGCAGGGCCGAGATCGCGGGAGGGACCTGCACGTTCGAGAGGTCGGTCGTGGCGACCCACTCGCCGTCCTTCTGCACCAGGATGGCGTCGTCGACGAGCATCGACAGCATCTCCTCGACGAACAGCGGATTGCCGTTGGCGGCGGCTCGGATGCGCTCTCGGATCTCGGGCGTGAGTGCCGGGTGCCCGAGCAGGTTCTCGATCAGCGCATCCGCCTCGGGTTCGGAGAGCGGTTCGAGGTGGACGCTGGTCGCGTTGCGCTGGCCCCCGCCCCAGCCGGGGCGGTCCTCCAGGAGCTCGGGGCGCGCCATGCAGACGAGGAGGATCGGGACGTCTCGGGACCACGCACCCACGTGTTCGATCACCTCGAGCAACGTCGGCTCTGCCCAGTGGATGTCGTCGAACACGGCGACGAGTGGCCGCCGCCGCCCGAGGGCCTCGAGGAACCGGCGGACCGCCCACGGGGGCTCGACCGGCCCCGAGCCGTTCAGGCCCAGCATCCCGGACAGATGCGCGGCGACGGTCTCGCCGTCCGGTGTGCCCTCGAGCAGCTCGCGGAGTTCGGCCCGCGCCCGTTCGGGCGGGTCGTCCTCCGCGATGCCCGCGGCCTGGATCGCCATCTCGGCGATCGGCCAGAAGGTGATGCCCTCGCCGTAGGACAGGCAGCGTCCTGAGAGCACCTGCGCTCGGCCGGCGACCGAGGCGACGAACTCCCGGACCAGGCGCGACTTGCCGATGCCGGCCGGCCCCAACACGGTGAACAGGTGACACGCGTCCTCCGTGGTGGCCGCCTCGAACGCGTCCAGCATCATCCGCAGCTGGAGGTCGCGCCCGACCATGGGGGAGTCCAGGCGGCGCTCGTGCCCGGCGACCCCTGCCCGGACCGACAACAGGCGGTACGCGTCGACGACATCCGCCTTCCCCTTCAGCGCGAGCGGGTCGACCGGATCGGCGTCGATCGCGTCCCGCGCCAGGGCGAACGTCTCCTCGCCGATCAGGATCTCACCCGGCCCGGCCGCCTGTTCCAAGCGTGCGGCCGTGTTGACCGCGTCCCCGGTGACGAGCGCTTGACCCGCGCTCGGATCCCCGGCCACGACGGGGCCGGTGTTGACGCCGATCCGTGTCTGCAACGTCACGGACCACTCGCGTTCGAGGTCGGCGTTCAGCTCGGCCAGGGCGGCCTGCATCTCGTGCGCTGCCCGAACCGCCCGGACGGCGTCGTCCTCGTGGACGACCGGGATCCCGAACACCGCCATCACGGCGTCGCCGATGAACTTCTCGACGGTGGCGCCGTGGGACTCGAGCACGGCCTGCATCCGCTCGAAGTAGCGCGACATCACGGTGCGCAGTGACTCGGGATCGAGCCGTTCGCCGAGGGCGGTCGAGCCGGTCACATCGCAGAACACCACGGTGACGGTCTTGCGTACCTCACGGGTCGCGGCGGGCGCATCGAGTCTCGCGCCGCACTCGGAGCAGAACTTCGCATCGTCGGCGTTCTCGTGCCCGCAGTTCGGACAGTCGGTCACGGTCGAAGTCTAGGCGCGGCGGTAGGGTCGGGTCGGGATGCACGAACCGATCCGGCTCGGTGGCGTGGAGATCTCGGTCGTCTGCGAGGGCTACGCGCCGCTCGAGCTCTCCGACGAGATGCCGGGCGCCGAGATCGACTGGGCGGTCGAGCGCGCCCGCTACCCGTGGGCGTTCGTCGGCGAGGACGCGTGGCCGTGGCACGTCCACGCGTTCGCGCTCCGAACGCCCACGGGCCTGCTGCTGGTCGACGCCGGGGTGAGCCCGTTCCCGCCCGTTCGGCCGTGGGCCGAGCACACCCCGCTCGAGGAGGCGCTCCCGATCGCCGGGGTCGACCCGGCCGAGGTCCGGATGGTGGTGCACACCCACCTGCACGCCGACCACGCGGGCGGCTCGGTCGTGGACGGCGAGCCCCGATACCCGAACGCCGTGCACGTCGAGCACCCGGCGGACTGGTCGCGTTCGGTGGGGGCGGACCATCCCAACTGGGCGCGCGGCGCGATGCAACGGCTGTTCGAGCTCGGGATGGTCGACCTGGCCGAAGAGGACCGCGAGGTGTGGCCCGGCGTCCGGGTGGTGCACGCGCCGGGGCACACGCCGGGTCACCGGTCGGTCGTGCTCGACGACGGTGACCGATCGATGCTGTTCACCGGCGACCTCCTGCACACGCCGCTCCAGATCGCGGCCCCGGAGCACCCCTCGAACCACGATGTCGACGCGGACGAGGCCTGCCGATCCCGGGTCAACCTCGTCGGCCGGGCCCTGGACGAGGGCTGGATCGTCGCGGTGAGCCACTTCGCCCGCCCGTTCGGGCGGGTGGGCCCGTCCGGGTGGGTCGAAGAGCCGCCGCCGAAGGGCTGATGCCGAACCCGCCCAACCCGGGTAGATTCGTCCCTGAAGAGCGGGCCTCGCCGGGGTCCAGCCGTGCGTGGACCGGCGAGCTTCTCCCGCGCATCAAACCCTCGGACCCTCCGAAAGGACCTCGGCCATGCCGCGTCGTGTCCTCATCATGGGAGCCGCCGGGCGCGACTTCCACAACTTCAACGTCGCCTACCGCGGCGACCGTCGCTACGAGGTCGTCGCCTTCACCGCGACGCAGATCCCGTACATCGACGACCGGATGTACCCGTCCAGCCTCGCCGGCGAGCGCTATCCGAACGGGATCCCGATCCACGACGAGAGCGAGCTCGCGCAGCTGATCAGGGACGAGCGGGTCGACGACGTCGTCTTCAGCTACTCGGACGTGAGCCACCAGTACGTGATGCACCGGGCCAGCGAGGTGCTCGCGGCCGGCGCGAACTTCGAGCTGCTCGGTCCGAGCGAGACGATGCTGAAGGCCACCGTCCCGGTCGTGGCGGTCTGCGCCGTCCGGACGGGCTCGGGCAAGAGCCAGACGACGCGCGCGATCGCGCAGACGCTGAAGGACCAAGGCAAGCGCGTGGTGGCCGTTCGGCATCCGATGCCGTACGGGAACCTCGAGGCCCAGCGGGTGCAACGGTTCGCGACGCTCGAGGACCTCGACCGTTACGACACCACGATCGAGGAGCGCGAGGAGTACGAGCCCCACATCACCTCGGGCACGATCATCTACGCGGGCGTCGACTACGGCGACATCCTCGAGCGGGCGCAGGCCGAGTGCGACGTGCTGCTATGGGACGGCGGCAACAACGACCTGCCTTTCTACGCGCCGGACGTCCACGTCGTGGTCGCCGACCCGCTGCGCGCCGGGCACGAGACCAGCTACCACCCCGGCGAGGCCAACCTGCGCATGGCCGACGTGATCGTCATCAACAAGATGGACTCGGCCGCGATCGAGCAGGTGAACCAGCTGATGGACACGATCCGCGAGCTGAACCCGACCGCCACCGTCGTCAGGGCCAACAGCCGCGTCTCGGTGGACGACCCCGAGGCGATCCGCGGCAAGCGGGCGCTCGTCGTGGAGGACGGCCCGACGCTCACCCACGGCGAGATGAAGTTCGGAGCGGGGGTCGTCGCGGCGCGCGCCCACGGCGCCGCCGAGATCGTCGACCCGCGACCCTGGGCGGTCGGCTCGATCGCGGAGACCTTCCGTAAGTACGACGTCGGCCCGGTGCTGCCGGCGATGGGCTATTCGGACGGTCAGCTCGCCGAGATGGCGCAGATCATCGACTCGGCCGAGGTGGACGTCGTGGTGATCGGCACGCCGATCGATCTCCGGCGCGTCATCGAGATCAGCAAGCCCGCCGTCCGTGTTCGGTACGACCTCGAGGTGCTGCCGGACTCGCCGAGCCTGCTCGACGTGCTGAAACCCGTCCTCGAGTAGGCCGATGGAACGCGTCGTCATCGCGCTCGGCGGGAACGCGCTGCTGCGCCGCGGCCAAGACGACACGTTCGAGAACCTGTACGGGTCGTCGCGTTCGGCGGCCGAGGGGATCGCCGACATCGCCGCCGCCGGCTGGGAGGTCGTGGTCACCCACGGGAACGGTCCGCAGGTAGGCCGGATCCTCCTGCAGCAGGAGGCCGCGAAGCGGTGGGTGCACCCCATGCCGCTGGACGTCTGCGGCGCCGAGAGCCAGGGACTGATCGGCTACCTGCTCCAGGTGACGATCGGCGACGTCTTCTTCGAACGCGGGATGGAGCGGCCGGTCGCGACGGTCCTGACGCTCACGCGCGTCCGCCCCGACGATCCGGCGTTCGCGAACCCGACCAAGCCGATCGGTCCGTTCTACGAGGAGGCCGAGGCGAGGCAGCTCGAGACCGAGCAGGGCTGGGTGCTGAAGCCCGATCCGCACGGCGGGTTCCGCCGTGTCGTGCCCTCGCCGGACCCGTACTCGATCGTCGAGGCGCCGGTGATCCGAACGCTGATCGCCGAGGGTACGATCGTGATCGCGTCGGGCGGAGGTGGCATCCCGGTGATCGAGGAGGGCCCGAGGCTGATCGGGCGCGAGGGCGTGGTCGACAAAGACCTTGCGGCGGCGATCCTTGCCCGCGACGTCGAGGCCTCGGCGCTGCTGATCCTCACCGACGTCCGGGCTGTGCAACGTGGGTTCGGCACCGACCGGGCGGAGCCGATCGAGCGGATGACCGCGAAGGAGGCCCGAACGATGCTCGAGGCCGGGGAGTTCGGCGCGGGCTCGATGGGCCCGAAGGTCGAGGCCGCGGTCCGGTTCGTCGAGCAGGGTGGCGCGCGCTCGGTGATCGGGGATCTCGACGCGGCGGTCGCGGTGCTGGTGGGAGAGTCCGGCACGAGCATCGTCGCGGACTAACCTCCGATCCGAGATGCGCGTGCGGGTCGTGGTGCACAACGTCCGTGGGTTCAGGGACGGGTTCGAGCGCCTCGAGCGGCTGGTCGGCCACTTCGAGCCCGATCTCCTCCTTCTGAACGAGACCGGGGGACGATGGCGTCTCCGGCGGTTCGCGAACGCCCTCGGCATGAAACTCGCCGCCGATCCGTGGTCGCCGTTGCGCCGCCGCGTGAAGGACGCGGTGCTGGTCAGGCCGCCCTGGACGATCGTCGAGCACCGCCAGCACCGATTCAACGGGGGTCCCTGGCTCTACCCCCGAGGAGCGCTGATCGCGAGGCTCGGGCATGGCGGAGCGAGGCTGTGCGTGATCTCAACCCATCTGGGTCTTCGCCCTCGTGAGCGTCTCGAACACGTTCGAGCACTCGTCGCTCTCGTCGACCGAGTCGGCGCGCCGATCCTCGTCGGCGGAGATCTGAACGAGAAACCGGACGGGCGAGCCGTGGGGTTCCTGTCCGAACGGTTCCGCGATGCCTGGCTGCTGGGCGGCGACGCCGACGGAGACACGTTCCCGGCGGACGAGCCGACGGCGCGGATCGATTACCTGTTCATCTCGGAAGGCATCGCGGTCGAGCGCGTCCTCGTGCCGCCGGGTCCCGACGCGCGCGAGGCCTCCGACCACCGGCCGCTCGTCGCCGAGCTCACGCTGCCCGGGTCCGAGTAGGCTCGGGCCGATCGCTTCCGAAGGAGGACCGGCGATGCTCTCACCCGACATCGAGATGGCGATGAACACGCAGATCGCGGCCGAGCTCTACTCCTCGCACCTGTATCTCGCGATGTCCGCCTACTGCGAGGAGCAGACGCTGCCGGGGTTCGCGCACTGGTTCCGGTTGCAGTCGGACGAGGAGCGCGACCACGCCCTGAAGTTCCTGCGCCACGTCGTCGATCGCGGCGGACGGGTGACGCTCACGAGCGTCGACGAGCCCCCGTCGGACTTCGGCAGCCCCCAGGGCGCGTTCGAGCAGGCGCTGGCGCACGAGATGAACGTGTCGATGATGATCGACGGGTTGTTCGGGATGTCCGTCAAACACGGCGACTACGCGAGCCAGGTGTTCCTGCAGTGGTTCGTGACCGAACAGGTCGAGGAGGAGCGCACGGCGGGCGAGATCGTGCAGACGCTGAAGACGCTCGGGGGTGAGCCGGCGTCGCTGCTGATCCTGGATCGCGAGCTCGGGTCGCGCAGTGCCGAGCGCTAGCCGGCCACCTAAACCGAGCGCTTGCGCCGGCCGGGGTTCACGAACAGCGTCCCGACCATGTACAGGAACACGAGTCCGACCGCTCCGGTCAGGCCGACCAGGAGGAGGGCGAACGTCCACTCGAGCAGACCCCAGGCGGCGAGCACGACGCCATGCTACCCGAGCGTCGGCTCGGGCCCGTCAGATCCTGGAGGCCGAACCAGGATCTCGGCGTTCACCCACGAGACCCCCAGCCCGAGGTAGTCGGCCGCCTCCTCGGACAGGTCGATCACGCGTTCCAGGCGGCCGGGGGCCCGCGGTCGTTGACGAGCACGATCGCGGACTTGCCTTCGTACGACACCCGGAGGAACGTGCCGAACGGGAGGGAACGGTTCGCCGCGGTGAACATCCTCGGGTCGAAGATCGCCCCCGTCGCCGTCGGCTGACCGCGGAACTCCCACCCGTACCACGATGCGTAGCCGCGCGGAGACCAGGAGTCGTTTCGGCACCGGACATCCCCTCGGGCTGCGGCGTTTGGGGCCGGGACGGATCGACCGGGCCGTACAATCCAGGTTCTCGACAGCCCGACCACGTGTTGACCGCAGGCACGACCCGACTGGAGCGCGACGAGTGACCACAAGGATCGGCGTCCTCACGGCCGGCGGGGACGCGCCCGGCCTGAACGCGGCGATCCGCGCGGTCGTGCGCACGGCGATCGGCGTGCACGGGTTCGAGGTCCTCGGGTTCCGAAAGGGTTGGCGCGGCGTCATGGACGGGAACGTCCTCGAGCTCACCCCGGCGTCCGTCCAGGGGATCCTGCACCGCGGCGGGACGATCCTCGGGTCCTCCGGCGCGGACCCGTACCACGAGCAAGGTGTCGAACGTGTCCGCCGTACGTTCGCGGACCTGGGTGTCGACGCCTTGGTCACGATCGGTGGCGAGGGGACGATGGGCGCCGCGGCGCACATGTCGTCCGAGGGCGTGCCGGTGGTCGGCATCCCGAAGACGATCGACAACGACCTGTCGGGCACCGACGCGTGCATCGGGTTCGCGACCGCGGTACAGGTCGCAACCGACGCGATCGATCGGCTCCACACCACCGCCGAGAGCCACGACCGACTCATGGTGGTCGAGGTGATGGGCCGCAGCGCGGGATGGATCGCGCTGTCGTCCGGGATCGCGGGAGGCGCGGACACGATCTTGGTCCCGGAGCATCCCTTCGACCTGGAGGAGGTCGCCTCGGTGCTTCGGCGACGCCACCTGACGGGGCACTCCTTCTCGATCGTCGTCGTGGCGGAGGGGGCGTTGCCGGCCGAGGGCACGATGCCTCCGCCCGAGTACCCGACCGATCCTCAGGGCGCGCCGCGCTTCGGCGGCATCGCGTACGAGATCGCGCCGAAGCTCGAGGAGCTGACCGGCTGGGAGACGCGGGTGACGGTACTCGGTCACGTCCAGCGAGGTGGCTCGCCGGTCGCGGCGGATCGGATCGTGGCGACGCGGTTCGGGGTCGCGGCGACCGACCTGATCGCGCAGGGTGGGTTCGGCCAGATGGTGGCGCTGCACGGTGACCGGATCGGCGAGGTGCCACTCCCCGAGGCGGCGAAGGTCCGGCCGGTCCCGAAGGAGCTCGTCGCCGTCGCGGAGCTGTTCTTCGAGGAGCGGAGGCGCCGGTGAAGATCGGCATCCTGACCGGCGGCGGCGACGTCCCGGGCCTGAACGCGTGCATCAAGGCGGCGACGCTCCGCGCGACCGAGGAAGGCCACCAGGTCGCGGGGATCCGCCGCGGCTGGGCCGGCCTCCTCGGATGCGACCCCGACGACCCGGCGTCCGTGGCCGCGAACATCGTCGACCTCGACGCGTCGGCGGTCCGCACGATCGACCGCAGCGGCGGGACGATCCTGCACACCTCGCGGACGAACCCCGCGAGGGTGCGATCCTCCGAGGAGCCCGAGTTCCTGCGCTCGGTCGACCACGAGGGGCCGGCTGACCACACGCCGCACGTCCTCAAGGTGCTCGACCGCCTGGGTATCGACGCGCTGATCCCCATCGGTGGGGACGACACACTCTCATTCGCGCTCCGCCTGCACGAGGAGGGCGTCCCGGTCGTCGCGATCCCCAAGACGATGGACAACGACGTCCACGGCTCCGACTATTGCATCGGTTTCTCGACCGCGATCACGCGGACGGTGATCTTCATCCACCAGCTCCGCACGAGCGCCGGCTCGCATGAGCGCCTGGCCGTGGTCGAGGTGTTCGGCCGGTACAGCGGCGAGACCTCGCTGGTCTCCGCGTACCTCTCGGGCGTCGAACGCGCGGTGATCAGCGAGGTACCGTTCGACATCGAGAAGCTCGCGGGCAAGCTGATGCAGGACAAGCACGCGAACCCCAGCGGCTACGCGATGATGACGATCTCCGAGGGCGCCACGATGATCGGCGGCGAGACCGTGCACGCGGGGATGGCTGACGCGTACGGGCACCTGAAGCTCGGCGGGATCGGCCAGGTCACCGGCGAGGCGCTCCGAGAGATCACCGGCGAGGGGATGATCTATCAGCAAGTTGGGTACCTGATGCGTTCGGGCTCGCCGGACTCGCTCGACCTGATGGTGGCGATCAACTACGCCGTCATGGCGGCCGACCTCGTGATCGAGCGCCAGTTCGGCCGGCTGGTGGCGCTGCGCAACGGCAACTACACGAACGTCCCGCTGCCGGTCGTCCGTCAGGGCGTGAAGCGGGTGGACGTCGGCGCCCTCTACGACGTCGAGGCCTATCGGCCGAAGATCCGCCACGTCGACGGCAAGCCCATGTTCCTGTACTGAGGCCTCCGCCGACGGTCCATATACTCGGTGCCCATGAAGGACTTCCGGGTGGACCTGCGATCGGACACCGTGACCAAGCCCTCCGTCGCGATGCGCCGGGCGATGGCCGAGGCCGAGGTGGGCGACGACTGGTTCGGGGACGACCCGACGGTCCACCGCCTCCAGGAGCGCGCGGCCGAGATCACCGGAAAGGAGGCGGCGCTGTACGTCCCTACCGGGACGATGGCCAACCAGATCGCTCTCCGCCTGCATTTCTCGGGTCCCGGGCACCTCGTGGCGGCCGAACCGATGTCGCACGTCGCCTCGACCGAGGTGATGAGCGCCGCGGTGCTGTCGGGGATCGCGTACCGGACCGTCCACGGCGACCGGCGCGGACGGATCACCGCGGACCAGGTCCGAGCCGCCCTCGAGCCGGACGAGCCTTACGACGTCGAGATCGTCGACCTCGTCTGCCTCGAGAACACCAGCGGCCATGCGGGCGGCACCGTGATGGACGTCGACGACTTCCGAGCCATCCGAAAGGTGGCCGAGGAGGCCGGCGTCGCCGTCCACCTGGACGGAGCACGGATCTTCAACGCGAGCGCGGCCTCCGGCGTGGACGTCGCGGAGTACGCGGCCGAGGTCGACACGCTGATGTTCTGCGTCTCGAAGGGGCTCGGGGCGCCGATCGGGTCGCTCGTCTGTGGCACGACCGAGCAGGTGCGCGAGGGTCGTCGGATCAAGATCCTGTTCGGCGGGGCCTGGCGGCAGGCGGGCGTGATCGCGGCCGCCGGCCTGATCGCGCTCGAGGAGGGCCCCAAGCGTTTGCACGAGGACCACGAGCGCGCCCGTCGCCTGGGCGAGGCCGTCGCCGAGCTCGTGCCCGGCAGCCTGGATCCGGCCGATGTTGAAACGAACATGGTCTTCGCCGACACGGAAGCATCGATGGCGATGACGCCTCTCGAGGTCGCGAACCGGCTCGAGGGACACGGCGTCGGCGTGAGCGTGGTGTCGGGCAAGGTCCGGATGGTCACGCACGTCGACATCGCCGACGAGGACATCGAGACGGCGATCGCGGCCTGGAAGGCCGTGGCCGCGGCACGATGGGAGGCTCATCCGTGAAGCTGTTCGGTCCGAGGTACCCCGAGGAGATCGCGAAGCGCATCCCGCCCGGTCAGCGGCTCGTGAAGACCTGGCCGGTGCTTCATTTCGGCCCGGTCCCGGATTTCGACGAGTCGACGTGGAACCTCGAGGTCAACGGCCTCGTGGACAACCCCTATTCGCTGACGTACGAGGAGCTGAAGGAGCTCGGCCCGGTGGACGTGGAGGCGGACATGCACTGCGTCACCGGCTGGTCGACACTCGACAACACATGGACCGGCGTTCCCTTCCGCGTGCTGGCCGAGAAGGCCGGCGTCCAGGACGACGCGAAATGGGTGATCGCCCACTGCGACTACGGGTACACCTCGGACCTGTCATTGGAATCGATGCTGGACGACGACGTGCTCGTGGCGTGGGCCCACGGCGGCGAGCCGCTGACCGGCGAGCACGGATTCCCGCTCCGCCTCGTCGTGCCCAAGCGGTACGCGTGGAAGAGTGCGAAGTGGCTCCGCGGGCTCGAGTTCACGGCGCAGAACAAGCGCGGGTTCTGGGAGGTGCGCGGGTATCACATCCACGCCGAGCCCTGGGCCGAGGAGCGGTACTCCTACCAGGAAGGCCCCCGCGCCGAGCTCGAGCCGTAACGCCTAGGGCTGCGTCGCGGCCCGCTCCCGCGCCTCCTGGATGATCTGGAGCGCGGTCTCGCGATCTCGGAAGCCGTCGGTCTCGGTGGCGTGGTCCTCGAGGTCCTTGTAGACGGCGAAGAAGTGCTCGATCTCGGCGAGGAGCGTCGGTCGGAAGTCGGCGAGCTCCTGGACGTGTGACCAGGCCGGATCGCGGAGCGGGACGCACAGGACCTTCTCGTCTGGGCCCTTCTCGTCGCGCATCACGAACACGCCGACCGGCCGAACCAGGATCCGGCACCCCGGGAACGTCGGCTCGCCCACGAAGACGAGGGCATCGAGCGGGTCGCCGTCACCGCCGAGCGTGCCTTCGATGAACCCATAGTCTGCCGGATACCTGGTCGCCGTGAACAGCATCCGATCGAGGAAGATCTGGCCGGTCTCGGCATCGAGCTCGTATTTGTTCCGCGAGCCGCCGGGGATCTCGATCATGACGATCGCCGTCGCTGGGTCCATCGGGCAACGATACGTCGAGGCGGGTCAGGCGGCGAGTGAGCGGATCGTCTCGAGCTCGAGGCGGCGGCGTTCGCCCGAGGACGGGGTCTCGACGACGACCGAGAGCTCGCGCACCTCGGGTTGTCTGACGATCGCGCGGAAACCTTCGAGTCCGATGCCGCCCTCGCCCACGATCTCGTGCCGGTCGCGCTTGGAGCCGCGTTCGAACTTCGCGTCGTTCATGTGGATCAGGCGGAGGCGGTCGGCGAGCCCGAGCTCCCGCAGCTCCACGAAGAGCGCGTCCACGCCCTCGGGCTCGTCGAGCGCGTAGCCGGTCGCGAACAGGTGACAGGTGTCGAGGACGAGCCCGAGGCGGTCGTCGTTCACGGCGTCGAACAGCGTTCGCGCCTCCGCCAGCGTCGAGGCGACGGCGCCGCTCGTGCCGGCCATCAGCTCGACCAGCAGTTGGGTCTCGTCCGGCGTCTCGAGCAGGACGGCCTGCAGCACGGTGGCTGACCGGTCGAGCGCATCGGCGACCTCACCTTCGCCACCCGAACCCGAGTGGACGACGAATCCGCCAGCCTCGAGCACGCCGCACGCCGCCACCGAGCGCCGGCAGAGCTCGACCGACTTGGAGAGGAACTCGGGGTTCGGCGAAGCGATGTTCACCAGGTACGGCGCGTGGACGAACAGCGGACCGATCGCGGCCTCGCGCCACTCGGCGCCGAAGGCCTGCGCGGTCTCCAGGCGCGGACCCGACCACGCTCGCGCGTTCGAGATGAAGAGCTGGACGACCTCGGCGCCGGTCTCGCGCGCGAGCGGGATCGCGGTGCGGAGCCCGCTCCGCAGGTGCGCGCCGACCCTCACGCCACGTAGATGTGGACGAGGTCGCCCGCGTGGACGGTCGTGCCGCTCGCCGGCTCCTGGAACACGACCCGAGAGCCGCCGTGCCCCGGCACGATCGCGACGTCGACGAGGAGGCCGAGGCTCCGGAGCTTCGCGACCGCCTCGTCCCGGCCCATGCCGACGACGTTCGGCATCGGGAACTCGGGCGGGCCCTTCGAGACGACGATCGTGACGGTCTTGCCGGGCTGCAGGTCGGTGCCCTTCTCCGGCGTCTGCGAGATCACGGTGCCCTTCTCGTCCTCGTCGGAGAACTCCTCCTGCACGTCAACGACGAAGCCCTGGGACTGCAGGACGGCGACCGCCTCGTCTTGCTGCAGCCCGACGACTTTCTCGACCGAGACGGGGGTCGGGCCCTTGCTCACGACGAGATCGATCGCGCTGCCCTGCGGCGCATCCTGCTTGGCCTTCACGCTCTGACGGACCACCTGGTCGGCCTCGAACCGCTCGTCGAACGCCCTCGTGACGTCGCCGACCTTGAGGTGCGCCTCGCGCAGCGCAGCCTTGGCGTCGGAGAGCGGCTGCCCGACGACGTTCGGGACGGGCACCGGCGGGGGACCGAGCGACGGGACGAGCGTGACGCGGTCGCCCCGTTCGAGCGTCGTGCCCTCGGCGGGCTGCACCTTCAGCACGCTGCCCGCCGGGACCTCGGTCGAGTTCCGGCCCTCCGCGATCCGGACGACGAGCCCCGCCTGTTCGAGCTGCGCCTGGGCGTTCTCGACCGTGAGGCCGACGACCTTGGGGACGTCGACCTCGTGCGGGATCAGGTAGGTCCAGGACGCCCACGCCGCGCTGCCGATCGCGAGGATCGCCAGCACGATCGCGAGCGCCCGCAGGCCTTTGCGGCGCTTCCCTTTCGAACGCCCGATCGCGCGCCCGGGGATCGTGACGGTCTCGGCGAGATCGCCGTGCTGGGGGATCGCCGTGACGTCGGCCGGTGCCGGAACCACCGTGATCTCGGGTACCAGCGACGAGAGCGGCGGCGCGGCGGGCAGCGAACGCGCCTCGGCCTCCAGGTCGCGGCGCGCCTCGGCCGCCGACTCGGGGCGGAGCTCGCGTTGCTTCTCGGTCACGGAGGCGACCCATCCGTCGAGCGAGGCCGGGACGGCCGGGTTCATCGACGACGGCTTGGGCATCGGCTCGTGGATGTGCTGATAGGCGATCGCCATCGGCGTCTCGCCCGCGAACGGGAGCCGGCCCGTGAGGAGCTCGAAGCCGACGACCCCGAGCGCGTACAGGTCCGTGCGGGGGTCCGCGGGCTCGCCCTGGAGCTGTTCGGGCGCCAGGTACTGGACGGTGCCGGTGACGTTGCCGGCTTCGGTGATCTGGGCGTCGGCGAACGCGCGCGCGAGCCCGAAGTCCGCGACCTTGACGACGCCGTCTCGCGTCACCATCAGGTTCTCGGGCTTCACGTCCCGGTGCACGATGCCCTGCCGGTGCGCGTGTTGCAGTGCCGCGAGCGTCTGCTCGAGCACGTCGGCGGCCTGCGCCGGCGCGAGGAGCCCCTCGGCGTGCAGGATCTCGCGGACCGAGAGCCCGGCGACGTACTCCATCACCATGTAGTAGATGCCGTCGACGCTGCCCCAGTCGTGGACGGCGACGATGTTCTGGTGGTTGAGGTTGGCGGCGGCGCGCGCCTCCCGGCGGAAGCGTTCGATGAAGCCCGTGTCGCCCGCGAGGTTCCGGTGCAGGACCTTGATCGCCACGGGTCGTTCGAGCACGGCGTCGCGCGCGCGGAAGACCTCGCCCATGCCGCCCGCGGCGATACGATCGACGACATGGTACCGGCCGTCGAGCGTGTTCAGCGCGAACGGGAGCTCCGCGCGAGCGGAGCGCTCGGGGATGGTGCTCTTCGAGATGGTCGCCTCCCGTCGCTGCTCGGTCGTTGCGGGCGGACTACCTGGGGCCGGGGGCGCGTCCGAACGAACATCCTAGCGCGCTGGCGACCGTCAACCGTGGAGCCTGCCAAGGAGCGGGCCCGGGGGCGAGGATGAGCGACCCGGCGGGGTTCCCGGCCGGATTCGAGCGGATCGAGGCGGCCGTCGACGCGGGCCAGACCGACCTTCGGGTACTCGGGTTCTGGCGCCTGCTGGCCAAGGTGAAGGCCGATCCGGTCCTGGCGCACCACTGGGCCGAGCAGGCGGGCCGGATCGACCGGAAGGCGTTCGAGGCTCGAGCGCGGCTCCGGGTGCCGGTGTGGGTCGGGAACGCGGTGCTGGTGGTCGGGATGCTCCTGGGCGCCGCGGCGGTGGGCGTGGCACTCACGACGGACTCGGAGACGGTGGCCGGGCTCGCGCTGGTGTTCGCCGCGCTGGACTGGTCGGTATCGTTCCACGTCCCGGCTCACTGGCTGGTCGGCCGGCTGGTGGGGCTGCGGTTCCTCGGCTACTACGTCCGCGACCTGATCCCGCCGGTGCCGGGGCTGAAGATCGACTACGCCACGTACCTGCGAGCGGCGCCGGAGGCGCGGGCCTGGATGCACGCCTCGGGGGCGATCGCGAGCAAGATCGGGCCGTTCCTTGCGCTGGCGTTCTGGCCGGCGAGCGGGGCCCCGGGGTGGGCCGGGTGGGCGATCTTAGGGTACGGCCTGGTGATCATCGGGACCGATGTCTTCATCTCGACGCGCAAGAGCGACTGGAAGCGATACCGCCGCGAGATGCGGATCGCCCGGGTCCAGGCCGCGAACCGGTGACCGGCCGTCCTCGGCTATCCTGACGCCTTCGAACCGGGGAGCTCGGGCGACCGGGCTGAGAGGCCGCCACACCGCGGCGGCGACCCGAACGGACCTGATCCGGGTAATGCCGGCGAAGGGAGGCGCGGTCGACGGTGGATCCACGTTCGCTCCGCGTGTACGTGCTGACCTCGAAGGGGTTCGTCCCGGGCCGGAGCCATCGCGACGTGGCGGAGGCCGCGCTCGCCGGGGGAGCCACGGCCGTGCAGCTGCGCGCGCCCGAACTCACCGACGCCCGCCTCGAACCCCTCGCGGGTGAGCTCGCCGAACGGTGCCGCGCGGCCGGCGCTCTGTTCGTCGTGAACGACCGCGTTCCGGTCGCCGCGGCCGTCGGCGCCGGAGCCCATGTCGGCCAGGCCGACGACCCCGGGGCGGC
>Ga0070664_100002318_pt1 | contig 15291 bp, 12 predicted proteins | sample KBSC73metaG_FD_65863 | JGI IMG/M metagenome (GOLD analysis project Ga0070664, IMG submission 65863) | Corn rhizosphere microbial communities from Kellogg Biological Station, Michigan, USA - KBS C7-3 metaG | ecosystem: Host-associated > Plants > Roots > Rhizosphere > Soil ... | reverse complement strand
GAGGGGCGACCCCGGGTCGGCCGGCAGAGCCGGCCTCGCGGGTGGCTTGAGGTGCGGCTTCGCTTTGCTTGCCTGCCTGTCGCATGCGCTGCGGGGCGTTGCTCGCTTTGCTCGCTCGCCCTCTCCACTCGCTTTGGCGTCGGTTGTGGGCATTGGAGCAGTGGGTACCGGCGTTCGCCGGTATGACATGCGGGGGGGGGGCGCAAACACATGCGAGGGGCCGCAAACAAGTGTCACCCCGGCGAAAGCCGGGGCCCACCGGGGCCAGTGAGCCAACAGTGCAAAGCGATCTGATGCGAGCGGGCATGGCCGTGTCTCGTACGGTCACGGTGGAGCTGGAGACAGTGGTCGTGCGGGGGATTCGTGGCCGAAGCGCCTGAGCAAAATGCGGGGAAGCTGGTGTTCAAAGCGCTCTTTGGATTACCTTTCTGGCGCGACAGAAAGGTAATTCGGCTGCCGGGCCGAGACCCGGCGCGGCCTCGCCAGAGAACAGGCCTCGCGCCAAGCGAAAGGTTTCAGGCAGCGGGGCGTGACCCGTGCGCAAACAGGTCACATCACCAGGTTCCGGAGGTGAGTCGGCCCCGCTCGCCGCTCGATCTCCTCAAGCAACGCCTTGTTCCAGCCCAGCTCGAAGAGCGCTTCGGCGGTGATGAACATGGGCCCCACGAGCAGCCCGCTCAGGTCGTCGGCGAAGGCCGGCTTGCGGCCTTCGTAATAGTGGCCAAGGAATTGGCCGATCCACCCGGACACGAAGCTGCCCACGCCCCAGGCGAGCCAGCCGCCCGTGCTGCCGTCGGATACGCCGTGCGCGGCAGCGACCACCATGCCGATGGCCGCCGTGACGGCGACGCTCAGCAGGAATTGCCCGCGGCGGGTCAGGTACCAGATGGCTGAAAGCGCAAAGGCAAGCCAGGCGGCGCTCAATGTGAAGTCGTTCACGTTGAAGCGGGCCCGGGCCAGGAGCACGCTGATGCCGAAGACGATCATCGGCACCCCGAAGAAGTGCGTGGCGATGTTGCGCTGGTCGCGGTGGTACACGGCGTACTGGGCGAGCAGTTCGGTAGAGGTGCGTGCTCTGCTCATGGCAAGGTCTCCAGCGGCGCATGGGGGCGCAGCGTCGGCCCCATTCTGCGCCCGTGCACAATCGAGTCGCCTCCGTGGTTTCCTCAGGCAGTAGGATGGTCGCCGGAGGACGCACATGACAGGGACGGCAAGGGCAGCAGGAATCGGCGAGATTTTGCGCGAGGGCTTGCGCACGGTGGTGTTTCTGAACCCCCGGTGGCAAGGCGGCGCAGCCGGCCCCACCGTGGTGTTGTGTCTGGTGGCAGCCGGCCTGTTGTCCGGCGCAGCTCTGAGCCGCCTGGAGATCGCCGGTCCGGCCGAGCATGTCGCTTCGGCATGGGGCACCGGTTGGCTGTCGATGGTGGTACTGCTCCTGGCGGCCTGGCTCGCCTCGCGACATGGCAAGGAAGCGGTCGCCACGCCGGACGCTGCCACGGCACTGTCATGGTTCCTGGTTCAGTCCCTCCTGATCGGCTTGCCCGTCGGCGTCGCGCAGGTTCTTTTGTACCGGTTCGGCTTTCCTCCTGCACCCGAACGCCTGGACGAGGTGTGGTTGGGGGTGGTGGCCGTGAGTTTGCTCTGGCAGATGGCGGCGGCATCGGTGGTGGTTGTTCGTCTGCTGCCGAAAGGCCTGCACCGCCTGGCGGCCATGGGCGTGCTGGTGCTTCATGGTGCTGTCTCCGTGTACTTTCCTCCATCGAGCCTCTGGTACCCGAGCCGGGAGGCGCTCGCGGCCGATGACGGCGACGACAGCGCCGGGCCACCTCCGTTGACGCAGGAGGTCTTTGAGGCGCAGTCCGATCGGTTCGAGGCGGCGCTCGACGGCGTGCTGCCCGAGCGGCCCGGCGTGACCGAGCTGTATGCGATCACGTTCGCGCCGTATGCCGATGAGGATGTGTTCAGTCGCGAGGTCAAGGTGGTGGGCGACGTGATGCGTGAGCGCTTCGACGCGGATGGCCGTCTGGTGAACTTGCAGAACCACCGCACGACGATCGCCCAGGTGCCCTGGGCCACGCCGCTGAACCTGCAGCGCGCCATCGCCCGGATGGCCGAGCGCATGGGCCGCGATGAGGACATCCTCTTCATCCACCTCACGTCCCACGGCGCGAGCGACGGGCGCCTGGCGGCGCGGTTCTTCCCGCTGGCGGTTGAAGAAGTCACGCCCGAGCAGGTGCGCCAGTGGCTCGACGAGGCCGGCGTTCGCTACAGCGTGATCTCCATTTCGGCGTGTTACTCGGGTTCCTGGATTGCGCCGCTGCAATCGCCCGGAACGCTCGTGATGACAGCGGCCGATGCCACCCACACCTCGTATGGCTGTGGCCGCAAGTCGGAGCTGACCTTCTACGGCCGTGCGGTGTATGCCGAGCAGTTGCGGCAGACCCGGTCGTTCCAGGCGGCGCATGAAGCGGCGCTGCCGGTGATCGACCGCCGCGAAAAGGAAGCTGGCAAGACCGACGGTCCGTCGAACCCGCAGATCTGGGTCGGTCCGGACATCCAGCCTCGCCTGCACGCCCTGGTGCGTCGGCTCGAGGGCGGCGCCGCGTCCCGTTGATTCCTGGGCGCTCAAGGATAATCACGGCCGAAGCGGGGGGCCGTCGAGCCTTCGGCACACTGAAACAGAGCGGTAAGGCATGGAAAACAGTCCGTTGATTCGCTGGCATTCGATGTTCATGGGTGTCGCATTGCTGGCGTCGGCACGGTCCAAGGATTCGCGAAAGCGCAACGGCGCATGCATCGTCAGCCCGGACAACCGGATCGCCGGGGTGGGCTACAACGGCCTGCCGCGTGGATGCGCCGACCACGACCATACCTACTGGATGGACGACGACACGGATCCCTACCAGTCGCGCCACAGCTACATCGTCCACGCGGAGATGAACGCCATCCTGAACTGCGTGGTGTTGCCGTTGACCGGCTTCACCATCTATGCCACACAGTTTCCCTGCCCGAAATGCGTGCAGTCCATCATCCAGGTGGGTATCCGCAAGGTCGTCTACCTGGAAAAGAAGTCCCATCAGGTGCGCGTCAATGCGGCGGCAACCAAGATGCTCGACGACGCCGGCATCACCGTGGAGGCGCTTTCGGAGATCGAACCGCAGTCGGCCGACTGGTCTGCGCAGCTGGCCCAGTTCATCGAGCAAAGCACCGCCGCACAGGCTGCCGTGCCAGGGCGCGGGCGAGGGCTTCCGCCCGGGGTGCCCTGACTGCGGGTGATGCCGTGCGCCGCGCGTGACGAACGCGTGGAAACCAGCTAAAAGAACAGTGAGCGGCGCGCGAAGGAGCAGTCATGAAGTGGGAAGGCAATCGCGAGAGCGACAACGTCGAGGACGCCCGCTCGGGCGGCGGCGGCCTGCCGTTCGGTGGCGGGCGCGGCATCGGGCTTGGCACCGTGGTTCTGGCGCTCGTGGTCGGCTGGATCTTCGGTATCAATCCGTTCACGGTGCTGAGCCTGCTCGGCGGAGGAGGGCAGCCCGACCCGGTGCAGCAGGCCCCGGCGCCCAGGCTGCGGGCGGACGACCAGATGACCCGTTTCGTCTCCACGGTGCTGGCCGACACCGAGGACGTCTGGCGCGAGCAGTTCAAGGAAATGGGCGACACCTACCGCGAGCCCAAGCTCCGGCTCTTCCGAGGCTCGGAACCCACGGCTTGCGGCTGGGGCGAGGCGGCGATGGGGCCGTTCTACTGCCCGGGCGACCAGAAGGTCTACATCGACCTCAGCTTCTATGAAACCCTGCGCACGCGGCTCGGTGCGCCCGGCGATTTCGCGCAGGCCTATGTGATCGCGCATGAGGTGGGCCACCACGTTCAGAACCTGATGGGCATCACGGAGAAGGTGGATCGCGCGCGTGGCCGTGTCAGCACCGCGCAGCAGAACGCGCTCAGCGTGCGCCTCGAATTGCAAGCCGACTGTCTGGCCGGCGTATGGGCCCACCATGCGGAGGCCGCCCGTCACATCCTGGAGGAAGGCGACATCGAGGAGGCGCTCAACGCCGCCTCGCGCATCGGCGATGACGCACTGCAGCGCAAGTCCCGGGGCACCGTGCAACCCGAAACCTTCACCCACGGCACCAGTGCCCAGCGGGTGGCATGGTTCAAGCGGGGCCTCAGCACGGGCAGCATGGAGCAGTGCGACACGTTCGCGACGCGACAGCCTTGAGCGCTGTGGAATGGTTCATGGTGACGGCACCAGTTCACCGCACCGGTGCCGGCCGGGCGAAGGCAGCCGCACCATTCACGACTCAGGCCGCAGGTACAGCGTCTCCTTGATTTCCTCCATGACGATGTAGCTGCGGGACTCGGTGGCCGATGGCAGCTTGAGCAGCAGCTTGCCCAGGAGATGGCGGTACTCCGACATCTCTCTGAGTCGCAGCTTCACCAGGTAGTCGAAGTCGCCAGACACGAGATGGCACTCCAGCACTTCGGGAACGTGTGCGATCTGCTGCTTGACCCGATCGAACACCTCGTCGGATTTGGTTGCCATCTTCAGCTCCACGAAGACGAGCAGTTTCTTGCCCAGCCGCGCGGGGTCAAGCCGGGCGTGGTAGCCGGAGATGATGCCGTCGCGCTCCAGCCGGCGCACCCTCTCGGTGCAGGCAGTGGCCGACAGCCCCACTTGGGCCGAGAGCTCGGTGATGGCGATGCGGCCATCCCGCTGCAGTGCATCGAGGATGCGGCAATCAAGGCGATCCAGGTCTTTCATGGATTTTCACGGTTGGGAGCCCACCGCACGGTGGCAAACGCCGGTGGAGCTGCAGCCAGGACACGACTTTAGTGAATATCCCCGAAATCATACCGGTACAGTAGCGAATATCCAAACCAGACACGCTTCGAAGACGGCCATGAAAGTCATCAGTTCTTGGAAGGGGCGATCGGCCGGCGCAGCGCACGATTTCGTGCGCACCAGCGTCGGCGGCGAAGTGGTCGTTGTCGATCGGTGAATCGGCGCTGCACGTGGGATTTCGCTGCAGGGGTCGAGGTAGGTCTTGAAGCTGCATGCATCGCTGCGCATCCAGTCCAGCGGTACGGCACCGTGACCGTTGCGCCATCTCGGGTGCGACCGACAGGGTCGGCGAACGATGTGACCACCTGACCCTGGAGGGGGCGGATTTCGTGACTTGGCACCGCCACAGGGCATCAAATTGCAGAAGCGTGCGGCTGGTCTCAGGGGATTTGGGTGTTGGGGTGCAACCCGTGTTGGGAGGGTGCAACCAAAGGGTTTCTACTCGGAAGTCAATGCCGATCATCATGAAACAATCGCGGCCGATCGACTGAAAGCCAAATGATTGTTATGACAACGACAACGCTCGGGATCAAGGTGGATGATGCATTCAGGAATCGGCTGCGAGTCGCGGCTGAGGCCGTGGACCGTACGCCGCACTGGTTCATCAAGCAAACCGTGCTGATCGGTATCGAAAAAGTAGAGCGGGATGGGGCTGAATCTGGTTGGCGCTGGATTAATGGTGATTTGGCATCAACGGGTGATGATGATTTGAATTCAGATTCATCAAGCGATCAAAATCAGGGTGCAACCCCGGTGCAACCATTTTTGGAATTTGCCCAATCGGTGTCGCCGCAGTCGGTGCTGCGTTCGGCCATCACCGCGGCCTATCGGCGCCCTGAACAGGAAGCGATGCCTGCCCTCATCGCGCAGGCCCGCCTGGAAGCGCCGCTTCTCGTGAAGACCCAGGGGTTGGCACGCAGACTGGTCGAAAATCTGCGTGCCAAGCGAATCGGCATGGGGGGCGTGGAGGGGCTGCTGCAGGAGTTTTCGTTGTCCAGCCAGGAGGGTGTCGCACTGATGTGCCTGGCCGAAGCCCTGCTGCGCATTCCCGATCGGGCGACCCGCGATGTGCTGATCCGGGACAAGATCAGCGTGGGTGACTGGAACGCCCATGTCGGCCAATCCCCCTCGATGTTTGTCAATGCGGCCACCTGGAGCCTGATGCTGACGGGCAAGCTGGTCGGCACCAGCAGCGAAAAGTCGCTCTCGGCCGCGCTGACCCGCATGATCGCCAAGAGCGGCGAGCCGCTGATCCGCAAGGGCGTCGACATGGCGATGCGGTTGCTGGGCGAGCAGTTCGTGACCGGCGAGACCATCTCGGAGGCGCTGGCCAACAGCCGCAAGTCAGAGGCGAAAGGCTTCCTGTATTCGTACGACATGCTGGGCGAGGCGGCGACGACGGCCGAGGACGCCCAGCGCTATTGCGACTTGTACGAGCAGGCGATTCATGCCATCGGCAAGGCAAGCGCCGGGAGGGGCATCTACGAAGGGCCGGGCATCTCCATCAAGCTTTCGGCGCTGCACCCGCGCTACTCGCGCGCCCAGATGTCACGGGTCACGGCTGAATTGCTGCCTCGCGTGCGCGCACTGGCCATACTTGCCCGCCACTATGACATCGGCTTGAACATCGATGCCGAAGAGGCGGACCGGCTGGAGATTTCCCTGGACCTCCTCGAATCCTTGTGCTTCGACCCGGCGTTGTCGGACTGGAACGGCATCGGTTTCGTGGTGCAGGCGTATCAGAAGCGCGCGCCCTTCGTGATCGACCATCTGATCGACTTGGCGCGCCGCAGCCGTCACCGCCTGATGGTGCGGCTGGTCAAGGGGGCGTACTGGGACACCGAGATCAAGCGGGCGCAGATCGATGGCCTGGAGGGCTACCCGGTCTACACGCGCAAGGTCTACACCGACGTGTCTTACCTCGCATGCGCACGGCGCCTGTTGGCGAACCCCCAGGCGGTGTACCCGCAGTTCGCCACCCACAACGCCTATACGCTGGCAGCGATCTATCACATGGCCGGGCGGAACTATTACGCAGGCCAGTACGAATTCCAGTGCCTCCATGGCATGGGGGAGCCGCTGTACGAGGAAGTGACCGGCGCGGTCGCCGACGGCAAGCTCAACCGGCCTTGCCGCATCTATGCCCCCGTGGGCACCCACGAGACGTTGCTGGCCTACCTGGTGCGGCGCCTCCTGGAGAACGGCGCCAACACGTCCTTCGTGAACCTCATCGCCGATGCCCGGATCAGCATCGACCAGTTGATCGCCGATCCCGTCGAGATGGCCGAGCGCATCGTGCCGCTCGGGGCTCCCCATGCCAGCATTCCGCTGCCGATTGACCTCTACCGCGGCGCCTCCGGCCAGGGACGCCCCAACTCGGCCGGCATCGATCTGACCAATGAGCACCGCCTGGCCTCCCTCTCGGCGGCATTGCTGAACAGCACCGGCACGGCATGGCGGGCGGCGCCCATGTTGGATGGCCATTCCGAATGGGATTCGGCCCTTGCGACGGCGGTGCACAATCCGGCCGATCGACGCGATGTGGTGGGGCAGGTCATCGAAGCCGGGCCAGGCGATGTGGACCAGGCCCTGACGAATGCATGCAACGCCGCCCCCATCTGGCAGGCCACACCGGTCGACGAACGGGCGCGTTGCCTGCTGCGGGCGGCCGACGCGCTGGAAGCGCGGATGCAGCCGCTGCTGGGGCTGCTGGTGCGTGAGGCGGGCAAGAGCTTGCCGAGCGCCGTTGCCGAGGTGCGCGAGGCGGTCGATTTCCTGCGTTACTACGCCGAGCAGGTGCAGGCGGAGTTGTCCAACGGCACCCACCGCCCGCTGGGGCCGGTCGTCTGCATCAGCCCCTGGAATTTCCCGCTTGCCATCTTCACCGGGCAGGTGGCCGCCGCGCTGGCCGCGGGCAACACGGTGCTGGCCAAGCCTGCGGAGCAGACCCCGCTCATCGCCGCCCAGGCCGTCAGCATCCTGCATGCTGCCGGCGTCCCGGCCGGTGCCTTGCAGTTGTTGCCAGGGCAGGGCGAAACCGTGGGTGCGACGCTCGTGGCGGACCCTCGGGTGCGCGGCGTGATGTTCACGGGCTCGACCGGCGTGGCGCTTGCGATCGCCCGGACCTTGGCCGATCGCCTGGATGCGCAAGGTCGACCGATCCCGCTGATCGCCGAGACCGGTGGCCAGAACGCCATGGTGGTCGATTCGTCAGCGCTTCCCGAGCAGGTCATCACCGACGTGCTGCAATCGGCATTCGATTCGGCCGGCCAGCGATGCTCGGCGCTGCGGGTGCTTTGCCTGCAGGAAGACATCGCCGATACCACCCTCAAGATGCTGCGCGGGGCGATGCGCGAGCTGTCGGTGGGCAGCCCGGACGACCTCTCATGCGATGTGGGCCCGGTGATCGATGCCTCGGCCCGCGATGTCATCGAGCGCCATGTGGACGCCATGCGTGCGGCGGGCCACCGCGTCGATCGCCTCGCACTGCCGCCGGCCTGCGCCCACGGCACCTTCGTGGCGCCGACGATCATCGAAATCAGCAGTGTGAAGGAACTCGAACGCGAGGTGTTCGGCCCGGTGCTGCATGTGCTGCGCTATCGACGCGAGGACCTCGACGCGCTCATCGATGACATCAACGCAACGGGATATGGGCTGACCTTCGGCATCCACACCCGCATCGACGAGACCATCGCACGCATCCTGCCGCGCATCCGCGCGGGCAACGTGTACATCAACCGGAACGTGGTGGGCGCCGTGGTGGGGGTCCAGCCTTTTGGAGGCGAAGGCTTGTCGGGCACGGGGCCGAAGGCTGGCGGACCGCTCTACGTGCATCGCCTGCTGGCCATGGGCTCAGCGCCGCGCCTGGAACTGCATTCGCCCGTGACCTTGGCGGGGCCGACCGGTGAGCGCAATACCTACTGCGTCGAGCCGCGCGGCACCGTGCTGTGCATCGCCGCCACGGAACAGGGTGCCAAGGCGCAATGGATGGTCACCCAGGCGACCGGCAATCGCGTGCTGTGGCAGGACACCCCTGCAGCGCGGGCCTGGATCGCCGGCTTGCCGGCCGCTGAGCGCGGCACGCAGGCGGTGATCGCCAGTGATGCCATCGATCAGCATGACGACATCGACGCTGTCTTGTTCGAGGGCGATGGCGACGCCTTGCGTGCACTCAACCAACGCATCTCCCGCCGGGCAGGTCCGATCCTGCCTGTGCTGGGACTGACCTCGGACGACATCGCCTCTGGCCGTGCCTGCTACGCGCCAGAGCGCCTCGTGCTGGAACGTTCCGTGAGCATCAACACTGCCGCAGCAGGAGGCAATGCGTCGCTGATGACTGTCGGCTGACGCATACATACGGCCGGAACCTGCCCGGCTTTACACACACGAAGAGACTGACTCATGAATTTCCACAAGAGAAGCGTACTGGTGAGCGCACTGGCCTTGTGCCTTGGAATGGGCTCCTCCACGGTCATGGCCCAGACCGTGGACATCAAGCTCGGCTTTGCTGCACCGCTGACCGGTCCGCAATCTCACTACGGGGAGGACATGCGCAACGGCATCCAGCTCGCGCTGGCCGAGGCCAATGCGAAGAAGATCAAGGTCGGCGGCAAGGTCGCCAACTTCGTGCTCGTCATCCGGGACGACCAGGCCGACCCGCGCATCGCCGTGCAGGTGGCGCAACAGCTGGTGGATGCGGACATCCGTGGCGTGCTCGGGCACTTCAACTCCGGCACCTCGATCCCTGCCTCGCGCATTTACAACGAAGCCGGCTTGCCGCAGATCTCGACGGCCACCGCCCCGGCGTACACCAAGCAGGGCTACAACACCACCTTTCGCATGTTGACGAGCGACACCCAGCAGGGCGGAGCCGTCGGCCGCTTCATGGTCAAGAAGCTCAATGTCAAGAAGGTCGCCATCATCGATGACCGCACTGCCTATGGGCAGGGTCTGGCCGACCAGGTCGAAAAGGCTGTCAAAGAGTCTGGCGGGCAAGTGGTGCGCCGGGAGTACACCACGGACAAGGCCACCGACTTCGCCTCCATCCTGACCAACGTGCGCACCGCAGGCGCAGATGCCATCTTCTACGCCGGCGCCGATGCGCAGTCCGGCCCGTTGAAGCGCCAGATGCAGCAGCTCGGCATCACTGCGCCCCTGCTGTCCGGCGAGATGAGCCGCACTGACACCTTCCTGCGTCTGGCCGGTCCCGCGGCAGAGGGCACGTATGCGTCGCTCGCCGGCCTGCCGATCGACACCATGCCGGGAGGCAAGACGTTCAAGGCGGACTACAAGGCCCGCTTCAACATGGAGCCGGGCATTTACTCCCCCTATTCCTACGACGGCACCTGGAACATGGTGGCAGCCATCGAGAAGGCCGGCTCTGCCGACCCGGCGAAGTACCTGCCGGTGCTGGCCCAGCAGCAGCGCAAGGGGTTGACCAGCGAGAGCATCGCCTACGACGCGGCCGGCGACCTGAAGGAAGTGGCCGTCACCATCTACCGGGTCAAGGGTGGCAAGTGGGAGCCGGCGGAAACGGCGGTCGGCCAAGCCGGCAAGTAATTCCCGTCGTCCTCTCGACAAGCAGGCCGGCCCGCCGGGCGCAGCAGCGAAGCTGCGCCCGCGCCCCGCCTCGCCCATCAACATTGAAAGCCAGTAGATGGAAAAATTCGCTCAACAACTGGCCAACGGCGTGACGCTAGGCAGCGTCTACGCACTGGTGGCCTTGGGATACACGATGGTGTACGGCATCATCGGATTGATCAATTTCGCGCACGGAGAGGTGGTGATGATCGGCGCCATGGTGGCCACCGCCATTGCCGCTGCCCTCGCCGTGGCCCATCCCGGCATGGCCCCGGCCATCGTGTTCGGCTTGTGCCTGCTCCTGGCCATTCCCGTTTGCATGGGCGTCGGCTGGACGGCCGAGCGCATCGCCTACCGTCCGCTGCGCAAGGCGCCGCGGCTGTCCACGCTGATCACGGCGATCGGGGTGTCCATCATCCTGCAGAACGGCGCCATGATGATCTGGGGCCGCAACTACCTGAACTTTCCGCGGGTTGTCGAACCCGTGGTCTATGGCATCGGCAGCGTGCGCATCAACAGCGTGCAACTGGTCATCATCCTGATCGCTGCGGCGATCATGGCCTCGCTGCTGGTGCTGGTGCACCGCACCCGGCTCGGCGTGGCGATGCGCGCCACCGCGCAGAACCGTGAGGTTGCCGGGCTGATGGGCATCAACATCGACACCGTGATTTCCTCTGCGTTCCTCGTGGGGTCGGCTCTGGCGGCCGTGGCGGGGCTGATGATCAGCGTCTACTACGGCGTGGTCAATTACTACATGGGCTTCATGCTCGGACTGAAGGCCTTCACGGCGGCGGTGCTGGGAGGCATCGGCAACCTGGGCGGCGCGATGCTGGGCGGCGTGCTGCTGGGCGTCATCGAGGCCTTGGCATCGGGCTATGTCGGCGACCTGACCGGAGGGTTCATGGGCAGCCACTACCAAGACGTGTTCGCCTTCGTGGTGCTGGTCCTGGTACTGATTGTCAGGCCCGCCGGCTTGCTCGGCGAACGCGTGGGAGACCGGGCATGAAGCACATTCCTTCTGTTTCCGGCACGGCTGCCGTTCTTCATCCGACGGCGATGGGCAGCTCCCGGCGGGGTCCGAATGCCAAGCACCTGGTCGGCCTCTTGCTGGTGGGCGTCGTGCTCGCGGTGCTGCCGATGGTGCTCGGCTATGGCGGCGGCCAGAGTTGGGTCCGACTCGCCAACTTTGCGTTGCTGTACGCCATGCTGGCCGTGGGGCTGAACATCGTCGTGGGCTTCGCAGGACTGCTGGACCTCGGCTACATCGCCTTTTACGCGGCGGGCGCATACCTCTACGCGCTGCTGGCTTCGCCACACTTCGGGCTGCACCTCCCGTTCTGGGTGATCCTGCCGCTCGGCACCCTCGTGGCCTGCCTGTTCGGCGTGATGCTGGGTGCGCCCACGCTGAAGTTGCGCGGCGACTATCTGGCCATCGTCACGCTCGGCTTCGGTGAAATCATCCGCATCTTCATGAATAACCTGGATGCCCCGGTGAACATCACCAACGGGCCCCAGGGCATCAACCGGGTGGAACCGCTCACGGTGGGCGACTTCTCGTTCGCACGCACTGAAACAATCCTCGGTATTCGCCTCACGGGGCCAGAGAAGTACTACTACCTGCTGGTCGTGCTCGTGATCGTGATCATGGCGCTGTGCATGCGGCTGCAAAAGTCCCGCATTGGCCGCGCGTGGGAGGCGGTGCGCGAGGACGAGATCGCGGCCAACGCCATGGGCATCAACACCCGCAACGTCAAGCTGCTCGCCTTTGCCATGGGGGCTTCTTTCGGCGGCCTGGCAGGCGGGCTCTTCGCGGCGATGCAGCGCTTTGTCAGTCCCGACAGCTTCAGCCTGCTGGAGTCGATCTCCGTGCTGAGCATGGTGGTGCTGGGCGGCATCGGCCACGTGCCGGGTGTCGTGCTGGGGGCGATCTTGCTGGCCGTGCTGCCCGAAGTGCTGCGAACGGTGGTGGTGCCGGCCCAGGAGATGATGTTCGGCTCGGTCGTCCTCGATCCGGAAGGCATTCGCATGATGATCTTCGGCGTGGCGATGGTCGCCGTGATGCTGCTGCGGCCGGCGGGCCTGTGGCCTTCGCCGGTGCGCAAGCGGGAATTGAAGGCCATGGCCGAGGACAACGAAGGAGGCAAGGCATGAGCGAAGACTTGTTGCTGAAAGCCAGCGGCATCGGCAAACGCTTCGGCGGCCTGCAGGCCTTGTCGAATGTCGGGTTCACCATTCGCCGTGGCGAGATCTACGGCCTGATCGGGCCGAACGGCGCCGGCAAGACAACGCTGTTCAACGTGCTGACCGGCTTGTACGTGCCAGATGAAGGGAGCTTTGTGTTCCAGGGGACCGACCTGCGCGGGCTCAAGCCCTCCCAGGTGGCGGCGCGCGGGTTCGCGCGCACCTTCCAGAACATTCGCCTCTTCGGCAGCATGACGGCGCTGGAGAACGTGATGGTCGGGCGTCATGTGCGTTCGTCCACCGGTGTCTTCGGGGGCATGTTCGGCACACGGGCTGCCCGGGCCGAGGAGCGTGACATCGAAGCCCGCGCCCTGCGACTGCTCGACTACGTGGGCATCGGCCACCGGGCCAACGAACTTGCGCGCGCTTTGCCCTACGGTGATCAGCGCCGGCTCGAGATTGCGCGGGCCCTGGCCACCGAGCCGGCGCTGCTGGCGCTCGACGAACCTGCCGCCGGCATGAACGCCACCGAAACCGTGGCGCTGAGCCGCCTGATTGAAACCATCCGCGGCGACGGCATGACCGTGTTGCTGATCGAGCACGACATGAAGCTGGTGATGGGCATGTGCGACCGGGTGCTGGTGCTTGAATACGGCAAGGTCATCGCCGAAGGTATTCCGGCCGAAGTGCAGCGCAATCCGAAGGTGATCGAAGCCTACCTGGGCGCTGGTGCTGCCGAGCACGCGCCCGTCTTGAATGGAGCGATGGCATGATGATTTGCACCGACACGGCTGTGTCCTCCCGTGTGGCCACAGCGGCCGGCCCGGCACCGTTGCTGGATGTGCGCGACCTGCATGTCTCCTACGGCGGCATCAAGGCCGTGCGCGGCCTGAGCCTCAACGTCGGAGAAGGCGAGCTGGTGTGCCTGATCGGCACCAACGGTGCAGGCAAGAGCACCACCCTGCGGGCAATCTGCGGTCTCGTGCCGGCGGCCAGCGGGCAAGTTGTCTACGATGGCCGTTCCATCACGGGTGAGCGACCCTTCGAGCTGGTGCGCCGCCAGCTCGTGATGGTGCCCGAAGGCCGCGGCATCTTCGGGCAACTCACCATCGAGGAGAACCTGACGGTGGGCGCCTACGCCCGCAACGACAAGTTGCAGGTCCGCCGGGACGTCGAACGGGTCTTCAGCCTGTTCCCCCGCCTGGCCGAACGCCGCGGCCAGGTGGCCGGCACCCTCTCGGGCGGCGAGCAGCAAATGCTGGCCATGGGCCGCGCGATGCTTTCCAAGCCACGGCTGCTGCTGCTCGATGAGCCCTCGATGGGATTGGCGCCGTTGATGATCCAGAAGGTGTTCGAGGTGGTGAAGGCCATCGCCGCCGAGGGGGTGACCATCCTGTTGATCGAGCAGAACGCTCGCCTGGCGCTGGAGGTCAGCCAGCGCGGCTACGTGATGGAGTCAGGGCAACTCACGCTGGAGGGACCGTCGAGCGACCTTCTGCACAACCCCAAGGTGCGTGCGGCCTACCTTGGCGAAATGGGATGACACTCCCCGGGCCGGGGCGCCTCGGCTCGTCACATCCCTTTGGATGCTGGTCTGCGCGCCTTGCGCGGCACACCGGCATTCTCCGTGGCCAAAGGCCGGTGCAGCGGTCGCAGCTGGGGGTGGTCCGTCAGGTGCGTCACGAGGTGCTCGACGAACCGCCTGGCCTTCAGCGGCGTGTTGCGCCGGTCGAGCGTGCAGGCGTAGAACTCCAGGGGCTCCGCAATGGCCACGGCAGACCGGCCGTGGCCACGCAGGAACAGCGGTTCGAGCTGTCCCGAGGCGATCAGGTCATTCGCGATGAAACTGCCCAGGCGGGTGATGCCCGCACCGGCCACGGCCATCGCCGCCAGGCCACCGATGTCGTTGCATGCGAACGTGGCGCGCACGGGCGGTTCGAATCGCACCCCGTCACGCACGAAGGCCCAGCGCAGCACGAGGCCGTCACTGGGCACGCGGAACACCAGGCAATCGTGATCCTTCAGTTCCTCCGGCCGGCGCGGCCGACCGGCACGAGCGAGGTAGGCCGGTGATGCGCAAAAGACCAGCGGCACGTCGGCCAGCCGCCTGGCCACGAGCCCTGGCTCCAACTGCTCGCGAAAGCGGATGCTGACATCGACGGCCTGCTTCACATGGTCCACCGCATCGTCCGTGAGCACCAGCTCCATCGACACCCGCGGGTGTGCGGCCAGAAACGATGGCAACAGCGGTGTGATGATGGTGCGGCCGAACGCGCTGCTGCAGGTCACCTTCAACATGCCCTGCGGCTGGCCGCGCACCTCATCGAGCGCGGCGTGGGCCGAATCGAGCTGCTCGGCGAGGTCACGAACCCGTTCGAAATACACCTGACCGCCGTCCGTCAGAGCCAATGAGCGCGTGGTCCGGTTCAGCAGCCGCGTGCCCAGCGCCGTTTCCAGCCGTGCGATGGCCTGGCTCGCGCCGGCTGCGGTGATGCGCAGCTGCCGCGCCGCCTCGGCGATGCTGCCCGCCTCGACCGCCTTCACGAAGATTTCGATGCCACGGAGGTGCTTCATGGACATGAGTATTGCATTGCCCATTCGAAACATTCCGTGATGAGTGACCGAGTGGCGGGCGCACTACCCGCGACGGGCGGTTCTCTTTAGAGTGCGGTTTTTGAACCAACTCA
>Ga0070664_100002317_pt1 | contig 15293 bp, 17 predicted proteins | sample KBSC73metaG_FD_65863 | JGI IMG/M metagenome (GOLD analysis project Ga0070664, IMG submission 65863) | Corn rhizosphere microbial communities from Kellogg Biological Station, Michigan, USA - KBS C7-3 metaG | ecosystem: Host-associated > Plants > Roots > Rhizosphere > Soil ... | reverse complement strand
CTCGTATTCGGCAAGCGCATCGACGACCTCGACCTCGACAAATTCATCGAGGAAGGGAATTTCGACGAACTCTGCCGCGTCATCTCGCTGACCGAACAGCGCGGCTATCGACAGGTCGAGATCCTGCTGCGTCACCCGGCGATCCTCGAGGACCGGAGCCTCGCAAAGATCTTTAGGGTGATCAAGCAGGACGAGCCTAGCCACTGGGCGCCTTATGACGGTTGGCTGAAGCGCCACGGGCGCCGCGATCCGAAATGGTGGGAGCGCGCGATCGACAGCCTCATCCATTCCGAGCTTCTGCTGCTCAAGCTGCCGGCGTTATTCGTGCATCCCGCGCTCAAGCGGCGCACCCGCTGGCCCGACGCCGACGATTCGCCCGAGCTCCGCGCCCTCGCGCCGTCATTGGCAGGCTCGCGCTGACCCAAACCGGCGCCGAGCCGCTACAGCCGACAGCCAGCGTTCCTCGAGGGCCGCTTCTGGACCGCCTGCTGAGCCGCCGCGGCGCGATCCTTCTCGCCCGCAACACAGTCGTCAGCATCGGCGTCTTCAGCTTCGGACTCCTCGTCCTGTGGTTGCTGGTCGAGGAAGCGGGGGTGGCGAAGATCCCGGCAGCCGCAGCGTCATTCATCGCCGCGAACACGCTTCATTATGTGTTCGGCCGGACCTGGATCTATCGCGGGACGGACCGCACAGTCGTCGCGGGCTACGCCTATTTCCTGGTCAACGCGCTGGTGGGTCTCGCCGTGACGCTTCTGCTTTTCGCGGCTTTCCTGGAGCTCGGCATGCATTACATCCCGGCCCGCATCGTCACGTCCGTTTTCGCAGGGCTGGTGCTGTTCGTGCTCAACGCGGTTCTCAATTTCCGCAGCCTCTGATGCGCCCGCTTCGCGTCGCGCTCTTCTCCGGCAACTACAATTACCTGAAGGAGGGCGCGAACCAGGCTCTGAACAAGCTTGTCGACTATCTCGGTCGCCAGGGCCATTCGGTGCGCGTCTATTCGCCGGTCACGGATACGCCGGCGTTCGAACCTCAGGGCACCCTCGTCCCCGTTCCCTCGATCACCCTTCCCATCCGAACCGAGTTCCAGCTCGCGCTGGGAATGCCGGCGAGCATCCGCCGCGACGTCGAACGTTTCGCTCCGGACCTCATTCACGTTTCGACGCCCGATATCCTCAACACCCGCGCCGAGACCTTCGCGATCCGGCACAACATCCCGATCGTCGCCAGCCTCCACACGCGCTTCGAAACCTACCCGGCTTACTATCGCGGCCTTCGCTGGCTCGTGCCGCTTGCGGTTGCACAGCAGCGCCGCTTTTACCGTCGCGCGGACTGCGTGCTGGCCCCGACGGCGGCGCTGATCGAGGAACTGAAGGCCTTACGCGGCGACGGACATGTCGCGCTGTGGAGCCGCGGCGTCGACCGGGAGCTGTTCAATCCGTCCCGGCGCGACTGCGAGTGGCGCCGCGCCCAAGGTTGGAACGATGACGATATCGTCCTCCTCTTCTTCGGCCGGCTGGTGCTTGAGAAAGGGGTCGAAACCTTCGCCGAGGCCGTCCGGCTCCTTCAACAAAGAAGGCCTGATGTCCGCGCGTTGATCGTCGGCTCGGGCCCTGCCGAGCGACGGCTGCGCTCCCTCGAAGGCGCCGCCTTCACTGGCCATCTCAACGGCACCGACCTTGCCAGGGCCGTCGCCAGTGCCGACATCATGATTCATCCCAGCACCACCGAGACCTTCGGCAACGTGATCACGGAAGCGATGGCGTCAGGCCTGGCAGTGGTCTCGGCCGACGCGCCCAACGCGCGGACGATCATCAAAGACGGCCGCACCGGCCTTCTCGTCAGCGCTTCCGATGCCCGAGGTTATGCGGATGCGACCGATCGCCTGATCGCCTCAACCGATGAGCGACGGCGGATCGCGCAGGCGGCACGGGAAGCGACCGCGGCATACAGCTGGGAGGCCGCCTCCGCTCAGACAGAAGCCGCCTATTTCGAAACCGTCGAGCGTTACGCCCGGCGCGCCGCAGGCAGCATCCGCTCGAGCACCCGGTCCTTCAGCACGTAATGATGGTAGAGCGCCGCGAGCGCGTGCAGCACGGCGATGATGACGATCGCCCATCCGATCCACTCGTGGATCTCGCGAAGGTCGTGCCGCGTCGCTTTGTCGATCGCGCCGGTCAGCGGCGGGATGCCGGCGCCGAAGAACTCCATGGGCCGCCCCGCGCCCCAGCGGAAGGCGAAGCCGAGCGCGGCCTCCGCGATCAGCAGCGCGTAGAGCGCATAGTGCATTGCCTTCGAAGCGAGGCGCATCCAGCCCGCCTCCAGCGACGAGACCTGGTGGCCGGGCATCCATCGCCACACCAGCCGCGCAACGATCGCCGCCGCAAGGAGCACGCCGAAGGACATGTGCGTGTCTTCCATCAGCTCCTTCGTCGGCTTGGCAAACCAGTCCCACGTCTGGGCCAGCGCGAAATTGGCGAACACCAGGAAAGCCGTCGCCCAGTGCAGGGAGATCGCGACCCCGTCATAGGTGGTGCCGTCATCGCCCGCGGCGATCCGCGTTGCCCTATCGAATCCCGTCCTGTCGTCCACGTGGCTATTCGTCCTTTTGGGTGTCGGCGCTCAACGCGCGATTGTGGAATTTGGGGGCGCGTGTCGGGGAATGGCAGGAGTGGAGGGATTCGAACCCCCGGCCCTCGGTTTTGGAGACCGATGCTCTACCAGCTGAGCTACACTCCTATGGCCGATGGGCGAGTTAGCCACGGGCCCGCGCGTTCGCAACCTTGAAGACTCGGCCCCGCCCCGCTAAGTGACCGAAAGCTCCGCTGGCCGCCGTGCCCGCGGAGCCTTTCTTTATCTGAAAGACGAGCAGGGCAAACGTGGCCAGAACTTCCCCCGGCGAATTCATCCGTCAGGTCCGCGCCGAGACCGCCAAGGTTCATTGGCCGACGAGGCGGGAAACCGTCGCCACGGCGATCATGGTGATCATCATGACCAGCCTCCTCGGCATCTTCTTCTTCGGCATCGACGCCTTCTTTTCGACGCTGGTGAAATTCCTCCTCGGCTTCCTCAGCTAGCTAAACGCAAGAGACCCACAGCCCATGTCCCGCTGGTACATCATCCACGCTTATTCCGGCTTCGAGAACAAGGTCCGCGACGCGATCATGTCCGAGGCCAACCGCCTCGGCCTCACCCGCTTCGTCGAGGCGATCGAGGTCCCGACCGAGACGATCACCGAGATCAAGCGCGGCAAGCGCGTCGAATCCGAGCGCAAGTTCATGCCCGGCTACGTCCTCGCCCATCTCGAGATGAACGACGAGGTCTATCACCTGGTCAAGAACACGCCCAAGGTGACCGGCTTCCTGGGCCCCAACGGCAAGCCGCAGGCGATCCCCGACGCGCAGGCCGCGCGCATGCTCTCGACCAAGGACGAGGCCGCCGCCCACGCGCCCAAGCAGAAGATCAGCGTCGATTATGAGATCGGCGATGCGGTGAAGGTGCTCGACGGCCCGTTCGCGTCGTTCAATGGCGTGGTCGAGGAGCTCGATTTCGACCGCGGCCGCGTGAAGGTTTCTGTGAGCATCTTCGGCCGTGCGACCCCGGTCGAGCTCGAGTTCGAGCAGGTCGAGCGGGTCAAGTAGAAGACGGGCCGGGTGACGCCGTTGAGCGCTCGGCTGAAGGCGACATCCGACAGGCGTTGGATCGCATGGTCCAGCGCGGCATCCCAGGCCGCGCGAGGCGCGGCCGCCCGTCATTCCGCCCTCAATGCCCCGGAAGGGACGCTGAGGCGCTGTCGACTTTGTCGACTTCCGGCTTCAGCCTATTTCTTCCGCGGATCGTCCTTCGGATCGGCGTAGACGACTTCGAAGGGCCCCTTCGACTTCACCTGCACCGTCACCGGAGCGCTGCGGGTGAAGACCCAATGGTTGTGCTCCGCCTTCATCACGACAGAATGACCCGCCGTCAGCCTCTTCGCCTTGGCTCGGTCAAGCTTGTCGCTCATCCCATAATAGGTGCGGCCCGAGAGGACTGTGACGTGCTCGTCCGCTGGATGATGATGCGCCGGAATGGCATAATTGGCCGGGAACTTCAGCCGGATGGTGAACATGCCTTCCTTGGCCGGGTCGCCCGACACGACCGCGATCTGCGAGCCTTTTGGAAGCCCGTCCGGGCCGTCCATCCATTTCAGGGCCTTCGACTGGGCCGGCGATACGGCGATCAAGGCAGTGAGAGAAATAAGAAGCAGGTGACGCATTGCACTCTCCCCTGTGTCCCCGCCCCGGCAAAGGCCTGTAGCACGCACGAGCCCGGACGGCACGGGGTGTTGATCAAGCGCAATGCGCGGGCTTGGCTTAAGCGGCTGATATCGCTAAGGGCGCGCCTCCAGCAACAAATCCGCACGTCGCTCATCCGGGGGATGAGTGAACCGGTTTGTCTGGAACGCTTGCGGGAGGCAATCTCCGGATTGCCGCTTGGACCGCTAAACTTCGACGTTCCGTCGAACTCCGGACTACGGTCCGGGGTCCAGCGGACAAAGACACGAGAGTGAAATGGCAAAGAAAATCACCGGATACATCAAGCTGCAGGTGCCCGCGGGCATCGCCAATCCGTCGCCGCCGATCGGCCCGGCGCTGGGCCAGCGCGGCGTCAACATCATGGAATTCTGCAAGGCCTTCAATGCGGCAACGCAGGAGCTCGAGAAGGGCGCGCCGATCCCGACCGTAATCACGGTCTATGCGGACCGGAGCTTCTCCTTCACCACCAAGACGCCGCCCGCCTCCTTCCTTCTGAAGAAAGCGGCGCGGATCAAGTCGGGCTCGAAGGAGCCGGGCAAGGAGAGCGCGGGGACGATCCGCCGCTCGCAACTCGCCGAGATCGCCGAGGCCAAGATGAAGGACCTCAACGCCAACGACATCGAGGCGGCGACCAAGATCATCGAAGGCTCCGCACGCGCGATGGGCCTCCAGGTTGTGGAGGGCTGAGGCGATGGCGAAGCTGACGAAGAGGCAGAAGGCGCTGGCCGAGATCGACCGCGAGAAGTTCTACGGCGTCGATGAGGCGTTGTCGCTGATCAAGAAGAATGCGACCGCCAAGTTCGACGAGACGATCGAGGTCGCGCTGAACCTGGGCGTCGATCCGCGCCACGCGGACCAAATGGTGCGCGGCGTGGTCAACCTCCCCAAGGGCACGGGAAAGAGCGTGCGCGTCGCGGTGTTCGCCAAGGGCGCCAAGGCCGACGAGGCCAAGGCGGCGGGCGCGGACGTGATCGGCGCCGAAGATCTGATGGAGACGATCCAGGGCGGCACGATCGATTTCGACCGCGTCATCGCAACCCCGGACATGATGGGCGTCGTCGGGCGCCTCGGTAAGGTGCTCGGCCCCAAGGGCCTGATGCCGAACCCCAAGCTCGGAACGGTGACGATGGATGTCACCAAAGCGGTCAACGACGCCAAGTCGGGCCAGGTCGAGTTCCGCGTCGAGAAGGCGGGCATCGTCCACGCCGGCATCGGCAAGGCGAGCTTCGAGGAGGCGGACCTCCAGGAGAACTTCCGCGCGTTCATGGACGCGATCGTCAAGGCGAAGCCGTCGGGCGCCAAGGGCAAATTCGTGAAGAAAGTGTCGGTCAGCTCTTCGATGGGCCCCGGCCTCAAGGTCGACCTCGAGGAGATTGCGGGGGCGTAAGTCCTTCGGTCTATTGTAAAAATCGGGAGGCCGGGCGGCGACGCCCGGCCTTCTTCGTTTCGCCTTGCCGCAACGGCGCAACGGGTCGTCTGTGGCTGTGGGGCAACGCTTTTGCCACATTATCCCGCAGTGCAGCATATTTCATGAAACTATCGTCGCCGGCACCGGTTCGAGCGGTTCCCCAATCCCCAGAATCAAAGGGTACATCATGTTCAAATATCTTCTGCTCGCCACCGCGGGCATCGCGATCGCTGCGCCTGCCGCGGCTCGCGACGGCTCGGGCTACATCGGCGTCGACGGCGGCGTCCTGTTCCCCAAGAGCCACCACATCGACGGCTCCGTCAACTTCGACGATCCGGCGGTTCCCGACATTGCGGACGGCCGCGTTGCGACGATCAAGTTCAAGAAGGGGTACGACGTCGACCTCAACGCCGGCTACGACTTCGGCATGTTCCGCGTCGAGGGTGAGCTTGGTTACAAGCGCGCCACCAACAAGAGCCTGCGCTTCAATCCTGACTTCCTGACCGCAGTGGGCGCGGGATCGGGCGGCACGGTCACCGACGCGACCTTCGACCTTAACGGGCACAGCAGCGTGCTCTCGGGCATGGTGAACGGCCTGCTCGATATCGGCGGCGACAGCGGCTTCGGCGCGTCCGTCGGCGGCGGCTTCGGCCGTGCCCGCGTCAAGTCGCTCGGCGACAGCGACAGCGCTTGGGCATGGCAGCTAATCGCCGGCGTCCGTACGGCAGTCAGCGACAACATCGATGTCGGCCTGAAGTATCGTTACTTCCGCACCGGCCATCTCGACTTCAATGAGACCGACACGTTTGTCGGAGGACCGAACGGCAGCGGAGGCACCATCGCGCTCGATGCGGGCAATCGCTTCAGCTCGCACAGCCTCCTCGCCAGCCTGATCTACAACTTCGGTTCGGCCGCTGCGGCTCCCCCGCCGCCGCCTCCCCCGCCGCCGCCGCCTCCGCCGCCGGAACCCGTAGCCCCGGCGACGCAATCCTGCCCGGATGGCTCGGTAATCCTGGCGACGAGCGCCTGCCCGGCGCCGCCGCCCCCACCGCCTCCGCCGCCGGTCGAGCGCGGTGAACGCGGCAAGTAGAAGCCGCCGGTCTTAGACATCCTGGGCGGAGCGCGCTCCGCCCAGGATTCCCAGTGGAATAGCGCCGCGCGAGCCCCCTCGCGGCGCGCAAGTAACTGTGACCCTGGCGCAACAGGTTCCGCCCAGATTTTTTCTTGCTGCAACCTTGTCGCCCCGCGCATGTTCGGGGTCGCGACAAAAGGCCACACGAAAGGGGTATCTTCTATGCGTAAATTCTTGCTCGCGGCAGCGGCGACGATCGCGGTCGCAACGCCCGCGGCGGCCCGCGACGGATCCGGCTATGTCGGCGTCGACGGCGGCGCGCTCTTTCCGCACAGCCAGCACATCAACGGCGCGATCGACTTCGCCGGCCCGCCCGGGGTCGACTTCGCCAACTCGCGCGTCGCTCGCGTACACTTCAAGACCGGCTACGACGTCGACCTCAACGCCGGCTACGACTTGGGGATGTTCCGCATCGAAGGCGAGCTTGGTTACAAGCGCGCTTCGGTTAAGGACGCGCTTGGCACAGGGCCCTTCATCACCGCGCTCAGCGGCGGTTCGGGGGGCACGTTCACCGAGGATGATGTGTTCAACGGCCACGTCAGCGTCCTCTCGGGAATGGTCAACGGCCTCGTCGACTTCGGCGGCGATAACGGCTTTTCCGGCTTCGGCGGCGCCGGTTTCGGCCGCGCCCGCGTCAAGGAATTCGGCGACAGCGACAGCGCTTGGGCATGGCAGGTGCTCGCGGGGATCAAGACCGCAGTCAGCGACAATATCGATGTCGGCCTGAAGTATCGCTACTTCCATACGCAACGGTTGAACTTCAACGACGACGTCGCCTTCACCGGGGTCGGCAATGGAAGCGCCGGTATTTACTCACTTAGCAGCCGGACACACTTCATCTCGCACAGCCTGCTGTTGAGCCTGAGCTACAATTTCGCCGGCGCGGCTCCGCCGCCGCCCCCGCCGCCTCCGCCGCCCCCGCCGCCTCCGCCGCCGCCGCCGGCGACGCAGACGTGCCCGGACGGTTCGGTAATCCTGGCGACGAGCAGCTGCCCGCCGCCTCCGCCGCCGCCTCCGCCGCCGCCGGTCGAGCGCGGCGAACGCGGCCAGTAAGTTTCGCGTTGAATGATGAAGGCCCGGGCGGAGCGACCCTCCGCCCGGGATTTTCTTTATCGAAGCCCTCAGCTGGCGCTTCGCCTTGATTGGTCTCAGAATTTCGCTATAGGCGCCGCTCCGCACCGGGCTTCGGCCCGATGCACTCGTCCGAGACAGCTGCCGAGGTTCGCCTCTTAATCTGCAGCCTAGACGGGGAACGGAATCATTCGAAGCGGTGCGCCGCTTCGTCGTGCGTTGCCGCTACGCAGCGCCAGCGATCCCAACCCCACGGACAATGTCGCTCTCGGTATCAACCGGGAGCTTTGTTGAAGCTCGTTCGGAGCGATCCGGACGATTTTTTGGAGTTGGCATGGATCGTTCGCAAAAAGCCGATCTGGTCGCCGAGCTGAAGAGTGTCTTCACCGAGACGAGCGTGGTCGTGGTGACCCGCAATCACGGTCTCTCGGTCGCGCAGTCCACGGACCTGCGCCTGAAGATGCGCGACGCCGGCGCCCAGTACAAAGTTGCGAAGAACCGTCTTGCCCTGATTGCGCTCGAGGATACTCGCTACAAGCCGATCGGCGACCTTCTTAAGGGACCGACCGCGCTGGCGACTTCGGGAGACCCCGTTGCGGCCGCCAAGGTGGCCGTCGACTTTGCCAAGACGAACGACAAGCTCGAAATCGTCGGCGGAGCGATGGGCGACACCGTTCTCGACGTAAACGGGATCAAGGCGCTTGCTGCACTGCCGTCTCTCGACGAACTGCGCGCGACCATCGTGGGCCTCATCCAGGCGCCCGCGACCAAGATCGCCCGCACGATCAACGAGCCGGGAGCGCAACTCGCACGGGTCTTCGCTGCCTACGGCGCCAAGGAAGCCGCATAGGCGACACCTCTTTCTATCAACGCACGACAAAACGGGGCCCAGCCCCACAAGGAGTATCAAATGGCTGACATTACCAAGCTGGTCGACCAGCTTTCCGAACTGACCGTCCTCGAGGCCGCGGATCTCGCCAAGGCTCTCGAAGAGAAGTGGGGCGTCTCGGCCGCGGCAGCGGTCGCGGTTGCCGGCCCGGCCGCCGGTGGCGGCGCAGCTGCTCCGGCCGCTGAAGAGAAGACCGAGTTCGACGTCATTCTGACCGGCGACGGCGGCAAGAAGATCAACGTGATCAAGGAAGTCCGCGCGATCACCGGCCTTGGCCTCGGCGAGGCGAAGGCGCTGGTCGAAGGAGCTCCGAAGCCGATCAAGGAAGGCGTCAACAAGGACGAAGCCGAGAAGATCAAGAAGCAAATCGAGGAAGCCGGCGGCACCGTCGAGCTCAAGTAAGCTTTAGCTTCTCGTTGAATCAGGAAGGGCGGCTCTTCCGGGCCGCCCTTTTTCTATGCGAAGGGCGCCAGGAATTCGTCGATCGCCGCTACCGCTTCTGGCTCGTCGAGCATCGGTGCGTGGCCGGCCCCGGCAACGACCGCGAAGCGGGCCTGCGGTGCGGCGGCCCGCATCCGCTCGAAGGCCTCCATACCGACGAGATCGCTGACTTCGCCGCGAAGCACCAGCAGCGGGTGCTGCGCAACCGCATGAAACAAGGGCCAAAGATCGACCGCCGACGTGGCTGCGGCCGCGGCGAACGGCACTGCGATCGCAGGATCATAGTCGACGACGATCCCATCGCCCTCTTCGCGGCAGAGCCGACGCGCCGCCTGGACCCAATCGTCACTCGTGAAGAGCGCTGGAATGTGCCGGTTGTTCACCGCAATGGCCCGACCAGCCTCGTCCCAGTCCGCAAAGCGGGGCTCCTTGCCGACGTAGGACCGGATGCGCTCGAGTCCCGCCTCGCTCAGCTCCGGGCCGACATCGTTGAGGATTGCCCCAGCGATGCGCCGCGGTGCCATCGCCGCGACCATCATCGTGACGATGCCGCCGAGAGAAGTCCCGACGACGATCGCTTGCGGCAAGGCGAGCTCGTCCAGCAATTGTAAAACATCGCCTACGTAGGTCAGCGGATTGTAGCGTAAGGGCTGCGGATCAGGCTCGCTCAAGGCACGGCCGCGGAAGTCCAGGGCCAGCATCCGAAAGCGCGGGGAATAGCGTTCGGCGAAGGCCTCGAAGTCTCTCCCGTTGCGAGTCAGGCCGGGGAGGCAAAGCAACGGCGGCCGGGCTGCATCCCCCGGATAGTCCCGATAATGCAGCCGGAGTCCGTCAGGAACGCGATACCAACCGTCCCGATAACGCTGTTCAGTCACGCATGGCCTTGCGGCGCGGAGTCAGATCGACCGGCGGGACAATTGCTTCGCGAGCGGTGCGCCCGTCGGGCCTGGGTTCGCCGTAGGTCATTTCCACAGGGACGAACCCCGACCAGACGCCGTCGGGACCAGTCTCGGTCGGGACGTCGGAATTCACCTTGCCGACCGCTTCGTCGATCGGAATGACGACGACCATGGCGCCGCCGAGGTAACCCTCAGCCAACGGCGGCAAGGACGGGCTGCGGGTCTTGCCAACCAGCGATTCGAAGACCTGCATCATGATCGCCGCTTTTTCGGCTTCGTCGCGAACGGCCCTGCCCTGTCCGTAGATGGTCGCCGAGCGGTACAGCATCGAATGGTCCTCGATCCTCCTGCAGACCGCGAGCGCGTCGATGATCGCGACATTGATGCAGGCTTCGGCACCCTCCGCGATCGCGTTCAACAGCCGGTTGGTAGCAAGGCCATGAAGAATGAGTTCGTTACCGATGCGCGCGTGGATCATCGGCTGTACCTGGGGCTTGCCGTCGATCACGACCGCGACGGACGCGATCAACGCCTCATCCAGGACCGCGTGTACGATCTCCACATCGTAGGTCGCGCGTTTGGCGCGCCGGCGCATCGTCGTACGCTCGGTGCGGGCGAATTGCTCTGCCATGCGCGGCCTAGAGCAGATCAGGCCGCTTCAAGAAAGGCCTCTGCCGTCAGCTCCTCGGTGGCGAGCGCGCGCCGCACCGCGGGACGCTCAACGATACGCTCCGTCAGCGCGGACCAACCCCGATAGGCATGCATGTCGTTACCCACGCGCCTGCCCCAGCGGAAAAAGGTCAGAAGATAGGAATCGGCTGCGGTGAAATGACCTTCAACTACCCAGCCACTCCCCAGCAGAGCTTCGATTTCCGCAAAATGCCCACGTAAGGCTTCGTGGCCGCCCGCGACCACCGTCGGATAGACGGTTGCGTCCGCTGTGAAGCGCTCGGGCCGCCAAATCTGGGCAAAGGCAATGTGGACAGTCGAGGCGAACCAGCCGAGCAGTTCGTTGCAGCGCGCGGCGGCCAGCGGCACGTCAAGGGGCACGGATCCGACGGCGCCAAAACGCTGCGCGAGATAGTTCAGGATCGCCACATTCTCGGTGACGATCTGGCCCTCCACCTCCAGCGCTGGGACGCGCGCATGCGGATTGATCTTCAGATATTCCGGCGTGCGGTGAGCCCCCTCGGCAAGGACCACCCGTTGAGGAGCGAATTTCACCCCCGCCTCCTCGAGCGCAATATGAGGCACGAGCGAGCAGGCGCCGGGCGAATAATAAAGGATCATCGGCACGTTCCTTCCTGGCCTCCAGATGCGCCGTGGTCGCGCGCCCGCGCCAGTCAGTTCGCCTCAATCCTCGCTTGAACGTTTCTCATCTTTGAACAGCGTTTCGACCGCATCGACTACGGCCGTGATGACCGGAAGCTTGGGCGAACTTCCGCTCCATACCGCCCAATAACCATATTCAGCCGGGACTTCGCGTCGGAGCAAGCGCGTCAGTCGCCCGCTGCGGAGGTCAGCTGCGGCCAGACGTGCCCGCGCCAACGCGATGCCATGGCCCATCGCCGCCGCTTCCAGGGCAAGTGCGCTGTCGTCGATATAGAGCGCGTTGCCGGACCGGGACGGGTCAGGCCCGTCGGGTTCCAGCCATAGCCTCCAGCTGCTCTCCGGATGGTGGATCAGAACATGGCCGGCCAGCTCCGCCTGGTCTTTCGGCCAGTTGCCGTTGTTATAATCGGGTCCAACCACGGGAAACAGCGACTCCTCCCCGAGAAAACGCGTCTGGACTCCGCGCCAGCCACCCGGGCCGAAGCGGATCGCAAGATCGACATCGCGGTCGAAGTCGGCGAGCGAGGTCGTGCAGCGAAAATCGAGCATCATCCCCGGGGCGGCTCCCTGCAGCCGATCTAGTGCCGGAAGGAACAACCGCTCGGCGATCGACGAGAGCGTCGAGATGACTAGTCGGTCGCGTGCGCGCCACGGCGCAGTATCGAACGCGTCCGCAAGCAAGCCCAGGCTCAGGCGTACGCGAGCTGCAAGCGTCCTCCCCGCCTCGGTCAGCGCCACGGCGCGCCCATTGCGAAGGAAGAGTTGCTGGTCGAGCCGCTGCTCGAGGGCCTTGATTGCGTGGCTGATCGCGCCTGGTGTGAGGTTGAGCTCATCAGCGGCTTTGGTGAAGCTCGCGTGGCGCGCCGCGGCCTCGAACGCGGCGATCGAGCGCAGCGACGGTGGGCGCACCGGCATGCAGGACGCTTGCCTGATTGATGAACTTTCTTCAATCAAAACATGAGCAGGTCCGGCTTTTTCTGTGTGCCGAAAGCCCTCAAGACCAGCCAATGCAGATTCAGGGATATGACCATGTCGGCATCCGCGTGAGCGATCGCGAACGCGCGCTCGACTTCTATGCAAAGCTAGGCTTCGTGCCTGACCCCAATTTCACCACGGACCGCGTCGCCGAGATCGTCGCGAGCGACGGGACGCGCATCAATTTGATCTTCAATGGCGTGGCTCAGCCGGACAGGCGCAATATCCTGCTCGACGAGCCGATTAAGCTGCCAGGCTACACGCATGCGGCCTTCGTCATCGAACGGCTCGACGAACTCGTCGCGTGGGCACAAACGGAAGGGGTTCCGGTGACTGAGGGGCCGGTGGATTGGGGCCGGCGGATGACCTGCTTCATTCGCGATCCGGACGGAAATGTGCTGGAGTTCAACGAACTGAAGGCGCCGGATTGAGGCGGTCATGCGGAGTTGCCAACCGCCGACGTGCGCTGACTAGCGAGAATCTGCCGAAAACCCCTTCACAAGCGGCGAAATAGGATTATATCGCCCTCATCCAACAAATAGACGGCTCCGCCGCACGGTGACGTGCGCCCGGGGCTTTTCCCGTCCTCTCCGGGACAGGGCCCGAACCGGCGCACGGGCTCCACGCATTGGAGAGGAAGAACGGGAGAAAGCGCTCCACGACTCGAATCCGGCCGTGGCCGGAGACCAATTGCGGGGCGCCGGCGTGCGTTCCCGCGCAGCGCAGGGAACATCATGGCGACCAAGGCGATCGACGCACCAACCAAGCGGCAAACCCACACTGCCTCCGCTCGGCGAATCCGCAAGATCTTCGGCAACATCCACGAAATTTCGGAAATGCCGAACCTCATCGAGGTTCAGCGCGAAAGCTACGAGCAGTTCCTTCGTTCCGATCCCAAGACCGGGTACGTGTCCGGCCTCGAGAAGACGCTGCGCTCGGTGTTCCCGATCGTCGATTTCGCGGGCACCGCGCACCTCGACTTCGACCATTACGAACTCGAGGATCCGAAGTACGATACGGACGAGTGCCGCCAGCGCGGCCTTACCTTTGCCGCGCCGATGCGGGTCACCCTGCGCCTGACCACGTTCGAGATCGATCCAGAGACCGAGGCGAAGTCGGTCATCGATATCAAGGAACAGGACGTTTACATGGGCGACATGCCGCTCATGACCATGAACGGCACCTTCATCATCAACGGGACCGAGCGCGTGATCGTCAGCCAGATGCACCGCTCCCCGGGTGTCCTGTTCGACCACGACCGCGGCAAGACCCACGCCAGCGGCAAGTATCTCTTCGCCGCCCGGGTGATCCCTTATCGCGGCAGCTGGCTCGACTTCGAGTTCGACGCCAAGGACATCGTCAACGTCCGCATCGACCGCAAGCGCAAGCTACCGGTCACCGCGCTACTCCATGCCTTGGGCATGCCGAGCGAGGAGATCCTCAACACCTTCTACAACCGCGTGATCTACACACGGGGCAAAAACGGCTGGCAGATTCCCTATGCGGCCGAAGCGTGGCGCGGCCAGAAGCCGACCCACGACGTCGCCGACGCCGACACGGGCGAGATTGTCTTCAAGCCCAATGAGAAGATCACTCCGCGCCGCGCCAATCAGGCTGGCAAGGACGGCGTCAAGAACGTCCTTATCCCGACCGAAGAGATCTACGGCCGTTACTCCGCGTACGACCTCATCAACGAGAAGACCGGCGAGATCTACATCGAGGCCGGCGACGAGGTCAGCGAGGAAAATCTCGGGAAGCTCGACGCGGCGGGCGTCAAGAGGCTTGAGCTGCTCGACATCGATTTCGTCAACACTGGCCCGTGGATCCGCAATACGCTGAAGGCCGACAAGAGCGAGGACGGCGACAGCGCGCTGGCCGACATCTACCGCGTCATGCGCCCCGGAGAGCCGCCGACGCGCGAGACCGCGGACGCCCTTTTCTACGGTCTGTTCTTCGATCCTGAGCGGTACGACCTTTCGGCCGTTGGCCGCGTGAAGCTCAACATGCGCCTCGGCCTCGACGTCGAGGACACAGTGACCACGCTGCGCAAGGAAGACATCCTCGCGGTCGTCCAGGAGCTGGTGAACCTCAAGGACGGCAAGGGCGAGATCGACGACATCGACAACCTCGCGAACCGCCGGGTCCGTTCGGTCGGTGAGCTGCTCGAGAACCAGTATCGCGTGGGCCTGTTGCGCATGGAGCGCGCGGTCAAGGAGCGGATGAGCAGCGTTGATGTGTCGACGGTCATGCCGAACGACCTCATCAATGCGAAGCCGGCGGTAGCCGCGGTGCGAGAGTTCTTCGGATCGTCTCAGCTGTCACAGTTCATGGACCAGACCAATCCGCTGTCGGAAGTCACCCACAAGCGCCGCGTTTCTGCGCTCGGCCCGGGTGGCCTGACCCGCGAGCGCGCGGGCTTTGAGGTGCGCGACGTCCATCCGACACACTACGGCCGCATCTGTCCGATCGAAACGCCGGAAGGCCCGAACATCGGCCTGATCAATTCACTCGCCAGCTTCAGCCGGGTGAACAAATACGGCTTTATCGAAACGCCATATCGCAAGGTCATCGACGGCAAGGTGACCAACGACGTCGTCTACCTTTCGGCGATGGAAGAAGCGAAGCACACGATCGCGCAGGCGAATGCGGAGCTGAATAAGGACAGCACCTTCGTAGAGGACATCATCTCGGCGCGCCGGAACGGCGAGTTCCTGATTGCTCCGCGCGAACAGATTACCCTGATGGACGTCAGCCCCAAACAGCTGGTGTCGGTCGCTGCCTCGCTCATTCCATTCCTTGAGAACGACGACGCCAACCGCGCGCTGATGGGCTCGAACATGCAGCGTCAGGCCGT
>Ga0070664_100002315_pt1 | contig 15306 bp, 13 predicted proteins | sample KBSC73metaG_FD_65863 | JGI IMG/M metagenome (GOLD analysis project Ga0070664, IMG submission 65863) | Corn rhizosphere microbial communities from Kellogg Biological Station, Michigan, USA - KBS C7-3 metaG | ecosystem: Host-associated > Plants > Roots > Rhizosphere > Soil ... | reverse complement strand
AGTGCAATTCTTATTACGGATCGCATGATTATTCTTTTCCTTCTGCCTTCCTGAGCGGGATTGCCACGGCGGGATAGACTGTGTGGTGAAACGCGCAGTTCCCGTTCAATTCGTTTGGTGGAGCACGGCTCGGGGACCGCCCAACCGGTCCCGACGCCTTTGCCTGCAATTGAATGGCGGAATCCGATGTGATCGGTCAGCGGACGCGGCGACGCGGATGGAAGCCGGTAACGCCTACGGCGTTCAGGAGTTGATGACTTATTCTAATTCGGATCGCCGCGAACAAAACTCGCGTGACGCTAGCCGTCTAGGCCGCCATCAGTTCTCCTTGCTGCCGCCACCGCGAGGGAGGCATCCCGGTGATTTTCTTGAAGGCCCTGCTAAACGAGGCTTCCGAGCTGTAGCCGACCTCGTCGGCGATCGATGCGATATTGACGTTATCGCAAAGAAGATCTGCCGCCGTTTGCATGCGCCACTTGGCCAGATATTGCATCGGCGGAATTCCGACGAACATGGTGAAGCGCTCGGCGAAACTCGAGCGCGAAAGGCCGACTTCTCGCGCCAGCCGGCTGAGTGACCAGGTTCGGCGCGGATCCCCGTGCATAAGTGCGATTGCGCGGCCGACGGAGGCATCGCGTAATCCGGATAGCCACGTCCTGCTGCCGGCGGGCAGTCGCTCCGCGTGCTGACGAACGACCCCGACAAACATCAGTTCTGCAAGCCGCCCGAGAACAGACTGCCCGCTGACGTGGATTGTTGAGGATTGTCCCATGGCAAATTGAATGAGCTCGTGTGCCGATGGGAGGCCGCGCCCTGCACAACAATCGCCAATCAGGAACCGCGGAAGATGATCGAGCAGCAGGTCGAAAGGCCCGGAGTCAGAGGCGAGGAAACCGCAGAGCAGTTTCGCATTGGAACGAGTCTCGCCGGCGATTTCTGCGCCTAGCCGCACCTCCGTCGGAGCGAACACGCACTCGAACGTCGGTCCGGCCTGCTCAGGCTCATCCGATATCAGGTGAGGTTCGTCCTTGGGGAGCATCATTATTTGACCCGCACCAACCTCTACCGTTTCGCCACCAGCGAACCGCGCGAAGCAACGGCCCTCAGTCACTATGTAGCAGGTAATCATGTGCTTCGGGCCGCCGAGCATTGTCGACAGCACCGCTTTCGACGGCAGTTGGCCCGCGACCGAGGGGCCATCAGCGGCAAGGCGGAAGAAGGCTGCCGACGTCAGTTTCACGGTGCGAAACGCGTCCGACAATGGGTCTACGTGGCTTGGCTCGGCGAGGTCCTCGGCGCTCGGGCTCGGATCGATAAATGCGAGCGCATTCATGGGATCGACCCAAGCGACGGCTTCGACTCATCTGCAAATTTTGCCGGATATTGGACCGTCCGGAGTTGACGATAATCGTCAACGGAGTTCAAATAATTGTCGAACCAGATGTGCGGAAGCTGGTCGGCCTCCCTCATCCACTCGACGACGAGCTGATGTTCGAGGATGGCGTCGCACCAGATGTCAACGTACGGCCAAGCATCCAGATCTACATTGTGACGAGTGAGGCGGATCACGGCTGGGACAAGCGCCAGGTCGGCAAGGGACAGCGACTCAAACAAATATGGCCCGCGACTGCGTTTCAGCAGTTGCTCAAGTGGGTTGAACAGACGGGCGCATTCCGCACTTTCGTGTCGCGTGAGCGCGCGTTTGCAGGGGTAAAAGGCGCTCTCAAAGGAAATCTCCGAGCAGATCCCAGACAGCCCGGAATGTTGCCAGGCCATCAGCGAACGAGCCTGAGCTCTGCGGGTGGAATCCGCGGGAAGCAAACGTCCTCCGCAACTGTCGTTGGCGAATTCCATAATGGCCAGCGAATCGAAAATTACATCGTCCTCGACGACTAGCACGGGCACCATCGCGGGCGGTGAGAAAGCGCCTATCGATTGGAGGTTCGCGAAGCGCTGCGGCCGACGTATGTCGACGACCTTTTCATGGAAATCGAAACCGGCCGCACGAAGCGCGAGCCAAGCGCGCATGGCCCAGCTCGAGGCGTTCTTGGTTCCCGAATAAAGAATGGCATTGGCCATGACGAACTCCGATTCGCTATTAAAATCATAGCGCGCTATGTTTTTCGAAGCAACGCGATTACGTATAGTGCCTGCGTTGCAGTGAGGCGTTCATGGTCGACATCCCCAAGCCAGGTCAGAAAGTTCGCGGTTCACGTTCCGGCGCGCCGATCATGGCGCTGTTGGATCTGCTCGGACGACGCTGGGCAATGGGGGTTTTGTGGACTGTGTGCCTACACGGTCCGTCAACGTTTCGAGAGCTGCAGAACTTCTGCGAGACCATCTCGCCAGCAGTCCTGAATCAGCGGCTAAAAGAACTGCAGGAGGCTCGCTTCGTCGAGAAGACGCCGAGCGGCTATGCTCCAACCGATCTTGGTCGACGGGTGCAGAGCCAGCTCGTTCCATTGCGTGAGATCGCCCTTCTTTGGGCACGCACGCTGGAAAGAGAGAGCGTTTCGAGCTCCAGCCGCCTTGCCCAGACGACGGACGGCTAACCCCGCCTAAAATATGGACGCACGGTAAAGCATTGCAGACGATCGGTCATTCAAGGGCGGAACCCTGTTTCTCTAGAGGGCTCATCCCGCTGCCGTCGTGGCACGGGCTTTCCCGGAGGACGCGATGGCCAGGAACCAATCCCTCGTTGCTGCCACCTTTGCCGCTATCGCCTGCTCGTCGGGCGCGCTGGCAACGTCGAACGTTGTCGGCGGGTATCTCGCGGATGAGCGTAGCGTAGGCGTCCCGCTCACGACGTTTCCAATGGAGCCGCGAGTACTGCATCTGAAGTCCGGGCTACCGATCTTCGTGCGCGTCTCAAACGACAGTGCGATCGCCCAATTTCTGACGGCGCACGTATCTTTCGCTCGTGCTGCCATTGCACCCGCAGGCCAGCCTAAAATCATCAACGCCCGCATTGCGCTCTGCGCGAAACGCAACGTCGCCATAATAATGATTTCAAGGAGCGGCCGATATCCCGTCAAGTGCAGCCATCCGTTGCACAAAAGGCTCGGCATGATGGGCACTATGGTGGTCGATCCATAACCGCGGGGACGCTCCCGGCGTCCTGATTCGAACCCTCGAATTTCCATTCCTCAAGCCGCGCCCCGTGGCGCCGGCAGAGCTGTACTCGCGCGTACTTTTTCCATCCTCAAGGAGAAGATCATGTCCAAGTTCAAGATTGGCCTACTTGCCGCGGCAAGCTCCGCCGCACTCGCAGTGGGGTCGCCGGCGGTTGCCGGTCCGACCGCCACCTGTGTCGTTGGCGCGGGCGCCAGTTCGACCGAATGTGGAGTAAATTCCGTAGCGTCTGCCGACAACTCGACGGCGGTCGGTGACAGCGCCGGCGCAACGGGCGTTGAATCGACCGCGGTTGGTCAGGCCGCGACGGCCTCGGCCGACAATTCGGTCGCCGTAGGCGAAGGCGCCTTCGCAACCAACACGTCATCCACCGCGATTGGTCACCATTCATCGGCCGTCGCGCTTCAGTCCACAGCCATCGGAGAGAGCGCGGCAGCCAAGGGCGACCAATCGACTTCTGTTGGTTTGAATGCGAATGCCTCCGGCCTGACGTCCGTCGCGATTGGCGACAACACGATCGCGAGCAACGAGGACTCGGCCGCATTCGGTGACCAGGCGCAGGCGACGGGTTTCCATTCGACGGCAATCGGCGGTGAATCGATTGCCTCGGGTGCCGGTTCGCAGGCGTTCGGATGGAGAGCGTTCGCCACTGGCGCCCAGTCCGTTTCCGTCGGCAACCAGACCGTCGCCAGCGGCAGCGCGTCGACGGCGTTGGGCAACCATGCGCTGGCTGACGGACTTGCATCAATGTCGCTCGGCAACGGCTCTCACGCTGGGGGCGCCAATTCGGCTGCAGTCGGTACGCTGGCCCAGGCAACGGGCGATAATTCCACCAGCCTGGGCGATTTTTCTATCGCCTCCGGCCTTGAGACGACGGCCCTCGGCAATGCCGCGGTGGCATCGGGCGAAAGCTCGACTTCGGTCGGCATTCTGGCCAACGCGACGGGCCTCCAGTCGGTCGCAGTCGGCAATCGCGCACAGGCGACGCAGGAGGATTCGGCTGCGTTCGGCGACAAGGCAAATGCGGGGGGCTTCCACTCGACGTCGATCGGTGGCGAGTCAGTTGCCACCGGTGGGGGCGCACAGGCGTTCGGCTGGAGAGCGAATGCGACCGGCACCCAGTCGGTTGCCGTCGGAAATCAGACCCAGGCGACCGGCAACGCTTCGGTGGGCCTCGGGAATTTGGCCCAGGCGACCGGGTTGAACTCGACGGCGCTCGGCAACAGCTCGGTTGCCAACGCAGTCAACACCACCGCGGTCGGGCAGAACTCGCATGCGACCGCGGCTGGTGCCACTGCTCTAGGCGCTTCGGCCAATGCGACGTTCTTTGGCTCGACCGCAGTTGGCGCTGGCGCCAATACGACGGCCGATAACCAGGTGACTTTGGGCGGCGCCGGAAGCGCGGTGCGGATCGGAGACTTCGCTGCAAGCACCGCCGCTCAATCGGCTGCTTCGACCAATGTTGCGACCATGGACGCCAACGGCGTGCTTGGTCGCAGCAACATCAACCTTGCCAGCATCGGGGCGCTGCAAAACTCCTTTGCAACGGTTCAGGGCCAGGTTGGGCAGCTGTTCGATCTCAATGAACGCAACCGGCGCAATATCGAGGACGCCAATGAGGGCATCGCAATGGCGCTGGCGATGGAGACCCCCGCCGTCCCGGCAGGAGCCCATTTCGCGGTCTCCGGCGGCGTCGGCTACTTCAAGGGCAAGGGTGCGCTCGCGACCGCGATTTCAGCGGCGGTGGGTGAAATGAGATCAGTGTCGGCCGGCGTTTCTTACGGCTTTGGCAGTAAAGAAGTCGGAGCGCGCGCCGGCTTCCAGTTAGCGTTCTAAGTAAGTTTGGGATCCTGCCGGCCTCCCCTTCCGGCGGGATCCCATTCGAAGCGTGTGAAGAAATCAATGCGCTGCTCGAGCGCGTTCTCGCAGTGCGATGGAGCCCGTGTCGGCAAAGGCTTGGCCGCCTGAGGCTGCATACAAATGAAGCGGAGACCTGCAGACTTCGGTTATCCGCCGCGTCCCGGATCAAATCTCGACACGCAGGTGTCCGCAATGGGTCGGAGCGGACATTCCACTGGCAGCGACAAAGCATGCGAGACCGCCGCCTATCCGTCGACGGCATAATCATCGCCGTAAAATTTGCTTGTGCTGCGCGTGTGGAAGACGATTGCCTTTACCGGCGGATATTTTGGGTCGCCTAGTCCGGGTAGCACCTCCAATATCTCATCTTCCCAGACGTAGACGGCCATCGGGAATGAGACCCGCGCAGTCGACCGCTGCGAGCCATCGGTCGGCTTGCTAACCCGGTGAGTGGTCGACGGCAGCCGGTCGTTGGTGATCCGTTGCATGTAGTCGCCGGTATTAATGATGATCGACCCATATGGGGCCTGCATCCGCACCCACTTGCCGCTCCGGTGGTTCCACACCTGCAGTCCGTTGACCCGGCTGGCTGGGAGGATGGTGAACAGGTCGACGTCCTCATGCCCGAACAGTCGCCCCGCCCCGGATGAATCCTGCGCTTCGCTCATGGGCGGGTAGTAATTGAGCCGCAGCCCGAAGTTCGTTTGGGTTAGCTTATCGTCATAAGCGTGCGGGTCTATGCCAAGGCCCATAAGGATGGCCTGCATAATAGGCTTGAACAGCGGCTCGTGTGCTTCGACGAGCTTCCGGAACTGCCGCTCATTCTCCGATTTCGGCCAGAAGCTCTCTGCGTCGAACGGCGTTTCGCGCTGCTGCGGAATGTCGAACGCGCGGCGACACCATACCCAGCCCTCGACCAGGTCGGGATGGATTTCGCTCGTCTCTTCGAGCGGGAAATAGCCTTGGGCGACCGACCCATGGCGAGCCGCGCGGAAGCGCATCTTCTCCTCTGGCGACGTTGTCGTGAAGATATCTATGACTTCGTCGTGAAGCGCATCGTAGAGTGCCGGATCGACGCCATGGCCGGTGAGGACCGCGAAACCGATTTCCTCTAGCGCCCTGGCGAACTCCTGGGCGAACACGGCTTTCTCCGCCGCATCGCCCTTCCGAAACCGGGAGAAGTCGAGCGTCGCGATGCGATACTCGTCGTCAAATTCGTCGCCCGACTGCTCGGCCAGCCGGTACGTATGCGCCTTTCGAACTTGATCGTATTTCTTGAAGTCGCGATTGAGGGCGTTGAGATCGGTCATTGCGCAATCACCGGCGCCGTCGCGCCCATAGCCCGGTGCTCGCGATAACCCGCTGCTGCCGATCGCGCCATTACCACTGCCGTGTAAAATACGACCACAGTAATCAGGTAGCGAAGCACCTCGACGTCCATCTTCTTGATAATCAACGCCGCCATCAGAACCGCCGGGATCCCGCCGAGTGCAAGTCCTACCACGATGCGCAGGTCTATCTCGGGCACCTTGATGAACCTCATACTCGATCCCGCGCCCATCAGCGACGCACCCGACGCCATGATTGGAAAGCAATAATGCGGGTCCATTCCCATCAAGCTCAGGATCGCCAGCGTGGGCGCGTAATTGCCGACGCCGAAATTAGCGAGAAGCCCAAGGACGAAGCTGACTGCAATCGCGACGATCGTCAGTCCCATCGGGAGGCCGGAAGCGGTGCCGCCAACAGGAAGCATCCCGAGAAAACCAAACACGTAAGCGATGCCCGCCATAGTCAGGCCAATGGCAACGATAATCTGGACAAGCCAGGTACGCGCGCGGACAACCAGCGGCGCGCCGACCACGCCCCCGACGAAGGTCGCCATTGCAGCGCCAAACAAGAGCACTGGATCCACGCGCACGCCCAGGAGAATGAGGAAAATGATGCTTTCGGCCATTGCTGGCGGGGTCAGGCCAGCAATCATTGTCGGCGGGATTAGCCGGTCGGGCACCATCTTGCGGAATTTCATCCACGCTGTCGTCTGCGCGAATGAGCTAATTCCAAACGTGTCGAAGAAATTGACTATCGCGCCGAGAATCATTGCTTCGCTAGTCGGTCGGGCCCGTCGGACAATCGCGGTGCGCGTGAGCACACTCGCATAGATGACGATAGCCAATGAGAGTGGAATGAGGAGCGCAATCAGCATGGCAGATGCCTACTTGTCATGAGTTCACCTGAAACAAAAAAGCCCGCCGGTTGACGGGCGGGCAATCGGTGATCGGGAAGTTCGATCAGTCGCGCCATCGCGCCGCATGCGTCGCTTCCCGCCACCAAAGGCGGGCGGTCGAGCGTGCGGAGATGAACTTCAGGTGCAGCATCGGCACGTTAGGTAGGATAGAGCTTCGGCCGCGGTCAACCACAAGCGGATTGCCGGTCAGACGCGGTTCTTAAGCTCATCAAGAAATTTAGCGATGGACCGTTCGTCTCGCTTGTAGAACGTCCACTTCTTAATACGCTTAGGAATAAGGAATTCCGCTTCGACGAGCGCTTTCAGATGCTGGGCTGTCGTCGGCTGCGCCAGACCGAGCTTCTCCTCGATGAAGATCGCGCAAACACCGTCCCTCACCAAATCGCCGTCGATCTGCGGTGGAAAGTTCCTTTCCGGCTCCTTCAGAAGGTTCAGAATCTGGAGCCGATGGCCATTAGCGAGAGCCTTCAACCGTTTCGCTTTGTCGTCTTTCATATCGTTATATTGCAATCTGACGATAGTTTGTCTAGGGAGCGGTTGAGGGGATTCATAACCAATGGAGCTTACATGCCAAACTCGTCTGCCATGTCCATAGAAGCCATCGGGTCCGACAAGTTGTCGCCACCGGTGGGACCCTTTTCGCCAGCGATCCGTGCGGGTGGTTTTCTCTTTTTCAGTGGCCAGGTCGGCCAAGATCCATCGACGGGGAAGCTGGTGGCTGGAGGAGTCGAATCCGAGGCACAGCAGCTGTTCCGTAACCTGGCAGTTCTTCTCGAGGAGGCGGGCAAGTCATACCGGGACGTCGTTAAGGCCAACTTGTACCTCGCTCGAATCGAGGACTTCTCCACGGTCAATGCGTTGTACGCCAAGCAGTTCGAGCCTCCGTTTCCCGCCCGCACCACGGTTGCCGTCGAGGGCCTCCCACTCGGTGCTGCCATCGAGATCGAGCTGCTCGTCCGGGCTTGAATCCGCCAGAAAGACAAATGCCATGCGCTATGATTTCATGATCCTCGACGTTTTTACCGACAAGGCGTTCGGCGGTAACCAGCTTGCGGTCCTCACCGACGCTCGCCGGCTCACCGCCGACGCGATGCAGACAATTGCCCGCGAATTCGATTATCCTGAAACAACATTCGTGCTTCCACCAAACGACCCCGCCCACGCCCGGAAGGTCCGAATCTTCACACCCGGAGGTGAGTTGCCGTTCGCAGGTCACCCGACCATTGGAACCGCCTGCGCGCTGGTCATGTCCGGCCAGTCGGAGTTCGGGCAAGTCGTTCTCGAAGAAGGCGTCGGCCCGGTCTTGGTGACGACGAGGAATGACAGCGGCGTTTATTCGGCGCGGCTTCGGCTGAACCGGGCGCCTGACGTTTCAGGCGTTTCCCCAACGATAGAGGATGCGGCCGCAATTGCCTCCCTGGAGGCCGGTGACGTTCTCCAAGTCTTCTGCGCTGGCATGGGCCCGAAGTTTACGTTCGTCCAAGTCAACTCGCGCGAGACGGTTGATCGGTGCCAGCTGAACCATCAGCAATGGCTCCGACTCCTCTCCGAGACGTGGGGCCCTCACCTGTTCGTGTTCGCTGGGGAATTTCGCGACGGCGCCGAAATCTATGGCAGAATGTTTGCTCCTGCGCTCGGCATTCCTGAGGACCCCGCGACAGGAGCCGCGGCTGCGGCGATCGTCGGCGTTGCTGCAGCAGCTCAAGGACACCAGCAAGGCGAGTTCGCGCTTGATATTGTGCAAGGCGTGGCAATGGGGCGAGCGAGTTTTCTCAAAGCCTCAGCTCGGTTGGACAACGGAACCTTAGTTTCGATCGACGTCGGCGGAAGCTGCGTCCTTGTTGCGGAAGGCGAGATCGAAGTGCCCGAGTATCTGTTGGAAGCCGAGCCGGCGGAAATAGTGCGCCGGCGCGAAACCCGCTGAAGCCGAGCATACCCAACCGCAGTATGGCGTGTTGATCCACCGTTGCAGACCGGAGTTGAGAGACGAAAAATGCAGTGGAGCCACGAGCGCGATTTATTTGAGATCCCTGAAGGGGTGGCCTATCTCAACACCGCCTACAACAGCCCGCTGCTCCGAACCTCGCGAGAGGCGCTCGAGCTTGAGGCGGGCAAGAAAGCGCAGCCTTGGTTACGCACACCTGATGACTTCTTCGCCAATGCGGATCGTTTGCGGGGCTTGGCAGCGGAATTGTTTGGCGGCACTTCTGACGATTACGCAATCGTACCGGCGGCGAGTTATGGTCTTGCGACAGCGGCTCGCGCGCTTAAACCGGAGCTCAATTCAGGCGATGTAATTCTTCTGCTTCAGGAAGAGTTTCCATCGAACGTCTACGTCTGGCGCCGGCTTGCCGATGAGACAGGTGCAGTTTTGGAGACAATCCAGCAGCCACGCGATGGCAACTGGACCAGTGCGATTCTTCAGCGCCTCCAAAAAGACGTAAGAATAGCGGCCCTTCCGCACTGCCACTGGACCGACGGTGCGCCTCTTGAACTCTCGGAAATAAGTCGAGCCTGCAAAGCGGCTGATATCCGTCTTGTACTCGATGTTACGCAATCCCTCGGTGCTGTTCCGATCGATCTTGATGAAATCGACCCCGAGTTCGCCGTTGCTGCTGGGTACAAATGGCTGCTGTGTCCATACGGAGTTGGATTTCTTTACGTCTCGCCACGGTGCCAGCATGGCCGTCCATTGGAGGAGAGCTGGTTAGTTCGACAGGGGGCCAATGACTTTGCCGGCCTGGTCAATTACCAGACCGCCTATCGCCCAGGATCACGAAAATTCGACGTGGGCGAGACCTGTACGGCGCTCCTTCCGGGAGCAATCGAGGCGCTCAAGCAACTGCAACGATGGTCGATGAATACGATCTCCGCGTCGCTGAACGCAATTAACAGCCAGATAGCGACCGGCCTCGCCGAGATCGGCATCGACGTGCCGGAGAGATTGCACAGAAGTCCGCACATGTTCGGCATTCGCCTACCGGAACACGCGCCCGAAGATCTAATCGCGCAATTGAGATCGCGCGACATCCACGTCAGCCGGCGCGGTTCTTCGATGCGAATTGCACCTCACCTACATGTCACTCCAAATGACATTGATCGGTTGGTCACCGCGCTTGACGAACTCTTACGCTAGCAACTTACGTGTGGCGAAGGGCACGCAACGGGTTGGAAAACTGTCGCTTAGCGCTCGCTAGAGCCGTCTTTTCGACCGCTGACTGCCTGTTTTTAGGCCCGATTTTGCGGGAAAATCCCTGTTTTGACCAAAGACGGTGGTTAGCGATCGACTGTGTCGCGCACCATTCTCGCCTCAGGCGCTCCAGGTGGGTCGGCGAAGCCGAGGATCGTGCGGGGACGGTCAGACCAGCGCCGTCCGGTACATCTGCAACAATGCAGCCCAGGCGCGCTCGGCCTGGACGGCGTCGTAGACCCGGCCTCCGGGCACGCACCAGCCGTGGTCCGCGGGATAGACTTCGACGGTCGCCTTGCGATGCGCGGCGACGAAGGCAGCCTTCAGCTCATCCTTGACCTCGGGCGCCTGCTTGTCGTCGTTCTGCGCCTGGAGGACGAGCCACGTCGAATTGGGGTTCGCCTTTGGAATCAGAAGATGCGGACTGTCCGGCGCTTTCGTGGCGAGCCCATTGCCGCCGTGGAAGCTGCCGATCGCGCCGATCCTGTCGGGCAGCGCTGCCGCCGCCTGGAAGCTGAAGCCGCCGCTCATGCAATAGCCCTGCACGCCAGCCTTGCGGCGGCTGTTCGTCTTCGCTTGGGCATCGAGGAATGCGATATAGGCCTTTGCATCACCCGGAACGTCGGTAATCGCCTTGCGATATCCGGAAAGGATTTCCCGCTGGGCGGGATTGGAGAAATCGATCGGCCCTTCGATCACAGGCGCCTTCTTCGATCGGTAGAAGGGATTGGGGACGAGCACGACATAGCCTTCGCCGGCCAAACGCCGCCCCATGTCGCGAAACGCGGGGCGTAGGCCCATGATGTCCGGCCACATGAGGACAGCCGGAAACTTGCCCGCCTTCGTCGGCGTGAAAAGCACCGCGTCGGCTGTCCCATCGGCGGTCTTGATCAGCACCTCTTTCTCGGTGACCGCGGCTTTCGGCACCGCCGCGCCTGCGGCTCCGGCTGCCGCCGCGGCGATCAAGCCGAATGCCCGACGCGTGATCCGCGTATCCTCGACCAATCCTGGATGAATGAACTCGTCACACATGGTCGATTCTCCTTCGAGGAGCCCCCAGATTCCACGTCGCGCGGCTGCTTGCAACGCCCAGGCTGGCAGGCGCGCCTGTTCGGCCGTTCGTCGAAAGCACGGCCATTTTGGAAAAGATTTTCTTGAAATATGTGAAGCTTAGCGAAAGATTGGAGCCATCGGGGCTAGGGGATAATCATGAAATATCGCTTGTTTGTTGCGTCGCTTTTGCTTGCCACCTCCGCACCGCTGCTCGCGCAGCAGCCGCTGCTGAAGCAGCCGGGCCACTGGGCTCAGGATTATACGGGCCGCAAGGCCGATTCCGCCGTCATCTTCGGCACGCTGCCCAATGGGCTGCGCTATGCAATCCAGCATAATGAGACGCCGAGCGACGGCGTCGCTATGCGCATGCGCATCGGCTCGGGCTCACTCCAGGAGCGCACCGAGGAACAGGGTCTCGCCCACTTCCTCGAACATATGGCTTTCCGCGGGAGCACGAACATTGCCGACGGCGAAGTCGTCCACATGCTGGAACGGCAGGGCCTGCAGTTCGGCCCGGACACCAACGCATTCACCGCTCAGGACGAGACGGTGTACATGTTTAACTTCCCGAAGGCGGACGCGACAGCTCTCGACACGGGCCTGAAGCTTTTCCGTGAGATTGGCGAGCGCCTGACGCTGTCGCAGTCGACGATCGACGCGGAGAAGGGCGTGGTCCTTTCAGAAGAGCGGCTTCGCGACACGCCGCAATTCCGGACCGTCAAGGCTAACCTCAGCACGGTGCTGGACGGCACGCGCGCAATCGAGCGCTGGCCGATCGGCACGGTCGAAACGATCAAGGGCGCGACCCATGATCGCCTAAGCCGCTACTATCGCGCCAACTATCGCCCGGACAATGCAACCATCGTCGTCGTCGGCAATGTCGACGCCAAGGCCGTCGAGCAGAAGCTTCGCTCGTCCTTCGCGGACTGGAAGCCTGCGGGCTCTCCGGACTCGGTCGATCTCGGCGCGCCTACGGGCCGCAAGGCGGCCGCTGAGTTCGTGGCCACGGGCGCGCCCGACCAGCTCAGCCTGACCTGGGTCGCTCCGGACGACCGCCGGGCCGACACCGAATCTGTGTCGCGCGAGCAGCTCCTCCGCCGCGTGGCGCTAACCGTGCTCAACCAGCGGCTTGCGGATCGCGCGATGAAGCCCGGCAGCCCCTATGTCGGCGCGCAGGCGGCTAGCATCCCCTCGCTGCTCCGCTCCGGTTCGATCACGCAGCTCGGCCTCGCCGCTTCGCCGGACAAATGGCGCGAAGCGCTCGACGCGGTCAGCGAGGAGCAGCGGATGCTGGCGCGCGACGGTGTGCAGCCGGCTGAAATGCAGCGCGCCGTGACGTCCATCCGAACGTCGCTCGAGGCGAAGGCGGCCGCGGCATCGACGCGCAAGTCTCAGGACATCGCCGACGACATCGTCCGCGTCGCCAACAGCGACGAGCTTTATACCAGTGACTCGCAGGACGTTGCCTTCGCCCTTCCGATCCTCGCCAATGTCACGAAGGCGGATGCAGACGCGGCGCTGAAGTCGCTGTTCGCCGGCAAGGGCCCCATCCTGTTCCGCTCGGCCCAGCAAGGGGCGATCGGTGAGGCACAGCTCACGAGCGGCCTGACTGCTGCTTTTGCGAAAACGCTCGGCGCCGGGGTCAAGGAAGCCGCGATCAGCTGGCCCTACACCAGTTTCGGCAAGGCGAGCTCGGTTGTGTCGCAGACCGCCGACGACAAGCTCGGCACGACGACGGTCAAATTCGCCAACGGCACCCGGCTGCTGGTCAAGCCTACCAAGTTCGAAAAGGACCGGATCCAGGTTGCGGTTGCGTTCGGCAACGGCCGGGCAGGCGTAACCCCCTCCATGGCCCACGCGCTTTGGGAAACCCAGCTCTTTCCGTTCGTGGGAACCGGCAAGCTGTCGCTTGGCGAGATCACGCAATGGTCGCAGTCGACGGGCAAGGTGGCCTCGGTCGCCTTGCAGGCGGGCAATCGTTCGTTCCTGCTGACGGGCACCACGCGTCCTGCGGACCTCGCGACTCAGATGCAGCTTCTTGCCGCTTATGCCCGCGACCCCGGCTTCCGTACGGAAGCGGTCGAAAAGGCAAAGTCGTTCGCGCCCATGTTCAGCGGTCAGCTGGAAGCGAACCCCGGCGCCGTTTTCACCCGCGGCGCCCAGGCGCTGATGCTCGGCAACGATCCGCGCTTCAACATGCTGCCGAGCTCGGCCGATCTCGCCAAGGTCGGCGCCGGTGACCTGCCGTCGCTGGTGAAGGAGACGCTCTCCGGGCAGGCCGACGTCGTCATGGTCGGAGACATCACGGTCGACGATGCGATCAAGGCGACGCAGGCGACATTCGCTGCAGGTGAGACTGCCAGAGCGGCGGCCGCACTCGCGCCAAAGGTCTCGGCCGCCAAGACGAGCGCACCGGCCGTCTTCGAGCATAAGGGGCGCGCGGATCAGGCCTTCTATGGCGAATATTATGTCCTGCCCGACTATTTCGCCGATCCGAAGGCGTCGAATGTCGCTGACGTGACGGCGGCGGTACTTCAGGCCCGCCTCGTCGATCTTGTGCGCGAAAAGCTCGGCATGACCTACTCGCCGATCGTTTCCGCGGACGCATCGCTGGAACTCCAGGGCCTTGGTTATTTCGCCGCGGCCATCGAGACCCCGCAGGCGAACTTCGATCAGTTCCATTCGCTGCTCGCCGACCAGCTGAAGGATCTCGCTGCCAAGCCGGTGAGCGGCGATGAGCTGGCGCGCGCCAAGCAGCCGCTGATCGAGGGTCAGAAGAAGAAGCTGGAGCAGAACGGCTACTGGCTCGCCAAGCTGACGCAGATCACTCGCGATCCGCGGATCCGGACTCAGACGCTGGAAGAGGTCGAAAATCTGTCGGCCGTCACAGCAGCGGACGTGCAGGCCCTGGCGGTCAAATATCTGGCCGGGAGCAAGCCGCTGATCGCGGTCGCCAAGGCTACCACCTCGCAGACAGCCGCTGCGGACAGCAAGGCGACGGAGATCAAACGCTAGCGAGTGGCGCCGGATCGAAAGGAGAAGGGCCGCCCACAGCAGTGAGCGGCCCTCTTCTTGTACGCCCGACAGCCTAGAAAACGATATTACTGCCGGCACCGCCGTCGAGCAGATCGAGGCCGCCATTGCCGATGACCACGTCGTCGCCGAGGCCGCCGAACAGGCTGTCGTTACCCGGGCTTCCGATGAGCACATCGTTGCCGGCACCGCCGTCGGCCGTGAACTGGACCGTACCGGCCGCGAGGCCCGTCGCATCGACTACATCGTCGCCGTCCAGGCCGAAGATGACGATCTTGTCGTTCGCGGCCTCGAAACCGGTAATGTTGATCTGCTCGGAGCCGTTCACGAAGACGGTGACGGCGCCGGCGTCGCCCGCGACGATCACGACATCGTCGCCGCTGGTCGCGTTGATGATGACGGTGTCGGCAGCGCCATCGCCCGCACCGTCATCACCCGCGGCAGACAGGTCGAGATTGACCTTGTTCACGTCGGTTCCGCCAAGGTCGCCGATGGTGATCATGTCGGCGCCGCCGCGCGCCTTGAACGTGATCTCCTCGGTGCCGTTCACGTCCATCGCAACGTTTGCGACGTCACGCGTGAACATGGCGCGGCTGCCGTTGGCGAAGATGTTGATCTGCTCCGCGATATTGGCGCCGTTGAACAGAAGGGTATCGAAACCCGCCTGGCCTTCCACGACGTCATTGTCGTCGCCGGGATTCCAGACGAACGTATCGTCGCCGGCGCCGCCGAACACCACGTCGTTGCCGCGGCCGCCTAGCAGCAGGTCGTTGCCGGCGCCGCCGATCAGCGT
>Ga0070664_100002313_pt1 | contig 15313 bp, 11 predicted proteins | sample KBSC73metaG_FD_65863 | JGI IMG/M metagenome (GOLD analysis project Ga0070664, IMG submission 65863) | Corn rhizosphere microbial communities from Kellogg Biological Station, Michigan, USA - KBS C7-3 metaG | ecosystem: Host-associated > Plants > Roots > Rhizosphere > Soil ... | reverse complement strand
AGACGTCCACGACCACGATGGACGCGAAGGCGAGCGGACCGGTACCGAGCCAGTCGTGGCCCGCAAGCCCGACGGCGTTGAGCGCCTGGTTGATGATGCCGAAGTCCGGGTTGTACATCAGCTTCCAGATCGCCCCGATCACGATGCCCGGGATGAGGATGGGCAGCAGGAACACGGTGCGATAGACGATGCGCCCGGCGAGGACGCGCGTGACGAAAAACGCGAGGAAGAAGCCGATGACCATCTCGGCCGCGACCGACAGTATCGCGAACAGGATCGTGTTGAACAATCCCGCGCGCACGAGCAGGTCGGAGGGCAGCTCGCGGAAGTGACGCAGGCCCGCGAAGGTCCACTGCGCGACCCCCTGCTCCCAGCGGACGTCGTGCGCCGACATCACGAGCAGATTGACGATCGGCAGCACCGCCAGCGCCAGATAGACGATCACCGCCGGCGCGAGCGTGAGGGCGCGCCACCGCTCGACGTCGCCCGTGCGGCGGACAGTGGCGCTCATGCCATCGCGCGCAGCGCTAGCGCAGGTCGGGCAGCCGCCCTGTCTTGTAGCCGGCTTTTTGCATGATGTCCTGGATCTCGGCGGCCATCGTGTTCAGCGCATCGGCCGAGGTCTTCTCGCCGATCAACGCCTGATTGAGCCGCAGCTCGAGCACCGAGACGATCTGCGGACCTTCGGGCACCGTGTACATCATGCGGGCGTTCGGCGTGCTCTGCGCCACCGCGCTCGACCATCGATACGGCGGCGTCTTCATGAACGGCGCGTCGAACACGTCCTTGCGGATCGGCGGCTGTCCGGCCTGCGCGTACTTCACCTGCGCGTCGTAGGTCTGGAACCAGCGCAGGAACGCGAGCGCCGCCACCTGCCGCTCCTTCGGAATGTTCTTCGGGATGCCGCCGATGAAGTGGCCCAGTGTCGGCGTGCTCTTGCCACCGGCACCGTGCGGCAGCGGTGCTACGTTGATCTTGCCCACCACCGCCGACTTGTTGGGATCATCCATCTGCGGCCACGCGGCGATCACGGGCGCCGCGTGCGCGGCCTTGCCGGTGAGCAGCGCCTGTATCACCTGTGCCTGCCCGTAGCTGCCGGGATTGGGCGGGCCGACCTTCTTCGCGAGATCGATATACGTATCGAGCGCTTTCTTCCCTTCGGGACTGTTGATGGTGACCGTGAAGTCGCCGGCCTTCTCGTCCCGGAAGATCGCACCGTTGTGACTGTGCAGGAGCGGCATCCAGTCGTACGAGATGTCCGACGCGCTGCGCGCGCCGCGCACGACCATGCCGTAGATGGTCGGCGGGTTGTGCAGCTTCGCCGCGTTCGCAGCGAGCTCGTCCCAGGTTTGCGGCACCTTGAGGCCCGCCTTTTCGTACAGGTCCGCGCGGTAGTACAGCACCTGGATGTTGCCGTTGATCGGCACGCCATAAGGCACGCCGGTCTTCGAGTCGTGGCGCTTGGTCTTCGGGTCCCAATACGCCGTGTCGTCGTAGCTGATGACCTGCGGGTCGATCTTGAAAGCGGGGTCGATGTCCCTCAGCGGAACGAGAAAGCCGCCGTGGAAGAATTCTTCCAGCCACGTCGAGTTCATCACCAGCAGATCGAAGGTGCCGTCCTTCGCGCGCACCGAGTTGCGCTGCTTCTCGGCGCTGCCGGCGAAGGGATTCACGTCGAGCGTGACCTTGTTGCCCGTCTCCTTTTCGTACGCCTCGACGGTCTTGCTGAAGGCGTCGAACCAGGGGGACTGGTTGATCACGATGGTGATCGGCGCGACCTTGGCGGTCTGGGCGGTCGCGCCGCCTGCGCACACCACCAGGACCGCCGCCACCGTGAGCAGCACACGAGCAGCGCCGGGCAAGCATCTCGAAAATCGCGTCATGGCAACGTCCCTCCGGGATTGAGCAGGGCCCATCAATCCAGCTCTGCGCGGGTACCCGGCGCAGGCGTGAACCCGAGATCGCCGCGGGCCAGCGCGGCCTCGCGTCCGCCGGCGCGCGCGAGCAGGTCGGCCTGCCGGCGTCGTGCGCGCGCCTCCACTTCGTCCGGATCGAGCATCGCGAGCAGCCGGGCACGGCAGCGCGCCAATACATCCGCGTACGCCGGATCGCCGGCAACGTCGACCAGCTCCTCGGGATCCTTGCCAAGGTCGTAGAGCTGCGGCTGGTACTTGACGTAGTGCAGGTACTTGTACGGCCCGTCGCGCAGCATGAAGCCGCCGGCCACCGAGCTGATCGCGTGATACTCCGCGACCACGCCGCGGTCGGGCTTGGCGCCCTTGGCGAGCGCGGCGAGCGAGATGCCGGGATGACCGTCGTCGCGCGGCACCGGCGCGCCCACGCATTCGAACACGAAGGGATAGACGTCGACGTGGCTGGTGGGCGTCGCGCATTGCGCATCCGCCGCGAAGCCGTCGCCCGACACGATCAGCGGCACGCCCGACGACTCCTCGTAGAACGTCGACTTGCCCCACAGCCCGCGCGCGCCGAGGTTGTCGCCGTGATCGCTGGTGTACAGCACGCGGGTGTGGCTGGCGAGTCCGCAGCGCTCGAGCGCCTGGAGCACCTTGCCGATGTTCTCGTCGAGCGCGCTGACGAGCCCGAAGTAGCCGGCGAGCGCGCGCTTGACGTCTTCGCGACTCCGGAAATGCGTGTCGTAGTCGACGACGCGCGCGTAATCGTCGATGAACGGATGATGCGGCCGCTCGGCCGGGTCGTATTGCTTCGGCCACGGCAGGTCGGCGTCGATATAGCGGTAATACCACTCGGGCGGCGCGGTCAGCGGGAAGTGCGGCGCCACGAACGAGACGAAGAGCACCCACGGCTTGTCGGGCCGGCGCTTTGCGGCGTCGTGCAGCCACATCTGCGCTCGAGCGGCGATCTCGCGGTCGTAAACGGTGTAGGACGATTCGCCCGGTCCGGCGAGCCGGGCCATCTTGTCGCCACCCTTGCGCATGGGAATGTCGTCCCGAACCAGCCCCTTCACGTCCCCGATCGCTTCGATGATGTGCATGGGGACGATCTCTTGCGTGAAGCCGTGATCGTCGCCCGGCGCGCCGCGGAAGTGCAGCTTGCCGATCGACACGACTTCGTGGCCGCGATCGCGCAGGCCGTGATGCCAGCTCGGGATGCTGCCGTCGTAGCCGTCGGCGTTGTCCCAGAAGCCGATCTGGTGCACATACTTGCCGACCGCGAACGCCGCGCGCGCCGGTACGCAGATCGGGCAGGTCGTATATGCGGAAGTGAAGCGCGTGCCGCGCCGTGCCAGCGCGTCCATGTTGGGCGTGTGGATGACGGGATGGCCCGCGGCGCCGAGGACCTTCGGGTTGTGCTCATCCGACATGATGAGCAGCAGATTCTTGGGTGTCATGCGATGGGAGCGTTGGTGTGAGGCGCCCGCCCCGGTCGGGCGGACGCCCCGGCAGTGTAGCCATGTCTAAATGTTTATACAACGCAGTCCGGACCCGGAAACGGGGTCAGTGTGGGTTTTTCGCGGAAACCCACACTGACCCCGTTTTTCGGGCGCCGCCTATACTCTGCGGGCCGCGTGAGACCGAGGCCGTCGCATGGACTTCTTCAACTGGCTGGAGAACGAGCTCAACCTCGTCGTCGGCCCCATCAAGAAGCTGCTCGAATCGCCCGAGATCCAGGTCTTCAAGTGGCTCCTGGCGGCGGTCGCGGTGTACTACGTCATCCGGTTGCTCCTGCCGACCTGGCGCATCATCGCGCTGTCGCTGTACGAAGATCTTCCCTGGTCGCTGTCGCGGTCGCTCCTCGACCTGATCAAGCTCAATCCGCTGACGCTGAATCGCGAGAAGTGGTACCGCGCAGCGCGCGTGCGCGTCGAGTGGGAGCTGCTGCAGCCGCGGCCGGACCCGCCGCCCCGCCATCATGCGCTGCCGCGCCGCGAAGGCAATCGCCTGGAAACCCGGCGTGCGGCTCAGGAGCGCTATGCGAAGGAGCAGGCCGATTACCACGCCGAGCTCGCACGCTGGAAGACCGAGCTGAAGACCCATCTCGCCAACCTGTCGAGCAGCGACGGAGACATCGTCGTCGAGGTCGACGACGTGTCGAAGATCTATGCGCGGGCCGACGAGATCCGCAACTACTTCGGGGTGCTGGCCACCGACAAGTCGGTCCAGCGGTACGGCATCGACCGCTTCGTGAGCAAGGTGCGGGTGCGCCGGGGTTTCATCGCGCCGCTGCATCTGCTGTCGGGGCTGCTCGCCGAAACCGAGGAAGACTGGGGACCGGTCATCGAAGACTACGGCCGCCAGGTCGCGCAAGCGATGCCGTCCCTGTCGACCAACGGCGGCGATCCCATGCCCTTCGGCGCGCGGGAGGCCGAGCTCCGTTTGCAGCGGCTGCAGACGTTCCTCTTCGATTGCTGGCTCCTCTGGGGGCCGAGCATCCCGCTGTGCACGTGCGAAGCGTGGCACGGCGGCCGTCGCGTGCTGCAGTTCGGCTTCGGCGACGAGAACAATTCGCTGGCGTTGTTGTTCAACCAGACCCCGTCGGTCGAGGATCTGCGCCGCTTCTTTTCGAGCGAGCGCGTGCTGGGCGATGCGCCCGCCATCAAGGTGACGGGCGTGACGGGCGTGCTGCAATGGGGACCCAGCGTCGACCCGGCCGAGGTCAGCCTCGCGCAGCAGAGCCTCGCCGACCCCGACGAGGACCGCCTTGCGCTGCTGATCGACGAGTCGCCCCTGGTGGCCGCGGGCAACGTCGAGGAGGGCGCAGCGCGCTACTACTCGGCGTACCTCTGGGTGATGTTCGCGATGTGCGACGACGCAGGCACGCCGCTGTATCGCAACGAGCCGTGGCGCGGCGTGCTGCCCTTCTTCGAGCACGCCAACATCGCCGAAGGGCAGGCGATGGCGCTGCTCAAGCGCCAGCTGGTCGTCAAGACGCTGTCGTCGGTGCTGCGGCTGCTGCGCGAGCTGCCGCACCTCACGCTGCAATTCGTGTGCGCGATCGACGAATCGGGCTGCGGTTGCGAGCTGCTGTGTCCCCCGCCGCAGGGCGAGGCGCTGTCGACACTGATCCACAAGGTCATCGAGAAGGACGACATGTTCGCCGAGCTGCGTCCGCGCGGCCGACTGCACGGGCGGCTACGGATGGCGCCGGTGGTCGTGGATGAGTCCGGCGTGGTGACCGACGTGTGGCAGGAAGGCAATTACTCTGCGTGCCACCTGCCCGATCTCGTCGAGAGCTATTACGACTATCTCCAGAACATCGCCAACGGCGGCACGACCGATGCAACGGCGAGCGACGACAACTCGCTGCAAGCGCCCCTGCGGCGGGCGGTGCCGACCGAGGCGTAAGGCGTGACGATCGATCTGCGCGAGATCACGACGGCTCCCGCCGATCGCGCACGACTCGCGACCTTCTATAGCGACGTCTACGAGCGCCAGTTCCCGGATCCCGACGAGCGCGAGGCCCTCGACAACATCGTCCGCTATCTGGAGCTGAAGGAGCAGGGCTGGTACGGCCGCAACAACTACCACGTCGTCGTCGCGTATCGCGGCGAGGACGTGATCGGCGGTTGCATCCTCGACTATTTCGACGAGCCGAACGCGGGCGTCATCGAGTTCCTCTTCGCCGTCGATGCGGTCCGCGACCAGGGTGTGGGCCGGCACCTGCTCGCCGAGGCCGAGCGCCTGGCGTTCGACGATGCGCGACGTCACGGCCGTCCGCTGCAGTGGATGGCCGCGGAGATGAACGATCCATTCATCGCGCCGTCGGTTCCCGACAACATGGATCCGTTCGTGCGCGCGCGCATCTGGGACCACTGGGGCTTCGGGGTGCTCGACTGCCCGTACGTGCAGCCGGCGCTGTCGGCCGATGCGCGGCCGGTCGAAGGGCTCGTCCTGATCGCCAAGTGCTTCGAGGCCGCGTGGCGCGGCGAGGTGCCTGCACCGCGCATATCGGCATTGGTGTCCGCCTATATGCGATGGGCGATGCGCATCGATGCACCGGACGACAATCCCCAGTATCGCGCGCTGAGCGCCTGGCTGGGAGCTCGCACATCGGTGCGCCGCACGCCGCTCCTGCGCTACATCGGCGAGTTCGCGCCGGACTCCACCGATCCCGCCGCGTTCGACGTCGTCGAGGTGCGCCGTGCCGATCAGCCGGAGTTCCAGCCCGCGATCGACGTCTATCGCCGCGCGTTCGATTCGCCGGCAACCTCGGTCGAGCCCGCCTCGTTCGTGCGCGGCTTGCGCCGCTACGCCGAGGCCGGGTATCGCTATCACCTGTGGTCCCTGCGCAGCCGGCGCGGCGGCGCGATCGCCGGCATGGCATCGTTCTTCGGATTCCGCGGCATGGCCTTCGGCGGCTACATCGTCCTCGAGGGCGCGCTGCGCGGCGTGGGCGCGTTGCGTCCTTTGCTGGCGCGCATGGAGCAGCAGCTCGTGGCCGACGCGCTCGATATCCAGGGCTGGCTGATCGAATGCGAGACCGACTACACCGCGGAGGTGTTCGCGCGGTGCGGCTTCTGCACGTTGGACGTGCCGTATGTGCAGCCCGTCCTCCCCGGTGCAGTGAGCGACGACGTGCCTCCGCTGATCCTCATGTATCGCCCGCTGGGTCGCGCGTACGGCGCACCCCGCCTCTCCAGCGAGACGTTGTTGCGCGGGCTCGAGGAGGTGCTGCGCCGGGTCTATCGCGTGGATGAGCCGCGCGAGCACCCGACGTGGAGGGCGGTCGCGCAGGCGTTGCGAGGGCAGGATCGGGTCCCGATCGGCTGAACCCGCACCATCGGCGTTTTCTTACGCAACGCTCGGTCTGCGCCTTACAGACGACGGGCCGGCGGCGGCCGATCATGGCGGGGAGTCGCGCGGCGGGGCCGCCGCCGCTTCACTTTTCATCGCATCCGGAGGACCTCATGACTCGCACGTTGACTGCCGTTTGTGCCGCGCTGATGACCATCGGCCTCGCCACGGCCCAGACACCCTCGTCACCCGGCAATGCCGGCGTCAATGGCGTCGGCGCAGCCGACAGCACCAACTCGAAGTCGGCGCCATTCCAGACCTGGATGTACGACTACTCGAGAGCGAACCGGGGCTACATCTCGCGTGACGCCTACATGGACGAGATGGGACGCCGCTGGGACGCGATGGATCGGAACCGGCAGGGCCTGACGGTCGACCAGATCAATTCGATGTACGGCTACCAGCCGAACCCCACGAGGACGGGCCCGCAAACCAACGCGACCAACCCGACGGGTAACGAGCTCAAGGGCCAGAACAGCGGCGGCAAGTAGTCACCGCACAGCGTAGTGCCCTGCGAAGCCGGTGGCGCGAGTCACCGGCTTCTGCTTTATATACTCGCGCATGCAGCGCCATCTCGCCCACGAGATCTACAAGCTCGCATGGCCCGTGCTGGTCGCCCAGCTCGCGGTGATGGCCTACGCGGTCATCGACACGATGATGGCCGGCCGCTACGCGACCGACGACCTCGCCGCCGTCGGCATCGGCGCCGCCATCTACTTCAGCGTCTTCGTCGCGCTGATGGGTGTGTTGCTCGCCGTCACGCCCACCGTGGCGCAGCTTTTCGGCGCCGGACGTCACGACGAGATCGGCGAGCAGGTGCGCCAGGCGATGTGGCTCTCCGTCGCGCTGGCCATCGTCACCGTGCTCGTGTTCACCAATCCCGAGCCGTTGTTGCGCATCACCGAGGCGCCGCCCGCCGTCGCGACCAAAGTCCGTGCGTATCTCGCGATCGCCGCGTGGGGCGCGCCGGCGGCGCTCGCATTCCGGTTGTTCGCCAACTACAGCACCGCGGTCTCGTTGCCGCGAATCATGATGGTGCTGAACCTGCTCGGCCTGGCGCTGAAGATCCCGCTGAACTGGATGCTCATCTTCGGGCATCTCGGCGCGCCGGAGATGGGATCCGCCGGCTGCGCGTTGGCAACGGCGATCGTCAACTGGATCATCGCCGCGCTCGCGTGGGCGCGCTGCGCCACCGGCGCCGAGTACCGCCGCTACCGCGTCTTTTCGCGGTGGTCCTGGCCCCGCTGGGACGACCTGCGCCGCCTGGTGTCGCTGGGTCTGCCGATCGGCGGCACGTTCCTGGTCGACGTCACGGCATTCACGTTCATGGCGCTGTTCATAGCGCGTTTCGGTGCGGTGTACTCGGCCGCGCATCAGATCGCCTCGAACGTCGCGGCCGTGCTGTACATGTTGCCGCTGGCGCTCGGCAGCGCGGTGGGCGTGCTGGTCGGGCAGGCGATCGGCGCGCGCGACTTCGAGCGCGCACGGTCGATCGCGATCCTGGGCGTCGGCATCGCGCTGGTGGTTGCACTGGCATCGGCGACAACGGTCGCCACGAGCGCCCGGGCGGTCGCGGGCATCTACACGATCGACGTGGACGTGCAGCGGGTCGCGGCCACTCTGCTCGTCCTCGTCGGGGGTTATCACCTGTTCGACGCGTTGCAGGCCGTCACCGTCAATGCGTTGCGCGGCTACAAGCGCGCGACCGTGCCGCTCGTCATCAACGCCACGGGCATGTGGGCGATCGGTCTTGCGGGCGGTTACGTGATCGCGCTGACCGACGTCGGCGCGATCCCGGCATTGGGCCTTGCGACGCCGCTCGGCGCCCGCGGTTTCTGGATGGGCGCCATCGTCGGCATGGCGATCGCAACGCTGGGCATCATCGCGTACTTCCTCGTCGTGAGCGGACAGCAGATCGCGCGTGCCCGTATGTCACGCGTTGCCGACTACAACGTGACCCGCTAGGCCTGCACGAGCGCGCGTGCTTGGCCCGGCGTTTGCTTGTGCGTCCAACCCGAATCCCGAAATCGGTTGGCTTGCGCCGGTTGCCATGGCTTTCAGCGAGCGCGCACTGCAGGAGCCTTCGGACGTCGTCGCGAGCGACGCACCAGCGGTCGACCCTTCCGATCGCGTGCCGCTCGACGACGCGATCGCCGCTCAGAGCGTCCTGTGCAAGACGCTCTCGACGCTCAGCACGACGCACGCGCCCGACGGCGGCTACCTGCATGCCGTGCTCGCGCTCGATCGGCAGGCGAAGAGCGTCGAGAAGGCGCTGCTCGCTGCTTACGTCGATGGCAATGCACCGTCGCGCCCGCTCGATTCGCGCTATCTCATCTCGGCTCGGCTGTTGAGCCGCTCGTTCGTCCACGCCTACGAGCGGGTGCTCGACGGACTGAAGGAATCCGCCGGCGACACGCCGCGCAAGGTCGCCGCCGCCGTACTCGTGCAGCTGTTTCGTCACCGGCGCGTCGAGTTCCTGCTGCGGTCGCTGCGCTACAAGAAGCGCAATTCCGAGCAATGGCGGCAGCTGCACAAGGTCTATCGATTCGCGCAGAGCCGGCAACTGGAGCGCGAAACGCCGCGCGGCGTTGCCCAGCACGAATCCGGCGAACGCGCGACGCTGCAACAGCAGTTCGTCGAGATCCTCCTGATGGGTCTGCTGAACACCGGACAATTCTCGCCGCGCGAGCAGGTATGGGCCACCGTCTGGATTTCGCGCTGGAGCAGCTTGCTCGCGTTGCAGCCTGTGCAGCCGGGCGGCGCCGGTCATCCGGAGCACGGGGGCTTCACGGTCCAGCTCGACGGCGCCGACGGCCTCATGCGTACCCAGCCGAACGAGGCCGCCGATCTGCATCTCGACACCGGCCCGCTCGTTGCCGCGATCGACGACGAGATCGCCGCCATCGATGCGGCGCCCGCGGAAGGGAATGCGCAAGCGTGGGCCCGACCGGGCGGCGGCGTCGTGCTGCTGTCGAAGCTCAGGATCGCGTTCTCCCCACAGCCGGTCCACATCGCGCGACGCGGCGAGCGCACGTTCCTCGCCTCGTCCGTGGATGCACTCTCGGGTTTCAAGCCGATCGTCCAAGTCGTGCGCGACGAAGCGCGCAACGCGGTGTCTCCGGCCCCTGCATCGGACGCGCCATCGGGCGGGACCACGCTGTGGTTTCGCGGCCCGAACTCGGTCATGCCGGTGACACCGCCCTCCGTCTCGGTTCCCATGGCCAGCCTGCGCGCGCCGAAGGCGTGGCAGGTCAAGGACTGGAGCGACTCCGGATGCCGCCTGCGTGGCCGCACCAGCGACCTCAACGACGTGATTCCGGGCACGTTGCTGTCGATTCGCGAGCATCATGCCGAGTGGATCATCGCGATCGTGCGGCGGCTGCGCCGCCTCATGGTCGACCACGTCGAGATCAGCCTCGAATTCATCGGCCGCGGGCCGCGCTTCGTGAAGCTCGTCCAGTCGTCGCATCGCGTCGCCGCGGCGACGGATGTCGCGCACATCGGACGCAAGCGTTTCGGCGCCCTGTACCTGCCCGTGAGCGAGCGCAGCCCGACCATGCCGGTGAAGAGCCTGATCGTGCCGGTGGCCGCGTTCAAGCCGGGCCAGACGATGAAGCTCGCGTCATCCACCGTCACGTACGCGCTGCGCTTCAACAAGCCGTTCGAGGAGCACGCCGACTACGTCTGGACGACGTTCACGCTGATCGAGAAGCTCGAACCGAAGCACGCGGCGTCCGCCCGGGCGCACTGACAACCTGTCGAACGCCTTACGGCGTCGCATTGGCTCGCGTGCCCGCGCGGACTGAACGCCGCATACGCCGTTGGCCGGCGTAACCGGACACCGACCGGCGCTTGAAAATTCCGCTTCTCATTGCCGGCCTTTGGGGTCGACAATTTCCTGTGTAGCCGGCTGCAATGCCCCGCTCGCATGCTGCGAAGCGCACGCGGCGTCCGGCGCCACAGGAGATACCGGCCATGTCCACGATCACACTGGTCGCCAGCGATCCCAATCAATGTCCGTCCGCATCGTCGCTCGAGGTCCTGCTGGGCGAGCCGAACCGCCGGATGATGATCTTCTCCGGCATCGCGCGCCCGCAGATCGAGACCGACGACGATGGCAGCGTGTCTCGCGACGACGTGCTGGTCAGGCTGGGCGTGAACGTGCAGACGATTCACCAAGCCGTGACTCAGGTGGGACTCGCGAGCATCAGCAACGGCGAGAGCGCCTTCGTCTTCGCCACCGATACGGGGGCGCTCGAGATCGACCCCGGTTCCAGCGAACTGCTGCTTCGGGTCAGAACCGCGCTGCTGGGTGACAAGTCGGCGCTCGCACGATTCAGTTACCAGATCGTCGCGCACGTCACCAAGGTCGCCGCGGAAATCTCCGGCACGATCCAGGTGCCGCGCGCATTGCGCGACCTCGAGAACGCCTCGCCCGATGATCTCGCGGCGCTGTTCAATCCGGCCGCGAACCGCATGGATACGATCACGTCGGGCTCGTTCATCGTCAACAAGCTGGTGCCGCTGGCAACGGGTCGGTGCGGCGCGCTGCGCACCACCGCGACCGACTGCTTCGTCGATTACGTGATCGACGGCTGCCCGTTCGGATTGGAGCTGTACGTGACCATCGACCTTTCGGCCGACTTCCCGTCGCCGCCGCTGATGTGCGGTCAGGTGGCCGGCGCGCGACCGCTCATACTGACGAATTTCGAGCCCGAGGCCACGGGCATCGATTTCGCCGTCACCAGGCTGCAGCAGCCGGGCTGATCATGCAGACCTTCAATGTGCCCACTCCCGTCGAGACCGAGGTCATCCGCACGTCGGCCTCGGGTCCCGAGCCGTTCAATACGCTCGCGTTCATGCGCTGCGCGGGCGCAGGTGTGGAAATCGACACCGACCGGGCCGATACCCTCTTTACCTATCGCGTACACTTCCTGTCGAAGTTCCAGATCGACGGCTTCACGCAGGCGAACATCGACTGGTATCGCGCCAACACGCTCGTCTCGGCCACCGCCGTCGTGAATTTGTACAACGCGACCAACGATACGAATTTCGTCTGTGCCGTCGACGCGGTCGCGCCGTTCATCGACCTCACCGGGGCACTCGGCTTCGACGTCGATCTCGCGCACCTGGTCGGCGCCCTCGGGGTGTTCGAGCACGAGCTCGACATCGCCTTCGACTTCAAGGTCTCGGCCTACGTGCTGCTGTTCGAGCCGCGCAAGGAAATGCCGAGGTTCGGCGGCGTGCGTCGACTCGAGGCCTTCAGTCCTTCGTGGCCGTGGCAGCCGATGCCCAACACGAAGATTCAAAGGAGCGCACCCGCGGATCGAGCACGAATCCGCGTGACGCGCCCGCTTGCCGAATCGCAAAGCGACGAGGTTCAGCCATGCCGCCGAAGACCCGCATCCTGACCGACAAGGAGGTCCTGAAGCTGCCCCCGATGCTGTTCGGGCGCATTCGCTGGCTCAAAGGCCTCGGCACGCCGATCGGCGATCCCGCGAGCGGCTTCAAGGTGCTGTGTCAGGAGCACACCGCATCGCAATTCCGTATCGGCGCGGCGGGACCGGAGGTGGTGCCGGGAACGGGCATCTGGAAGGATCCGGTCAGCGTGCCGTGTTACGCGGCGCCCGACGAAGGCGACATGCACGTCGTGCGCTTCAACGTGCCCGACGTGCATCTCAACATGTTCCCGGACGGCAAGTACCGCTTGACGGCCGAGCTCACCGGCAACTGGTCGGAAACGCCGATCGCGCGGATGCTGGGTTACCGCCGCATCGAGCCGCTGGGGTTCTACGTCTCCCTCACCAAGGCGCAACACCTGGTCTCGGTGGACTTCGAGGTCGTGCACGAAGCCTGGCACCTCGGGGTCTTCGTCCGTTAAGGTTCGGCCCCAGGCTGTACCTTGGTACCCTTGACACCGCAGGCCGTTTGGCGAAACATCGCCACAGTCGTGTTCCACCCGTCGTGCGCCTCCGGCGCGCGATATTCGAGAGGTTCGTTGGCAAAACTGTCGTAAGGCAGTGACGCAAAGCTTCCGGCCCCGCGCGAGCGGGGTAGCGGGGTTGCCGGCGGTGCTACCGCCGTCCTGCTGGACATCGCGGACCCGTTCGCTCGAGGCGCCGTCGATTCCACATCACTGCCTGGCGGAGTACGAGGCATCCGATGTGGATTTCATCGACCCATGGCCCCCGAATCTGCGCATTCGTCGGGTTGCTGACCGTCGCGCTGGCTGGATGCAGCAGCGCGCCCATGCCTCCATCGTCGCCCGCAGACGCCGTACGCGCGCCAACCGGCGCGTCGGCCGCCGCGACCTGCACGCCGTGCGCAGAGCAGGCGCGCGAAGTCGAGCGGCTGCGCGTGGAGCTCGCGAGTCGAGACGTGGAGGTTGCCGTGCTGCGCTCAAACCAGCGCGATCAGGTGAAGGTGTTGCAGGAATCGAAGCGCGAGGTGACCCGCGCCAAGGTGAAGGTGCGCCGGCTGGCGACGAAGCCCGATGCGGCCTCGTACATCGCGGAAGTCGAGGTCGCGCTCGCGAGGCTGCGCGCATCGAGCGGCGGCAAGTCGAGCGATCCGCGCATCGCCCATGCGCAGCGCCTGCTCGCGTCGGCCGACGCGCCGTTCGCACAAGGCGATTACGGTGTGGCGATGGATCGGGCTGCGGAAGCCGAGCAGCTGATCATGGCGGCCGGGGATGCGCGACAGCCGGCAACGGCGCGAGCGAAGGTCGACGCGCATCCGCGCAAGGCATCACCGAAGACCACGATCGCCGCCAAGCCGCGTGCCCGACTGCCGTCGACGCGCGTCGCTACGTCGCGCGTTGCACTCGATTGCGACCGGCGCGCTTCGCTTCATAGAGAGCCTGATCGGCCCGGGCAAGCGCCGCCTCGGGACCCGCGTCCTCCGCTCGACTGTCAGCGACTCCGAGGCTGACCGTCACCGCAATGCGAACACCGCCTGCAACGATCGCGTGGCCCTCGACGGCGGAGCGTATGCGTTCCGCGACCTCCAGCGCCGGCTGCACCGGTGTCTCGACCAGCACGATGACGAACTCCTCGCCGCCATAGCGCGACGCATAGTCGATGCTGCGGATCGTCTGTCCGAGGATTGCTGCGAGATCCACCAGAACCTGATCACCCGCGACGTGACCGTGGGTGTCGTTGATGGATTTGAAGTGGTCGAGGTCCAGCATCAGCACGGCGAACGGCCTGCGGTTGCGCCGGAAGCGCGCGAATTGCTCGGCCAGGATCTCGTCGAGCTTCTTGCGGTTGTACAGGCCCGTGAGGCTGTCGCTCGCGGCGAGCTCTTCCAGCAACTGGTTCTGCGCCTGCAGCGCCTCGTGCGTGGCCTGCACTTCGGCGCGGCTGCGTCGCAGCCGGTCCGCCATCATGTTGAACACCCGGGTGAGCTGACCGATCTCGCCGGCGGGCGCGCCGCTCAGCCGTACGCTCAGATCGCCGTGTGCGATACCGTCCGCCGCGGCAATCAGGCCGTTGAGCGGCGTGACGATGGAGCGGCCCATCCAATAGGCGACCACGCCCACCATCAGCGTCAACGCGCCGGTCAGGAGCACGAAGAGCTCGAGCAGCTTGAGCCACGCCGCGAAGATTTCGTCGCGGTCTCGCTCCGCAACGACGATCACCGGCACCGCGCGATGCTTGTCGGCAACCGCGACCACTTCGCGCTGATGGTGCCCCTGGACCTTCATCGGCTCCGTCGGTTGAGCACGCAAGCGATTCAGCGCATGCGCACCGAGCGGCATGAGCGCCGGCGTGGGGGTTTGCGTGCCGAGCAACGGCTTGCCGTCCGACGCGAGCAGGATGATCTCCGCCGACGAGGACGCCGCGACGCTCTGGAGCCGCGGCTTGACAGTGCCCAGATCGAGCACGGCCGACAGGGCGCCGAGCAGCTCGTTGTGCACCGACAGCACGGGCACGACGAGCGTGAGCGTCGCGGTGGCGCGGGCTTCGTCCCAGCGCGGCGGCGCGACGATCACGCCATCGGTGACCGCCGTGTTCGGCCAATTCGTCGGCAATACGACCCGCGGAGGATTCGATCGGCTGCTCGCGATCACGTGACCGGCGGCATCGGACAGCGTCAGCTCCAGCAGCGGCTCCAGCCTCTTCTGCACCGACCGAAGGTAAAGCTGCACCTCGGCGGGCCCGATGCGCGCACGTTCCGATCGCTGCATCGCTTCCCGCGCGAGGCCGTCGACGAGCACGTACGCGGTCGACAGCGTCCGCACCTCGTTGACGCGCTCGCGCAGCCACATCGTCAGCTCGCCGTTGGCGTCGGTGGCGAGCGAGCGCAACTCGTGGTTGACGTTGTCGCTGATCACCTGCTGGTGACGCCAGAACGACATCAGGCCCAGACCGATGGACGGGATCAGGGTCGCCAGCAGGGCGAACGTGAGGATCTTCCTGTTGATGTTGGCCCAGCGCGCCATGACGTTGTCATGGTAGCGAATCGGCCCCGGGCTGCGTTGCCGCGTGTCGTCGTCGACCGGCGAACGGCGCCGGTCGACCGACGTATGGCAACGGGCG
>Ga0070664_100002312_pt1 | contig 15315 bp, 17 predicted proteins | sample KBSC73metaG_FD_65863 | JGI IMG/M metagenome (GOLD analysis project Ga0070664, IMG submission 65863) | Corn rhizosphere microbial communities from Kellogg Biological Station, Michigan, USA - KBS C7-3 metaG | ecosystem: Host-associated > Plants > Roots > Rhizosphere > Soil ... | reverse complement strand
CGGAAATCGGAAGGTAAGGACTCGCGGCGCCAAAGGAGCCGAGGCCAGAGGGCTTAGGAGGCAGAGTAGGTCGCAGCGTGGTTGTAGCCGGACGCTTCGTGGAAAGCAAAGCCGCTGCCGCCCTGCTGCTTCGCACGATACATGGCGGAATCGGCATGCTTGAGCAGCTCGTCGATGCTGTGATCGTCATGCGGATACACGGTGATGCCGATGCTGACTCCCACCGAGACGTCGTGTCCCTTCAGATGAAAGACAGACGAGATGGATTCAGTGATTCGCTTCGCCACGACGATGATGCTTTGTTCGGAGGAAACACCTTCGAGAATAATCGTGAACTCGTCTCCGCCCATTCGCGCGACGGTGTCGACCTCGCGCACACAGGTCTTCAGCCGTTCAGCGACTGACTTTAACAGCTCGTCCCCGACGTCGTGTCCCAGGGTGTCGTTGACCGCTTTAAACCGGTCCAGATCTAGCAGCATCAGTCCCAACGGTTGCTGAAGCCGCTTGCTTCTCGCCATGGCTTGGATCAAACGGTCGCGAAACAGCGTACGGTTGACCAGGCCGGTCAGCTGATCGTACTGAGCGAGGTAGGTCAGGCGCTCTTCCGAACGTTTCCTCTCTATGGCGTAACGCACGGAGCGGGCAAGCAGTTCCGGATGGCCCTGGCCTTTGACCAGATAGTCCTGTGCGCCTTGTTGCACGGCCTGAAGGGCGAGCGACTGATCGCTGACACCGCTGAGCACGACCACGGGGATCGATGGGTTGGTGGCATGAACCTGCCGGACCGTCGGCAATCCGAACGCATCGGGAAGGGAAAGATCCAGGAGGATTGCGTCAAACCGACCCTTGTCGATGTGTGCCAGTCCGTCGGAGAGGGTTCTCGCGTGGGTGACTTTAAATTCCTCCACGCTCCATTCAGCCAGCAAGTCCTGGGTCAGCCGCGCATCAACGTCGTTGTCTTCGATCAGCAGTACGGTGATCATAGGAAGAATCCAAACAAAGTCATTGCCTTGCCAAGGCAGAAGACCCCTCAGCGAGGAAGAACCGTTACGTAATTGATTATAGCCAAGGCGTATCGGGCGGGAAGCAAAATGTGGGAATCAGTCAGAGCGTGACAATACTACCACGGCCGCTTGGGTTGCGGCGTGCTCAGCCTACTCCACGACTTGCCTCTGAGAGGCAGGCGGCTGGGTCGAATTTAGGCTCGAACGGTTGGTCCGAACCTAACTTGCGTGCAAGGCTTCGGCTCGACGACGAACCTCTTCGGCCTTCTTTGACTGGCCGAGATTCTCATAGAGCGAGGCAATGTTGGCATGCAGGTGCGTCAGTAACTGTCCCAGCTGCGCTTCCTGAGCGATGACGTTCGCTTCCAACGCGATCTTTTTTTCTTCGCTCCGGCGGAACCGCTCTTCGAGACGCTGGACGAGCTGAATCCAGCCCTTCACTTTCCCCGAGTCCAGCTCCGGAGTTGTGGGCAGCGCCTCGCCGCGCTCAAGCGACTTTTCCGTCTGGTTCATCCAATTGATGAAGACGAGAAAGTCACCCAACGTGATCTTCAGAGCGGATGAAGCGCCTTCTTCCTCAATGACGAGATCTTCCATGGTGGCTCCTTATGAACGATGAGGCCGATGAATAGTGATGCCGGTCGATTCTCTTGATCGAATGCCGATGACACCAACAGGTCTGCCTGGCTCCACGCAGGCCGGCTCCTTTCAAGCGTCATTGCAGGGTTGGCGGTCGGTGAGGGAATGCACAAGCAGGTGTTTCATGAGGACGGCGGAGTTGTTGAAAATGTAATACTGCGATCGCGGTTCCATTGTCAATCAATTCAACCCGCGACGGATAAATTTTTACAATTAGTTAAAAGGACGGTGAGGCGAGGCCAAGCTGAGGTCAGCCGTGAGGAGTGCGGTGCGGCACGTTGAAGTAGATTCCGTAGGGATGGCCTTCCGGTCCGATCGCCGCCTCACAGGCGTAGCCCGGCTCGAAGGGCCAGAGCAGGGACCGGCCAAACGTCGTGCCACGAACATGCACGTAGCGGAAGGTGACCCCAAGTCGATTGGCCTCCTCCTGCATCGTGGCAAGACACCCGTCATAGGTATAGGAACGGCGGCTGATGACAATCTGGTCGCCGGTTTGGGTGTGAAACATTGCCCACGGCTCGGCGCAGCCGCTGGCAAACAGGCAAAAGACCAGAAGCACAAGGCGATTCATGATGACAGCACTCCGGAAAGGCCCAACTACTGAAAGTGTAGCATTCGGGGGTGCTGGAGTCGAGCAGAGGATCTGGCTGCACGGTGACGCTTGATCAACCGTCCAAGACGGACCTGATCGACGCCCGGCATTTTGATGAATTCCACACCGAAACGACGACCTTTACGCCAACGGATCTTTGCCAGCTCAACGCAGAGCGAGGGGGCGTTGTCGGGCATCAGGACTTTCATCTCCAGATAGGTGCCCGGCTTGACGATCTTATCGCTCACAATGCTGCAACCCGGCACCGACACGTTGTCCACCGTGCCTTCTCCCACGAAGGATTCGCTGGCAAAAATGACGGGAAATCCGGTGAGAACTCGCTCGCTATAGCGGATTTTCATGCTGGGCGTCCCTCCCCTCACTCACCCTGGCGAGACCTGCGTATTCGTGTCCTCATATCGACAGCAAATTGCGCTCAGATGGAACAATATAGGGAAAGTGCCCCCCCTACCAGCCCTACAAAAGTTGGGAGGTGAGACATCATGTAAGTTGGCGGTTTACTTGGATAAAGGCCTCATTCTTCCTGCCTTCAAAAAGGCATGGAACCTGCGGAGAGTGGAGAGAGAAACGACGGTATGAGGGAAAGGAAGGATCATGATGCAGGACCAATTAAAAATAGGAATCAAGCGGGTGATTGGCCAGTTACTGATGCTCCTTGCAGGACTGGCCTTCACGCTCTCGACCCCATCCACGCTCGCCAAAATCTCAATCGAACAGGGATTCACCGACTCCAGGCTTGGTGCGGCGACGACCAGTTCCACGGCTGAGCGTGGGGCCACCGCCCAGGTACACGCAACATCAGCCGCAGAATTGGAGGGTGCCGTGAGACGAGCAGCCCAGCAACATCACCTGCACCCGGCGCTGTTGTTTGCGGTCATGAAGGCGGAGTCCTCGTTCAATCCCCTCGTGGTCTCCAAGGCGGGAGCCGTTGGCCTCATGCAACTGGTGCCGGAAACGGCCATGCGTCACGGGGTGCAAAACCTCTATGACACCAATGAGAACGTGGCAGGAGGCGCCAGACATCTGCGCTATCTCTTGGACCGCTTCCATGGCAACACGCGTCTGGCGTTGGCAGCCTACAATGCCGGCGAGCGGAAGGTCGATCGCTATAAGCAGATTCCGCCGTATAAGGAAACCCGGCACTATGTGCAGAAAGTGTTGAGTTACTATCGGGACTACCGAAAGGAAGCCCGCCTGGTACAGCTCGGAGAACGTCAACAAGAAGCGTACAGGATCCGAACGTTCTGAGAATCGCGAAAGGAAAGAGGGTTTGAAGCAAGCGGGCCGGAAGGATTATGCGATGGGCTTCTCAGCAACGTACTCCAGATATTTCCACAGCTCCTTGGCATCGTTCTCGCCGAACACGAGCGGAGTGTTGTTCGCCAGACCGGAAAAATAGACTTTCACAGTCATTTCATCCTGCCACACCTGCACCTCGGCATAACTCACGCTGTCAAGATTGAGCGTTCGCTTTCCGATGCGGACATAATTCATAGGAATATCCCCTCCCACTCAAGACGCACTGCGAACTATATCATCAGCGAGAAATTCGTCCAGCGATATTTCGTCTCCAAGCAAAATCGCAAAACTCAACGTGGCGACTGCGTATTCCTACGATAAGTAAAGCACGCATGATTTTGTGTTTTTCTTGCGGGTAATTTGACCCTGTGATGTATTGAAAATCGAACACAACACAAATTTCCGACAATCAAGACGCCAATCTTCACGTCGGCGCCAAGAGTCAGCGGAACACGTAGTCTTTCGTAAGTTTCACGCCGAGCACCCTTGAGAGAAAGTAGGCCTCTGTAAGTGAGAGGGCGGAGCTGCATCTGGACGAGAGCACCATTTCAGATGGTGATGATCGAGGGCGAAGCAGTCAGGTGGACAGCCGGCGAATGCGAAGCACGAAAAAGGTAAGAGTCCAGTCGATGGCAAAGGCCAGCCAGACCCCAATGGCCGTTCCACCGACATTCATGAGGACATCAGAGGTAGAAGGCACCCGGTCCTGGCAAAACAGTTGATAAAGCTCGATGCTCACCGAGCTGCAGGCTCCCAGAGCCAATGCGCCGAGAACTGGCTGTTGATGACTTTGAGCAAGACTTCGAGCGGCCAGGTAACCTACAGGGATAAAGGCGATGACGTTGAGCACCGTCTCGGTGAGTATGGTTGGGTGGAGACTAAAATGTTCGAACGGAATCCATTGCACATTCTTCCAATGCGGCTTCGCATCGAACTTTGACCAGGGTAGGCTGATGACAATCAAAACCGAGGTCAGCCATATACCGAGCATGATTCGCCAGACCTGTCTGAGCATGAAGGAAATTCCTGACTCGATGGATATTCAATTCAGCATAGCAGTTCGCCAGTCGATGTCCAGCAGGGGATAGCTGACATCGCTGTCGCAAATTCGGAAGGTATTCTGTGAATCAAGCAGTGGGCATAGATGTCGCTTTAAAAGAGTCGCCACTTGGACCGATGTGGTCCCGAATTCAACCGTGTAAGCGATGGACAAATCTTAACCTCCTGGAATTGTGGCAATACCGCGAATTGATCTACTTTCTTGCGTGGCGGGACGTCAAAGTTCGCTATAAGCAAACCGTCATTGGCGTAGCTTGGGTTCTCCTGCAGCCGTTGGCGATGATGGCGGTATTCTGGTTGATCTTTGGCCGGACCGCTCAGCTACCCTCAGATGGCGTCCCCTATCCATTATATGTCCTTGTTGCCCTAGTGCCTTGGCAATTCTTCTCGCGTGTCATCTCCGAATCGACCAGCAGCCTCATCACTGACCAGCGCCTCATTACACGTGTCTATTTCCCAAGACTGGTCGTCCCGATCGCCACAGCATTGACGGCCCTCGTGGACTTTGGACTTGGCATGTGCTTGGTAGGAGTGTTGATGGTGTGGTTCGAAATACTCCCGGGATCGACAGTCGCGTTCCTTCCTCTCGTGCTCGTCCTGATGCTCGGTGCTGCCTTAGGTGTGGGGTTTTGGCTTTCCGCGCTCAATGTCGAGTATCGGGACGTCATGCATGCAGTTCCCTTTCTTGGCCAGTTATGGTTCTTTCTGACGCCTGTCGTCTATGCCACATCGTGGCTGCCGCAGCAATGGGAAATGCTTCTAGGCCTTAATCCCATGACGGCAGTCGTGGACGGATTTCGATACTGTCTATTGGGGGGGAAATCCGTAGAGTCGTCAGTTGCGGCACTGTCGGTAGCTGTCGCAATTGGCTTGTTTGTCAGCGGCATCATCTGGTTTCGCCGGCGGGAACGTTCATTTGTCGACTACCTGGGATCAGGCGGTGCGTGAAACGATGAACGATGTGGCACTTAGAGCGGTTGGTGTCGGAAAACAATATCGGATCGGTCAGCGTCAACAATATAAGGCGCTACGCGACACGCTCACCGACGCAATATTTGCTCCGTTTCGTGCCATGCACTCGTTCTCTTCAACAGCGAAAAGAGCAAGCGTAACAGATGCGTCACTTTGGGCCCTCAAGGACATTTCATTTGAAGTCAACACGGGTGAGGTCGTCGGTGTCATCGGTTGCAATGGAGCAGGAAAGAGCACATTGCTCAGAATTATTTCAAGAATCACGGAACCGTCGGAAGGGTACGTCGATCTTTGTGGACGCGTCGGCTCGCTGCTCGAAGTCGGCACCGGTTTCCACCCGGAACTCACGGGCAGAGAAAACATTTATCTCAACGGATCAATCATCGGGATGAAGAAATTGGAGATCGACCGCAAGTTCGATGAGATAGTCGATTTTGCGGAGGTCGAGCAGTTTCTCGATACCCCCGTGAAATATTATTCCAGCGGGATGTACATGCGGCTGGCATTCGCAGTCGCTGCCCATCTCGAACCGGAAATCCTCCTGGTCGATGAGGTCCTGGCGGTCGGAGATTCAGCGTTTCAGCAAAAGTGTATGGGAAGAATGAACGAGGTCAGGAGAGAAGGACGAACAGTATTGTTTGTCAGTCACAATATGGCCGCCATTCGATCTCTATGTTCGAAGTGTCTTGTCTTTCATCGGGGACAACTCACGCATGTCGGACAGCCTGATGAATGCATTGATGCATATTTATCGAAAGCGACGAAGCATCATCAAGGGCCGTCGATAGCGTTTCCCAAACCTTCTCACCAACCTCTTTGGATGTCTTCCGCCTCGGTGCTGTGTAATGGCAATCCTGCGACCATGCTCTCTATGGGAGATTCGATCGCCGTGTCGGTGGAATTTGAATCCCAAACTCCAGTGCGTCACCCGAGGTTGGGATTTGTGATGTCGACATCTGACGGAGTACACATTCTGAACGCAAATAACCGCTATCAGATTTCGCCCGTATATGAATTGCCGGTATGTACGGGGACAATTCAATGTGACCTGGGCATGGTTCCTCTTGCGGCCGGCTCTTATACCATCACGCTCTACTTAGGCGATCAAATAGAAAACACTCACGTTGTTCAGAACGCATTATCATTTGAGGTGGTCGAGCGAGATATTTGGGGCCACGGCCAAGTACCGCCACGGAACGTCTCAAATCTCTGGTGGCCAACGCGATTCCGGTTCATGACCCAAGAGGTATCAGAACAATCTCTGAAATAGCCGCCGGGCAACGAATGAAGTACTCTCCGGCCTTTTTTCATAACATCGCTCAAGAATCATTATCCTCTGCCAGGATCGTGGCTCCGTTTGTGATGGAGCTCGTTCGGCCGGAAAGCATCGTGGATGTGGGATGCGCGACAGGTGCCTGGCTGTCTGTATTTCGCGATTGCGGGGTCGATACGGTATTAGGTTTGGATGGGTCTTATGTCGATCGCTCTGAGCTATTGATTCCAAGCGAATGTTTTTGCGCGACTGACCTTGAGCGTGCGTTCACTCTCTCAAGACGCTTTGATCTTGCGATATCTTTAGAGGTTGCGGAGCATTTGCCCGCCTCGAAGGCTGAAACATTTGTAGCGTCACTTTGCGAATTATCCTCCGTGGTGTTGTTCTCTGCTGCGGTTCCTGGCCAGGGAGGTCGCTGTCACATCAATGAGCAATGGCCGGACTACTGGCGGCAGCTATTTGGAAAGCACAACTTTCGGATGTTCGATCCCTTTAGACCCCTTCTTTGGCATGATGAACGTGTTGCTGGCTACTACAGGCAGAACCTCTTTTTATACATCCACGATACGGCCCTCACCACTCATCCTCGTTATTTGGAACTGCCAGAAGTCAAGAATAGTCAGGGACTGATGTTAGTGGAAGCCGATATTGTGTTAGGGCTTCAGACGACACTAAGGCGCCTGCCTCAGCTTGCGCTAGCCTCAATCAATAGACGCATGCAACGTTTCTTGCCGCGTCGCATGGCATCTCTCCTCTGATGCAGAAGCAATCTCCCTGGCAGACCATCAAGTGGTTGGCCAGAGCAATGATGCATCTCTTCTGCCGCGACCGTCGATTTGTCGTGTTATCCCCGAATTTCATGAAGCGACAGGTCATTTATGACCGACAGACCAAGTCCTTCTTTAAGCTAACGATCCGAGACGGCATCGATTACAAAGTGCTGGAGCAGGTGTACCTTAGCGAAGAGTACAACTTGAGGCAGTTAGAGAGATATGCAGATGTGATTGCTGATTACCGAATGATCTGCTCGGGTAACACAGTGCCGCTGATACTCGATCTTGGTGCGCATGCAGGCCTAGCCTCAAAATATTTATGTCGTGAATTTCCGAAGGCGCAAATCATTGCGATTGAACCAGATGCTGATAACTGTACTGCAGCCAGAATGAATCTTGAAAAGGAAGGAAATGTTGAGATTATACATGGCGGAATCTCTCATCGATCCGGCAAGGCACGACTTCTTCCCTCCAGTCATGGAAGTTGGGCCAGCCGCACAACACGTGATGAGAAGGGAGCGATACAATTACATTCGGTCAACTCAATCGTGGAAACTGCAGCCCGCAATTCATGCGTGCCGTTCATGGTGAAAATTGATATTGAGGGGTTTGAGCAGGACCTGTTCATGGCCAACACCGAATGGATCGACCGCTTTCCAGTGATCATTATTGAATTACATGACTGGCTGTTCCCCGGCCAGCGAACATCGAGTACGTTTCTCAAATCTATTGCCATCCGCGACAGAGACTTTGTTTATGTTCACGAGAATATTTTTTCGATTAAGAACATGCGGAGCGAATGCGTCCTGGATGATGCATGCTGCCCGGAGTCCATTTCTGCTCAAGTTACCTAACCACTTGTGAAACTTCGTCAGTTAGCAGGGCAATACATTCCCAAGGCGTTGCGTCGGTATGTCTTCCCGCCATGGGCAATTGCACAACCACAGCCCGACGAACCTCGCCCCCTCAAATCGGTGCAGTTGTACGCCGTCGTTGCTGCATGGATGGAAGCAGACATTATCGAAGCAACGATATCAAATGCCTTTGTCCAGGGAGCCGACCGCGTGTTTCTTATCGACAACGATAGTCCTGACGATACTGTTCAAAGAGCGCAAAGGGCCGGCGCTGAACTCGTATTGACCTATAGAACCAGCACCTATGATGAGGACTACCGCATCAATATCATGAATGAATTTGTACGGCATACCTCAATGTCCTCCAACGCCGAGCATCTTTGGTGGTTGTGGCTAGATGCAGATGAGTTTCCGAGGCCACAATCTGGCGGCACGATACGAAACATGCTTGCATCACTCGATAGGAGGTTTCGAGTGGTCGGTGCGCGTTTCCTCAATCATTATCCCTCCCCTCGCAAGGTCGCTTACATGCAGGGGCAACATCCTATCGACTACCAACCACTCTGCGAGGAACTAAAATCGTCGATGTGCTTGGAGGGCCATCGAAAGCACCCGTTGATTCGCTGGGATAGCGAAGGCCCAGAGATTATCTCGACCAAGGGATTTCACGTGGCTTCCTGCTCCGCTCGTCCCTTATTCGAGCCTGTAGAGCCTCTTATCATTCATCATTTTCCATATCGGAATGAAGAGGCCACGCGGCAAAGAATGCATCAATTGTGGTCTCCCTTAAGCGCCGGATGTTCGCGGGCCAAGCATGGAGATCTTGCAGTGACTCACATGAAAACTCGCTTAGACTCGCTCGACGCAGTGTATGCAGGAGATTGGGAAAGTGTAAAAAGCCTTTATGCCGAAGAACCAAGGCAGGGGGTCTCTGTGTCCGACTGGCGAGAAGTCGACCCTCTCATATCCGCTGATATTCCTCGGTGGTATTCGCCTCGACACTAATCAGTTTTCGTCATACACATCGCATGCAGCCGAACGTGACGATCATTGTTTGCACCTATAACCGTGCAGACTTGTTGCGACCCGCGCTTGAAAGCCTTGTACGCCAGTCCGTTGAAAAATCGACATACGAGATTGTGATCGTGGACAATGCATCCCAGGACGGCACCGCTGCGGTGATGAAGGAATTCCAACAGTCACATTCCTCTCCAAACATCGTTCTGGCCTATGAACCGACGAAGGGCTTAGGGCATGCCAGAAATACCGGCTGCAAGGTGGCCGATGGGCGCTACCTCGCATTCATTGATGACGACTGCATTGCAGCTGAAGATTGGCTAGCAAATCTGATCGACTGTTACGAGCACGTGCAACCACAGCCTTGGAGCGTTGGCGGAATAGTGTTGCCTAAATATGCCGAACCTATCCCGGCATGGTTCAAAGATAGCTATGAAACAGACACGTGGGGTGACGATGCACGTTTTCTCACGCATGGAGAATCGTTTACGGGCTGTAACATGTCGTTTAGAAACGAAGTGATTCAACGATTTGGCGGATTCGATGCCACGTTCGGCATGAGAGGTGAACAATTAGCCCTGGGGGAAGATACTCAGCTCTATCGCAAAATGTGGACAATCGCCGGAAAGGCGTGCACGTTTTATTTCACACCTCGGGCGATCGTCTATCACACCATCGAACCATACAAAATGACGGTCTTATACCAACTGAAACGAGCCATTTCTTCCGGGCAGGCATCATCGGCCCTATGCAGGTCGGGTCGAATGAGCGGCCGTTGGGTGCTCTGCATTGGGTCGATTGGGCTCATCTTGTGGTACGGATGCAAGGCCTTAAATCCGATCAAACATGGGTATTGGCAACGCTGGGCAATCGAGTCTCTCTATCCAGTGGCTTGCCATGTCGGAAAGGTATTAGGCATTTTCGGTATCAAGCTCACTTTTCGGCAACGCAAAGCGATTTCCTCTGTTTTCTAGAAACGCGGTCAGTCCCGTGGCTCTGGCTACACCTGTCGTACTCATCATCTTTAACCGGCCCTCGCTCGCAACCCGAGTTTTTTCAACTATTGCGAAAGTCAGACCGCAACAACTGTTTGTAATTGCGGATGGACCCCGATCTTCGGACGAGAGCGAAACGTGTCAAGCTGCTCGATCAGTCATTGAATTGATCGATTGGGACTGTCATCTCGAGATAGATTTTGCCGATCGGAATCTAGGTTGTCGGAAGCGGATCGTCAGCGGGCTTAATTGGGTCTTCTCGAACGTGGATCAGGCCATCGTATTAGAAGACGACTGTGTACCCCATGAGTCATTTTTCAGCTACTGCGAAAGTCTGCTCGACCTCTATAAGAATAATGAACGGGTTATGGAGATAGGCGGTGGCAACTACCAGTTCGGCCGAAAGAGAACAGAGTACAGCTACTACTTCTCAAAATATTCTCATACATGTGGATGGGCCACGTGGCGTCGGGCATGGCAATACTTTGATGAATCGATCACTGGTTGGCCGCAGCTAAAAGCAAGCCGTTCATGGGATGTCATGTGCGATGACCCTGGTGAACGTCAATACTGGGAATCAATTTATGACAGGATATTTCATGGGCGCTTTCAGACAAGCTGGGATTATCAGTGGCAATTGTCGCGATGGTGCAGGAATGGGTTGACGGTTGTGCCTAATGTCAATTTGATCTCGAACGTTGGCTACGGGCCTGAGGCGACTCATGTCCGCTGGCAAGGAGATTCGTTGGCCCAAATGCCTATTCACGACATTGGCGAATTGCGGCATCCTCTCTCCGTCAGCAGACATGAGGAAGCCGACAAGTACATGTTTCAAAGGGTGTTTCGTAGGAACATGTTCATTCGACTGTTTCGTCGTGCCCGCTCTCTCTGGGAATCCTCATGCGGGATCCATTGATGTCTGTGAAAGAGATCGCAAAGCGGCATCTATCGCCTTTCATGTTGCACTGCGTGAAACAGGCATATCATCGTGTCCGTTACGGAGGCCCTGAATGGGAATTCTGTCCCAAGGGCTGGATTCCCACAGACTCGAAGATTAAGGGCTGGAATGTCGGTGCCATCGCACGAACGCAACAAGTCAAATGGCCGGCATTCCTACAGGCCATCAAAGGCACCGGTCCACTCACGATTGCACATGAAGCTCCCATGCAGAGCGAAAAGAACTTTGATGCCCACCATCTCTTGATGGCCTATGCCTATGTCTTGACGCTTGCAGCGGTGAAAAAAGACAAGATTGCGCTCCTCGATTGGGGCGGTGGTATCGGACACTATTGTCTGGTGAGTCGCTGCATTCTGCCCGAACTCCTCATTGAGTATTCTTGTAAAGACCTTCCCATGCTGTGCACAGCTGGACGGGAGCTGCTGACTGAGGCGACGTTTTACGAGGCGGATGACGAGATTGCTGGCAGGCACTATGATCTTGTGCTCGCCAGCGGTTCGTTGCAGTGCGCTGAGGATTGGAAAAGTGTGATCCGATTGCTCGTAGGAAGTGCCAGCCCGTATTTGTTTGTTACCCGGTTGCCTGTCGTGCGATGCTGTCGATCATTTGTCGTGCGCCAGAGAGCCTATGCCTATGGATATGAGAGCGAGTATTTTTCGTGGATCTTTAATCGCGAGGAAGTGATCGATACCGTCGTGTCGGAGGGGTGTGAACTCGTCAGGGAGTTTCTCTTTCATGAGCACCCACACGTGTCGCGCGCACCAGAACAGGCTGAGGTAACAGGGTTTCTCTTCCGGAATCGCAACGCTTAGCTACCGTCCTCTCTTCGATGTCTGCAACCAATTCCCTGAATCAAGCGGTCCGATCACACATGCACCACTACGTCACGCTGTTTGACAGCAATTTCCTGCCGCAAGGCCTGGCGCTCTATGAATCGCTGACTTGGCATGCTTCTCCCTTCACGCTTTGGGTCCTGTGCATGGATGACAAAGCGAAGACCATTCTGGATCGGCTCTCGAAACCGGGCATCAAAGCCATGGCGGCCTCGGAATTCGAGACGGTGCAATTGTTGGAAATCAAACAGCAACGCAGCCTGGTGGAGTATTGCTGGACGTTGACGCCGATGGCTCCCAAAATTGTGTTCGATCGCGATCAGTCGGTCGAGCGAGTCACGTATCTCGACGCGGACCTGTTCTTCCTCAAGGATCCAGAACCCATTCATCAAGAGTTTCGAGAATCGGGCAAGTCAGTCATGATTACGGAGCACGCGTTCGATTCGTTAAACGATCGCAGTGCCCAGAGCGGGAGGTTCTGCGTCCAGTTCATGACGTTTGTCCGTACGAAGAGTGACGTTGTCCGCGGGTGGTGGGAAGCACGTTGCCTCGAATGGTGCTTTGCGCGATGCGAGGATGGGAAGTTCGGAGACCAGAAGTACTTGGATGACTGGCCATCACGCTTCCCCAACGATGTGCATGTGCTCAAGCAGCTCGGAGCAATCCAGGCGCCGTGGAATGCCAGAAGGTTTCACCATTCGGAGGCAATTGTGTGGCACTTTCACGCGCTGCGCATGATCGCAAATGGCAAGGTGCGATTACACCCCAGCTACTCAATCCCTAAGGAAGTGGACGAACGCATTTACGATCCGTATGTCAGCATTCTGCGTCAGGCGGTAACCGAGATAGGAGAGCCGGTTGTTCAACATAGTCCAAGACATTTGACGCATATCCTTCCACCTTGGCTCAAGCACATTGTAAGACAAGGAACTAGAGGCCTCAGAAACTCTTGAATGTTCGAGTGATAGATAGGAATTGTCAAGGCTATGCGGCACACGTCGCGATCGCCACCATCAACTTTCACTTAAGAATGTTCTCGGCACTGTGCAGCGCCATTTATCTCGTGGGAGAAAGGCGGAGTAAAAGAGATAGGTATTGTTCACAATGAAAACTCAGGGTTCTATCGTCCAGAATATTGTCGCGCTCTCACCGCATCTGACAATGAGATTGAGCCAAGGTGTGTTGTGGAACTTGCTTGGCGCAATATTCACTCAGGGGAGTGTCTTTCTTACGAACTTCGTTCTGGCTAGATTGCTCGGAAAAGAGGTGTTCGGCGAATTCGGGATGATGCAGAGTACATTGTTGATGTTGACCAGTATTGCTCAGGTCGCAACTGGATTAACTGCAACAAAATATGTAGCAGAATTTCGTGATGTCGATAAAGCACGCGCTGGTAGAGTGCTCGGGTTATGTTGTGTGTTCACGTTTGCCATGGGAGCGTTTGCGACCATACTTCTGCTCATAAGCGCGCCATGGGTTGCATCCCATGCTTTAAAAGCGGAGCATCTTTCTTTCGGCCTTTCGGTTTCGTCGGCATTCGTCTTGTTCTCCGTGATGCATGGTTATCAGGTCGGTGCCCTCGCAGGACTTGAAAGTTACAGGAGCATTTCGCTGTTGGGCGTTGCACTTGGTTGCACACATATTGTCGTTTGTTGGTTTTCGGCGCTCCTGTACGGATTAGAGGGTGCCCTTGGAGGCCTAGCCATAAGCGCCATTTTCCGTTGGGCGACATACAGCGCTGTATTGAATCGCGAAATCACCAAACAGGGCATCATCGTTCGAAGGAAAGAAGGCATCCAGGAACGCGGCATTTTGTTCAAGTTCGCGCTTCCGGCCGCACTCAGTGGTCTGACGGCTACTCCGGCGATCTGGCTAGGCAACGCATTTCTAGTTAGAGAACCGGGTGGGTATGCCGAAATGGGTACTTACACGGCGCTAAACAACTTTCGGATGATGGTACTCTTCTTTCCAGTCCTCTTAAATGGGGTGGCATCTTCGATCCTGAATAATCAGAGAGGTCAGGCCAATTCGGAGGCATATGGGACGACGTATTGGTTTAACCTTAAGGCGACAGTCATTTCCGCAACTGTCGGTGCCGCTGCGATGTCGGTCTTGGGAGAATGGGCCCTGCAAGCATTCGGCAGAGATTTTGTAGGAAACAATGTGAAGCCGACCATACTTCTGATGGCGCTTTCAGTAATTCTGGAAACTGCAAGCATGGCACTTTATCAATTAATATCTAGCCAGGAGCGAATGTGGCTGTCGCTTGGTGCGATTGCTTTTCCAAGAGACGCGTTGTTCGTTGGTCTTGCCTATTACCTAACAGGCAAGTATGCGGCCGTCGGACTGGCAGCTGCCTCGGTAGGTGCTCACTTATATACACTAATAATGATGATAAGCATTAATTGTAAAGTGAGACCCTACACTCTCGTTAGGCACAAGACAGTGCAAATTCAAAGTTAGCTATAGACATCCCTCCCTCACTCCACCGTCTAATCGATCGCTCCACCGATTGGTTCTCATTTATGGCACGTAATGTTTTTCTATATTCTTGGGTAGCGACACCACTCGTGTTTTTCTTTGCCTTCACTTACAGCGAAGCACCAAATCAAATCTTTTGGGGCTATACCTTTGCTTTGTTTAGTCTCGCCATCTCTCTGTCAATCACTAACCAGCTTGTTACTTCAGGCATAGGCGAACTTCTGGCATTGATGGCGGGGTATTTCTTGGCTTTTTATGTGGTGTCGTTTTGGGAGGAATTTCCAGGAACAACCCTCGACTACGGGAAATTTGAGCTAATCTACATAGTTGTCGCCATAAACAGTTTTGTAATCGGTCGTAATCTCCAGCAAGAAAGAGTTATAGGGCTTCAGGCGGGTCTTGCAGTTATCCTTATCCTGATTACTGTCGTGCAGCTCATCCTTGATTCCGAACAAATCCGGTATGGGTATGGATTACAGATGATGTTGTGCCTACCTGCGGCGATGGTGCTCCGTCAGTATTTGATCGTCGTTATCGGCCTCATA
>Ga0070664_100002307_pt1 | contig 15323 bp, 5 predicted proteins | sample KBSC73metaG_FD_65863 | JGI IMG/M metagenome (GOLD analysis project Ga0070664, IMG submission 65863) | Corn rhizosphere microbial communities from Kellogg Biological Station, Michigan, USA - KBS C7-3 metaG | ecosystem: Host-associated > Plants > Roots > Rhizosphere > Soil ... | reverse complement strand
GGCCGTGTCTAATGTCATGCTTGGGCCGGTCAGCCCCAACGCATACGAGATGCGGTTCGCCATGATGGAAAACGATACCCCAAGGCCGAAGTACGGGTTATGTTCCTGTTCTGCCCCTTGGGTGACCATCCAATCCTGGTTTGATACGCCGACAAAGACACCTATGTTTTTGCCTTTCAGGTCACGTCGCGAATACCCCAGTTGGTGGAAGGCCTCGAATCCAGTGCTCAGCATCAAGCGTTGGTGTGGATCCATCGCTTCAGCTTCTATTTGCGGGATGTCAAAAAAAGCATGATCAAAATATTCCAATCCATCAACAAATCCGCCTTTGCGTGTATAACTTTTACCTACCGCGTTGACATCAGCGTCATACACTTCATCAATGTCAAAACGCGAGCGGGGAATCTCAGTGATAGCGTCACCATTGTTTTCCAATAGCTGCCAAAAGTCTTGCGGCGAGCGCACGCCACCCGGCAAGCGGCAAGCCGTGCTGATGATTGCGATGGGCTCGTTTGCATCCAGCCCTACTGAATGTGCCGAATCGCCTTCGGTGTGGACCAATCGCGCGGCAGATCTTGTGTCCTTCACTCTGGTCACCGTTCGGGTCGGAGCCTTTTGCACTAACTCTGCCACCATCTCGTCAATAGTCGGGTGGTTAATCGTAAAGATTGCGCCGAGCGTCAGACCAAACATTTGACTGAGTTCTTGCGCCAGCACAACACCGCTGAGCGAATCCAATCCGTTGGCCATCAACGAAGTCTCATCATCCACCGATTTGCCCATGGCTTTTACTGCTGCGCGGCGCACCCCATCACGGATCTCAGATTCGCTCCATGCCTGTTCCACTGCTTCTGTATCAGCTTTTGCTGCTGGAACATTTTGAACGGTGAACGCTCCAAGGTAGGGAGTTTTGGGGTCAAATTGAGCCCAATCAACCGGACAGGCACAGACACACCCCTTAAATCCACGTTGAAGCAGATAATCAATAAAGGCGGTGCCTTGTTTTGGATCAATGCTTCGGTAGCCCAAAAGTTGAGCCCGTTCCAGCGCACCATGACGCGCAGCCATTCCTGCCTCGGACCAGGGCCCCCACTGAATGCTCAGCACCTGTGCCTGGTCGCTTTGCCATTGACGGGCCAGGTAATCCAGCTGCGCATTCGCATAGACATAGCTGCTTTGCCCTGGCGACCCAAAGACAGAAGCAGCGGATGAGTACAACAGCATGAAATCGGTCGGCGCGAGATACCGGCGAAGATGGATTGCACCTTGCACTTTGGCCGCGGCAGCGGTACGGAATTTTTCCATCGATTGATTAGCCAGAGTGGCATCGGCTAATACTCCAGCGGTATGGATAACACCTGCCACCGTCGGCCATTGTGCTTGTTGCAACCACGCATAGAGAGCTTGCACTTCTTGTGCTGAAGACACATCACACTGACGCGTGATGATCTGCACGCCGGAATTCACCTCAAATGACGACTTAATCTGCCGAGACAACCGCACCACATGCGTTGCACCTCGTGCCAGCAAATACTGCGTCGCCACTTCTCCTAATGCTCCGTGCCCGCCACTGACGACATAGGTTCGGTTGGCCTGTACCGCTATGGCTGCTGAATCGGGAACGACAGCATTGGAAAGACGGATGACCGAACCCTGACCAGCTTGCCAACGGTAATCCTCGTCAGGCGCCCAAATATCGCGTGTTTGTGCGACGTGTACAATTTCCTCTCGCGGCCCTTGCAGGCAGCGCAGATTGAGCGCCGGATTTTCCAACCGAACACTGCGTACCAATGCGATGATCGGTGATGGTTCGGGATGATCCGTCGGTACAAGGATCGCTACCGGAGTGCTCGGTTGACGATCATTGAGCCACTGCAACCAAGTCAACGTTGTCCCAATATTGGCTTCATCCGCAATCCAAACAATGTGCTCGACAGAAGGTGACCACCACTCAGGCGACGATTCCATCTGATGAATCCGATGACCGGTCCAGCCTGGAACCAAACCAGACAGGTCGTTCACAGAAGACGACAACAACACACCGGATGTGCTCTTTGCAGGTACGGGTGTTACTTTCCAATGAGTATCATACAAATGTCGTGCCAGTGGATTCTGTTGCTGCCATGCCCGACAGGTCACTCCTGTCAACGCCGCTAGGCATTGACCTTGTTCGCTGTAGACATATACATTTCCGCTCACCTGTTGTTGATGAACAGTCTTTATCTGTGCGTAAAGCCAGACCAATTCGGGCTGATGTGAAAGCCTGGAAAATGTGGCTTCTTCGACGGCGAATGGTACGCATAGGCTGGTTTGCTCAAGATGTGGTAAGCCCAGCAATTGCAAACCTGCATCCAGCACCGGCGGTGCCAACAGTGTCAGCGTTTGTTCAATAGGCTGCAATCCGGAGACAGACACTTTAGCAAGCCCTTCAAGGTCGTTGAGCCAAAGCTCATCCAGACGTTGATAACCCGGTCCAAAATCAATGCGTTGACCCACTGCACGAATTCTTTCCTTGTAGCGCACCCGTTCAGTGCGGGCCTGAACCTCGCCTAAGTCGGGCATTGTTACTGCGTTCATCGCGGGTTCGCCTCGGGCTGCCTGGCTTTGGGCAACCATCTGCCATTGGGATGACCGACCGACCTCAATGCAAATGGAAGCATCCTGCTGAACGCAGCGTATCGCCTCATGATCTGAGAGGGTCGCAGGACTGGTAAATACCACATCGCGTATGGAAACCACACTTGAGTGATCACCTTCATTAGTTAATGCTTGGCCGGCCATCATCGTCAAATGGCTGGCGGCAGGCACCAGGCTCATGCCTTCAATCGCATGATCTTTCCACAGCTGCGCCAAAGGCCCGTCCAGACCGGCACCCAAGTGCCCATCAATCGTACGACTTAACAATGGGTTCGCCAAACGTCGCCACGGGAAAGCGGTTCGTTGAAACGAGACAGTCGGCAGTGTTTTGTTTAATAAAGGCTGTTCGTAACTGCTCAGAACAACATGCGCATTGGTACCACCGAAGCCAAATGACGACACACCGGCCGTAAGCTCGCCGTCGGGCTTCAGAGGCTGAGGCTCTGCACCGACGAGAACCATAGGATGGGTCGAAATATTCGGGTTAAGTCTCTTAAAATGTACCAGCCCGGGAGCCCGGCGATGGCGCAAAACTTCTACAGCTTTTATGAGCCCGACGATCCCCGCCGCACCTTCCAAGTGACCAATATTGGATTTTACGGATCCGACCACCAGAGGGGTCTTCCGCTCTTTTGTCAAGATATTCTGCAGTGATGCGATCTCGATTGGATCTCCCAACGGTGTCCCGGTCCCATGACATTCCAGGTAATCCACTTTCGCCGGATCAACGTGACCATTCTTCAGAGCCTTAGCGATGACGGCCTCCTGTGCTCGACCATTGGGGGCGGTCATTGAGACACTTTTACCATCCTGGTTTACGGCGGTGCCGCGCACCACAGCTAAGATCGAGTCTCCTGCCTGCCGGGCATCACTGAGCCGTTTTAGAATCACCGCTCCGGCACCTTCTCCGCGGCAATATCCGTCAGCGTCGGCATCGAAACTGGCACAGCGACCTTGCAGGGACAACGCTTTGGTGGCACAGGCACTGACATACATTCGAGGCGAGGCGATGATGTTGACACCGCCCACAATCGCCATGCTGCAGTCGCCTCGTCGCAGCTTTTCAACCGCCAGATCAACGGCCACCAATGACGAGGAGCAAGCCGTGTCCACTGTCATGCTCGGACCGTTCAATCCATATAAATAGCTGATGCGATTAGACATGATCGAACCCGACACGCCGGCGCCAAAATACGGATTATGTGCATCATGATCACGCCCCATACTGCTCCAGTCGTCGTTAGCCAAACCCACAAAGACGGCCGTATCAGTGCCCTTTAAGTCTGCTCTATCTAAAGCGGCTTCTGTTAACGCTTGGTGCACGACTTCTAACAGGACGCGCTGCTGAGGATCCATGACTTCCGCTTCCGCTTCAGACAGACCAAACAATCGATGGTCAAAAGATTCCGCCGCATCGATAAATCCACCAACTCGGGTATAACTTTTTCCTCGTGCGTCCGGATTAGCATCATAGATGCTGTCGATATCAAAACGCGTTAAGGGTATTTCGCTGATGCAATCCTCGCGGGCTTCAAGCATGCTCCAGAATTGTTCCCGGCTGTGAATACCGCCCGGCAACCGGCAGGCTGCGGAGATGATTGCAATCGGCTCATTCATCCCTTCCGGTTGCGGCCTAATGTCGGCATGGATTTGCGCAGCCAGAGCCACTCTGAAGCGATAGAGAAAGTTGAAGTGATGACCTTCGACGTGACGAGGCTGGAGATTTGCCAGCGTTGCTCGGCAGCGTTGCTCAATAGCGGCATCTGACTGAAACGAGCGCGAGGCTTCTTTCATCATGTCCGATTGCTTGTCCCAGTCCGGAATCGTGCTTCGGTACCAGTAGGCCGGAGCTTTAACCCGTGCCTGATAATGGTGCCCTTCGACCAAGCGCTCAAATGGTGCTGCATCGTCCGGTGCAGTAAAAGGCGCAAGATGGCGGGGATCAAGTAGGATAAGCCCGGCCAGTGCATCCGCGCGTCTGCGTTCCAGTTGTAAGCCCATTTCGATGGCCAATGTGGCGCCAAATGACAGCCCGCCCAACCAAAAGCGAGGATACGAACATTGCTGTTCGAGCGTGGCCAGCAGCTCGGTCGCAAAGTCCGACAATGACCTTCCGTTCAGCTCCCATGGGATGTTGGGCATAACCCCGTAGACAGGAACGTTCAATTCCGCAGCCAATGGACCAAACGTTTTCTCGATATTGCCCATGACACCGCCTACCAGGAACAGAGGTTCGCCCTCAGTTATATCATTGAGGTGTTGCCATAAATAACCGCGCTGCGGAATGTCGAGTTCTGATTCGTCGATACCGGCTTGCGCTAATTGCGATGCCAGATGCTCGACGACATCCGCAACGGTCGGGTAGTTGAAGACAAACTGCGTAGGAATATTCACTGAATCCGGTAACGCGTTTAATAACGCTTGACGGAACTGCACGAGGTCCAGCGACGACAGCCCGGCTTCCATGAACCCCATGTGTACGTCAATCTCACCGCTCACAAAGGACGACAAGCTTTCTGTCACCGCATTGAGCACCCTCGTTCGCGACCATTGGAAGGTTGGAGCGTTTGGTGTCGTCACATTTACACTGCGCTCCCGGCGGGTTGACGGTGACGGCCGTTTTTCCGGTTCGATAGGCGATGCACTGATGATGCCTCGAACATCTTGTAGTAAGACGTGAGTTAAAATCAGATCACCTTGATCGGGATCAACGACGCCAAAACCTTCGTCAGCCAGCTTATCGACCAATCCGGCACGATAGGCCATCCCGGTTTCCGACCATGCCCCCCATTGAATCGACGTAACCGGTTGCGATGCGTATTCCTCAACCAAGCCGTCCAAAGCGGAGTTGGCTGCGCAATAAGAACTTTGCCCAACAGAGCCCAAACGAGCGACTATCGACGAATAGGCAACCATGAATTCGCTCGGTTGCAGCTCATTTAATAACAAACGGCCGGCATCGACTTTGGTTGCCATGACGCGTCGGGTCCGGGCAACCGTCTGATGGCTGATCAGACCATCATCGATTACACCCGCAGTGTGGATGATTCCGGCAACACCCTCCGTCAGCGGCGCAGTGAAGGCGCGCATTGCCGAGGCGTCGGTCACATCGAGTGAGACATAGCGTACTTGCGCATCAGATAACTCCAACTGCAGCGCTGTTAATCGCGGCTCTACCTGAGCCGGTGTCTTGCGACCCAGCAACAACAAATTGCGCGCACCGCAGCGGTGGAGTACACGCGCAGCGCGAAGACCCAGATCACCTAATCCACCGGTAATTACATACATCAGGTAAGAACTGAGCGCACGCGGCGAACCGTCAATCCGGTCCAAGGACTCATACTGCACCTCAAACCACTTCTGTTGAACCATTCGCAGCTCTGATTGTGGCAGCGATAGCGCCCCGCGAATGGCAGCGGCAGGTAACGCGCTATCTGTACTGACTACCTGGACCGCAAAGCCCAGTTCACATTCTGCTGCACGCGCCAGACCTCGTACACCGGCGGCTTCTGAGAAGAAATCAGGTATTACCACCACAAGTCGGGACGGCATTTGCGTATGCGCAATCTCTTGGAAGAGCTGCAGTAAACAATAAACGTCATTGCTACCGAGCCCGCACACGTATGCCAGCGGGTGTGCGGACCGACCGTTTAGAAGCGCGGCGATGTCAGTGAATCCGTCGATACGTCTGTGCGACCAGCCCGTCGGAAGGTCATGAATGTCCATTGGCGAGATCACCAATACATCGCTGTCAAACACCGGTGTGGGTGTCGGTATGTTTATCCACCGCGGCCGCCTCACCCATTCTGGCAAAGGAGCAAGAGACAATCTTGTTGGTGAGAATGATGCGGATGCGGGTTTGTGCAACGGTTTCTTGGCATTTAATGCCGGCCAAGCGAGGGTCACCGGTGCCAGCGGTACGAGCGATGGCACGCCGTCAGCCGTGTCAATGGAATTCAGATAACACACCCTTTTTTGGTCTTCCAGCAAAACTCGGCTTAAGTTCAGCAAAGTCGGGCCAGCGCCGAATTCGATGATGGCTTCATTTCCTTTCAATTTCAGTTTAAGTGCCTCGACTGCATCCAGGAACTGTACTGTGGATACCATCTGCTTCGCCCAGTATTCAGATGAACGCAATGCATGCGCATCTTTCTCCGTAGACAACGTAGAGATGAATTCAATGTCGCTCCTCGGCTCGCGCAGCGTATACTCGGCCAGTACTTCTGCAAATGCCTCTGCTGCCGGCGCCATCATCGGTGAATGGAATGCGTGTGAAACCGGTAAATGAACTACTTTGCCTTCGTATTTACCGTTCAGGTTCAAAGCGGATTTATCTGCACTGGCGATAACCGTTTGCTGGTATGTATTAACCGCACTGATTGAAGCATTAACCGGTAATTTGAGCTGCAACACGTCAAACCGTTCATTTACCGCTGCCATGTATCCAGCCGGACAATCCCCCATTAACGCCCCTCGTTTGGCCGCCAATTGGATGGCATCGTCTACAGACAAAACCCCCAACACGACAGCTGCGGACAGCTCACCGATGGAGTGCCCGAGCACGGTTTTGGGTTGCAGGCCGCGTTGTTTCCACATCGCAACTTGCGCCAACTGAACAGCCACCAACGCCGGCTGTTGCAGCTGAGTCTGCATCAACGCACGCTTCGCACCTTCACTCGGCGTTAAAACCGTTTCCAGCAAGGTCCCGCGAAGGTGCTTCGCATTAATGTGCTTCTCTGCCACCGACAGGTATTCCGTCAACGCCAGACGGAATGAGGCATTCTTCCGATATAGCGCGTTGACCAAACCCGGATGGAGTGAACCCTGACCGGAGAACATCCACACGGTGGGATTTTTCATCATGGTTTCAGACCGGTCATAGGACTGGAGAATAACATGTGCATTGGTTCCCCCGTAGCCAAAGGACGACACTGCACCGGTTAACGTGCCCACTGCGCCCAACGCCGTAACCTCGGTCGGTATCGTGGCTTCAGAATCCGTCAGCTGAATCTTTGGATTGAGTCGCTGAAAATGACGGTTCGGCGGTACCTTCCGGTGACGCATAACTTCAACGGCTTTGATAAGACCGGTGATGCCAGCGGCCCCTTCCAAATGGCCTAAATTCGTTTTTAATGCACCTAGGACGATAGGTTGAGTGCGCTTCTCGGCCATCACCGTGCGGATCGATTCCACTTCAATTGGATCACCCAATGCAGTACCGGTACCGTGACACTCCAAGTAGTCGATATCAGAACCTTTTAGTTGGGCGTCGGCCAACGCAGCCCTGTATACTGCCTGTTGCGCCAGGCCATTGGGGGCGGTCAGCGACGCACTCCGACCGTCTTGATTGACGGCGCTTCCACGAATGATCGCCAGGATCGGATCACCGTCAGCTTCAGCATCACTCAACCGCTTCAGCAACACTGCACCCACACCTTCCCCTCGAATAATGCCGTCGGCCTGTTCATCGAAGGTCGCACAGCGCTCATGAGGTGACAACATGCGCGACTGGCAAGTAAATACGTAAGGTTCCGGTGACAAAATGAGGTTCACGCCGCCGGCGACGGCCAGTGAACAGTCACCCTTACGTAATCGTTCCACGGCTATGTCCACGGCCACCAGTGAGGAAGAACAGGCGGTATCCACCGTCATGCTCGGGCCATGCCAATCAAACGCGTATGACAATCGATTGGATGTAATAGACGGCGCACTGCCTGTGCTTGCGTATTCCCTCGAATAGTCGAAATCCATCATCCAGTCGTAATTCATCTGACCGATGAACACACCGGTATCGGAGCCCGTTAATTCCTCCATGGTATAACCTGCATTGATGATCGCCTCATAGGTCACTTCCATCATGTGGCGCTGCTGCGGGTCCATGTAAGATGCCTCGGCTCGACTTATGCCGAATAGGTCATGATCAAAGCCCGTGATATCACCGATAAATGCGCCGCGGCGAACGTAAGAAGCACCGTTTTCACCGATTGACGGCGAATATATTTGATCAATGTCGAATCGAGATTTGGGGATTTCAGTAAACACATCATCACTGCGCAACAACTGGTGGAAGAACTCGTCGGACGAGGTCACTCTTCCGGGTAAACGACAGCTTGTGGCGATGATGGCAATGGGTTCTTTTGACCGAGCTACAGGTTTAGACACAGGCGTGGGGGAAGTTGACAAACCCTGCACCAAGTAGGCGGCCAACCTGTTGGCCGTCGGATAGTTAAACAGTAAGGTGTACGATAGTTTTGTTTGATAAGCCTGATTTAACCGGTTTACCAATTGCACGGCATACAGCGATGTCAACCCCTGTTCCGCCAAGCTTCGGGTCGGAGACAGGACATTGGCCGGAACATTTAAGACTTCCGCGGCCAATCCCAAAATGGTCTTCACATCTTGAACATGGACAGATTCGATTTCATGCGATTCGTTACCGCTGGCTTGCGCTAACAACCGCAACTGTTTCATATCGACTTTACTGTTGGCGGTCAGTGGAATCGTTTCTAGCTGAATCCATGTGTTCGGAGCCATGTAATCAGGTAAGTGCTCCTCGACATAACTACGTACCTGTTGGTTCGATGCTTCTCCGGTGTAGAAACCCACGACACGGGAACCCGCACCGGGGATGTGCACCACCGTAGCACGCGCAACGCCATCAAGCCGTTCTGCACACCGTTCAATTTCAGACAGTTCCACCCGGTGACCACCCACTTTGACCTGGGAATCTTTCCGGCCGATAATTTCGATTTCTCCATTGGCCAGATACCGACCTAAATCTCCAGTCTGATAAATGCGACCAAACTCACCACCATCAATGAATTTCTCCGCAGTCAGTTCAGACTGGCCGAAGTAACCTTTTGCTACCCCGATGCCTCCAATGTAGATGTCACCAACGACGCCACTGGGGCGATACCGGAGCTGCTCATCGAGCACCATCATTGTCTGATTGGATAGCGGTTTCCCATAAGGCACCAAGTCGGTGCCCATCTGGAAAGTGTCTGCTTTAACGGTGTGATAATTTGACCAAATAGACGCTTCTGTCGCGCCACCCAGAGCATGAATTTGAAGGTTAGGAAACGCCCGGCTGGCTTCACTTACCAAGTTAATGCTGATGGCGTCTCCGCTTAAAAGCACAGACTGAATGGGCATTTCGACACCTTCCGGACGCGAATGCACAAGCATTTCAAAGGACGTCGGCACCGTATTCCAGACAGTCACCTGGTGGATCAGCACCTGCTGCCACCAGTAATCCGGATCGATAGTGCCGTTGGGACCGCACATCACCAGGGTGCCCCCCGCGCCCAATGTGCCGAAGATGTCCCAAACAGAAAGATCAAAACCCAGTGATGAAATGCCAAAGGTGACTGTGTCCTGGCCGGGTGCAAACCGATCGTTTATGTCCAAACAGGTGTTCACGGCACCCCGGTGATCGATCTCAACCCCCTTAGGCGTGCCAGTAGAGCCAGAAGTGAAGATGATGTAAGCCAATCGATCCTCGGCAATATCCAGAGCATGCCAGTCCCCGGTCGGGGCCAATGTAGTATCGACAACCATGAACTCCACCAAATCTTGTTGCTCTTGTCGGTGCCAGCTTCTTGGTTGCTCGTTATCGATGAGAGTTTTAGCCTGAACCAACGCAAATCGACAACCGGCAATGCTAATGATGTTGCGAATCCTATCGTCCGGATGGCTCGGGTTGAGCGGCAGGTAACTGGCACCTGCCATCAGAATCCCAACAGCGGAGGCAACCTGTTCCCATCCCTTTTCCTGTACGATAGCCACCGGCTCTTCAGCACGGATACCGCGCTGCGTGAGTGACTGTGCAATCGCTTGCGCATAGTCCGACAACTGTTGATAGGTTATCTCAATGTCTTGATCGATGACCGCTACTTTGGTTGGGTTCTTCGACACCTGTTGCAGTACCATCTCATGCAACAACTTGGGGACTGGAGAGTCTTTCGCGAAGTCTTTTTCCGTGGCGTTGTTCTGTTCACGTAGTTGCAGAGTCGCTTCATCCAACGTGGCTATCATGGGAAAATGCTGCCCCCCTTGTTGTAGAGTCCGCCAGAAACAGTCCAACATTTCTTGCATCAGTGCAGTGTCAAAAATGGTCGTGTCGAAGTCCCAATTAATGTGCAGCCGCCCCTCGATTTCCAGGATCTGATGATCGAGAGACAGTTGTGGTGTTTGAGTCTGCTGATGCACCTGAGAAAATTTGACACCCTCAAAGCCTTCCAGGCGATCCGTAATGCCCAGAAAGGAAGTGAATACGATTGGGAACCCAATGTGCGGATCGTTTTGAACTTCCCTGAGTAGACGCACGGTATCCAATCCGGTCAAGTCATCTTGTTCAAATGCCAGATTCAATTCGTTCTGTACTTGAGTGGCTCGCGTCAGCAGCGGCTCTACCCCGATAACCGGGCAGAGCACAACGTTAGTAAATTCCCCGACAGCATGGTCATATGACGCATTGGCAGGCCGATCCGAGCGGGTAATGGTCAATGTAAAATCACTGTTTTCAGAATATAGGCGTACCACATCACTGAAAACCGCAATCAGTAAAGCACTGGAAGTGATTCCATTGTATTGCGCCAACTGCTTCAGCGAGGCCCACTCGGCAGCATCCAACTCGCGCGAAACCCGTGCAAATGATGCTGCGTGTTGGCCGTCGTGTTTTCGCCGAGGTAACTGCGGCGCTTTCGGAAAACCGGCTAATCGTTCTTTCCATTGCCGTATTACTTCGTCCGAAGGCTGACGTTTGGTTCTTACTTTGGCAAATTCCAGGAATGTAGCCGGTTCGACCTTGCCTTCGATAGCACGACCGGCTAATCGATCTTGATAACATCGCGATACGCGATTACACAGCTCAACGACACTGGTCGCATCCATGAACAACATATTGACAATGAGCACCAACCTCAATTCCGAACCACAGCGAGCAGCCGCGACCTGCCAATATTTTCCCTTACGATGGAACTCACTCAATATCGTATGGCGATGCGAGGTAAAGTCTTCAACATCCGCCACGAGATGTGAAACGGACTGCCAATCGGAGCGCGGTTTTACGGTTTGTTGAGTGCCTCCCTTGATAATGGCGTGACACATCGGCTCATTAAGTACCACTTGGTCCAACGCTTGGCGGAAGACATCAAGATTCAGTCCATCGACTTTGAACTCTTGATACACCACGCAGGGGCACCCCTCATCGCTACCCATTAAATAGGACTGCTGAATATCAAGCACCGGGCTGATCAGCGCGTCAGGTGTTGATTCTGCCTTCGAGGATTCGTCTTCGTTGACTATCAGCCGCTCTAACACATTTTTTAAAGGCGAGCCATAGAGTTCCTGAAACGATGGCTTGGGTTCGAGGTTTTGTCTCAGGCGAACCAGGTCGACTGAATCAAAACCAAAGGAGCTAATGAGCTGAGTTATATTCTTAGTCAGTTCGTCTGCGTCGGTCCTTAATAGGTCCGCTAATCGGCTGAGTCGAGAAGGCAAAACAAATCCTTTTAGTTATATATCCGTGGATATCATTGAGTTAAGAAAAAAAGCTCCAAGATTTTAGCCAGAGATTCTGGTTGGTCCAGCATAATCGAGTGTCCCGCGCGTGGAATCTTGATGGAGCGCAAACCGAATAAATGGTGTTTCATCCGGGCGACTAATGCATCCGTCAGTACACTGGACAGTTCGCCCTGAATGACCAAGACGGGCATCGCCAGCCGACGCAGCAACGACCAGACATTTTCCGATCGGAGAATGCCTCCTTCGCACAAGATAGCTTTCAAGAAGAGAGAATCAGTATTTGCGAAGATCCGGTTATCGACAATACGTATATTGGTGGCTACCAGTCGTTCAATGTCCTGATCCGAGCACAACAAATAGCTGCTGCGTAAAGACTGCTTGTAGTCTTCGACAGAGGTGAACTGTATTGGGTGTTCGTACTTCTGTTTTAAAATTCGATACACGTTATCGTTCAAAATAGGCGCAGAATCCACCAGTACCAAACTCAAAACCGATTCAGAATATAGCGATGAATACTCCAAACAGATTTTGCCACCGAGAGAATGTCCCACCAGGTGAAAACTCGATAGCTTCAGTTCTGTACAAACCTGATGCAGATCCAGGCACAGTCGTTCCGTTTGATAGTTCCCAAGTGTTGCATGATCTGACAATCCATTTCCTCGTAAGTCTAAAGCTACAATGAAGTAATGAACCGACAGGTATTCAGCGAAGGTGGACCAAATGATGGAGTTTTGATCAAGCCCGTGAACTAAAACAACGGCCGGATTCTTACAGTTGCCCCAAGTACGGATCAGTAACGCGGTTTTGTCACAGGTTGCAATGAAGCGTTCAACAGGGTTCATCGATCAATCCCAATTCAAACTGTTCTGAAGGACTGTCTTTAAACCGAACACCAATTCCAAGCAATCGAATGCCGGCATGTTTATCAACGAACACTTCAAACTGATCCGTGAGTTTATTTAGAGATTCATCAGACCATGCTCGATGCGCAATCAAATAACGGGATTCCACATTTGTAAGCGGAATGGTTTTTGTCTTAGTGTTGAAATGCTCATCACGAAACTTTAAGACGGCTTGAGCGATCATTCGCCGGTGAAAATGTGCACGATCCAATGCCGAAAATTTGTGATGAAAAAGGACGGATAAATCGTCGATGGCTTTCACTAGCTCACTGAATTTCAGTGGCTCGTAATACGTTGTCTCTGAAGTAAAGGTTTGACGCAACTGAAAGGGTTCAACCTCGGCATGACATATCCCGTGACAAAACTTATATATTTTTGTTGCTTTGTTGGCACCCAATATCCCGATAAGCTTGGGTAAAGGACTGTCCATTACATCTTGCGCGGTCGTTAGATTAATCGACTTCAAGAGACGTGCGCTGTTTGGACCGATACCAGGAATTTTTCGAACAGGAACTGATCCCATAAAATCGAGTCGCTGATCAGGAGTAACAACACACACACCATTCGGTTTGTTCCAGTCACTGGCGATCTTTGCCACTAGTTTATTGAATGAAACACCTGCACTGCAGGTTAATTGCGTACGAGTCCAAATCTCACTCATGATTTGTTGTGCCAATAACGTCGCCGAACCATGACATGCTTGCACATCGGCAAGGTCAAGATAAGCTTCATCTAATCCAACGGTTTGAACTTTCTGAGTGTATTGTTGAAAGATCTTGCGAATATCTGCTGAAATAGCCTTGTACAATTCAAAATTCGGATGAATCAACGTCAAGGTTGGGCATTTCTTAAAGGCCTCATAGGTAGACTGGCCTGCACCAACACCGAATTTCCTAGCTATATAGTTCGCAGTACATACAACACCACGAGTTGGCGTGGGGCCGCCAATGATGATCGGTATATTTTGCAACTCTGGATGATTGCGTTCTTCAACCTGAGCGTAAAAACAATCCATGTCAATATGGATGATCTTGCGGGTGGGGGAATATTTCATGACAGCCCTGGCGGATTCAAGTTTGAAGTGCAATCGTTTTATTAACCCGGCCCTTAAATAGGCGACGCCGCATATGCTGCGGCAGGATGCCTGAAATAGGCTTTGATGGTATCGAGGAGGGAAACCAGTCTATTCATGAATGCGAGAGCTTCTCCATCAGGCTTACCTTGTTGTGACTGACTGGGCCGCTACGCAAAGCGGTTTTGAAGTGGCGGTTCAAATATTCGTTAGGGTTGGCCTCAGGTGCATAGGGAGGCAGGAAAGTCAGTTCGATCTTGTCCTTTTTGTCGGCCAGCCACTCGGTGACAATCTTCGCATGATGTGCGCGCAAGTTGTCGACAATCAGAAAAATCTTGCGGCTTGCGCCATCAATCAACGCCATCAGAAACTCGATGAAACGCCCCGAATTGATTGAACCCTCAACGATTTGGAAAGCGATTTCGCTGCGGGGAGAAATGGCAGAAATCATCGACAATTTATGTCAACGCGTGGGGGTCTTCAGCACCGGCGTTTTGCCCCTGGGCGCATAGCTGCGCACCCAGTTCGCATCTTCCTTGACCGCGGTTTCATCTCCCCAGTAAATCACGCCACCTTCTGCTTTGGCGCGCGCCACAATGCCCGTATATGTCTCAGCGAGCCATTGACGGATTCTTCTGGACGCTGTTCCAACGCGCGCTTGAGCGGCCTTTGCGGGGTAAAGCTCCAGCGCTTGTATTCTATTTATATCCAATTCAGGCTGCACCACGATTAAGGTAAACGGACATTGGCATTTATATTACCGCAACTATTGCAATTAACGAAATAATTACCAATTGATGTATTCAATGAATTGGTGCAATAAAAAAATCCCCTCGTCCGAGATGGGGTGATCGTCCTTTTTCCGGCATGGTTCAAAATCACGCCGTTTTAGTGAACACTGGACGAGCAGAATCGGGCCCTGATGTCGTGACATGAGGGCTCGGTTGACGTGCTTTGACAAGCGAAAGGCGTTAGGCTGTGATGTACTGTTTAATGCTGGGGAAGCCGAGCATTTCGAGCCAAGGCTGATGAGGTTTGCCTGTCATCGCTTGAGCCGGCGTTTTATTCACCAGGCGCTCGTGCTTGCTACGCTTGAAGGGCTTGTGGTTGAGATAAAACTGAATGAGCCCGAGGATTTTCTGGCTGACGGGTTTGCGTTCATCCAGATAGGGGCGCACACGGCTATT
>Ga0070664_100002306_pt1 | contig 15324 bp, 10 predicted proteins | sample KBSC73metaG_FD_65863 | JGI IMG/M metagenome (GOLD analysis project Ga0070664, IMG submission 65863) | Corn rhizosphere microbial communities from Kellogg Biological Station, Michigan, USA - KBS C7-3 metaG | ecosystem: Host-associated > Plants > Roots > Rhizosphere > Soil ... | reverse complement strand
CCGGAAGGAAAGAGCATTGAGCACAGCCACCGCGTCCACGGACGCCCCCACGGGACGCAGGTTCAACCTCGCGCCACTCCAGAAGTTCGGTCGCAGCCTCATGCTGCCGATCGCCTCGCTGCCCGCGGCGGCGCTGCTGCTCCGGCTCGGACAGCCCGACCTGCTCGGTGCCGACGGCCTCGGCTGGGAGAAGGTGGCGGCAGTCCTGGGAGCTGCCGGCAACGGCCTGTTCGCCAACCTGCCGCTGCTGTTCGCGGTCGGCGTGGCCATCGGCATGGCCCGCAAGGCGGACGGGTCCACCGCGCTCGCCGCCGTCGTGGGCTACCTGGTGTTCAAGTCCGTCGGTGACGCGGTGTCGCCGTTCGTCCTCGGGGCCCCCAAGGACGGAGCAGCCCAGGAGCTGATCAACTACGGCGTCCTCGGCGGCATCGTGATGGGCCTCGCGTCGGCGTACCTGTGGCAGCGCTTCCACCGGATCAGCCTGCCGCCGTACCTGGCGTTCTTCGGGGGTCGCCGGTTCGTGCCGATCGTGACCGCCCTCGCCGCCATCGTGATCTCGGTCGTGATGGGCCTGTTCTACCAGGCGTTCAACTCCGGCATCACCAACCTCGGCGAGTGGGTCACCAACAACGACGTCATCGGCGGCTTCGTCTACGGCACCCTCAACCGGCTGCTGATCCCGCTCGGCCTGCACCACATCCTCAACAGCCCGCCGTGGTTCGTCTTCGGCTCCTACCACGCCTCCAGCGGCCAGGTGGTGCACGGCGACATCGCCCGGTTCCTCAACGGTGACCCGACCGCGGGAGCGTTCATGACCGGCTTCTTCCCGATCATGATGTTCGCGCTGCCCGCCGCTGCACTGGCGATCTGGCACGAGGCGAAGCCGGCGCAGAAGAAGATCGTCGGCGGCATCATGCTGTCCGCCGCGCTGACCGCGTTCCTCACCGGCGTCACCGAGCCGCTGGAGTTCGCGTTCATGTTCGTCGCCTGGCCGCTCTACGTGATCCACGCCCTGCTCACCGGCACGTCGCTGGCACTGGTGAACGCGCTCGGGATCAAGGACGGTTTCGGCTTCTCCGCAGGCCTTTTCGACTACCTGCTCAACTTCAACATCGCCACCAAGCCGCTCTGGCTGATCGTCATCGGGCTCGGGTACGCCGCGATCTACTACTTCCTGTTCCGCTTCGTGATCCGCAAGTGGAACCTGAAGACCCCGGGTCGCGAGGACGAGGAGACGGAGTCGCTCGTCCTTCCCGACACGAGCGCCTGACGTGCTCCTGACGGCATCACGGGTGGTCACCCCGGCGCGAGTCTTCGCGCCGGGGTGGCTGCACGTCGACGGCACCCGGATCGCTGACGTCGGGCCCGGCGAGCCGCCACGCCCGGCCGACCTGGACCTGCCCTGGGGAACAGTGGTCCCCGGGTTCGTCGACGTGCACGCGCACGGCGGTGGCGGCGCGTCGTTCGACACCGGCACCGAAGAGGCCGCAGCGACGGTCGTGGAGACGCACCGCGCGCACGGCACCACCTCGATGGTGGCGAGCCTCGTCAGCGACCACCACGACGCGCTGGTACGCCGCGTGCGCGAGCTCGCGGTCCTCGCCGACAAGGGCCTGCTGGCCGGAGTCCATCTCGAGGGACCCTGGCTGAGCCCCCGGCACGCCGGCGCCCACGACCCCGCTCTGCTGAGCGAGCCGAGACCGGCCGACGTCGACGAACTCGTCGCGGCCGCCGACGGTCAGCTGCGGATGGTCACCCTGGCGCCCGAGCTGCCCGGTGGTCTCGACGCGATCCGCCGGCTCACGGCAGCCGGCGTCGTCACGGCCATCGGGCACACCGACGCGACGTACGAGGTCGCGCGCGCAGCCCTCGACGCCGGCGCCACCGTCGGCACGCACCTGTTCAACGCGATGCGCAGCCTGCACCACCGCGAGCCCGGTCCGGTCGCGGCACTGCTGGAGCACCCCGACGCCTACATCGAGCTGATCGCCGACGGCGTGCACGTCCATCCCGCGGCACTGCGGCTCGCCGCCGCCGCCAAGCCGCACTTCACCACGCTGGTCTCGGACGCGATGGCGGCCGCGGCGGCGGTCGACGGCGACTACCGGCTCGGCCGGCTGACCGTCGAGGTGCGCGACGGGGTCGCCCGGCTGGCGAACGGCGGCGCGATCGCCGGGTCGACGCTCACCCTCGCCGCCGCGCTCAAGTACGCCGTGCAGGTCGCCGGCCTCCCGATCGAGGACGCCGTCCGCGCCGCCTCGGCCACCCCGGCAACCATGCTCGGCCTCGACCGCGTCGGCGCCCTCCGACCCGGCTTCCACGCCGACGCGGTGGTCCTCGACGAGCACCTCGACGTCCGCCGCGTGCTCCATCGAGGCGCCTGGATCGTCTGAGGCACGCACCACCGGCCGTCGATCGACGGCCGCATCTGACTGGGTGTCCGCGGTCCCCGGGACCAGTTCGAGCAGGGCCACTTGTCAAGATCCAGGGGTCATGAATCGGGGTCACGGTCGGGGCCGGATCTGTCACCCGCTGCGCCACATCCCAAGCCGCCCAGACCGGATCTGTCACGCGCCGCGTCAACTCCGCGACCTCGGCCGCGCATTCACCGCCCGCGCGACGAGCCGCTCAGACCGAAGGGGCCCTGTCGCCGGGGCCGATCCGACCGCTCAGACCGGGGCAGCGCTCGTGGCCAGGTCCAGCGCCGCTCGACGGGCCGCGACGGCGCTGGTCGCGCTTCGCGCCGTCGACGCGATCTCCCGGCACATCGTCAGGGACAGCCGCGTGAGCTGGTCGCGTACGGCCTGCAGGGCGGGTGGCGCCATCGACAGGCTGGTGACGCCGAGGCCGGTGAGGACGGCGGCGAGCAACGGGTCGGAGGCGGCCTCGCCACAGACGCCGACGGGCTTGCCGGCCGCCTGCGCGGCGGAGGTGACCGCGGCGACCAGGTCGAGCAGCGCCGGCTGCCACGGGTCGAGGAGGTCGCCGAGACCGGAGACCATCCGGTCGGCCGCGAAGGTGTACTGGGCCAGGTCGTTGGTGCCGATGCTGACGAAGTCGACGAGGTCGAGCAGGTCGGCCGCGCGCAGCGCCGCCGCCGGCACCTCGATCATCACTCCGACCTCGTCGAGCCCCGCGGCTCGTGCGGTCTCGGCGAAGGCGGCCGCCTCCTCGGCGGTCGAGATCATCGGGGCCATCACCCTGACGCGCGCGCCGGTGGCGCGCTGGGCGCGGGCGAGTGCGGTCAGCTGGTCCACCAGGTGGCTGCGGTCGAGCGCCGCGACGCGGTACCCCCGTACGCCGAGCGCGGGGTTGTCCTCCCGTGGCAGCGGGAGGTACGCGATCGGCTTGTCGGAGCCGGCGTCCAGCGTGCGCACGGTCACCGGGCGGCCCGCGAAGAGCTCGAGCACCTGCGTGTAGATCGCGGTCTGCTCGTCGACGCCGGGCCGGTCGGCGCGGTTGAGGAAGAGGAACTCGGTCCGGAACAGGCCGACGCCCTCGGCGTCGTACCCACTCGCCCGCTCGGCGTCCGCGACGGTGCCGATGTTGGCAAGGAGCCCCACGTGATGGCCGTCGCGGGTGCGTCCGGGACCGGTCGCGGCCGGCCCGGCCGGCGCGTCGAGTGCGCGGCGCACCTCGTCCCGGCGTGCCTCGTCCGGCTCGACGTCGACGCGTCCCGTGGCGCCGTCGAGCACGACGGTCGCGCCCTCGGCCAGCGCCGTCGCTCCCGGGCAACCGACGATCGCGGGGAGGCCGAGCGAGCGGGCCAGGATCGCGGTGTGACTCGTCGGCCCGCCCTCCTCGGTGAGGATCCCGACGACCTCGGAGTCGCCGAGCGTCGCCGTGTCGGCCGGCGACAGGTCGCGCGCGACGAGCACGAACGGGTACCCCGGCGCGGGCACCGACGGCTGGGCGACGCCTCGCAGGTGCGCGACCGCCCGGTCGCGCACGTCGTGCAGGTCCGCGTCCCGCTCGGCCAGGTAGCCGCCGAGACCGGCCAGCTGGGTGCAGAACTCCTCGACCGCCAGCTCCACAGCGGCCTCCGCCGTGAGGCCGCGGTCGACGTGGACCGCAGCGGCGGACGCCAGGGCAGGGTCGCGGGCCAGCTGTGCGGTCATCTCCAGCACCTCGACGGCCGCCGGCGGGGCCGCGGCCGCGCGCTGTTGCATGTCCTGGGCCACCGCGTCGAGCGCGGACACCGCGCGAGCCAGCCGCTCTTCGGGGGTCGCGGCCTGGTCGGACGACTCCGGGGCTCCCGCCCCCGCTTCGGGGGCTGTGCTGACGAGGTGGAGCACCGGTGCGCAGACCAGACCGGCACTGACTCCGCGGCCGAGGAGCTCACCGGCGCCGACGTCGGCGGTCACGTCAGTCGGCGTCGAGGTCGGAGGCCAGCAGCACGGCGAGGGAGTCGAGCGCCGCCTCTGCGCCGGGGCCGTCTGCCGCGAGCACGACCTCCTGCCCGTACTCCGCGCCAAGCGTCATCACCGACAGCATGCTCGCGGCCGGGACCGGCCCCCGGTCACCCGCGGTGATGGTGACCGCCACGCCGGACTCGGCTGCGGCTCGGGCGAAGGTGGCGGCCGGGCGGGCGTGCAGCCCGACGCGTGATCCGATGACGGTGCGGCGCTCGTGCATGGGGCGGGTCTCTCCTGGACTCGAATGGCTCAACTGGTCATAACCAGTTGTCCAAGCATCGCTGGAGCACCGTCGGCTTGTCAATGGTGCAAGCGCCCCACGGGAACCGTGCCCGGAGCGACCAGCGCGCCGGATCCTCGCTGGTCATGACCAGCATGGTTGGATGGCGGTACGGCGTACGGAAGGACTCATCGTGGCGCAACACGCCCTGCAGGACGGAGCAGTGGCCAAGCACGAGCAACTGCGGGCACGGCTGGCGGAGATGTGCCGCACCGACCTCTCCCCCGGCGACGCGCTGCCCTCGGAGCGCCAGCTGTGCGACCTGTACGGCGTCAGCCGCACGACGGTCCGTGACGCGGTCGGCCAGCTGGTGACCGACGGGATGCTGGTGCGCATCCACGGAAAAGGCACGTTCGTCGCCGAGCCGCACGCGCGCTCGCAGCTGCACCTCGCGTCGTTCCACGAGGACATGCGCCGCCTCGGCCTGACCCCGACCACGGTCGTACTCCTCGCCGAGACCACCGTGCCGCCGCCGGTGACGCTGGTCAACCTCGGCCTGCGGTCCCGCGACCAGGCCCTGCACGTACGCCGCCTCCGGCTGGCCGACAACGCACCGATCTCCGTCGACGACGCCTGGTACAACCTGCTCGAGCTGCCCGGCCTCGACGAGCTGGACCTGCAGGGGTCGATCTACCAGGCGCTCGACCAGCGCTACCACAAGCCGGTCGACCGGGCCGAGCAGACGGTGCGCGCCGCGGAGGCCGACGACGTCGTCGCCACCGTGCTCGGCATCAGGCCCGGGTCGCCGGTGCTGAAGTTCGACCGGGTCGGCTACCACCAGGACACCCCGCTCGAGCACGCCCACTCGTGGTACCGCTCCGACCGCTACGAGCTGCAGATGTCGCTGGCGCAGTGACTGGGGAGTCGAGCCTGCTCAGCCGGCCGCGTCGCGGACGAGCGCGCGGTGTCCACGAACTGCCCGAAGCGCACGATCAGGCCGCCGCGCCCGCTTTCATCCACTGACGCCCTGGAAGCGCCGGAGGCTGGCGTTCCAGAACAGCCGTGAGGCCACGAAGGCGCCGAGTCCGACGAGGGGGATCAGCGCGACCACGAGGCCGGGCACCGCCCGCCCCTGCGTCTGCCCGGTCACCAGCGAGGCCGGCAGGTAGGCGAGGAAGGCGATCGGCAGCACGTAGGTCAGGGCCGCCTGGGCGACCTTCGGGAGGATGTTGAGCGGGTAGTTGCCGAACGTCGCCATCAGCTCCTCGGTCCAGTTGCTCCAGTAGACCGTGCCGCCGAGGTGCAGCCCGAACGCCGAGATCGCGGTGTGCACCGCCGCCTCGACGAGCAGGCCGCCGAGCAATCCCGCGAGCAGCAGGGCGACCCGCGCCGGTGTCCAGGGCAGGTCGAACCGGGTCACCGCCATCGTCGTGAGCGTCGCGGCCACGAGCAGGTCACCGATCGCGTTGACGCTGAACATCGACAGCTGCACCTGCCGGTAGACCGGCAGCGGACGGAGCAGGAACGCCTCGATCGACCCCAGCTGCACCAGACCCGTGATCCACAGGACCCGTCCGAAGAGCAGGATGAACAGGGCGTGGCTGACCATCCGCATGCTCGCGATCAGCAAGACCTGCGGACTCGTCCAGCCACCCATGCCGGGGAACCGGACGAGCAGCACCGAGGCGAAGACCAGGATCGAGGTCTGCCAGACGAGGCCGGTGAGCACGGTGAGGAGGAACTCCGCGCGGTACTCGAGCCGGGCCCGCAGGTTGAGGCGTGTGATCCGCAGCGCCAGGATCCATGCGGCCGCGAAGCGTTGCGCGGCGCTCTCGCTGCCGGTGCCCACCAGGTGCGTCGTCATCAGCCGCCCTGCACCGTCACACGCCGGGAAGCCCGCTCCCAGAGCCACCGGTTGAACAGCCACAGCCCGACCACCCAGCCGACCTGGAGGGCGAGCGACCCGGCGATCTGCGAGGCCGGCAGCCGACCCACGTAGATCGACACCGGCACGTTGAGCGTGCCCTGGAACGGCAGCAGCAGGCTCACCGTGCGGAACCAGTCGGGGAAGAACCACAGCGGGGCGAAGCCTCCGGAGAGCAACGTCTGGACGAAGAACATGATCTGCACCGCGCTCTGGTTCATCACCGTCCAGAAGCACAGCAGGTCGAGCACCAGGTTGAGCTCGTAGAAGATCGCGTTGCCGAGCAACAGGCTGACGACGAACACCGGCAGCATCGCGGGGTCGGGCTCCTGGATCACGCCCAGGGGAAGGCAGACCAGGACCGTGACGGCCAGCCAGACCTGGGCGTAGCCGAGCTCACCGAGCCCGCGGACGAAGTAGTAACGCCGTGCCGACATCGGCCGGAGGAACCAGAAGAGGATCGTCCCCTGCTGCATGCGCTGCAGGACGGTGTCGCCGTTGAGCCAGCTCGCGCTGAATCGCGTGGAGACGAGCACCGTGCCGAGCACGGCGTACGTGACCGCCTGCTCCCGGTCCAGGCCGGCCTGGCTGCTCGTGCCGACGTAGAGCGCCCGCCAGAGGACGACCGAGAGGAAGACGGCGACGGCGATCTGCAGGGCCTTGGTCGCGACGCGACCGCCGGCCAGCACTTCGCCGAGCGGAGTGACCCGTCCGACCAGCAGGTGTGCCCACGGTCGGGTACGACGGCCGTCGGGTGCGGCGGTCGCTGTGCTCATCGGACGGCGCTCATGCGACGGTGTCGGGAAGCTCGCGGTCCAGGTAGGCCTGGCGCATCACGTCCTCGAGGTCGTCCTCCTCGATGACGACACCCGTGATCCGGTGCCGCTCGATGATCCGTCGCAGCGCGTCCTCGAGCGTGGGTGTGCCGTCGTCACCGGGACCGAAAGCCACCACGGGACCGTCGCGGTCGACGATCCGAAGCCCGTCGACGGCGACGTCCGCGCCGGGGTCGGCGAGCGTGACCCGGACCTGCCAGGACCCGCCGAACCGACGACGGATGTCGTCGAGCGTGCCGTCGACGACCAGCTGCCCGTGGTTGACGAGCACCACCCGCTCGGCGAGCCGCGCCACCTCGGTCATGTCGTGGGTGGTCAGCAGCACGGTGCGTCCGCGCTCGTGCACCTGGTGCCGGAGGAACTCGCGCACCTGCTCCTTGACCACGACGTCCATGCCGATCGTCGGCTCGTCGAGGAACACGATCGGAGGGTCGTGCAGCAACGCCGCGGCCAGGTCGCAGCGGACCCGCTGACCCAGCGAGAGGTGACGCACCCGGGAGTCCCAGAACGCCGACAGGTCGAGCAGCTCGTCCAGCTCGGCTAGGCGGCGCTCGTACGCCGCCCGGTCGATCTCGAAGATGTCGCGCAGGATCGCCAGCGACTCGCGGGCCGGCAGGTCCCACCACAGCTGGGTCCGCTGCCCGAAGACGGCGCCGATGTTGCGCGCGTTGCGCTCCCGGTTGCGGTGCGGGTCGAGGCCGGCCACCGTCACGCTGCCGGCGGTCGGCTGGAGGATGCCGGTCAGCATCTTGATCGTGGTCGACTTGCCGGCGCCGTTGGGTCCGAGCAGCGCCACGAGCTCGCCGGCACCGACCGAGAACGAGACGTCGTTGACGGCCGTCTTCGACGCTCGCTGCGGTGCGACCAGCGAGGACAGGGCACCCCAGCGGCCCGAACGCCGGCTGGTCGTGTGGAACACCTTGGTCAGGTGGGTGGCGGTCACGATCGGTTCGCCAGGAGCCGACGGCGTCACCGGTGCTCCCCCGCCAGCCCCTGGGCCAGCCCCTGGGCCAGCCCCTGGGCCAGCGCCTGGGCGAACGACGGCGCGATCGGCAGGCTCGGCAGCAACGCCGCCTGATACGCGTGGTAGACGTCGGGCTTGCCGGGCCAGACCTCACCGCTCGGCGTGTTCGTCACGTCGAGCTCGTGGTGCCAGGAGCCAAGCCGGTGGTCGACCAGGTAGCGGTCGGCGTACGCCCACCAGCGCCGCAGGTCGTCGCGGAACCGCTCCTCTCCGGTGACGCGGCGCAGCACGTCGGCGGTGTTCACGGCCTCGGCCAGCACCCAGTGCATCCGGCTCCGCACGACCGGCTTGCCCTGCCAATCGGTGGTGTAGACGAAGCCGTCGGCACCGTCGACGGCCCAGCCGTCCGCGGTCGCGCGCTGCGTGAGCGCCACCGCAGCATCGACCAGCCCGTCGGGCGCGACATCGCCCAGCGTGGTGCCACCCAGCGTGGTGCCACCCGGCGTGGCGCCACCCAGCGTGGTGCGACCGAGCGTCGCGTCAACCGCCACGAGCAGCCGGGCCCACTCCAGCCCGTGACCCACCGTCGCGCCGTACGGCCGGAACGGATGGGCGGGAACGTCGCGGTTGTAATCGGGAAGCGGCGTCCACGATGCGTCGAAGTGCTCGGGGATGCGCCACTGGTTGTCGCGCGCGAACGCGACGACGCGCTCGGCGATCCGGCCTGCGCGGGCGTGCCACCGCGGGTCGCCGGTGACGTCGCCGACCGCGAGGTAGGCCTCGACCGTGTGCATGTTCGCGTTGGTCCCGCGGTAGTCGTCGAGACGCGACCAGGCGCGGTCCCACTGCTCGACCACCAGGCCGGCGTCGTCGTCCCAGAAGCGCCCCTCGTGCACGGCGGATGCGTCGTCCAGCAGCGCCGCCGCGCCGTCGATGCCGGCCGCGAGCGCGGAGCTCGCGGCCAGCAGCACGAACGCGTGGCCGTAGGCCTGCTTGGCATCGTCGACCGGACCGTCAGGCCCGATCGTGGCGAACCAGCCGCCGTGCTCGTGGTCCGCGAGCGTCGTGGACAGCGAGGTGACGCCATGGGCCGCGAGGTCGGCGAGCGCGGCGCGGTCGGGTCCGCCGGACGCAGGCGGCTCGCCGGCGAGCAGCCCGAGGCTCACCACATGGGTCATCCGGCAGGTGATCCACAGCTCCACCGGGTGGTCCGGGTCGAGGGCGCCGGCGGCGTCGAGCCACCCGAAGCCCAGCGGGTGCCGCGAGCCCTGGGCGAATCGCAGCAGGTCGGCACGTTGGGCCGCGAGGTACTCGCGATCGCCGGGCCCCTTCATGGGCACAGTCATGGGGTCCTCCCGAGATGAGCTGCCGAGTTGCCGAGTGTCCACGACCAGCGGTAGGTGCCGCCACTGACCAGGTACGCCGCCAGCGTGTCCGGACCGCAGGAGGCGGTGCCGAGCCCGCGGTGCGCAGCGTCGAGGTGCACCACGACACCGGGCCGTGGCACCAGCTCACCGTGATGGGCCGCCGCCTCGAGGTCCTCGGCGCGGAACCGCGCGACGCTGACCTGCCGCGGTCGATCGAGGTGCACGGCGAGGTCTCCGGCCGTTCCGGACAGCCGGAGCCGGCGTACGCCGTGCCGCCCGCCGCTCTCCTGCGGCCTGATGTACGGGGTGAACGCCTCGTCGACGCTCATCGCGAAGTCCCCGACCCAGCCCGCGGTGCACCGGTCGGGATAGGTCTCGTACGGTCCGCGACCGAACCACTCGAGGGCGTCGAAGCCCGCGACCGTCTCCAGCACGGTCCCGAGACGCGGCAGGTCGGTGAGCGCGTCGGGCACGACCGCGGTCTCCTCGACCAGCAGCACGACACCCTCCGGAGAGCGCAGCCGGGTGAGCATCTGCTCGTGCCCGACGATGACACCGCCGGTGAGGTACTCGGCGCGCACCACGACGCGTCCGCCGTCGCTCTTGACGTCGAGCAGCCGACGCTCCGGCGCCGCGGCCAGACCCTGCTGGTGCCAACGCTCCAGGATCCCGCCGGCACGGTCGTTGTCGGTGGGCGCCCGCCAGAGCGCGAGGCGCGGCGGCTCGGCGAGGGCGGGGTGCACGAGCAGGCCGTCGTCGTCCAGCGCGATCTCGTGCTCGCTGTCGGCGACGGCACCCAGCCGGCCGACCAGGTCGCGGTCGTCGGCGCGCAGCCGGAAGCTGGGCGTCGCGACCTCGTGCCCGGCCCCGGACACCCGCAGCGTCAGCCACACCTCACCGCGCGGCGGCAGATCGGCGAGCAGGCCGGGCGGCACCGGCAGCACAGCGTCCGCGCCCGGGGCCAGCGCCGGCAGCGACGCCGGCGCTCGGCGCGCGGGTGCACTGTCGGCCACGACGAGCCACTCCCCCGACAGCCACGAGGTGTCGCGGAAGTGCTCCCGGTTGCGCACCTGCACCTCGACGACGCCGTGGCCGAGGTGGCAGGACACGAGCACGCCCTCGATCGGCGCCGCGATCGCGCGGTGCTCGTACATCGCCGGCTTCGGGGTGCGGTCGGGGAACGCCAGCCCGTCGCAGCAGAACGCACCGTCGTTGGGCTCGTCGCCGAAGTCACCGCCGTAGGCCCACCTGGCTGTGTTGTCCGAACCGTGGGGCCCGTCGGACAGCCGCTGGGTGAGGCCGTGGTCGAACAGCTCCCAGATGAACCCGCCCTGCAGTCCCGGTGTCGACTCGATCGCCTGCCAGTACTCGGCGAGGTTGCCGTTGCTGTTGCCCATCGCGTGGGAGTACTCGCAGAGGATCAGCGGTCGGTCCGCCTGCGACGACCGCGCGTACGCCACGATCTCCTCGATCGAGGCGTACATCGGGCAGACCACGTCGGTGACGGTGTGGCCGGCGTGGCGGTCGAAGCGGATGGCGCCTTCGTAGTGCAGCGGCCGGCTCGGGTCGAACGCGCGCAGCCAGCCGGCTGCCGCCTCGTGGTTGACGCCGTGAGCGCTCTCGTTGCCCAGCGACCAGAGGATCACGGAGGGATGGTTGACGTCGCGCCGCGCCATCCTCGACACCCGGTCGACGAACGCGCCCAGGTAGCGCGGGTCGTCGGCGATCCGGTCGGCGTACGCGTGCGACTCGAGGTCGGCCTCGTCGACGACGTACAGCCCGAGCTCGTCGGCGGCGTCGAGCAGCGCCGGGTCGTTCGGGTAGTGCGAGGTGCGTACGGCGTTGAAGCCGAACCGCTTGACCAGCAGCAGGTCCTCGCGGAGCTGCACGGGAGTCAGCACCCTGCCGGTGTCGGGGTGCACGTCGTGACGGTTGACGCCGCGCAGGTAGATCCGGCGTCCGTTGACCAGGAGGTCCGTGCCGGCGATCTCCACCGTGCGGAACCCGATCGGCACCTCCACGCGTTCCACGGCGGCGCCGGCCGGGTCGTGCAGGGTCACGACCAGGGGGTAGAGAACGGGCGTCTCCGCCGACCACGTGCGAACCCCGGGGACCGCGGCGGACAGCCGCAGGCGCCCCGGTACGTCGGGTGCGTCGAACCGCGGGCCGAGCTCCTCCTCCGGGGTGTCGCCCGGGTCGACCACGCCGGTCAGCGCGACACCGAGCTCGTCGATGCGCGCGGACACCGAGCAGCCCCAGGCCCACGCGCCGGTCGTGGTCTCCACGTCGACTTCCACGCGCAGGTCGCCGGACGCGGCCGCGTGCACGCGAAGGTCTCCCAGGTGCGGGGGCGCGGTCGCGTAGAGGAAGACCGGGCGGGTGATCCCTCCGTGCCACCACTGGTCCTGGTCCTCGATGAAGGACGCGTCCGACCACTTCACCACCGTGAGCCGAAGGGTGTTCGCCTCACCCGGTCGCAGCGCCTCGGTGACGTCGAACTCGGCGGCGAGGTGGGAGTCCTTGCTGATGCCGACGTCGATCCCGTTGACCTGGACCAGCAGCACGCTCTCCGCCGCGCCGACGTGCAGCACGAGCCGGCGCCCCGCCCACTCCGCGGGTACGTCGACGTCGCGCTCGTGGACGCCGGTCGGGTTGGCGGCCGGCGGGTGCGGCGGGAGGTCGGGCCACGGCATCTGCACGTTCGTGTAGTGCGGCCGATCGCCGACCGCGTGCAGGTCGTCGAACTCCTGCATAGTCCAGCAACCGGGCACCCCGATCCGGGTCCAGCGTTCCGCGAGCCGGGCCTCCGGCGAGGGCAGCAGCTGGAAGCGCCACTCGCCGTCCAGGTCGATCCGGCTGGCCGGATCGGCGTGCCGGAGCGTGTGCATCGAGAGGCGACGCCAGGCGGTGATCTCCGGGGCGTCCCAGGGCGCGATCACGTGCGCAGCTCCAGCTGGCAGAGGACGCCGTAGTGGTCCGAGGGCCAGATCCGGTCGCCCTCGATCACCGTGGGTGCGGCGAAGACGATCTCGGCACGCCCGACCAGGGCCCGCGGGTCGTCCTCGACGAAGACGTAGTCGATCCGCTCCGCCGACTCGTCCCACGCGCGTGCGTAGTCGTTCTCCGGGTCGAACGTCGCTCCCGGGCCGTGCCCGCCGATCAACCACGCGTCGACCCAGCCGTCCTGCAGCGCCCCCAGCTCCCCGGCTCCGGGCGCGGCGTTGAAGTCACCCATCAGCACCGCCGGGAGGGCCTCGGGCAGCTCGGCAACGGCCTCGTCGATCGCGCCGAGAGCCGCCTCGACCTGCCGCGTGCGGACCGCTGCGTGGGCGTGCTCCCAGGCCAGGTGCGTGACGCACACCGGCAGCTCACCGTCCGCGGTGTCGACGAGCGTGAGGAGCAGCGCGCGTGGCTCGACGCCCTCGGCGGGCAGCGCGATCGTCTCGCTGCGACGCACCGGCCGCCGGCTGAGCAGGGCGTTGCCCTGCCACACGCCGTCGGACCGACGGGACGCGGCGGCGTACGCCACCTCGTAGCCGAGCGGGACCGCCAGCTCCTCGGCCTGGTTCGGCCCGCCGGGCTGATCGAGCACCTCCTGCAGCCCGACCAGGTCCGGCTTGAGCCGCATCAGCTCGTCGAGGATCAGCTCGCGTCGCTGCGGCCACGGTCCGGAGTCGTGCCAGATGTTGAGCGTCGCGACGTCGAGCACGCTCATCGGGCCAGCCGCACCGTCAGCACCTGGAACGGACGCAGGTCGAGCGGCACGGAGCCGTCGGGATCGACCGGGGGCGCGGGTAGGTCGAGTTGCCGCTCGAGCAGGTCGGTCAGCCGCACCCCGCGCACCGGGAACGCCGTCCGCAGCCGGGTCGTCGCCCTCCCGCCGAGGCACTCGTAGAGCCGGACGACCACGTCGCCGCTGCGGTCGTCGGCGAGCTTGACCGCCTCGATCGCCACCCCGTCGCCGTCGGCCGCGACGAGCGGCGCCGGAGCCGTGGCGCCGCCGGGCACCACCCGCAGCGGCAGGTTCAGCGCATAGCCGCCCGCCACCGCCTCGGCGATCGTCGCCCCCGGCAGCAGCGAGTAGCCGAACCGGTGCGCACCCTGGTCGGCCTCGGGATCCGGGGACCGCGGCCCTCGCACGAGGCTGAGCCGCACCGTGGTCGTGGTGCCGCCGTCGTCGCGGGTGGCCCGGCCGGCGTCGAAGCCGTACGTCGAGTCGGTGACCAGCGCGACGCCGTACCCGGGCTCGCCGGCGTGGATCCAGCGGTGCGCGTAGACCTCGAAGCGAGCAGCGTCCCAGCTGGTGTTGGTGTGCGTCGGCCGGTGCACGTGACCGAACTGGATCTCCGCCGTCGTACGGTCCGCGTGCAGGTCGAGCGGGAACGCCGCCTTGAGGAACCGCTCCTGCTCGTGCCAGTCCAGCTCGGTCAGCACGTCGATCCGCCGGCTGCCCGCGGTGACCCGGATGGTCTGCGTGATCCGCGACCGCCCGACCGACCGCTCGACCCGCAGAGCCCCGGTCAGCGGGCCGTCGTCGAGCGTGTCGATCGCGTCGACGGCCGTGACGTCGGTGACCAGCCGCCGGTAGTGCCGGTCGACGTCCCAGGCGTCCCAGTGGTTGGGCAGGTCGGTGTGCAGCTGCAGGAGGTTGCCGGAGCTGCCCGGCGCCAGCACCTCGCGGCCGGCCACCAGGTCACGCACCGAGGCCAGGGCTCCGTCGGCGCCGAGCTCGACCCGGACCAGGCCGTTGTCGAGCCACGTGTCGCCGACCTGCACCGCCGGCGCCTCGGACGCGGTGGTGCCGAGCGCGACGGCGCCGTGCGCCGGAGCACTGACCCGGGCGGCCCGACCGTCGGGTCCGGTGACGACCTCGACGCGGTCACGGGGCGCGGCGTTGAGGACCCACGGCTGCTCGCCCTCGCCGAGGAGCGCCCTGGCGGCGTCGCCGACGAGCTCCTCCAGCTCGGTGCGCACCTGCGCGTAGGTGGCCTCGGCCTCGCGGTGCACCCAGGCGATCGAGCTGCCCGGCAGGATGTCGTGGAACTGGTGCAGCAGCACGACCTTCCAGAGCCGGTCGAGCTCGTCGTACGGGTAGTCGAACCCAGGGGCGTGCACGGCCGCACTCGCCGCCCACAGCTCGGCCTCGCGCAGCAGGTGCTCGCTGCGCCGGTTGCCGGACTTGGTCCGCGCCTGGGTGGTGAACGTGGCCCGGTGCAGCTCGAGGTAGAGCTCGCCCGACCAGACGGGCGCGTCGGCGTACTCCTCGCGAGCCGCGGCGAAGAACGCGTCCGGGGTCGTGATCTCCACCCGGGGCGAGCCCTCGAGGTCACGCACCCGCCGGGCCCGCTCCACCATCTCCCGGGTCGGGCCGCCGCCGCCGTCCCCGTGCCCGAACGGCAGCAGCGAGCGGGTGCTGCCGCCCTTGTCGGCGAAGTTGCGAACGGCGTGCGCCAGCTCGGCGCCCTCCAGGGTGCCGTTGTAGGTGTCGGCCGGCGGGAAGTGCGTGAAGATCCGGGTGCCGTCGATGCCCTCCCACCAGAACGTGTGGTGCGGGAACTTGTTGGTCTGGTTCCAGGAGATCTTCTGGGTGAGGAACCA
>Ga0070664_100002301_pt1 | contig 15347 bp, 13 predicted proteins | sample KBSC73metaG_FD_65863 | JGI IMG/M metagenome (GOLD analysis project Ga0070664, IMG submission 65863) | Corn rhizosphere microbial communities from Kellogg Biological Station, Michigan, USA - KBS C7-3 metaG | ecosystem: Host-associated > Plants > Roots > Rhizosphere > Soil ... | reverse complement strand
TCTACCTAAATACAATTTCTTTACCTGTTCGTCTGCGGACAGTTCTTCGGCTGTTCCGTGCTTGAAAATTTTACCTTCAATAAGCAAATAGGCCCGGTCGCAAATGGAAAGCGTTTCCGTTACATTGTGATCCGTGATAAGGATGCCAATATTTTTATATTTCAACCTTGCAACAATAGCCTGTATGTCTTCCACTGCAATTGGGTCAATACCGGCAAAGGGTTCATCCAGTAAAATAAATTTTGGATCAACAGCCAGTGCTCTCGCAATTTCAGTTCTTCTTCTTTCGCCACCACTTACCACGTCACCATTACTTTTGCGAACATGCTCCAGCCTGAATTCCCTGATTAATTCTTCCAACTTTTCTCTTTGTTCCTTCTTGGAAAGGGTTGTCATTTCCAAAACCGCACTGATATTATCTTCCACGCTGAGCTTTCTAAAAACAGAGGCTTCCTGTGGTAAATAACCAATTCCCATTTGTGCCCTTTTATACATGGGAAGGTTTGTAATATCCTGGTCATTAATAAACACTTTCCCTTCATCTGGTTTGATAAGCCCCACTGTCATATAAAAAGTTGTGGTCTTTCCTGCTCCGTTAGGTCCAAGCAAACCAACAATCTCGCCCTGTTTTACTTCAATGGAAACATGGTTGACTACAGTTCGTGCCCGATAACGTTTAATAAGATCTTGCGTATGGATAATGATACTCAAAAAAAATTTTGTCAAAAATAACGGAAAGGGTTTGAGCCCTTTCCAAAATGCTTTTGTATTTCGTTAACTGCATGCTAAGTTTGCACCCTCATGAAAGTAACTGAACACCTGGGCGAGGCACAGGGAACACCTGTTTCCTTTGAAATACTTCCACCTTTGAAAGGAAAAGGAATTAATGCTTTGTGGGAGCATTTAGATCCGTTAATGGAATTCAAACCACAATTTATCAATGTTACATACCACCGCAGTGAAAGCATGTTCAAAAAAAAGCCGGATGGAACATTTGACAAAGTGGAAGTAAGAAAACGTCCGGGAACAGTGGGTATTTGTGCAGCCATTCAAAACCGTTATAAGGTTGATGCAGTAGCACATTTGATTTGTGGAGGCTTTAGTCGGCAGGAAACGGAAGATGCATTGATAGACCTGAACTTTTTAGGAGTTGATAACGTACTTGTATTGCGTGGCGATGCACCAAAAAATGAGAGTTCTTTTGAACCAGAAGCGGGTGGCCATAAGTATGCAATTGAATTATTGCGACAGGTGACCAATATGAATAATGGAATTTATCTCGAAGAAGATCTCAAGAATGCAGTGAAGACCAATTTTTGTATTGGGGTTGCGGGCTACCCTGAAAAACACTTCGAAGCTCCAAACATGCAAACTGACCTCTCCTATTTGAAGTCGAAAGTGGAGGCCGGTGCAGAATATGTTACCACTCAAATGTTCTTTGATAACAAAAAATACTTTGAGTTTGTAAAAGGCTGTAAAAATGCAGGTATCAATGTGCCAATTATACCAGGACTAAAACCAATAAGCACAAAAAAACAATTGAGCATTATTCCACGTACATTTCACGTGGATATACCGGAAGAACTTTCTACGGAAATTCTAAAATGCAAGACGGATGCTGACGTAGAAGTAGTAGGTACTGCATGGTTATTAAAACAGTCTAAAGAACTGAAACAAGCCGGTGTTCCCTGCCTGCATTATTATACATTAGGTAAACCGCATATTATTGCTAATGTAGTAAAGGGACTATAAATGGGTAAATGCATTTATACTAAAGGCTTGCAAGTTGCAAGCCTTTAATCTTTAACGGTTCAAAGCGTTTTAATATTTTTTGCTTGCAATTAAATTGTTCAATACTTTTTCATTGATCTTTACAGGGTATTTTTTCTTCAACTGATCTATCCAGTTTTTCTCCAGTTCTATCTGATAATCATTGATCACTAATCCTCTGGCATCAGCAAAGTTTCGGGGTTCAGTTTTATTGTAATTACGTATGATGTATGCAAATGAGGCTGTGTTATCAGATTTGTTCAATAATGGAGTAGTAACAGTACCAGGCTGTAAAACCTGTTTTGCCGGATTTGGAATTTGAGAGACCTCGAACCTGGAGGAATCGGCTGCAATTTTATCTTCAGCAGTGTTCACTAATTCATGCCACGATGCTGGAGCTTTTTTTAGATCGCTATTGAAGGTTTTGGCAGTACCCATATCGTTTGCGTAAAAAATCACAGCATCAGCACTCGGCTTCCAGTTGTATTTGCTTCGATTCTTTTCAAAATATTTGACAAGAGCAATACTATCTGTTTGCGCTGGTCCCCACACTTCTCTTTGCATGATTTCAAAAAATAAATTACCATCCTTGAACTCGTCAATTTGCGCCTTAAATTCTTCGTTGTAATTTTCAAGGTTGGCCTGGTAATAATTCAATGCCATGGCTTGCACAAATTCGTCCCACAATTGCGGATAGGGTTTCAAACCGCTGCCGTCAGGCTTATACCGGAAAGTTTGAGCATAACCTATCCAATCGGAAACGAGATAATTCTTGTCCCCGATTTTAAACAGATCAGAGGAACTGGAAAGGTGAACCGGAACGCTAATGTTGCGGGAGTTTAAAACACTATCTGAAAATGCCCACAGTTCGTTACTATTTATTGATGATTTTTTATACCCTGCCTGCTTTAAAATGCGGTTTGCTAATGCCGTTCTTGTTGAAGCAATACGATCACTTTGCTCTACTTTGCTACGTAAGGTTTCCATAGCTTTCGCATCCGTTTTTGTAACAGGCGGCAATTTTTCAAGAAGCTTTACAATGTGATAACCATGTGATGTTAAAAAAGGTTTGCTGATGGCATTTTTTTGTAGTGAATAAACAGCGTTTTCAAAAAGCGGATCGTATTCGCCCACACCAAATTCCTGCATTTGCCCATTAGAAGCAGCAGACACCATATCGTTGCTAAACTTAGGAGCAAGGGCTCCAAAATCGGACCCTTTTAGCAACAATTGATAAAGAGAATCAGCTAACTTTTTGTTGGCATCTTTCACAGAATTGTCTGCACCGGGCGGATTTGCAATTAAAATTTGTAAAGCTTTTATTCGTCCCGGGTCCTTTCTTTCAGCAATATTTTTGAAAATATGATAGCCTGCTTTTGATTTATAAACCTGCGATATTTTTCCAACCCCGGTTGAATACACGAGGTTTTCCAGGGGATAAGGCAAATTAAAAACAGTGATCCAACCGAGGTCTCCACTGTTTGTCTTTGCTGAAGGATCCTCAGAAAATTGTTTGGCTACTGCCAAAAAATCTGGCGTGGCTTTTAATTTGTCCTGCAGCTCCGCTAATTTTTTCAAAGCAGCAACCGTATCGATTGTTCCATTCTGCTGAAAGCTGATAAAAATGTGTGCAAGGTGAATATCTTTTTGAGAACGTATGTAAGCCTCTTCCACCAATTTATTTACAGCTTCCTTATCATTCAGGTAATTGGGTAAAATTTGTTGACGGAGATTTTCAAGGTCAGAAACCATCTGCGGCAAGGTATCATAACCTCTCGCCTTTGCCTCTTTAATTTTTAGTCGGGATGCAATGTACAGGTTGAGATAATCTCTAAAAGCTTTTTCGGTTCTTACGTTGGTTTTATTCTTATTATATGCTTTTAGAAATTCATTTACAGTAACCGAATCATTTCCATAATAAAAAATAGTTTGTGCTGAAAGGGAGAAAGAAATCAGCACCCCAAAAGCAGCGATCAGTTTTTTCATAGCTATTTATTGTTTTGCCTGTAGGCTAAAATTTCATCGATCTGCTCAAGCGTAAGTTTTTTGGCAATGATACGCTTGTCTTTATCAAGAAGGTACAAAGTAGGAAAACTTTGTACATCATACAACTGCGAATAACCTGGAACGCCTGCACTTGTTCTTGCGTCGTCAGCTTCCTTCGAATAGTAAACATGGGTCCATTCATTTAAATGGTGGCTGTGAATAAAATTTAACCAATCCGATTTTTTGCCATCGGTTTCTCGTGCCAGGCCAAAAAATTTAAGCCCCATACTCTTCCACCTGGCGTTATAGGCGCTATCCAACCTTGGAACAATTTCCTTACAATGGCTGCACATAGGATCCCAAATTACCACAAGGGTATAAGGCGATTGTATTGAATACAGTTTTGTGGTTTTACCAGCCGTATCGGGCAATTCTACATCCGATGCTTCGGTTCCAAGGATGTTTGCCATTAAACTGTAGGCGCGGTTCGTAATGGTTTTCTTTCCGGCTTCAGTTAGCCAGGGATAGGTTTGCTGGGCGAAATACTTTTCAAATAAATGAACAAATACCTTGTCTTCCCACATGTATTTCTGGTTAAGGTACCGGTTCACAAACTTGAGTAATAAAAACTTTTGCATTTCCTCGTTAGCACTTGCGTAACCCAGCATGTAGTCAAGTTCTTTAATGACTGAGTCGGCAGAAGGATATACCAGCTGCTCCATATACTTGTCGATGCGACTTTCAAAAAATGGAGTTCGGGCCAAACGATCGTCGTAAAAATTTACACCGTCCCAATAATGTTTTTTAAAGTATTTATATGCAAACATTGAGTCCGTTTTTGCAGCCGGATCGTTTTGCGGAACTTCCGGTTCTTTCATTGCCTTTAGTAAAACAGCAAGAAGAGCATCTCCATTTTTTGAAATAATGTCATTCCTGTATTTTTTGATCCTGTTATCTACTGCTTCAATCTGCCCATTTATCTTAATGGAATCTTCAGCCTTTGCATTTTTTCTTTTTTTGGTTAGCGAGTCAATAGTCAATCCATTTTTCATCATAAATAACTGGTAAGCTTTGAATTCGACATTCTCGGGGGAATTTTGGAAGACAACGGATTCAATTTTTGTAGTATCTGCAAGGACGGAGAACTTTTGATACTTGTCAATAACCATTTCAAAATGATGTGCCCTGTCGGGATATCCAATGAGGTAAATTCCCCCACCTAATTTTTTATCACCTTTAAAAACAGCCTCGCTCTTATCGTTTAACAATGCTGAATCAATAATAGGTAACTGCTTGCCATAATAATGGCCCAGGTAGATATATTGATTTTTGAAAGGCTTGAGAGTTACCTTGATCTCATATCCATTCTGTGCAAAAGATGAAAAGCTTGTCAGGCAAACGAGGATAACGGCTAAATACTTCATAAATGTGACTATGGCTCGTAAAAATATCTAAAAAAGAGTGCAAGTTTGGTTAAATAGTTGCAAATGCACAAGCGACTGAATAACATGTTTTTTTGTGGGAATACAGCGTGCCCTTGATGTTTCCTATTAAATATATTTTAGGACGGTATTGTATCTTATCAATAACAATTTCGCAATGGTTAAGAACTTTAGAGGGATCATAAATAATAAAGACTTCTTAAACCTATGTCTTTGCCTTAGCAGGACAGTGGGAATAGTTATTTTTGACCGGTGAGAAAAAAGAAGAACATTGTCCTGGAGGAGGTACTGGTTGAGAACTATGCCGCGGAAGGAAAATCACTGGCAAGACAGGACGGCAAGGTCATTTTCATTGAGAACGTAGTTCCGGGTGATGTTGTAGATATACGACTTTCAAAAAATAAAAAGGATTGGGCGGAAGGTTATCCCATTCAATTCAAATCGTATTCAAAAGAAAGGGTTGAACCTTTTTGTCAGCACTTTGGCGTTTGCGGAGGCTGCCAGTGGCAAATGCTGCCCTATCAAAAACAACTTCAATACAAACAACAACAGGTAATAGATAACCTGACAAGGATTGGTAAAATAAAATTGCCGGTACCTTTTCCAATTTCAGGTGCAGTTGAGGATAAATTTTATAGGAATAAGCTCGAATATACTTTTAGCAATAAAGAGTTTACAGCGATTAAACCCGACCGACCTTTACAAAGTTGGCGAAATGGTGGTGTCAGCTTACACGATAATAATTTGAACCAGAGCAAAAACAGTTTGCCAACCGAAGATGCCAGTGCAAACCTTCAGCTAGAAAAGCCGAAAGTCACCAGGGTCCTTGGCTTTCACGCCAAGGGTTTTTTTGATAAAGTGGTTAACATTGAAAAATGCTGGCTACAACCCGAGCCAAATAACCAAATCCGAAATGCAATTCGGGAATATGCGTGGAATAAAAATCTAAGTTTTTACGATTACCGCGAACACAAAGGCTTTTTGAGAAATCTCCAAATACGGGTTTGTACAACCGGTGAGGTAATGGTAAATGTGATATTTGGCGAAGACAAGCAATCAGAAAGGAATGACCTTCTCGAATTCATGAAACAACATTTTCCGGGAGTTACTACGCTGCTTTATACAATCAATCTTAAAAAAAATGATTCGCTTACAGACCTTGAACCCCAGGTTTATTCTGGAAAAGGGCATGTCATTGAACGGTTAGAAGATTTCCAGTTTAAGATTGGCCCCAAATCTTTTTTCCAGACAAATACAAAACAGGCTGAACGGCTTTATCAAATAACCAGGGAATTCGCTGAGCTGGATGGCTCACAGACATTGTATGATCTTTATTGTGGCACTGGTAGTATAGGAATTTTTTGCAGTAAAGGGGCCAAAAAAATAGTTGGTGTGGACTCGGTCGAAGCAGCCATTAATGATGCAAAGGAAAATGCTTTGCATAACAATATTCAGCATGCCCAATTTTTTTCAGGTGATGTAATTGATATTTGTAATGACCATTTTTTTTCGGAGCACGGAAAGGCTGATGTCATTATTACCGATCCACCGCGTGCAGGCATGCATGAAAAACTCGTCAGGAAAATTTTGGAAATAGAGGCTTCTACAGTTGTGTATGTAAGTTGTAACCCTGCAACACAAGCCAGAGACCTTTCTTTGCTCGATCAAAAATATGAAGTAACCAAATTGCAGCCAGTGGACATGTTTCCGCATACACACCATATAGAGAATGTAGTTCAGCTAAAACGTAAATAAAAACAGATGAGCGATTTCAGATCTTATAAGCCCAATAATTTTCCGCCACTCGTAAAGAATTTGGTTATAATAAATGTGCTGGTTTGGATGGCGCAACAAATGTTAGATCCCAAATATCACGTGACAGAAAAAATAGCTTTATATCCCATCATGCCGGAATCATTAAGGCAAATAATACTCCGATCACCAGGGTTTGAAGATTATTATGGATTCCACTCGTTCCAAATAGCTACACATATGTTTGCTCATGGTCCTATTTACCATATTTTGTTCAACATGTTTGCGCTTTGGATGTTTGGCAGAATACTGGAAAACGTTTGGGGGGCAAAGAAATTTCTAATATTCTACCTTATCTGCGGAGTAGGTGCGGCAGCCTGTCATTTAATAATTCAGTACTTCAGGTGTGAACATTTATTACAGGTATTCCAGGCAAATCCAAATGACCCAAGGATACAGACCTTGCTCGGTGCCTTGTCAACTGCAGTTGGGGCGTCGGGAGCGATTATGGGCCTTTTAGTTGCGTTTGCGTATTTATTTCCAAACACAGAATTATATATCATGTTCATTCCGGTTCCAATAAAAGCCAAATGGGCTGTAATTGGAATGGCAGCCATAGACCTTTTTGGAGGAGTAGCTAATGTCAACGGCGATAATGTAGCCCACTTTGCACACCTCGGGGGAGCAATTACAGGATTTATTTTAGTTTTTATTTGGAATAAAACAAACAGGCGAACGTTTTATTAATGTGGCAGATAAATTGCAGCGATAGATTAACACCATGAGTTACTACCAGCAACGAAACAGGCACCAATTATCCATTGGGCAAGATGGAAATGCCCTCACCATGTTGATCGCCATCAACCTGATTGTTTTTGTATTTCTTGCTTTTGTAAAAGTCATCTATTATTTCAGCGAAGGAAAGGATGGTACCACTTCTTTTGAAAATAATTTCTTTTACTGGTTAACCCTTCCTGCCGACTTTGATAAATTTCTTTCCAGGCCTTGGACCCTGGTTACTCATATGTTTGTTCATGACATGAATAATGTATGGCACATCCTGGGCAACATGATCTGGCTTTGGGCATTCGGCTATATCCTTCAGGACCTCACAGGCAACCGAAAAATTATTCCTGTATTTATTTATGGGGCAGTTGCCGGAGCCATTGCCTATATAGTTTCCTTTAATGTTATTGGTCCATTAAAAGAACACCTGGTAACAGCACAGGCTTTTGGTGCCTCCGCAGGCATTATGGCTATTGCTATAGGAGCAACCACACTGGCCCCTAATTATCGCATTTTTCAAATGTTGAATGGTGGCATTCCTATCTGGGTTATAACTGTGCTTTACCTGATTATTGACCTGGCAACCATTCCGGAGGGCAACCCCGGAGGCCATATTGCACATATTGCCGGTGGACTAATGGGATTTGTCTTTATGGTTATGATGCAGCGAGGCAATGATTGGAGTATTTGGATGAATAATCTATATGACTGGGTTTCTGATCTGTTCAATCCTGATAAACCCAAAAAAGGAAAGCCTGTAAAATCGCAACTGTTTTATAAAGCAACGGTTCAACCTTTTAAAAAAACGCCAACCATTACACAACAAAGGATAGATGAAATCCTTGATAAGATCAGCCAAAAAGGTTATTCTTCACTTTCAGAAGACGAAAAAGAGATCTTAAAAAGGGCCAGCAAGGAAGACCTTCTATAATATTTCATTGTTTTAATCACTGCAAACAGTTCGAAAAAAACTCATCCGTTTTTAAATCAACTACGATGAAACTAAATTCGTATTGTAATGGCCCGCTACCGTCGCTTCACCAAAATTTTTTTTATTGCTTTCAATAGCGGTGTTGCCGTTATTTTTTTATTAGCCTGTTTGGGCCCTTATTTAAATCCAAAAAAATGGTGGCCAATAACCCTATTGGGATTGGGTTTTGTGTTTATCATTATCACTCTTATTGCTTTTGTTTTTTTCTGGTTGCTGTTTCGACCACGATACATGTTAATCTCCCTGTTATCACTGGCTATTGGGTATAAAAGTGTGTCGGTTTTTTTTGGCTTCCACATACCTGAAAAGTTCGATTATAATAAATCCAAAAACGTACTAAGAATTGCGCACTGGAACGTAGCCCGTTTTATTGAATGGAAACGCAACAACAATAAAGGAAGCCAGATGAGGATGAAAATGATGGACCAGATAAAAGAACAAAATGCCGACGTAATTTGTTTCCAGGAATTTTTTACATCAACTGATTCCCAATACTACAATAACCTGAACCACATCAGGAAGGAATTAAACTATCCTTACTATTATTTTTCTTTTGATGGTGACGGCTACCTTCAATGGTACGGACAGGCAATTTTTTCGAGATACCCGTTGATCGACACAGGGTTAATCCGGTATCAAAAGCCAAGTATTCCTGAAGCGTTGATTCATGGCGATATTATTTTTAATGGAGACACGATTCGAATTTATACCACCCATTTGCAGTCAGTGCAATTTCAAAAGCAAGACTATGAAACGCTGGATAAAATAAAGAACAACAACGAAATAGAAGTAAAAACGTCCAGGGGCATATTTTCAAAATTAAAACGTGGTGTGATCAACCGTTCCAGCCAGGCTAACCTGGTAAAAGCCGAAATCAGTAAATCGCCATATCCATTTATTCTTACAGGGGATTTTAATGACGTACCCAATTCTTACACTTATTTTACCATTAAGGATAACGACTTGCAGGACGCCTTTTTGATGTCAGGTTTAGGAGTTGGCCGAACTTATTACAACATTGCTCCTGCTTTGCGAATTGATTACATACTAACTACGAAGAATTTTGAGGTAAAACAATTTAACCGCATCATAAAAAATTATTCCGACCATTATATGCTTGTAGCCGATGTGACACTGAAGAAGGCCAATTTAGCGTATAGACAATTCTGAACAGGTGGTTATAAATGCTATCATGCTACTTAAAAATTCCGCTTCACTTGTTACTCACTCCTTGCTTGTTATTTTTGCCCAATGAGTAAGCTGAAGGTTTATAATTCCTATATAAGAGATAAAGAAGAATTTATTCCCTTGGTTGCCGGTCATGTCGGTATGTATGTTTGCGGCCCTACAGTTAGCGGGGAAAGCCATTTAGGCCATGCAAGACCGTATATCACGTTTGATGTAGTCTATCGCTATCTCATGCACCTTGGATTCAAAGTGCGATATGTTCGAAATATCACTGATGCAGGGCATTTTGAAGAAGAAGGAAGGGAGGCAATTGATAAAATTTCGACAAAAGCGCAGATAGAAAGACTGGAGCCAATGGAATTGGTACAGAAATACACCAACCTTTTTCACTGGGCAATGGATCAATTCAATAACCTTCCACCCAGTATTGAACCTACAGCAACCGGCCATATTGTTGAACAAATCAGTATGATCCAGGAATTGGTAAAGGCAGGCTATGCTTATGAGGTAAACGGAAGTGTTTACTTCGATGTGAAAAAATATGCTGAGGAACACGAGTACGGTAAATTGAGTGGAAGAGTGCTTGACGATTTATTGGAAACCACCAGAGACCTGGAAGGCCAGGAGGAAAAGAGAAACAAAACCGATTTTGCTCTATGGAAAGCTGCGCCACCTGAACACATTATGCGGTGGAAAAGCCCATGGGGAGAAGGATTCCCGGGATGGCATATTGAGTGCTCGGCAATGAGTACAAAATACCTGGGTAAGCAATTCGATATACACGGTGGCGGCATGGACCTTTTGTTTCCGCACCACGAAAGTGAAATCGCACAAAGCACGATCTGCAACCACGTACCTCCTGCCCGCTATTGGGTTCATAATAATATGATTACCATTAACGGCAGAAAAATGGGCAAGAGCTATAACAATGTAATTAAGCTTACCGAAATGTTCAGTGGTGATCATCCCATGCTGGAGAAAGCTTACTCGCCAATGACCATTCGTTTTTTTATTTTACAAACACATTATAGAAGCACACTCGATTTCAGCAACGAAGCCTTACAGGCTGCCGAAAAAGGATTAAAACGACTGATGGAAGCGTACGAGTGGTTAAAGGAATCGAACATAGCACACCAAAACTCTGTGCCGAAAGATGAGAAGTTGAATAAAAAAGTATCGGCACTTTTAAATGAGTTAAACGATTTCATTAATGATGATTTCAATACTGCTAAAGTGCTGGCAAATTTATTTGAGCTTGTACCTGTTGTCAACTCATTAAAAGACAAAACGATTACCATCGAATTGTTGGGTTCAGAAACCTTTGAGTTATTAAGGCAGCAGTTAAAAATATTTATCGAGGATATTTTAGGTTTGAAACCTGAGCTTACAGCAGGCAGCGATAAATTAAAAGGGGCAATTGAAGTTTTAATCAACCTGCGAAAAGAAGCTCGTGCAAAGAAAGACTGGGCAACGTCAGATAAAATAAGGAATCAACTAACTGAAATCGGAATTGTTTTAAAAGATGATAAGGATGGAAATATTTCGTGGAGCTTAGCTTGATTTAATTGCTTTCAATATTTCTCTTTTCCCAGGCGGGCCTGGCAATTTTTTTACGGTGAAACCTGCAGCCATCATCGCCCTTCTTACATTACCTTTTGAACAATAGGTTACCAACACACCGTTCGGTTGGAGCATGTCCAACAATTTTTCAAAGATTTCTTTCGTCCATAATTCGGGTTGTGTGTTTGGCGCAAAGGCATCATAATAAATAAGATGGAACTTTTCGTTTGAGTAGAGGTCAACAAAGCTGGTTTTTACTTTCCGCAAGCTGAAAAATTTTGAAATCTGGATATATTCCTCCCAGTTAGATTCATGAATTTTGATAAACGCGTCCTGGTTCTGAAGATAATGAGGATAGTTTAGAGCGCCAGCATCGTCAGGTGAGATAGGGAATTGTTCGACTGCCGTGTAATGAATGTGGATTTTATGTTTTGTTGCTTCAATTGCTGTAAGGAAAGCATTAAGACCTGTGCCTAATCCCATTTCAAAAATGGTAAGGGCTTGTAAATCTGCATGGTTGAGAAATAAATTCAAGCCTGCTTCAATAAATACGTGCTTCGATTCCTGGATTGCACCATGGATCGAATGATACGTGGCCACTAACTGAGGTAATTCAATACTGTGTGATCCGTCTCCTGTTTGAATAATTTTTCTTTCCACTCAGCAAAATTGTATTTACTGCTCCATTTTTAGTTTTAATTTTTCAGGCTATTTTATGGAATACATATCCCATTTATCAAAAGATAAAAAGTTGGCAAAGCTTGTTAATAAGGGCGAACCAGTCCAGCTGAAGTTTCATAAAAACATTTGCCTTCGGCTTTGCGCTTCTATTATGAGTCAACAGTTAAGCACCAAGGTGGCAAAGGTTATTTATAACAGGTTTATCGAACTGTACAATGGCAAAGAACCAAGCCCTGAGCAAATAGTTGCCACACCATTTCAAAAGCTAAGGGCCATTGGATTAAGCAATGCAAAAACTCAGTACGTACTAAATGTGGCTCAATTTGCAATTGATCACGAATTAAGTGACACCAAACTTAAAAAAATGGGTGATGAGGAAATTATTGAACTATTGACTCAAATCAAAGGCGTCGGACGATGGACTGTTGAAATGCTGCTCATGTTCACCCTGGGAAGAGAGGACCTTTTTTCCGTAGATGACTATGGGGTGCAGACTGCAATGAAAAAACTGTATAAACTTGACGATTCTAACAAAAAGGAATTTAAAATGCAGCTCCTGAAAATATCAAAAAAGTGGGCGCCTTACAGAACTTATGCTTGCATTTATTTGTGGGAGTGGAGGGATAATACTCCGGCTGTCAAAAAATAGTGGTTAAAAAACATTGAAAAAAAAACTAGTTTTAAACAGAAAATTTTATTTTAGATACGCAAAGCTCCCCTGACCCTATTCCAACCGTACTCTTCGCTTGCAAATCCGCTACTTCTGTGCTTGCTATATAAATCTAATGTCATGACCGAAAAAAATGTCTTATTGAAAATGACCATTGAAAAGGCACGTATGATTCATGAACTAATCACTAAGTTTCTGGGTCATGAGCCATCCTGGTCTGAGAAAAAACAATTTCACGTTATGAGCCGCCTCGGCGAAAGTATAATTTACCATAAAGGGCACCTCGTCGGAACTGTAAAGTATGAAGTTGATGATGGTTACATTATGTAGTGAATTTATCTGCCTTTCTTAAATATTGATCATCTATTACTGCTCCAAGCCCCGGAGTATCGGGAATATCTATAACTCCTTTGTCAAGATATTTGATTCCCCCGATCACAGGATCTTCCGTAAACATTAAAGGTGTATCAAAATCACAATGATGTATATATTCATTTGCAAGGGCCAAATGGGCTGAAGCTGTCATTCCTAATCTCGACTCCATAAAGCCACCGACCTGCATATGCATACCCGCTTTGGCACCCAGGTCCGCAATTTTTAAGGCTTTGAAAAACCCTGACGACTTACCCAATTTTATATTGAACATTTTGCATGCATTCAATTGTATCAAACGCTCCGCATCAAATTCATCGCCGCAACTTTCATCAGCCATTATTGGTATGGGTGAAGCCGCGGAAACTTTGTTCAACTCCATAAATCGATAACGAAGAATAGGTTCCTCGCAATATTCAATATTAAATTGGCCCAACGCTTTCAAAACTGAAATAGCATTATCTGCAGTTTTCCATCCCTGGTTGGCATCAATCCGTAAGGGATGTTCATTGCCAATTCCGTCACGAATTGCCTTAATTCTTTCTACGTCTATTTCTTTATTCTCTCCCAATTTCACTTTTATGGCAGGAAATCCTTTGTCTTTTATTTTAATCGCATCAGTTTTCATTTTAGCCGGATCGCCAATACTCACTGTATAATCTGTTTCTAATTTTTTGTTCTTCTCTCCTCCTAAAAATTTATAAAGTGGAAGTCCTGCATGTTGCGCTGCTATGTCATGGAGCGCTATATCAAATGCACTTTTGATACTGCTATTCCCATAAATGGTTTTGTCCATCAACTCCATACTTTTGGCAATGTCCAGGGCATCAGTCCCTTTTAATGTTTTGGCAAAATATTGCCCAACTATAAAACAGGTATCTATGCTTTCTCCATTAATAGACATGTATGGACTACACTCACCATAGCCTGCACAACCATCTTTTGTACGGATAATTACAATGATGTTTTGGACATCGTTTTGTGGGCCAAGCGAAATAACAAAGGGCTCCTTTAATTCAATAAAGAGTTTGTAGATTTCAACAGATTGGATGGTCGTACCTGTTTGCATGAATTGCTTTTAACGCGGCAAAGTTAGTTGGCTATTTCAATCCTAAATAAATTGATACTCCTGAACATTTATTTAAACCTGCAAATAACTACGGCTTGATCGAATCTCATGAATTCATCTATTCCTCGCAGAAACTCACATCAACAAAACTGATATAAAACTTTAAATATCACCAATGCGTTGAACTTAATTGCCGAATAGCAGCCGCATACCTACGCTAAGTATACAAGGAAGAGGAACGTTTTTATTACTATGCAATAAAGGTGATGGATAATCAGAAGTTGGTAACCAGGTCCTCAAATCACCATAGAGGTAGAAGCTTCCGCCAACCGGAAATTCAACTCCTGCGCCCAGGTCAAGAGTAAGTCTGTAAAATTTATCATTGCCGCCCACGGTCGGAGATGTATAAATACTTGTATCAATTGCAGGTGCTACAACATTTTCAACCCGGGTAATCATGAGTCCAAAGCCAGCAATTCCATATAAATTATAGCCATTTTCGGTATCAAAGCCGCCCTTGAAATAATGTTTCCATCCAATTGAAAGCTGGCCTATATTCCATTTTGCGGACGCTGAAAATGGTATAGTAGACGGAACTGTATTTAGTGATTTAGCTGTTGCAGTAAAGTTGTTTTTGAACTTGGCAGGCGTGTAATAATTTAACCAGGTGTAAGCTGTTTGCTTTTGATTAAAATGAAAATTGAACTGAACGGTTTGTCCCACACACCAAAACTCCTGGTCAGGACTAAAATTACGCATAACCGAAAGATCAGTTGCAAAGCCAAAACGGATTTGTGCATGACTACAAACAGAGCCCAACGTAAAAAAAACAAAAATCAAATTTTTCAAGCCAGTCAGTTAAAATAAAAATCCCGCATTTCTGCGGGATTAAAATTAGGTGGAATGAAGTTATTTTTTCAGAGTTAATTCTTTGATGATATTTTGAGCACCTCCCAGTTTATCAACACACCACAATATAGCACGAATATCCACACAAATAGTGCGGTTTAAATCCTTATCAAAAGCAAGTTTATGACTCAGTGCCTCATAATTGCCATCGAAAGCCAGGCCGATTAACTC
>Ga0070664_100002297_pt1 | contig 15363 bp, 16 predicted proteins | sample KBSC73metaG_FD_65863 | JGI IMG/M metagenome (GOLD analysis project Ga0070664, IMG submission 65863) | Corn rhizosphere microbial communities from Kellogg Biological Station, Michigan, USA - KBS C7-3 metaG | ecosystem: Host-associated > Plants > Roots > Rhizosphere > Soil ... | reverse complement strand
GTCTAAAATGCGCGGTTTGCCTGCCGACCCCAGCGACCGATGCGCGCTTCGAAGTTCTACCTCCACACGCTGAAGGAGGCGCCCGCCGAGGCGGAAGTGACGAGCCACCAGCTGATGCTGCGCGCCGGCCTCATCAAGAAAGTATCTTCCGGCATCTACAGCTGGCTGCCGCTCGGCTTGCTCACGCTGCGAAAAGTCGAGCAGGTGGTGCGCGAGGAAATGAATCGCGCCGGCGCGCTCGAATCGTACCTGCCGCACGTGCTGCCGGCCGAGTTGTGGCAGGAAACCGGCCGCTGGGACAAATTCGGACCGCAGCTTCTGAAGATCACGGACCGCGCCGAGCGCGATTTCCTGTTCGGCCCGACGCACGAGGAGGTCGTCACCGACATCGTCCGCAAGGACATCCGCAGCTATCGCCAGCTGCCGGTGAACCTCTATCAGATCCAGGTCAAGTTCCGCGACGAGATCAGGCCGCGCTTCGGCGTGATGCGCGGCCGCGAGTTCCTGATGAAGGACGCGTATTCGTTCGACGTCGACCGCGGCGCGCTGATGGTCTCGTATCGCGCGATGTACGACGCCTATGCGCGGATCTTCACGCGGCTCGGCCTCGAGTTTCGCGCCGTCGAAGCCGACACGGGTGCGATCGGCGGCTTTGCTTCGCACGAGTTCCAGGTGCTTGCCGAATCGGGCGAGGATGCGATCGCGTACAGCAACGAATCGGACTATGCGGCGAACGTCGAGCAGGCGGAGGCGCTCGCGCCGGCCAGGCCGCGCGCGGCGCCGGCCGAGTCGATGGAAAAGGTGCCGACACCGGGTCGCTCCACGTGCGAAGAGGTCGCCGATCTGCTCGGCCTGCCGCTCACGAGAACGGTCAAGTGCCTGCTGATCCACGCGCAGGACCGCGTGCAGATGCTGCTCGTGCGCGGCGATCACATGGGCAACGAGGTCAAGATCGGCAAGCTGCCCGGCCTCGGGCCGTGGCGGTGGGCAAGCGAGGCCGAGATCGTCGCCGCGACCGGATGCAGGCCAGGATATCTCGGACCCGTCGGGATTCCGGCCGCCATGCCGCTCGTCGTCGACCGCAGCGTTGCGGCGATGAGCGACTTCGTCTGCGGGGCCAACGAGGCGGGCTTCCACCTGCGCGGCGTCAACTTCGGCCGCGACTGCCGCGAGCCGGACGTCGTCGCGGACATTCGCAACGTCGTCGCCGGTGACCCCTCGCCGGATGGCCGCGGCACGCTGTCGATCGTCCGTGGCATCGAGGTCGGGCACGTGTTCGCGCTCGGCGACGTGTACTCCACAGCGATGGAGGCGACGTATCTCGACGCGGAGGGGCGCTCGCACGCGATCCAGATGGGGTGCTACGGCATCGGCATCACCCGCGTGGTGGCCGCCGCCATCGAGCAGAACCACGATGAGCGGGGTATCGCGTGGCCCGCGGCGATGGCACCATTCGCCGTAGCCATAGCGCCGATCGCCTACGACCGCAGCGAGGCGGTCCGGGCCTGTGCCGACCGGCTCCACGACGAACTGGCCGGGGCCGGCGTCGAGGTGCTGCTCGACGACCGCGGCGAGCGGCCTGGCGTAATGTTTGCTGACCTGGAGCTGATCGGGATTCCGCACCGGCTGACGATCGGCGATCGGGGTCTCAAGGAAGGCGTTGTCGAATACCAGGGGCGACGCGACGCGGCACCGACAAAGGTGCCGGTCGCGGACGTGGCGGGCTTCATCAGGCAGCGGATCGAGGGATGAGGGAACCGGGATCGGGATGGCCGCGCGCAAGGGCCGCGGCGGTGGCGCTCTGTGCGGCGTGCGCGCTCGGCGCGCCCCTCGCCGCGCGCGCCGGCGCGCAGGTCGAGGAGAAACTCGCGGCGTCGGTAGTGTCGGGACTCGCGCACGCGATCGCCGACGATCCGGTGCCGCGCAACTACGCCGAGCGGGCAGGCGTGCGCGGCTTCATCGCCGCCATGTCCGAAAAGCTCGCGTCGCGCATCCCTGACGACGGTGCGCGCAACGAGTTTCTCGCGACCGTGCACTACGAGGCGACGCGCGCCGGACTCGACCCCCAGCTCGTGCTCGGCGTCATCCACCACGAAAGCAATTTCCGCAAGTACGCGATCTCCGTCGCGAGCGCGCGCGGCTACATGCAGGTCATGCCGTTCTGGGTGAAGCTGATCGGCACGCCGGACCAGAACCTGTTCCAGCTCCGCACGAACCTGCGCTACGGGTGCACGATCCTTCGCCACTACCTCGACGTCGAGAACGGCGACGTCTACCGGGCGCTCGGCCGCTACAACGGCAGCCTCGGCCGTCCCGAATACCCGACCGCCGTGATGGCCGCGACCGCGCGCTATCGGATGGATGCGCCGGTCGCGGCGATCCACACCGCGGTCAGCGCGACCGTCCGCTGATCGCGTCCGCACGCGAGCCGGCGGCGACCAGGCCCGCGCGCCCGGCGTATCGCGGCCGGTTCGCGCCCTCTCCCACCGGTCCGCTGCATTTCGGCTCGCTGGTCGCGGCCATGGCGAGCTACGCCGACGCCCTTGCGGCCGGCGGGGCCTGGCTCGTCCGGCTCGAAGACGTCGACGTGCCACGCGTACGCAAGGGTGCGGCGGAGTCGATTCTCGCCGCGCTCGAGCGGCTGGGTTTCGAGTGGGAGGTCCCGGTGTGCCGGCAGTCGACGCGCACGGCGCACTACGAGGAAGCGCTCGATCGTCTGAACGAGGCCGGGCTGGTCTATCCGTGCGCGTGCACACGCAGCGAGCGCGCCCGCGATCCCGTCGGGCCAATCGGCGAGCGCATCTACCCGGGCGTCTGCGCGCACGGCATCGCCGCGCGCCGGGCCGAACGCCACGCGCGCGCGATTCGCGTGCGCGTTCCATCGCCGCCGATCGCGTTCACGGACCGTCTGCAGGGCGTCGTCGAGCAGTCGCTCGCGCGCGACGTCGGCGACTTCGTCGTGCGCCGCAGCGACGGCCTCTTCGCGTATCAGCTCGCTGTCGTCGTCGACGACGCGGCGCAGCGCATCACCGACGTCGTGCGCGGCGCGGACCTGGTCGCATCGACGCCGCGCCAGATCTTCCTGCAGCGTGCGCTCGACCTGCCGACACCGCGCTATCTGCATGTGCCGGTCGCGCTCGACGCGCACGGCCGCAAGCTGTCGAAGCATGCGGGCGCGCGCGCATTGCCGGATGCGCCGGTGGCGGCGCTCTGCGCCGCGTGGCGCTTTCTCCGGCAGCGCGCACCGGATGCAACACCCGCGTCGGCGGCGCAGTTCTGGGCGTACGCGCGCGAATGGTGGCGGCCGGCACGGCTGCCTCCGGTCGCATTGCTGCCCGCGCCCGATGCGTATAATGGATCGACCTCCGCATGACTACTCTCGTCGTCGTCCGCAAGGGCGATTCCGTCGCCATCGCCGCCGATTCGCTCACGACGTTCGGCGACACCAAGCTCGCCGCGCAGCACGATCGCACGTTCGACAAGATCGTCAGCCACCGCGACACGTACATCGGCCTGTGCGGATCGGCGGCGCACCAGCTCGTGTTCGAAAGCCTGCTCGCCAAGCACGGCAACCTCGACTTCTCGCACAAGTCGGCGATCTTCGAGACGTTCCGGCAGCTGCATCCGATCCTCAAGGAGCAGCACTACCTGAACCCGAAGGAGGAGGAGGACGATCCGTACGAGTCGACGCAGATCACGGCGCTGATCGCGAACGCCAATGGCATCTTCGGCGTGTTTTCGATGCGCGAGGTGTTCGAGTACACGCAGTTCTGGGCAGCGGGCTCCGGCCGCGAATACGCGCTCGGCGCGATGCAGGCGCGCTACGCGCAGCTCGAGACGGCGGAGGCGGTGGCGCGCGTCGGTGTCGAGACCGGCGCGACGTTCGACCGCAATTCGGCGCTGCCGATGACGCTGTACACGATGCCGCTGTCGCGGCCCTGAAGTCTTCCGGATGAGCTTGTACACGCCGACCCATTTCGACGCCGCCGACCGCGCGGCGACGGCGCGCCTGATGCACGACCATCCGTTCGCGACGCTGGTCACGCCCGCCGCCTCCGAGCCGTTCGTTTCGCATCTGCCGCTGCTCTTCGTGCCGGGCTGCGAGCCGCATGGCTTGCTGCTCGGCCACATGGCACGCGCGAATCCCCATTGGCGCGACGCTGCCGGCGTCGAATCGATCGCGATCTTCAACGGGCCGCACGCCTACGTGTCGCCGTCGTGGTATGGCGAGCCCGCGAAAGCGGTGCCCACCTGGAACTACGCGGTCGTGCACGCAAGCGGGACGCTCGAGATCATCGCCCACCCCGTCGAGACGCGGCGCATCCTCGACGCGCTCGTCCACCGGTTCGAGGCGCATCGGGATCCGCCGTGGCAGTTCGCCATGGCGGAGCGCGAGCGGGATGCGCTCGTCAACGCCATCGTCGGTTTCCGGATGCGCATTCGCCGGATCTCGACCAAGCTCAAGCTGTCGCAAAACCGTCCCGAGGCTGACCAGGTGCGTGTCGCCGCAGCGCTCGAGCGCGAGGATCACCCCGACGCGGGTCAGGTCGCCGCGTGGATGCGCGAGTACGGCGCCGCACGGAAACGAAACCCGGCGTGAGCGTCATGGGTGGTCCGATGCCGGTGCGGCTCGACAAATGGCTGTGGGCCGCACGGTTCTATCGCACGCGCAGCCTCGCGGCGCAGGCGATCGAAGCGGGCCACGTCCGCGTCGACGGCGAGCGCGTCAAGCCGGCGCAGGCGATTCGCGCGGGAACCCGCGCAAGCGTGCGCAAGCAGCACCTGCTGTGGGAATTCGACGTGACCCAGACGTCGCTGCGGCGAGGCTCGGCCGCGGATGCGGCGCTCCTCTATCGGGAAACACCCGAGAGCGCTGCTGCGCGCGAGGTAGCTACGGCCAAGCGGCGCGCAGCGCGTGCGGTCCCGATGCCACCGGGTCGACCCACGAAGCGCGATCGGCGAAGGCTGGAAGAGTTTCTGAACGAGCCCTGACGGCGTCGATGCACCGGCAGGATGGCGCAGACAGCGCCTTCAGCAAAGGCGCAGGTCGGCGAGCCTCAGGATCAGATCCGGCTGGCGGTACGTGCTGAACACGAGCCATGCGACCGCGGTCGCCGCGAGCACCGCAATCGCATGCCAGGCGGTGCGGTAGCTTGCGGGCGGGTGCGGCGGGGTGTCGATCAAGCTCGCGTGCGCGTCCATGGGTCGAATTTACGCCGTTTGCGTCGCTCCGGGCAAGTCGGCAACGCGCGTGACCGGCGCGGCCGGCAGCAAGCCGCGGGCGCGCAGCGTCGCCATTACCGAATTGAAATCGGCCGCGACCTGCACGTTGTCGATCGGCTTCGCGAGCAGGTTCACCGCGCGCCCGCTCACGATCAGCGGCGTTTCGGCCGGCAGCGAGCGGCGCAGACAGCGAATCTCCTGCCCGGCGATCTTGCCCGAGATGCCGCGGTCGAACAGCAGCACGACGAGCGACGCGTGATACGCTTCGGTCGCGCTCGCGATTTCCTGCGCCGGAACGCCGGTGCCGAGCGTCAGGCAGTTGATGCCTTCGGTGAACAGCAGCAGCTCGAGAATCGCAAGGCCCAGTTGATTCGGATCGTTCGGCGGCGTCGCGAGCAGTATCTGGCGCGCGTCACGGGTGGGCCGCACGAGCCTCGTGACGTCGCGCAGCAGCCGTTGCGCGAGATCGGCAAACCGCAATTCCTGGAACGTCTGCATCTCGCCGCGAACGACGCGCTCGTGGACGGCTTCGTTGAGCGGGATCAGTGTCTGCTCGAGGAATTTGCGCAATCCCTGGCCGACGAGCAGCTTCGACAAGTGGTTCTGCATCTCGCCGATGCGATGCTCGCCGAGCAGCGAAACCGCCTGCGCGATCTCGGGCGGCAGCGGCGCCGGCTCGGCGACCGCAAGACCGACCATCGATTGCAGCGCCGCGTCGGCCAGCGGGACGACAGCGCCGGCGCGCCAGCCCTCGGAGAGCAACTGCTTGATCAGCTTGAGCCGGGCAACCTGGTCGGCCGGATAAACGCGATCGCCGAATGCGTCACGCAAAGGCGCGGGAAAGCCGTACCGACGCTGCCACATGTAGAGCTGCTCGCGGCGCAAGCCGGTGATCCGCACGACTTCGCGGATGTGGAGCGCGCCTGCCGGCTCGCTTCCCGGAGCGGCCGCCGGCGAGTTGGCCGGCACTCCCGGTCCGTCCTGCCGGCGCGAAGGGGCCTCGATCAGTATGCCCATCTGTTCATCCTTGGGTTTTTTGATTCAAACGCTGCAATTTGTCCTGAACAAGTATAGCGATGCCCCTTGAAACAGCTTTCCTGGGGGCGCATCAGCCTGCTCAGGGCGATTTGTGTTGCACGCCGGTTGGGAATGCAGGATGCGTGCCATGCTTCGTGGTGTTCAGACCTGCGTATCGATTCCACCGGACGAGCGTCGGTCCGGAATTTGCAGGCTCCTTGCCTCAACATCTCGACGGCTGGCCCCCAGCGCGACGCTCATTGGTGATGCGTCGTGCGCCGGCTGGCGCCAACCGCCGCCTCGGCGCGGCATGGTGACGCGGAACGACGCACGATGTTCGGTTTCGGCAGATCGAGCAAGGACCCACTCTCCGACGTCCGGTCGGCGGAGCGCTGGCTGGCGACGCTTCCTGGCGGCGACACGCTCGCTGTCCAGGCCGGCGTCGTCGCCGAACTCGAGCGCACCGCCGGCCAGGGCGCCGAGCGCACGCCGCAGCGCCTGCGCGCGGTGTTCCACGTCGACGCGCAAACCGCCGCCCAGCGCCGCGCGCTCGTCGAGCAGTACATCGAGCATGCGAACCGCAGCTCGAAGATCGAGAACCAGCTCTGGACCGCGCTGTTCGGCCTGACGCAGGCCTTTCTCATCACGTATCAGTCATTCGCGCGCGAGATCGCCGATCGCCCGCAAAACCGACGCTGGCAGGAGCTGCTGCCCGAGCTTTTGACCCGGCAGGTCGTGCATCTCGCGCTCGACGCGCGCGTGCGGCTGTTCCGCTACGAGCAGTGGATTCCCGCGAAATGGACCGAGTTGCACGGCCTGATGTCGCACGCCTGCGGCGAGCGGATCGAGCGCCAGCTCGTCACGCTCGGCGACGGCAACACCACGACGATCGAGCACGAATATCTGCGCGCGCTGGTGCTGCAGCTGATGAACGCCGGCAGCCTGACGGCGCGGCAGGTGGAATTCATCTGGGGCGAGCTCGACGACTGGTGCTCGCCGCTGCGCCTGACGCTCGAGCCTTCGGCCGGCAACTCGTTCTTCGTCGACCTGGGCGGGCGCGAAGGCCTGCGCCGCCGCAAGCCCGGCGCGCTCGAGGGGCGCGTGCTGTTCGTGGACACGCGGCCGCTGCACGCCGTGATGGTCCAGCACGTCGTCACGCTGGAGCAGAAGATCAAGAGCGAGCCGCTGTCCAACCGCACGCCGCGGCGCAGCGAGCAGCTCGCGCTGTTCTCCAAGCTCGCGGCGCAGGTGGATCCGGAGTTCAAGCCGTTTACCCGCCGAGGCGAGCGCGTCACCACGGCCGGTGCCGTGGATGCGATCGTCGGCTTCCAGAAGATCGCGAGCTTCTTCCGCGAGGAAGCGAGCCAGCCGATCCCGATCGCCGAGACGACCGGCGAGAGTTTCGACAGCACGATGGACATCGCCGTATTCGGCCGGATCCGCGACGAACCGACGCGCCGCAACGAGCTCGCTCGACGGCGCATCGGCGCGCACGCCGCGCCCGGCGGTCCGTGGGAGGCGAAGGACGTATCGCAAACCGGCTTCAAGCTGGTCGCGCCGATCCAGGTGGCGAATGCGGTGACGCTCGGCACGCTGGTCGCGATTCATCCGCACGGCCAGCCGCGCTGGACGCTCGGCATCATCCGGCGCATGAAGCGCACCGCCGCCGATCGTGCCGAGATCGGCTTGCAGGTCATCGCCGATACGATCACCGCAGTCGATCTGACCGAGCAGCGCAAGCGCGGCGCCGACGAGTATTCGATCGACGGCGAAGGGACGACGATCGACGGCCGCCGGTTCGGCGCGCTGCTGCTCGCGCTGCGTGCGCGCGACCGCGAGCCGATGGTGCAATCGCTGATCGTCCCCGCCGTGGAGTATCAAGCGGCCAAGCGCTATCGGCTGCTGACGTCCAAGGCCGACTACACGCTGCGCTTCGGGCGTCTGATCGAGCAGCAGCCCGACTGGATCTGGACCGCGATCGAGCCGCTGCAGAAGTAGTTTTTCGTATACTGGCGGCATGCCGGCCGTCGACCGCTACGCCGAGATCCACGCGTCGCATCGCTGGGAAGTACCGCCCGATTTCAACATCGCACAGGCCTGCTGCGGTCGTTGGGCGGCCGATCGTGCGCGCTTCGCGCTGTATTGGGAGGACGAGAACGGCGCGCGTGAAGCGCTCACGTTCTTCGACCTGCAGCAACAGGCGAACCGGCTCGCCAATTCGCTCGCCGCGGCGGGTGTTGCGCGCGGCGACCGCGTCGCGCTGATCCTGCCGCAGCGTCCCGAGACGATCGTCGCGCATCTCGCCGCGTACCAGCTCGGCGCGATCACCGTGCCGCTGTCGTTCCTGTTCGGCCCCGAGGCGCTCGAGTACCGGTTGCAGAACAGCGCGGCGAAAGTCGCGTTCGTCGACCCGCAGTCGCTGCCGAACCTCGCACCCGTCCGCGACCGGTGTGCGGCGCTTGTGCATGTCGTCGGCGTCGCCGGCGCGAGCGGTCCGGGCGTCGTGCCATGGGAATCGCTGCAAGCGGCGTCGCGTCATTTCACGCGCGTCGAAACGCGCCCGACCGATCCGGCAATCCTGATCTACACGAGCGGCACCACCGGGCCGCCAAAAGGCGCGCTGATGCCGCAGCAGTGCCTGATCGGCAACCTTCCCGGTTTCGTGCACTCGCACGACGGCTATCCGCAGCCCGGCGATCTGTTCTGGTCGCCGGCCGACTGGGCCTGGACCGGCGGGCTGATGGATGCGCTGCTGCCTGCGCTCTATCACGGCCAGCCGATCGTCGGCTATCGCGGACGCTTCGACCCCGAGCGCGCGCTGCGGCTGATCGAGCGCTACCAGATCCGCAACACGTTCCTGTTCCCGACGGCGCTCAAGCTGATGATGAAGGCGTTCCCGCGCCCGCGCGACGCCTTCGACGTCGATTTGCGCACGATCATGAGCGCGGGCGAAGCGGTCGGCACCGCGGTCTTCGAATGGGCGCAAAGCGCGCTCGGCGTCACGATCAACGAGATGTTCGGCCAGACCGAGATGAATTACATCGTCGGCAACTCGCAGGCGTTGTGGCCCGCGAAACCCGGCTCGATGGGCCGGCCCTACCCGGGCCATCGGATCGCGCTGATCGACGACGACGGCAGCGAGGTCGCGGCCGGCGAGCCCGGGGAGGTTGCCGTGCACCGCCACGCGCCCGATGGCGCCCCCGATCCCGTGTTCTTCCTCGAGTACTTCGGCAATCCGGAAGGCACGCGCAAGAAATTCACCGGCGAGTGGTGCCGCACCGGCGACGTCGCGGTCGCCGACGCCGACGGCTATTTGTGGTACCAGGGCCGCGCCGACGACATGTTCAAGGCGGCCGGCTACCGGATCGGACCCTCGGAGATCGAGAACTGTCTCGTGCGTCATCCGGCGGTGGCGAACGCCGCCGTCGTGCCGTCGCCCGACGAGGTCCGCGGCAACGTCGTCAAAGCGTTCGTCGTGCTCGCACCGGGCCACGCGCCATCATCCGCGCTCGAAGCCGATCTTGCGCAACACGTACGCAAGCACCTCGCGCCGTACGAGTACCCGAAGGAAATCGAATTCATCGACGCGCTGCCGATGACGACTACCGGCAAGGTCCAGCGCAAGGTGTTGCGCGAGCGCGAGCTTGCGCGCAAGCGTGGCGCCGCTCAGGGCGACGCGCCCGCGCGATGACGCAGTTCCGCCAGGAAGCGTCCGTGCAGCGCCACCCATAGCACGGCAGGCGCGACCGCCGGCACGATCAGTGAGCCGAACTGGAACGCGAAGGCGATCGCTTCCCGCTGCCACGCGACGAAGCCGGTCTGCGATGCGACGGCGGGGCCGGCCGTAATCGCAACGCTCTTCAGGAAATCGGCGAGCGCCGGCAGCGCGATGCACGGCAACAGCGCGGCGTAGCCGATCGCCAGCTGGCGCTTCCACGCGCGCTCGCGCGCGGCGAGCGTCAGCGCGGCGAAAAGCGGCAGACCGTATGCATAGATCAGCAGGTCGACATCCACGGTCAGCACCGAGCCAGCCGCTGCACCCGATGGTCGCAAAGCCGTGATGAACGTCAGCGTGGCGCGCGCCTGCTCGACGCTGCGCACGATGTCGGGCAGGGCGAGCTTCGCGATCGCGCGCACGATCAGCACGGCCGGATAGAGCAGCACAGGAGCCGCGAAGTACCAGACGAAGAACGTGACTGGCAGGTAGCCGAGCGTTCGCAGCACGAAACGGCCAACCGTCGTGGGTCGCGTGACCGTCGGCTGCACGTCCGGTGTCATCGCGCGAAAGCGCGAGGGCGACGCGTCAGGCTGCGGCCGCGCGCGGCGAACCTGGCGCGGTGTCCGATTGCGCCATCTTCACCCAGATCACCCACACGATCAGGACGTCGAGCATGATCAGCGCCTGCCATACGTAGAGATGAGCCCATTCGAACGCGTGCTCGTTCCACTGGCCGAGGTAGAACAGCGTCACGACGCGAATGACGTTCAGCACCTGCACCGTCGCGACGCCGACGCCGATGCCCGCGAGACGGTGGGGCCATGGCGCCGGAAAGGCCAGCATCGCGGCAACCAGCACGAGCGTCGCCTCGACGCCGTTGCAGCCGGCCTCGATGGCGACGGCGAACGGACTTGCGTTCGAGCCGATGACGTTGCCCGACGTCGTGATCGACGCGTCGAACGTTCGCATCAGCGCGCCTGACACGCGCGCCACGGTATCCGTCCACGGCGTGACGACGAAGGCCTGCGCCCACGGCGTCAGCTCGAGCCCGAACGCGAGCGCGAGCAGCAGCACGAAGACCGTCAGGAACCGCGGCATGGCCGGCATTCTATCCGGCAACCGCGCTCATTCGATTACCCTTCGCCTCTTCGCGCTTCGGCGCGGGCCTTCCCGCTCACGCTCGCGCGAGCGGTGGGCTGTTGGCGAAATAGCGCCGGATGCCGTCGGCAATCGATTCCGCGAAGCGCTGCTGGTGCCGCGGGCTCCGCAGCTTCTGCTCTTCCTCCGGATTGGAGATGAAGGCCGTCTCGACGAGAATCGAAGGAATGTCCGGCGCCTTCAGCACCGCGAAGCCCGCCTGCTCCACCGACGGCTTGTGCAGCGGGTTGTGCGTCGCAATGCCTTCGAGCACCTCGCGGCCGACTTTCAGGCTGTCGCTGATCTGCGCGGTCTGCGACAAATCGAGCAGTGTGCGCGCGAGCACCGGATCCTTGACGTCGAGGTTCACGCCGCCGATCAGGTCGGCCGCGTTCTCGCGCTGCGCGAGCCAGCGGGCCGCTGCGCTCGTCGCGCCGTGATCGGACAGCGCGAATACCGACGATCCGCGCGCCGACGGCTCGCGAAACGCGTCGGCGTGGATCGACACGAACAGGTCGGCCTGCACGCGCCGCGCCTTGCGCACGCGATCGGCGAGCGGCACGTAGAAGTCGTCGTCGCGTGTCAGCAGCACGCGCATGTCGCCGTCGAGGCTCTTCTTGAGCCTGCGCGAGATCGCGAGCACGACGTTCTTCTCGTACGTGCCGCGGCGGCCGATCGCACCGGGATCCTCGCCGCCGTGACCGGGGTCGATCGCGACAGTGATCCGCCGCGGTGGGGGAGCCGCGCGTGCGCTCTTCGTCGGCGCGCGACGCGGCGGTTCGCTTTGGGTCATGGCGTCCGCCAGCGCGGTATGCGGCTCGCTGCGTTCGCGCTCGAGGAGCGCCATCAGCGGATCGACCGCCGCGAGCGGATAGAGGTCGATGACGAGGCGATGCCCGAATTCGGCGACCGGCTTCAGCGCGAACACCTGCGGCCGCACTTCACCCTTGAGATCGAGCACGATGCGCAGGAATCCACCCGAGGGGTTGCCGACGCGTATCGCAGCGATGTACGGATCGCCCGGCTGGACGCGCGACGGCAGCTCGTCGATCTCACGCGAGCGCTCGACGCGCGCGAGGTCGAGCACGAGCCGGTCGGGGTTGCGCAGCACGACCATCTGATGCTCGATCGGCGCCGTCGCCTCGAAGATGACGCGCGTGTACTCTTCCGCCGGCCACAGGCGCGTGGACGCGATGCGCGATGCATCGGCCCACGCTGCCGGTGAAACCCAATGAGCGGCAGGCAGCAGCAGCCAGCGGAACGCGCGGCGGCGTGAAAAGGAGACGCGCGTCAGTTGCGCGTTGGCGCGACACCGGCGAGCGCGATCAGGCATCGCTCGCCGGACACGCTGTGGGCGCGCGCAACGAGCTGGCGGCCGCGGCCGTTCGCATCGTACGCCAGCGATAATGCGAGATCCGCTTGCGGCAGCCGGTTGCCGGCGCGCTCGGGCCACTCGACGATGCAGACGGCATCGTCGTGGAAATAATCCGAAAAGCCTGCGGCATCCCACTCATCGGGACTCATGAACCGATAAAAATCAAAGTGATAAAAGTATAAGCTCGAAACGGGATAATGTTCAACCAGCGCATACGTCGGACTCTTGATCGACCCCTCGACGCCGCGGGCGCGCAACAGGCCGCGCACGAGCGTCGTCTTGCCGGCACCGAGATCGCCTGCGAGCGTGACGATCATTCCGCCTGCGAGCGCAGGCGCGATGCGTGCGCCGCAGGCTTCCGTTGCGGCGGCGTCCGCCAGGAGGAGCGTCAGCGGTGACACCCGATCGGTCCGCGCGGATCAAAGCTTCGCGCACGGATGCGAATGCGCTCGCGGAGCGCGGCGCATCGACGCAGGCGCGCGACTGGGCCGCGCTCGGCGCGCGCATCGCGGCATGGGGCGAAGAGATCGGATTCGAGGCGGTCGGCGTTTCCGACGTCGATCTCGCCGATGCGGAGACGCGGCTTCTGAACTGGCTGGCGGCCGGGCGTCATGGCGACATGGATTATATGGCGCGCCACGGCACGGCTCGCGCGCGGCCGGCCGATCTCGTTCCGGGAACCGTTCGCGTCATCACCGCGCGCCTCGACTACTGGCCGGCGGCCGCGAAGCCCGCACGCGACGCCCTCGCGGAGTCGCGCGTCGCGTACGTATCGCGCTACGCGCTCGGGCGCGACTATCACAAGGTGCTGCGCAAGCGGCTCGCGCGCCTTGCGCAGCGGATCGAGGACGAGGTGGGACCGTTCGGTTATCGCGTCTTCACCGACAGCGCGCCGGTGCTCGAGGTCGCGCTCGCCGCGAAGTCGGGCCTCGGGTGGCGCGGCAAGCACACGCTGCTTTTGACGCGCGACGCGGGATCGTATTTCTTCATCGGCGAGATCTACACGAATCTGCCTTTGCCGGTGACGCCGCCGGTCAGCGCGCACTGCGGTACGTGCACGGCGTGCATCGATGCTTGTCCGACCGGTGCGATCGTCGCACCCTACGAGCTCGATGCGCGCCGCTGCATCTCGTACCTGACGATCGAGCACGCGGGCAGCATTCCCGAAGCGCTGCGTCCGCTGATCGGCAATCGGGTGTACGGATGCGACGACTGCCAGCTCGTCTGTCCGTGGAATCGCCATGCCGTCGCGACGACCGTCGCCGACTTCGCGGAGGTTCGCAACGGCCTCGACGGCGCGCGCCTCACGGCCTTGTTCGCATGGAGCGAGGACGAATTCCTGCGCAATACCGAAGGCAGCGCGATCCGCCGCATCGGCTACGAGCGGTGGTCGCGAAACATCGCCGTCGCGCTCGGCAACGCCGCGCCGGATCCGGCGACCATCGCCGCGCTCGCGCGCCGTGTCGAGGACCCGTCACCGCTCGTCAGGGAGCACGTCGCGTGGGCACTGCGCGTGCAGCGCGCGCGCACCGACTGACTGCGCCCGGCCGGTGTCGCGGGTCGGTGTCGGGGGTGCAACTCATCCTGACGAATGGGTTGCACCTCCGACACCGGCCGTTCGACCCGGTGGCGCCCACTTGCGCAGCATGTCGAGGAACTTGCGCTTGTCGTAGCTGTTGCCGGCCTCGAGCTTGCCCGTGTCCTGCGAATGCACGACGTTACCGCCGGCGTCGAGCACGAACAGGTGCGGATAACCTTCGACCTTCGGCCAGCGGCCGAGCAGCCCGGCGTTTTCGTTCTCTTTCGAGAAGTTGACCTTCAGCCAGACGTAATGCGTGTCGATCAGCGCGCGGACGTCCGGATTCGCCGCGATGAAGCGGTCCATGATGTGGCACCACACGCACCACTTGCCCCCGACATCGACGATCACGCGCTTGCCCTGCTCCCGTGCGAGCGACGTGGCGTACGCGACGTCGGCCGCGGCGTCGCGCGCAGGATCGAACTTTTGCGGAAGATCGGCTGCGTTGACGGAACCCGCAGCGAGCGCGAACCACGCCACCGCCAAGAAATGGTCGACGATCGATCGCATGCGAGTCCGCCTCTACCTGACGAGCTGATTCATCGTGACGATAGGCAGCATTACCGCGAGCACCAGCACCAGCACGATTCCTCCCATCAGCACGATCAGCGTCGGCTGGATCAGCGCCGCGATCCACGTCAGGCGCCGCTCCGCCTCCCGTTCCAGCTCCGCCGCCGCCCGTACGAGCATCGGTGCGAGCGCGCCGCTCTGCTCCCCGTTCGCGACCAGATGGATCAGAACCGGCGGAAAGACGTTTTGTTCCTTGAGCGCGCGCGACAGGGACACGCCCTCCCGGACGAGACCCGCCGCCGTGCGCGCCGCGCGCGCGAGCGGAATCATCCGCACGACGTCGCATGCCGCCTCGAGCGAGCGCAGCAGTGGCGCGCCGCTGCCGACGAGGATCGCGAGCGTGCTCGCATACCGCGCGGTGTCGAGGCTCGACGCCAGGTGGCCCATGGCAGGCACGCGCAACAGCGCCGCATGGATGCGCGCCCGCGTGCCCTCGCGCCGCAAGGCCACGACGAACGCACCCGCGGCGATCACGATGACCGTAAGCCACAGCCATCCGGTCGCACGCAGGAAATCGCTCGTCGCGATCAATGCCTGCGTCAACAGCGGCAGCGTCTGGCGGCTCTGCTGATACACGGACACGACCTGCGGCACGACATACGTCACCAGCACGGCGATGACGCCGATCGCGACGATCGTCACCAGCGCAGGATAGATCAGCGCGACGACGAACTTCTGTCGAAGTGCGAGCCGCGCGTCCAGGTAATCGGCGAGCCGCGCCATCACTTCCGGCAACCGCCCGGT
>Ga0070664_100002286_pt1 | contig 15408 bp, 10 predicted proteins | sample KBSC73metaG_FD_65863 | JGI IMG/M metagenome (GOLD analysis project Ga0070664, IMG submission 65863) | Corn rhizosphere microbial communities from Kellogg Biological Station, Michigan, USA - KBS C7-3 metaG | ecosystem: Host-associated > Plants > Roots > Rhizosphere > Soil ... | reverse complement strand
CGAGTTCCAGTGCACTAGATCTTGTAGCACTTAGCAACGAGGCCCTATCCATTAGTATTCCACATAAGAAATCCATTATAGAAACTAATACAATTAGATTAGCTCTTCATAGACAAACTTATTACTGCAATGCAATCTCGACATGTGGAGTGGAAGAGAAGAGGATTTTAGCTTCCAATACCGGATTGATAGCTGTGAGTGGAAGGATGGATGTCCTAACACGAACGGAGTCAGGTTTACTCCACAAGTGCCGATACCTCTGCCCTCGAATGCGGAAGTTGATTGTGTTTGTATCATATCAAGCCCTGCTCTTGTTTCTATATCGATAAGTGCCAGCTCTGGCAACCCAGTTTGAAGCAAGCGCCACTTTAGCGCGTGTACAGAACTAGTCTCAGAGGATGATTCTTGATTCTCTAAGCTTTTCGCAGCGCAGCCTAGGAGGTAAGGTAAAAGAACCTAGGTGTTAGTTGTTCATTTCACTCTAGAAGTTTTTGCTCCAGCAATCTACTTCCCATCCCAAAGGTAAAATCCGATTCATTGATTTCGATTCAAGAATCTCTTATTTCTCCGGTAGAAGGTGCCAGAAACATGGATTTCTTGACTGTCTGCAGAATGCGAACCTGACCGATCTCGTTCCTCGGGGCACTTACTCTATTGGAGCAATCCATCCGGTGGGGCCAGACGCATCGTCGGCAGACTAGAGCGAGCCTTAGTGAATCCTGAGTGGATCCAAAAGCATGAAGCTTCCTTTCCTGTGCTGAATATCTTACGCGGGGCTGCAGTGATCATGCCCCAATCCTCGTCTTATTCCGGCTGCCAGCTCTGGACCAAAGCCATGAATTGAGCATGTGGAAACCCACCCCGTAGTGAAGAAAGCTCCCGGTCACAGGAAATCCAATGTTTCTGAAAAAAGAAGAAACTGTTTTAGACCAAACTAGCGCTCAAAGCATGGGATAAGCAATCCTTCGGAAAAGCTGGAGACAGAGTGAGGATATGCACTCAGGCAGTCAAAGAAAATCGATTCAAGCAAGACTTGATCCCTCAATGCTGAGCTTCTTGATTTGATCCAACCCCTCACTCAAAGCTGGTACAACTCTTGCAAGAAAAAGAGAGCGAGAAAAGGTCTACTCGACGAGAGAGACCCACACATACTTTAGCCCCTTTGGGACGGTTCCCTGTATTGCCTAAAAACGATTCCGATTGGAAGTAAGAATTCCTCTTTCTCTAAGGCAAGTTCACCATTTCATTTCTATTTTTGAGCAGATCGGACTTATGAAAGATACGATTTCTTCGAATTCCCTTTCCCGATCCACGAAGGATGCTTGCTCGTAAACTGGTGCGCAGCGAAAGATATTCACTCATATTCTATTTGAATCTAATTCTACGAGCCCCTTTTCTCCTCAAGAAAGCAGAAAGCAGGAAGAAAACACGGAATACACGGCGGAATACACGGGTTCTCAGACGTGCCGGAGTTCTTGGGTTGCTAGAAGAAGCTCTGACGGGCGCAGTTCATGATTGTGCTGGCACTTCCTTAGCGGCCTCAGCTTGAGATATATTTGTCACATCCATAAAAAACCCTCTTGATTCCACGTTCGCGGATGAGCCTCTAGCCTACTCCACGGGGGTGCCAATCTAGCGGGCCTATCTTATCTATTCTTCAGCGGTTTCGACGGGAGATGCTTTCAATTAAGAAGGCGTCATATACCATATACGAATGGGAATGGGAATGGGATTGATTGGTAGCAGATGTTCAACATTCACACAAGCCTTAATCGACCTTAAAGAGCGTATTCCATATAGACTTCCGGCTTCTTTCTTCGTATCTCGCAATGCTACTTTATTTCAATGCAACACCTCAGTTACTGCTTGAACAGCTGTCTTCTTCGTCAATGATTATGGATTCTTTCGTTGATGCCCAGAATGGCTCATTCCGCAAGGATAAGTTTGCGTATAGAATTATTGAGGGCCATGGCTCTACAGGTGTGGCCTTAAGCTACGCTCCGAAAAGTTGGATCTTTATGTGAGAAAGAGTATTTATGGTCTATAAGTGTTTCTTACTCTTTAAACCAACTTCTTCTTAAACAAAGGGAAGAGTACACTCCACGAGATCCAATGAGGAACGTATAATTACTAGAATCGTGCCGGTCCAGGCCCGGGACCTCCTTCTTGTCTGGTTAGCTAGCCCAGTTCATCTAGAATTGTCATATAAAGTCAAGGCGCCGGGATTCCAAGTCTAGGTTTCTTTCCTTCTGTCTTTCTTTGGCACAAGAATGTGGGGCTAAGTCACAGATAGTGAAGTCAAGACTCAGCTCGGGTAAGAACGGATGACAGGTCGATAAGTTTACTAGTTTTGCAGCTTTACGAGCATAACTTTAGAAAAAGGAATCCAATTATCTTAGTAGCCACGTGTTGAATAACTTTAGGGATGAAGCCTTACCAATCACCCTATTCCGCCGAACCAGCATTCCTGATACCTTCTTCCTGTGCTTATACTCTCTGAAATGGAGACTAGGATCTTTTTCTTTCTTCCGGCACCTTTCTTTAAGCTAGTCGACTCTCCCTCGATGGAAAGTGGATGACCGGAGGATAATTTCTGTTTTGATCGCCAGTCTGGCGAGTCACTCTTTGATTCCTTTATTCGGGGGAGTTCCACAGATCCATTCGACTTTCTTATATATTCCCACTCCACTTTGGCAGTAGATCAATTCCAACAAGGGTCTCTTGGCACAGCCACTCTTATTGAGGAAGCTTCTTACGTAGTTGATATTCCTCTCCTCGAGTATTTTCTCCTCTCCCATTCCATTATAGTAGTTCCCATTATAGTTGTGCAAGAGGAAGTAGTTTTGAATCAACCACCAACAGGACAAACCTCTTACTATGGCTATCAATGAGAAGCCCTGAGTTTTGAAGTTAGCCTTTCTCTAGCCAGATTAGATACCTGATTTATTGCACCCATTTCCATTGCCAACTAACGCTCATACGTTTCCATTGCTGGGCAGGCTACTCGTAGAAGAATATAAACACAGTCTATCAGCAGAGTTAGACTGGGCTGAGGTGGAGACCAATACAAAGTTTCTCGAGAGACAAGCAGAAGATCTATCAAGTCAATTCCAAGTTTCGGCCTTATGGGACTAAGACTCTTTCAGATTGATGCTGAAATAAGAGAATTGACGCTCTCCTTTCGATTCGATACGACATTTTGAGATCTTTGAGCGAGAATAGCATCCGAACGAGAATTCCACTGGGCTTGAAGGCGCAGGCCTTAATGATGTGGTGGTGGCAGTTGATTATTTTCTTAAGTAAGTAAGATTCCCTAAATAAGGACTTTTAGTGGGCCCAGGTTTATTTCATGATTTTCTGCTAAAGTGCCAGTCAAAGGATAGATTGATAGCTTTATCACTCAGCTTATCAGGTGATTCCTGTTTATGTTGGGGTAGGCTTGATGGATGGCTATATTCCTCCAAGAGGGAGGGGAAGAGCCCGAGTCAAAGTTCTTTGTTGACCAATCAAAGAGAATGAAAGAAATATAGAAAGAATGGATTAGTGTCAACTCCATGAATCGGTACAGGTAGAAGTAGAGGGGGCATGCCAAAAAGAATTTGAGAAGCCTCGTTTCTGAGCTTTTACAGCATCTTTTGATTCAGAAGCATCTCCCACGAAATCACATAACATAAGTGATCCTGCGGAACCGGCTTTCCTACACTCACTGATCCATTCAAAGGATTTTATTTTCTCACGACTGATCCGCACTTCAGCTCCGATATTAATAAGCACTGCCTTCTAGCCAGTCTAGTCCCGGAGACATTATACTCTGGGTCTGGCATCGCCTCGCAAGATCATCTAGTCTAGATTTACTCGGGTGTGCCCGATTTCCATGATCCCTATTTCATAGCTTGGCTTGGGTTGAAGGTGAAGTCTTTATATTCTAGTTAGAGTCACTACTTTAGCTTTAGAATGAGGAACGTATCGTATATAGAATGAGGAACGTAGAATTACTAGAATAGAAAGGCGAATAGAAAGACTAGTTACTCGCTCTAAAGTATTATACGTGAACTATTCTCACAGAGGAATGAAGGGAGCTGGAACCAGGCTGCCCAGGAAGGATTTCTGAGCTCTACTCTAGTATTGACTGGCTTTCAAGGAATGGAGCTGCCTATATAAATAGAAAAAGCTTTGCCCAGCGAGAATTTCATTTCTTTAAGTAAGCTGCTAGGTCTTATTTGATGAAAAGCAAGACAATCCACCATGGATCGGAGGGGGCTATATACGAAACTGAGGAGCTCTTACCTCTATTTATGATAATAGAATAGCTTTGGGTGGCTTCACTTATCTGATAGCCAATGAGTCACTATTCCAATCACCGCCCCTCGCTCGTGCCCATCCATTAACGGAACGGACTTACCGTTACTAAGCTCGTAAAGAGGAGGGCTATCTTTCTTTGAGGTTGCGTATGATTCTTAATTTGAAATGAATGAATCTGTTCATAAGATTTGGATCGAAGAAGCTGCCTTACCTTCTTCTCAACCCCGTCTTCGAAAGAAAGCGAGCTGCTACTTTCTCTATCCATACTCTATCCATATCTGCCACTAACATAACTTTATAGCATAGCTGGATTGGATCCTTGGTAGGAAAAACCAAACTAAGGAACAGGACTGGATCCTAATGGTCAATCACCCCGGCAGCACTTCTATTTCGGTTATCCCCCGCCCGCAGAAGCTGATTCGATTCAAAGATATGCGAACGAAAGGAACATCGAACACACGATATGTGATTCGAGATGAGATTGCCATCCCAATAGGAATAGTCATAGGGAGCTACCAGACCCCGGCCATACATATCCGAATGAGACGAACAAGCATTCCTCCGTTTTAGGTCACTCCCTTCTCAGGATACATACGACTAGAGCGTAGATACTTTACCCCCCTTCCAGTAAGGGATCCTGCCAGAGGAATTCGGGGAAGAGAGGGACAGCTATGCATCGAATTTGGATTCCTCTCCTCACATTATACGTGTGGGTGCCAAAGTCAATAAAAAAGAGACCTGGAGAAAGGTGGTCCTGCAAGAAATGTTTTGGGACTGGCCTCTGACTTTGAGGGACTAAAAGATTATTTTATTTTATATCTATTTGGAGAAATGTCCCGGCACTTTTATAGGTTGAGGTTCATTTTCACCCGATCAACCTCGTCGATCGCAGGCAGCTCAAAGAGCGAGTGCAACAGTCTTTCTTTCTTACCTGGATAATGGAACATGCTCTAGAAGCCCGCTTTTAGAAGCTTTATCCGTCGTTCCATTCCAGCCCCTCTTGGGATAATGAATGTAGCGTAGGATATAAAAAGTGAGTTCTAGGCCCGATTCGTCTATAGAAAAAGGCTTGTCCTTTTAGAGCTCATTGGATAGGAGAGAAGAGTTTTCAAGGCATTTTTCAGGACATATTTATTTATTTACTCTTTTTATGACTGGCCTAAGCGCCCCCGAGAACTTTTAAGGGGACCAAGAGTTGCAAAAGATCGAGTGGAGCTTGGGAGAGTAGATTTCCAATCTGAAAAACCAGCATCTGCTTATGGTGCAAAATCCCATATTCGCTTTTCAGCTAACTAAGTAGAGTGCCCGCGGATATATATGTTCTTTTCAGGGATACGCTTTTTATGAATATGCAGTTCCAGATCTTGGTAGGTCTGTTTTTTCTTTTATTGGCGCCTGGAGGACTAGCCAACTACCTTGGGAGGGTCAATTGTTTTGAAAAAAGGTTGCATCTCCACGGAGTCAAGGGTGCTAAAGCGCTTTTCAGCCGGGCCATGGAAAACTTTTTACTTCTGATTTCTATCCTTAAAACTCCGATTTTTCGAACTCTTTGTCCCGATCTCTTAAGTAAAATCCGGTTGATGCCCAAATTCCCATTGAAATGCAGAAGTCGAAAATCCATTTGGGTTAGGAGATATGAAGTAAGCAGTATTGGATGGATCCTTAGTTCGGGGGCTACTGGGCCGGTTCTTGGAGATCAAAAAAGTTCTCCGTTTTCTTCTAAGTGTTGATGGGAACAGTCGTAAAGATCCTTTCTAGTAAGAAGATCCTTTCTAGTGGACCTCGGGAAGTAGTGTAAAGCATGAGCCCATCTCTTCTCCCGATATCACAAGAAATGCTTCTACCCGACCGGATTTCATCCAAGTAGATATCCGATACTTGACTCCTAAGCGGTAGGACATCCTTCCAGTCACTGTTCTCAAAGGACAGGCCAGATCACCGAATACTGCCATTGGTAGATCCTGAAAAGGATGAAGCGATAGAGCCTTCTCGTAGAGCGATAGAAGACAGATAAGCCGAACCCTATGCCAGCCGGGTCATGCTGTTATTGTTGATGATGCCGGTGATCATCTAGCCCTAGCCATGGATTGTGATGTGCCGGATCTAGATGAGTGAGCCTTTACGTTCCGTCCCCAGTTGGTTCTTCCAAAAGGGATGGAAGCCCGCGCTATAACATGAAATCATGAAATAGAGAAGTAAGTCTAGTGGGCCCCGTTCAAATCAAGTTCTGCTTACCGCTGATTCCCCACGGGCTACTACTGATTCTACAGCTCTAGGCCCAGGCCAATCCAATAATACGAGTAGAGAGGTGGTAGGATATGAGTTCCAATCTCACCCACAAGGGTATGTGCTCCTTGGTTATCGAACTATTCCAAATAAATCTACATAGGTAGAGATACAGTGCCAAGTTCGTGGGATTTGACTTCCTTGTCCATGCCGTGCTTCCCTGACTCGAGAACGGATTATTCTTCTACCTCTCAGAGCGGAGCAGCTTTCTTCCTCGCATCGCGAAACAAGACAGATCTTCGTACAGTCCAATCAAAAGTCTATGCCGAATCCTCAGATAGGTAGAAGGAATTCACCTCCCCTCAATAATCAATAGCTCCACTCCAAAGTTATTTTATTCGTCACATGGCGTAGTTCCTCATTGGATTCAGGATTGCATTGCATTCATCCTTAGCTTTGCTCAGCTCCAAAGTTATTTTATTCGTCACATGGCGTAGTTCCTCATTGGATTAGATACTGTTCCAACAGAAATGATACCCTTCCACTCACTTCATTCTACTTCCAATACGGGACAGGATGCATATTCCATAACGGATTAGAATCCTTTTGTTTCCATGAAACCCCACCTACAAGGTTCGTTTTCCCACTTGTTGGGATGGCCTTCCCGGGTTGCCAGAGCTATTTAATGATTCCAGAAAGAAAAGAGTCACTGTGAGGAATCCAAAAATATCTGGGTGCCTGTGCTATTCATGATTTCGACTAGTTTAGTTCTCTTAAGGCCTATGGCCCGCGACCTAGAAGGAAGTGTGCTGCGTTCCTTCATCTCGTACATGGATGAATACCAGATTTTCCCTTACTAATTCTGATTATGAAAGCATCTCCTCTTCTCGAAGCAGATAGAAGAACTATTTAGGGTTGGCCCGGAACTTACTTCTAGTGATCTCTATGCCTTTACCCCAGACTATCAAGTAGAGCTTAGAGCGCTTTTATCCCTAAAGCATTCGTGCTAGCAATCATGCCAGAACTCACTTCCATGGACTGAGCTATTTCATGAAAAAAGAAAGATAGGTGTCGACCCAACTCAAGAACAAGTATTTCCAGCAAGTAGGAGTGACGGTATCAAATGATATCAAGTTGAGCATAGCCGCTGGGCTAGCATGAAAGAATGATGTGCTCCAGAATCTCGTACTAGAGACGGTAAGGTAGCACGGAATTCATTGAAAGGTGTGCCAGAGAGATAAACGGTGTGTTCAGTCTCCCGCGCATGTTCGCGTTCTCCACAAATCTGGCTTTCTAAGGGCTCACCTTGAGTGGTAGTTCCCGATCTTAGTTCTCATAGTGGACTCGCAATGACATATGGAAATGGATCTTCTCTTCTCCCTGGCTATCAACGGAAAATCTCCTATCATCCAAAAACAAGGGGTTTCTTACTTCGGGTGGCCAGTCTGCTTTCAAGACAGTTTCCTCTGCATAGGTTGAGGGGTTAGTCTTCTTGCTTGAAAGGCGGGGTATCTAATTTCGAATAGAGTTTCCTTGCTTGCCGCCTAGCTGATCTTGAAGATTGTGGAAGACTCCTACTGCCATCTAATGGTTCTTACCAAATCCCACTGTCCTTCTTTTGGGGTGCCGGGCTATCTACTATGGTATGCAAGAAATCAGCCATCTCTTCTATTGGAACCTTATGGTGACTATTTGCTCGCTCGGAAGTAGATCTGGATCTGGATATTTACTATTAGTATCTCTCTTTCTGGAGTGCCGTTCTAAGGTTTCTCTTGACTCAAGAATAGTAGGTGCGGGTCTAGTAGACGTAGACAGACAGTGGCATGATTCATATTCCGGACTTTCATATTCCTCTACCTAAGATAGATCCGCGCTCGGTGCGCTATCGCCTATATAAGTTAAGTTAAGTTAAGTTAAGTATGGAAATTGGGAACTCTTTATAGGAGTGAGTTGCTCATCGGAAACTCAAAGTCAGCAAGCAGTTCTTGGATTGGCCCGAGAAATCTCCATTTGCTAGTGCTCGTCCCACCATCAGCCTCATAGCATTGAAAGGACAGGATGGCATCGATTCCATTCAAAACTGGAAGTGAAACAAAGTCAAGTAGTCACAGACCCATTTATTCTTTTTTTGTCATTGGATTGGATACGTTACAGGGTTCGTTCACGACCCACACTCGAGACTGTTCATTTCATTTCCATATTCAATAGCAAGCACACTGTTAAGGCTCATCTTTATGCGGGTTCTAAGCTAAGCTGGCACAGAAAAATTCTTGGATTATGGACACGCTACTGATCCTCATTGATCGACTCGGGCCTGCCCCTATATATGTATTTATTTGATCAGGGCCTATTCCCACTATCACAACAAAAATAGAATTCCCCGGGTGTCTACGGAGCTCACTTCTGAGATAGAGCTGGCTTCTCACTACCGGCACTCGCTAGAAGAGAACTCTCTCTTGACTGATCCTGATCCCATTCATCGCAACAAGACTGGTACCAATATGGACTTGCTTCCTACCAATCCTTCCTATAATGAGTTCCCATTAAAGTAAAGTAGAGTTCCCACCTCCGCCTAGTCCGTTTTCCCGTGATTTTCGCTATCAACCAGATTTTCCCTCGTACGAGAGTCTGAAGAAAAGAATCAAGTATGGAATCCCGGGATTTTCGTCCTCAAGCCTTTTTTATTAGCGAAATGGGATGATTTCATGCCAAAAAAATGGACTTTCGCCGTATAGCGAGATAAAGAATTTGAATTGTCAATCGACTCTCTAGAGGGAAAAAGCGAGAATGAACATTTGCCGTATAGTGAGCATCAAGTTTTTCATTTGAAATTGACTCGTACGAGGGAAAAAGCGATAATGGACGATTTTCCCATTGAGACTCAGTTTTTTCAAAAGAAATCTGATCCTCCGGCCAAGCCGAAGTTCCTGGAACATATGGATCAATCAAGTGGTAAGCCGCCCGGAAGAAACCTTTCCCTTGCCTCCCTTACCGAAATCAAATCAGGGCGACCAATCAAGCTAGGAAGAAGGATACCGACCTTCTCCATTGATCATATAGAAATGAATAACGAACTGGCTAGATGAGAACCGGCTGAAAAGCAAAGAGACTATTTCAACCAAGCAACCATGGGAACACAGACCCGCACCCACGATAAGAACTCTTTTCGGAGGAAGCTTCACCTTTATATGTATGCCATCCATTTCTGAGTGAGGCAGGCTATTATCGTTCTCCGCAAGGAATCAACCTTCGAGAAAAAAAGGGAGTCCATCTTTAAAATCTTATGCTGCCCCAAAATGATGGAACCAGCCACTAAAGGCAAGCTACATCTCTTCTAAAAGAGGAATTAGGAACGGGAAGTAGGACTCATTTCACAATGCAAAACACATAAATGAGAGCACTTTGCTTAAAGCTGAACCTACGAATCTGTACTTGCGCTTTTTCACTTGCTCCCCTCAGAAGAAGTTAGAGCTGACATTTATTCAGGAGGAAGTGTTGTTGGCCATGTAGGTTAAGTCTTCCTTGCTTTCAGGGACTTCTTTTTGTTGTCATCTACTTGGTTTCAGGGATCTCTGTATGTGTGCTGTGCATATACTTCCCTATACCCTCACTTCATCAGGAAAGCAGTCGATTCTCATCTCAGAAGATCTTACTAAAACGCATCGCTCATCTACGTAAATTCCAGTCAAGTCAGGGAAGTTGCTGAGTTGATAGGTCAAAAGTACTACTTTTGCCACTAGGTGAGATACACTTTTTTGTCAATCGAGCCTGCCGCCCAAGCGAAAATAGGGTTCCGTGGTTTTCCCACTAGGGGAGATAGACTTTTTCTTCTCTTCTCCCTGTGGAAAATAGGCTTGAGTCATTTTCCAGCACAAACATTTTTCAAAAAGAAATCCACTTTCCCAAGCTAAAATAGCAAGTACTACTTTGACAGCTATATGAGATAGACTTTATCTCAATCCATCCTCTCTTTTACGAGAATGAAGAGGAACAGGAATTTGGGAGTTAGTTGGTTTTCAAAAGATAGGAGTCATTAGAGTTGATACCGCATCCCTTATTCTTATTCGAAGGAAGCAATCCCACTACAGGCTAGCATTACCGATACTTGTACCAATACTTCTCTTAGCTTGTCATTTCTCCTATCTTTTGAAGAAGGAAAGGAAGAAGTAGTTTTAGTTAGAAATTAGGATTAGGAGAGTGCTGCGCTTGTGTTTTTGGAAGAAAATGCAGCTCTATCCTGGATAGATCCTTGATTCACCGCCAGCGGAGGGCCAGAAATAAAGAACTTTGTCTCAACGGAGAATCTCTTCTGCTCATCTCCGCGAAGAATGAACCCGTTACCACTACAAAGTGAGAAATAAACCGCCAAGGATATACCATTTTTGGCTTCCATATCTGCACGGGGCAAGGGAAGAAATATATCGTAGAAAACATCCTCTCCTCAAGCTAGGAAGCAGGATTGGAAAGCTATGGTTATATGCTGCCCAGGTCTTGCGGTATAGGACTTTACTACTCTACTCGGATGCCAGAATCAGAAGATATCATATTCTCCCAGTTGAGGTAAGAACCAAGGTCATCTAGCCTCTCATATCTTAGCTTAGGTATGGCTCGGTGCTGCTTACTCGAAAGGAAAAGAGAACTCGACTGTGTGTGCTACTACTATCTCCATATCAGGGTCGGGGGTATCCTTTAAGGAGTTGTGAGATGAGAATATTTCCAGATCTAGATCTCTTTCTTTGTAAGTGGACACCATTCCAGATACGGCTAACTGCTTGTTTTTCTTTGCTTGGCTTGAAGGTTGTATCTGTTTCCATCCATTGATACGTTAATATTTCCATCCTTTCCTTTAAGCTACTCTCTTTCCTCAAGGTTGGTCCAACTTACTGATGTCGAATTCAAATAGTCAAAGCCTTATCTTATAGTTCTAACGTTGAAAGAGCTTAAGGATGCATTTCTTTTGAAGGAGGAAGGAAAAGGAGTTTCGATGCAACTACTTAATTCGTAACGTATATAAGTCGTGGGGACACCAAAATACCTCTCTTCTCTGTCGTCGCAATAGAGCAGTTACGATACTGCTTCCAAGGAATACTCTTTTCACCAAAAGCAAAAATCCCTTTCGTGGCCGGAGGAAGATAAACGGCGATACAGTCTGAAAAGATAGTTGGTCGTGTGCTAGTGGAAAACCTCTTTGATAGAGCAGGGGAAGTCCCCATTGGGCATAGTAGCTCACGTTGTATTGAGGCAGATTCTCCATCCAGGAATTCCAGTCTTTGACTCGGGAAACGAAGAAGGCCGCCCTTAGACCGGAGTCCTTGGGCACCCTATATACCCACCCCCGAATGGACAGGTAGCCAACCAACCTGGCGGGAGTCGGCGGCAGAAGTGCCTGCTTGGTACGGCTAAACACTTCTCTTTTCTTATTTTTTATCCACAATTCCTGGCTCCCTTTCTTAATTGGGTAGACTTGGGCCATTGTGCAATTACCATCCTTTGTGCGACCAGGCCCCACGGGAATCGCCTTGAAGATGTCCACCCCTTTCTTAGAAAAATGGAAAGAAAGGTGCTCAGCGACGACTGCCCCTTCTACCTTTACTTTTTTGCCACTCTGTCTCTTTGGAGCATCCGTTTCCTCATATTATCGATTCATAAAGGTCCATGAAAGGAAAGAAGACCGCTTTCCCTTGCTTCGCACCTCGTCATAGCCCTGAAAAGCTCACCCGGAGTTCTAGTTAGAGAATGGGGTATGATTCACTACTTGCCTACTGCTACCTGGGTCGTGAGATCGAAGAAGGTATACTATTAGACAAGGTTCATTCCAGCTTTGCTGCTCTTTTTCTTTTGATTCTTTCTGTTTCTGTTTACTTGAGCTAATTCTTTACTTGCTTTCGAGCTAACTTGGCGGAATGGAATCACAGCAAGAGACAGGGCTAATGGTTGGTTCTGTCTACTATATTTAGTATGATTTTTATATCTTCGACCTTAAGAGGCGGTTTACGAAAGAGAGAGAGCTCGTGGAAGACTTGAGAAATGGAAATATCTTTCCATTTCTTCCTAACAGGATGCAATGCAGGTACTGTTTAGTTTAGTAAAGAAGGAACAATCCTCGTATTGGAACCGGTCGAGGAATATCCCTCACCCTCGTATTTGAAAAGAAGTGAATCAAATACAATAGTAGGTAGGAAAGAAAAGCCATCCTTTGAGTAGTAACTTTACCAACCAAGGTAGGGATAGTCGAGAGCAGGATGCCGGCCTTATTCTGTTTAGAAGAAATGAAATTGATTCACCGGCAAAGAAACGACTACTGCGAGCAGGAGCGATGCAACCGACGGGAGGACAATCCTAATTGGATTGGCGGACTAGTGAAATTCATGTAATTTAGAGTTGGCAATGGGAGCTGGTGATAAACAGGTAAGGAAGCACTCGACGAATAGTGACATTTATGAATGCAAAGCGGGGCCAAGGCAGATATACGGATCAGGGGTATAAGCTAAAACAAGCAGAAGCAAAGCCGACTTCGAACGGGGATAATCGATAAGGCAAGGCAGCCCTCCGGTCATAGGATTAACGGATTAGCTGGAAAAGTCATATGCCTCGGAGAGCAAGGGTGGTACACCAGGAACTCGGATTGCGATGCTCCGGAGAAAGTCATATCGGTTTAGTTTCGATCATATATGATATTTAAAAGAAAGAAGGATCTGCCAATGGTACATTGGTGCATTGGGGATTTCCAGGAAGCAGGTCGAATCGGAGCGGAGCTGAGGCCCCGGATGCTGATTAGCGAAAACAAGAACTAGCCCCGCAGGGCAGGACCATATTTTGTAGTAGTAGCTTTTCTCACTGGTAAAGCTGGATAGGTTAGAGGATGTGAGCTAGCAGCAGCAAGTTAAGTAAGGGATAAGATTGGTCCCTCTGTGTCCGGAAAGATACCTTTCTGATCGCGACTTCGGTTACGCACAAGAAGATGGGAGCTATTGGCAAAGGTAACCACCATCACTAGGCAACCAACATATGCTTTTCCAAAGCCAGAACTAGGATAGCGAGCTGGAAAGGAGAAGTGAACTGGTTGAGAGGAAGAATCAAGTAGAACCGATAGAAGCTCTTGTTGCCTTATTTGAATATGGACCAATCGACAACCTTTTCTTTGAAAAAAAAGAGGAATCATGTTTCCGACCTTGCCACCGGACTGTTTGATGGAGCGGGGAGCCTGTAACAACTAGAACAGACAAGAAGGCTTGCCAAGAATAGACGAAGGCCCTTAGCCGAGGAGCAAGAAAACGGATGTGCGAACAGAGAACCTCTTAAGGTCTCTTACAGAGAAGATTCTTGCCTGGGTCTTCGGTTCCGATGTTAGTCCAGTGGCAGTTGCCTGTCATATAGTGGGTTCTTCCAGCGAGAGAATTGAAAAGCAAAGTGAAGTTTATCCAGAAGTTGACCCAAGTTTTGTCTGCTCGTGAGAAGACGGAAGAGGAACTTTCTGAACTGCTCGGGCAGGGTCACCAGTTGGCAAATAGCATTCGCGCCTCCCATCCGCACGTGAGAACTTGGAAAGCTCAACTGGGCTCGAAGCACACTTTCGCAGACTGATCTGCTTAGACTTCGGGCGTTGGGGCTTAAAGGGAAACCACGCAAAGCTCCGGTGATCCACTCTATTCTATGGCAACCTCCACCTCCTGGATGGATTCAAGTTAATACAGATGGATGCTCGAGAGGTCAGCCAGGACCGGAGGAATCTTTCGAAACTGCAGAGTGTACATGGATGCTTTGCGCTTTCGTTGGGCAGCGGATTCGCATATCAGGCAGAGTGGGTTGGGGACGGCTATCGCTATAGCACACTCCAAGGGCTGGAAATACCTCTGGATCGAGTCAGATTCAACATATGTTGTTTTTTTATTAATATTAATAAGTCAATGGCATCTAGGTAAATTGCTTACTCTTGCTGTGACTAATAGTTGGCCTATTCGCCAACTCGATGTAAATAACGCGTTCTTGCAGGGTTCTTTAACTGATGAAGTATTCATGGAACAACCACCTGGGTTTTCAGACTTTTTGACTCCTGATTATGTTTGCAAGTTGCATAAGCCTATTTATGGCCTTCGGCACTCGTGCTTGGTATAACGAGCTTCGTACCTTTTTAGTATATGAAGGATTCCTCACATTCCTCATTGTTTATACTTAACTCCCCATTTTAGGTTAGGTTATTTATATACTAGTTTATGTTGATGATATAATCATCACTGGATCCGCAGCAGCTGAAGTGAATGCTTTTATCTCTACTCTTGCCAAACGATTCTCTATAAAGCCAGCTTTCTTATTTCCTTGGAGTTGAAGCTCACTACACTGCTAATGGCTTGTTCTTATCTCAAAGGAAGTATATCAGTGACCTCTTGCATCGACTTAACATGGCTGATGCCAAGGCTGTCTCAACGCCTATTGCTACTACTGAAGTGCTTAAATTATCAGATGGCTCGCCACCGGCTGATCCAAAATTATACCGTCAAGCTCTTGGGTCCTTACAATATCTCTCTTTGACTCGTCCTGACGTCTCCTTTGCCATCAACAAGCTCTCTCAGTTCATGCATTGCCCATCCACACTTCATTGGTGTGCTGTAAAACGCCTCCTCCGATATCTAGTTGGCACTCTTGACTAAGGTCTCTTGCTCCGTAAGAATTCTCCTCGCACTCTTCACGCATTTGCAGATGCCGATTGGGCCGGTGATCCTAATGATCGAACTTCCACTTCAGCTTATGTTGTTTTCCTTGGAGCCAATCCTATCTCTTGGAGTTATAAAAAGCAAAAGACAGTTGCTCGATCCTCCACCGAAGCCGAATATCGGGCCATTGCCTCCACTGCCGCTGAAGTCAATTGGATCATGAATCTTC
>Ga0070664_100002285_pt1 | contig 15408 bp, 8 predicted proteins | sample KBSC73metaG_FD_65863 | JGI IMG/M metagenome (GOLD analysis project Ga0070664, IMG submission 65863) | Corn rhizosphere microbial communities from Kellogg Biological Station, Michigan, USA - KBS C7-3 metaG | ecosystem: Host-associated > Plants > Roots > Rhizosphere > Soil ... | reverse complement strand
CCTTTCGCTGGAGGATATCGGGAAACTGGAAGCCCTGTCAGGCGCGGAGATCAACCAGGCGAAGATCGTGCTCGCTACCGAAGCGACGGCGATGCTTCATGGCCGCGAAATCGCGCTCGCCGCCGAGCAGACCGCCCGCGACACATTCGTTGGGGGCGGCGCGGGCGAGGATCTCCCCACCTTGTCGCTCGGCGAAGGCATGAGCATCGCGAATGCTCTGACGGCATTGGGTTTCACGCCCTCGAACAAAGAGGCCAAGCGCAAGATTGCGGAGGGCGCGGTGAGGCTCGACGATGTGGCGATCGACGATCCGGGGTTGATGCTGACGCCTGCCGAGCAGCCGCGGAAGCTGAGCCTGGGCAAGAAGCGGCACGGCCTGCTCGTCCGCTAGCTGCGGCGGACGAGGACGACACCGCCGACTACGAGCAATGCGCCAAGGACCCTGCCGAGATTGATCGGTTCGCGGGGAAGACCCAACGCTCCGATGTGGTCGAGCCAAAGCGCCACCGCGATCTGCCCTGCAATGCCGATTGTGATCAAAGAGGCCAGGCCGATCTTGGGGGCGGCATAAGCCGCGATTGCTACGTAAACGGCACCGTAGGCGCCGCCGATCCAGGCATACCACGGCAGGCCCGCGAAGGAGCTCGATGAAGGCCGATTGCCGGTCCCGAGCCACACCGCGACGAGGCAGAGTGTTCCGACGGTGAAGGAAATGAGAGCGGCGAGCACCGGCGATCCGCCGGCTCGGGCCAGCATCGCGTTCGTCGGAGCCTGAAGTGCGATCATGCCGCCGGCAGCGAGCACGAGGAAAACCGGCAGCAGAGCGAAGGGGTTCATGGGCTTCGGTCCTTAACCGGAGCGGATGAGGCCGACGGCCTGGTCGCGCTCGAAGAGGTAGAGGCAGATACGCGCGGCCTGTCCGCGAGGTCCGGAAAGACCGCCGTCGCGATCGAGCAACAGCTGCGCATCGCTCTGGGCGATGGGCGCGAGCCTTTCGACGTCCTCGGGCGTCGCGACGCGGAACGCCTGCTCGCCCGATTGGCGAGTGCCGAGGATCTCACCGGGACCCCGAAGGCGCAGGTCTTCTTCGGCAATGCGGAATCCGTCGCTCGTCTCCCGCATCAAAGCGAGGCGCGCACGTCCTACCTCCGTAAGGGCCTGGCCACGGATCAGGAGGCAGGTGCTCTTGCCCGCGCCACGGCCGACGCGGCCCCGAAGCTGGTGGAGCTGGGCAAGGCCGAAGCGCTCGGCTCCTTCGACGATCATCAGGGTTGCGTTGGGCACATCCACGCCGACTTCAATGACCGTGGTGGCAACGAGCAAGGCCAGCTCTCCGGATGCGAAACGGGCCATGACCGCATCCTTGTCCGCCCCCTTCATCCTGCCGTGGACGAGCCCGACCCGATCCTCGCCGAACCGCTGTCTCAGAATCCGTGCGCGCTCCTCGGCTGCCGCGGCGTCGCTCTTTTCGCTTTCCTCGACCAGCGGGCAGACCCAATAGGCCTGTCCGCCGCCGGAGATATGCCTGCCGAGCCCATCGACGACCTCGGCCAGCCTTTCCTCGCTGATCACCCTCGTTTCGACCGGAGTGCGTCCCGGAGGCATCTCGTCGATCCGGCTGACGTCCATCTCGCCATATTGGGTAAGCGTGAGCGTCCGCGGGATCGGCGTCGCCGTCATCACAAGCAGATGCGGCGGATGCTCGGCCTTCGATGACAGCAGAAGGCGCTGCGAAACGCCGAAGCGGTGCTGCTCGTCGATCACCGCGAGGCCGAGATTCCTATAGGCGACTTTCTCCTGGAAGATCGCGTGCGTCCCGACGAGAATATCGATCGAGCCGTCCGCGAGGCCCATCAGCACGCTGTCCCGCGCTCGCCCTTTCTCCCGGCCGGTCAGGATCGCAACCCGGACGCCGATGCTGTCAACCTGCTTGAGGAGGGTCGCATGATGCTGCCGCGCGAGGATCTCGGTCGGGGCCAGCAGAGCGGACTGAGCGCCGGACTCCACCGCCGCAAGCATCGCGAGAAGCGCGACGAGCGTCTTTCCCGAGCCGACGTCGCCCTGCAGCAGCCGCAGCATCGGCGTAGACTGCGCCATGTCGCCGTGGATTTCGCCGATCACGCGCCGCTGCGCGCCGGTCAGCTGATAGGGTAGCTTCAGCGCGTCGATCAGCTTCCCTGTGCCGGGCAGCGGGACAGTCCTCCGCCGGCGTTGCGACTGGCGCAACAGCATCAGAGCGAGCTGATTGGCGAAAATCTCGTCATAGGCGAGGCGTCTCCGCGCCTCATCCGCGCCTGGCTCCCGGTGCGACAAGGCGAGTGACGGCCGCCAACCGTGCCAGCTTTCCCGTGCTGCAAGGTCGCCCTCGATCCACTCGGGAAGCTCCGGGGCGCGCTCCAGCGCTTCGCGCGCCAACTCTCCCAAACGGCGATTGGTGAGCCCTTCGGTCAGGGGATAGACCGGCTCGCGAACGGCCGGTTGGGGCCCCTTCCCCGGCTCGCTCACTTCAGGGTGAATGATCTGCCATTCGTCGCCATAGGCCTCGAGCTTGCCGGATACGGTGCGCGGTTCACCGATCGGCAGGCTTCGCTTCGCCCAGCCCGGATTGTTGAAATAGATAAGGCTGATCGTGTTACCGTCGCCGTCAGCGACGAAAACGCGCGTCGGTCCACGCCCCGAACGCGCCTCACGGGTCTCGAATGGCTTGACGTCGAGGATCACATTGCGGCCCAGCAGCGACGCCGAGGCCGCCGGAGCGCGAACTCGCTCGATCGCGCCGGTCGGCAGATGGTAGAGCAGGTCGACGACCCGCGTGACGTCGAGCCTCTTGAGCAGCTTCGCGACCTGCGGACCCACGCCTTTGAGAGAGTCCACTTCCGCAAAGAGCGGATTGAGGATTTCCGGCCGCATGATTGACTGTTAGCGGCTCTTCCGCCGCTCGCAATGAGGCGCATTCGTGACTACATGGCCCGCATGCTTTCCGACCCGGACCTGAAGCGCCTTGCCTGGCGCGCGCATCATCGCGGCACCAAGGAAGCCGACCTGATGATCGGCGGATTCTTCGATGCGCATCACGCGTCCTGGTGCGAGGCCGAGCGCACCCAATTCGCTGAGATGCTCGAAGAGCAGGACGTCGACATCATGGCCTGGGCATTAGGAACCGCCACGCCTCCGGAGCGCTTCGCAGGTCCCATGATCGATGCGCTGAAGAAGCTCGATTACATCCGGATCGCCCGATGACGGAGCCATTGCAGCGCGTCCTGCGCGCCGACAAGCCGCTGACTCTGGCTGGCGTGCCGACGGGATTCTTTCCCTGGCTCGCCGCCGACTTGGCGCGCGCTGCACACGGTACGGGCAAAGGCGGCCGCGCTGTGGCAATCGTCGCCGACGAAGCGGCCATGCGGTCGCTGGCGGAGACGGTTCCCCTTTTCGCGCCCGAGGTCGACGTCCTGAGCTTTCCCGGATGGGACTGCCTCCCGTACGACCGCGCGTCACCCGCACTGAGAGTGATGGCGGAGCGCCTGGCCACCTTAAGCGCCTTGCAAGGCAAGCGCGAAAAGCCGCAACTGCTTGTCGCCACTGCGAGCGCGGCGTCCCAGCGTGTCCTGACGCCGTTCCGTGTTCGGCAATTGACCCGCGGCATCGCCGAGGGCGAGCAGATCCCGCGCGAAACGCTTGTCCAGCAGCTGAACTCACTCGGCTATCAGCGCGCAGACACGGTCGCCGAACATGGCGAATATGCGGTCCGCGGTTCACTCATCGACCTTTTCCCGGCCGGCCAGGAGCTCGCGCTTCGCCTCGACTTCTTCGGTGACGAGATCGACAGCGTTCGCCGCTTCGACCCTGTCGACCAGCGCTCGACGGACAAGGCCGACGCTTTCACCTTGATGCCCGCGTCGGAGGCGCTGCTCGACGTCGACAGCATCAAGCGCTTCCGCTCGCGCTACCGCGAAGAGTTCGGCGCGACGGCCACCCAGGATCCGCTCTACCAGGCTCTATCCGAAGGCCGGCGCATGGCGGGCATGGAGCATTGGCTGCCCCTGCTCGAGGAACGCCTCGAAACCCTGTTCGACCATCTCGATGAGAAGGATCTCATCCTCCGCGACGCAGCCGCGGACCAGGCGCTGGAGGGACGCAGGGAGGCGATCGAGGATTATTACCAAAACCGCGTCCGGGCGATGGAAGGCGAGCCGGGCAACTATCGTCCGCTGGCGCCTGACACGCTCTACATCGACACGGATGACTGGTCGAAGGTGATCGCCCAACGCCCGATCCATCTCGCGTCGCCCTTTCCCGAGCCGGAGTCGGACCGCACTCTGGACTTCGACGTGCAGCCGGCCCGCGATTTCGCTCCCGAGCGCGCCCAACAGGAAAATGTCTACGAAGCGGTCGCCAAGCATGTCGGCGAACTGCGCAGGAGTGGCCACAAGGTCATCCTCGCGAGCTACACACGCGGTGCACGCGACCGCCTTTCGGGCTTGCTCGAAGATCATGGCCTGAAGGCGCAAAAGCAGGCTGACAGCTGGCAGGAAGCGCTTGGCTCGAAGACGCAGCCCAGTCTGCTCGTGCTTCCGCTCGATCACGGTTTCACGACGTCCGATCTGGCCGTGCTCACCGAGCAGGACATGCTCGGCGACCGCCTGGTTCGCCGCCGCAAGAAGCGCAAGGCCGCCGACGCGTTCCTTCAGGAGCTGGCGACCCTCTCCCCCGGCGACCTTGTCGTTCACGCGGACCATGGCATCGGCCGCTACGAGGGCCTGACGCAGATTCCCGTCAGCAAGGTGCCGCACGACTGCGTCGCGCTCGAATATGCCCGCGGCGACAAGCTCTATCTACCTGTCGAGAATATCGAGCTGCTGAGCCGCTACGGCAGCGAAAGCGAGGGCGTCAGCCTCGACAGCCTCGGCGGCGAGGCCTGGCAGCGCCGCAAGTCGCGGATGAAGGAGCGGATCCGCGAGATCGCAGGCGAGCTCATCAAGGTCGCCGCCATGCGGGCGACGCGCCCCGGCGTCGTTGCCGAGCCTGACTCCAGCTACCCCCAGTTCGTCGATCGCTTTCCCTATGAGGAAACCGACGATCAGGAACGCGCGATTGCGGACGTGATCGGCGACCTCGAGGCAGGACGCCCGATGGACCGGCTGGTCTGCGGCGACGTCGGCTTCGGCAAGACCGAAGTGGCGCTCCGCGCTGCCTTCGTCATGGCCATGACGGGACGGCAGGTCGCGCTGGTGTGCCCGACCACGTTGCTCGCCCGGCAGCACTACAAGAATTTCGTGGACCGGCTTCAGGGTTTCCCGCTGAACGTCGGTCGACTGTCGCGGCTGGTGCCTGCCGCCGAGGCGAAAAAGACCAAGGAAGGACTGACCGACGGTACGATCGACATCGTCATCGGCACGCACGCGATCCTTGCGAAAAGCATCGAGTTCAAGCGCTTGGGGCTGGTCATTGTCGACGAGGAGCAGCATTTCGGCGTCGCGCACAAGGAACGGCTGAAGGCCCTCAAGGCCGACGTCCACGTTCTGACGCTCACCGCGACACCTATCCCGCGTACGCTGCAGATGGCGATGAGCGGGCTAAGGGAGCTTTCAGTCATCCAGACGCCGCCGGTGGATCGCCTCGCCGTTCGCACCTACGTGACGCCGTGGGACGGAGTCGTTCTTCGCGAGGCATTGCTTCGCGAACATTATCGCGGCGGCCAAAGCTTCTTCGTCGCGCCTCGCATCGCCGATCTTCCAGACATGGAGGAATGGCTGCGCGAGCAGGTGCCGGAGGTGAAATTCATTACCGCGCACGGCCAGATGAGCCCGACCGAGGTCGAGGAACACATGAGCGCCTTCTACGACCGGAAGTACGATGTGCTGTTGTCTACGACCATCGTCGAGAGCGGCCTCGACATCCCGAGCGCGAACACCTTGATCGTTTACCGATCCGACCGCTTCGGGCTGGCGCAGCTCTATCAGCTTCGTGGCCGCGTCGGCCGGTCGAAGACCCGCGCTTATGCCTATCTGACGATGCCGGCGACGCGATCGATCACCGAAGCTGCGCAAAAGCGGCTTCAAGTGCTCGCCGAGCTGGACAGCCTCGGCGCGGGCTTCCAGCTCGCCAGCCACGATCTCGACATTCGCGGCGCGGGCAACCTGCTCGGCGACGAGCAGTCCGGCCACATCAAGGAGGTCGGGTTCGAGCTGTACCAGTCGATGCTGGAGGACGCGATCGTCGAGATGAAGGCCGGCGGCATCCCGCAGCGCGATGGGTTCACGCCGCAGATCAGCGTCGACGCGCCGATCATGATCCCCGAAGCCTATGTGCCCGACCTCGACCTCAGGATGGGTCTCTATCGCCGTCTCGGCGAACTCGACGACCGCCAGGCCATCGACGCATTCGCGGCCGAGCTGATCGACCGGTTCGGAACGCTGCCCGAGGAAACGGCGAACCTCATGAAGATCGTCGAGGTAAAGCTCAGTCTCAAGCAAGCGATGGTCGCCAAGCTCGACATCGGGCCCAAGGGTGCGGTCATCACCTTCGCCGATGGTGGATTCCCCGATCTCGCGGGCCTCCTCGGCTACATCGACCGCCTCAAGGGGTCTGCGAAGTTGCGGCCGGATAGCAAGATGACGGTCGCTCGCGACTGGCCGACGTCGGACGCGCGCCTCAATGGCGCCGTCCAGCTTTCGAGGGGACTCGCGCGGGTCGCAGCCGCCGGAGCAGCAGCGTCCGGGAAGGAGCTGGAGCCCGCCTAGTTCGGCTTTACGAACTTGTACGCGAACTGGCTCGTGTGACCGCGGATCGAAGGCGCGAACACCGGAATGTCGAGAGGGTCCGCCGGATTGTTCAGAGCCTTGCTCTCCCCGGCGAACTTGAATCCGGCGCCCTCAACGATCTTCCGGACTGCCGCAGGATCGATTCGATGCAGTTTCTCAGTGTCCGACAGCCCGTGGCCCGGCTTGGCCATATGGTCGATGATCATGAACGTGCCGCCGGGCTTCAGGGCCTTGAACGCGTCTTTTGCCAGCTGCGACGGATCACCTTTCCCCATGAACTCGTCGGGATAATCGTGGAAATTCTGCGAGGTCCACACGACGTCGAGCGGCTCCGGCGCGCTCAGTGAGGTCGATGGCTGCACGTCGACGACGATGTTGCCATAATATTTGTCGGCGGACAGTTTTTTGAGGTCGGCCACATTGCCCATCGCGTCGCGAGCATAGGCTTGAGGCCAGACGGCGTAGACCTTGCCTTCAGGTCCCACGACCTTGCTGAAGATCCGCGTCCAGTATCCGGTGCCCGGAATGAGGTCGAGGACCTTGTCGCCCGGCTTCACCCCTGCAAGCGCGATCAGCGGACCAGGCTTGCGCCGCTCGTCGGCGGCGTCGCGCTGGTCTTTTCGCGCCGGGTCGCTGAGTGCCTTGTCGAGCGCCTCTTGCGAGAATTCCCGGGGCTGCTCCGCCTTTTGGCAAGCCGATAGCAATACCGAGGCCGCGGCCAGTGAAATCAGCAGAATTTTCATCGCGCTCTCCTGCCGGTCCGCCCAAGCAGAGCCGGCCGCATCTGGCGCGATAATTTCGACGAAAGCTCAGGCAGCTTCGGCGTTCGCCGTTTCCACGAAACGCGCAAGCTCGTCATGAGTGAGCGCTCCGGCCCCGAGGAAGCCCTGGTAAAGGTCGCAGCCCCATTCTGCGAGCAATATGAGCTGGCTCGTGGTCTCGACGCCCTCGACCACAATCGTCAGGCCGAGCTCGCGAGCGAGATGGATCATCGCCTTGACGACGATCCGGTCGCGCTCGCCGCCGGCGATATCCGCGATAAGGCCGCGATCGATCTTGATCGCGTCGAGCGGCAATGACGTCAGATAGGCGAGATTGGCATAGCCTGTTCCGAAATCGTCGACGGCGATCCTGACGCCCGCTTCACGCAACCGGCTAAGCCGTTCGGCGGCTGCTTCCTGGTCCACCAACAGCGCGCTTTCGGTGATTTCTGCGGTCACCCGCTTTGGATCGATCCCTGCCGCGGAAATCTCGTCGAGGAGCCAGCTTTCATATCCGGGACGAGAAAGATCGGCAGGAAGGACATTGATCGACAAGCCCAGGTCCTTGAGCGGGCCTTCCCAGACCGCCGCGCTGCGAAGCGCCTTTCGCTGGACGAGCCGCGACAGCCGTTCGGCGAGCCCTCCTGCCGATGCCCGGGCGAAGAGCATCTCGCCGCCCGCGATGATCGGAGAGCGCGCCAGCGCCTCGGCGCCCACGATCCGGCCGCTTGCCGGTTCGATCAGCGGCTGGAAGAGCACATCAATCTGCTCATGGGCGATGGCGGCCTCGAGCAGGAGGTCACGCTGTGGGGCGACGGGCGGCGGTGTCGCCCCCGTATCCGATGCCCGCCGGCCCCACTTACCGATGTTGTCCCAAGTCAACATTCTTATCCTTACCCCACCAAAAGAAGCCGTCCCTGGTCCACCACGAGCGAGGGGGTAACGGCAGGCGGACCATGTCGGAACGGCGGGTCTGCGCCACGCTCCGAAACGGGACAGTGACCTTCAGCCTACGAATCCCTATCTTGCGCAGCAGTCGACGTTGAACAGGAGCGAGTGTTTGAGCGCGGACGCCCCCACGACCGGCGATGCTTCTCCCGCCGACCTCACGAGCGAGGGCATCGGCCTTCTTTCCTCGAATACCGATGTGGCCGAGGCTGCAGAGACCCTTCTCCGCACGCGATATCGGTTCGCCGAGGCCGAGCAGGCGCAAACGCTGGTCGCGCTGGGCGGCGATGGTTTCATGCTTCAGACGCTGCACCGCATGCTGGAGGAAGGTTCTCCGAAGCCCGTGTTCGGCATGAACCGGGGCACGGTCGGCTTCCTGATGAACGACTGGCGCGTCGACAATCTCCCGGAGCGCATCGCCGGCGCCAAGGCCGTCCGGGTGGCTCCGTTGCAGATGTGCGCCACCACCGTCGCGGGCGAGCGGTTCACCTATGCGGCGATCAATGAAGTCTCCCTGCTGAGGGAGACGCGGCAGACCGCCAAGATAGAAATATCCGTCAATGGACGCGTCGCGCTGCCGGAACTGGCCTGCGACGGCGTTCTGGTGGCGACCCCAGCCGGTTCGACCGCCTACAACCTCTCGGCCCGAGGTCCCATCCTGCCGCTCCAGGCGAAAATGCTGGCGCTGACTCCGATCAGCCCGTTCCGCCCGCGTCGTTGGTCGGGCGCCATCCTGCCGGACGACACCGCCATTTGCTTCACGATCCTGGAGGCGAAAAACCGGCCGGTGTCGGCTGTGGCAGACCAGATCGAAGTGCGCGATGTGGCAAAGGTGGAAGTCCGCCTCGACCGCGAGCGCTCGCTCACCCTTTTGTTCGACCCCGAGCATGCCCTCGACGAGCGCATCGCGATGGAGCAATTCGCGACGTGATTTTTTGGCGCGATCGGGCAAAACGGATCGCTTGATCACTTGCCTTTAAGTTACGCCGCGCTATCTAGCCGCCTGCCCGTCACGGGACACTCCCCGGTAGCTCAGCGGTAGAGCATCCGACTGTTAATCGGACGGCCGCCTGTTCGAATCAGGCCCGGGGAGCCATTCTCAAATAACTGAAAATACGAAGCGGCCGGTCTTGGGTAGGCCCGGCCGCTCCGGCGAGGCGTGTTCGTGTCCGCTAAGAAGGACCGCCCCGCAGTCGCTCAACCAGCCTCTGACGAATGGGCTCCCGCAGCCATCCTGCCGTCCCCCGGCGGGACATTGACACGGGGAACGGTGGAGCGGATTCAGGCGCGGATTGGAGCGTCCCATAACGGTAATCGTCACCCTGCTACTGACCCTCGCGGCCGGCGATGCTGTCGCTCCTCCGGCAGCGGAAAAACCGAAGCTCGTCTGCCGAAAGAGCGAAGCCGAGCTGGGGTCCCACATCCGCTCCGGCAAGCGGTGCAAGACCGCGGAAGAATGGCAGCAGGAAGATTTAAGGAAGAGCCGGATACCCCCCGACCTCACCGTCGTGCCGAACCGGGGCGATGGCGCGGTGCCTACCCCGAACACTCGTCCCCAATAAGGCTGGTTCAGCCGTCGATCGAGGCCATCAGCGACGCGTTGCCGCCCGCGGCAGTCGTGTCGATGCAGGTGACGCGCTCAGTCGCGAACCGGGCGACATAATGCGGGCCGCCCGCCTTGGGCCCGGTTCCGCTCAGGCCCTCACCGCCGAAGGGCTGGCTTTCCACGACAGCGCCGATCTGGTTGCGGTTGACGTAGAAATTCCCGACCCGCGCATGCTCCTCGACATAGTCGCGCACGGTGTCGATGCGGCTCTGGAGTCCGAGGGTCAGTCCATACCCCGTCGTGTTGATCGCCTCGACCACCTTGTCGAGCTTGTCTCCGGCAAAGCGGATCACGTGAAGGATTGCGCCAAAATTCTCGCTATTCAATTGGCTTAGCGATTGAATCTCATAGAAAGCGGGAGGGACGAAGCAACCGTCCGCGGCCTCCTCGGGCGGATCCAGCCGACAGATTTTCCTGGCGTTCTTGTCGAGCCACTCGAGATGCTCATCGAGGACCTTCTTCGCGGGCTCGTCGATGACGGGACCGACGTCGGTGGCCAGATCGCTCGGATCGCCGACCTTGAGCGCCTCCATCGCCCCGGAAATCATCTTGATCATTCCATCAGCGACATCTTCCTGGACGAACAGGACCCGCAAGGCCGAACAGCGCTGGCCGGCGCTCTGGAATGCCGAGGAAATGACGTCGCGCGTGACCTGCTCCGGCAGCGCTGAGCTATCCACGATCATCGCATTCTGACCGCCGGTTTCGGCGACGAACGGGATGATTGGTCCATCCCGCTCGGCGAGCGTGCGGTTGATCATGCGCGCCGTTTCGGTGGAGCCGGTGAAAACGACACCCGAAAGCAACGGATGCGCGGTCAGCGTTCCGCCGACGACCCTGCCCGAACCGGGCGCCAGCTGCAGCACATCCTTGGGAATGCCTGCCTGATGCATCAGCTCGACCGCCAACGCCGCGATCAGCGGCGTCTGCCCGGCGGGTTTTGCAATTACCGAATTGCCCGCCGCCAAGGGCGCCGACACGAGGCCGGTGAAGATGGCGAGCGGGAAATTCCAGGGTGAAATGGCGGCGATCACTCCGCGGCCGTGCAATCTAAGCTCGTTCTGCTCCCCGGTCGGGCCGGGAAGCGGGAGCGGCCTTGTGAACTGGCGTCGGGCTTCGGACGCGTAGAAGCGCAGGAAATCGACCGCCTCGCGAACTTCGAGAACTCCGTCGATCAAGGTCTTCCCGGCTTCCCGAGTGCAGAGCGAGAAGAATTCCTCCGAATGCTCCTCGTAAAGATCGGCCGCGCGCTCGAGCAGCTTCGCGCGAGCCTCGCCGCCAACCGCATCCCAACCCACCTGCGCAGCACACGCGGCGCGAACCATCCGATCGACATCCTCGGCTTTCGCCTCGAACGTCCTTCCGACCGTGCGCCGATGGTCGTGAGGCGAGAGGATCGGCCGAGCCTCGCCCTTTCCAAGGCCTGGCTTCGCGGTCCAGCTGCGCCCTTCGAGCCCTTTCAGCCGCTCGAGCAACGGCTCGCGCACCAACGGATCGCTCAGGTCTACCCCGGCGCTGTTGCGACGCTGGCCGCCGAAAAGCTCGGTCGGGAGAATGATCTTCGGGTTCCGCTTGGGCTCCAGCGCTTCGAGCTCGGCGACCGGATCCCCGATCAGCTGATCGATCGACACCTGCTCGTCGGCAATGCGGTTCACGAAACTGGAATTGGCGCCGTTTTCAAGCAGGCGCCGCACGAGATAGGCCAGCAGCTCTTTGTGGCTCCCGACCGGCGCGTAAATCCGGACCGGCGTCCGGGGATCGCCGAGATGATGCTCCAGCCCGGCGAGCTCGTCGTAAAGCTCCTCACCCATGCCGTGGAGGCGCTGGAATTCAAACGGCTTGCCATGGGCAAGTGCCTTCACCTGCCCGATTGTATTGGCGTTGTGAGTGGCGAAGGCCGGGTAGATGACGTCGCTCGCCGCGAGCAGTTTCCTCGCGCAGGCAAGATAAGAAACGTCGGTCGAGACCTTGCGCGTCCACACCGGGTAATCGGATAACCCGCCGACCTGCGCCAGCTTGACCTCGGTATCCCAATAGGCACCCTTGACCAGCCGACACATGAGCTTCCTGCCATGCGCCCTCGCCGCCTCGGCAACCCAGTCGCACAGCGGCGCGGCGCGCTTCTGATATGCCTGAATGGCGATCCCGAAGCCTTCCCAGCCATCGGCGAACAGCTCGTCCTCTGCCAGCAACGCTTCGAACACATCCATTTGCAGCTCGAGCCGGTCTGCTTCCTCGGCATCGATGGTGAAATGAACGTCGGCTCTGGCTGCCTTGAGGGCCAGCTCGCGAACCACCGGAACCACAGCGGCGAGCGCCTCGTCACGGTGCGTAAACTCGAACCGCGGGTGGAGCGCGGTCAGCTTGACCGAAATGCCCGGCGCCTTCTTGAATCCGCCCTTTGCTTCCTTGGCGATGCGGTCGAGTGCGTTCGCGTAAGCCTGTTTGTAGCGCTCTGCATCCTCGAACGTCTTCGCTGCTTCGCCCAGCATGTCGAAGCTATGGCTCAGCCCGCGGCGCTGCTCGGGCTCGGCGCGCTTCAGCGCCTCGTCGATTGTCCGGCCGAACACGAAGTTGCGGCCCAGAATCTTCATTGCCTCGCGAACGGCGGTTCGCACGACTGGTTCGCCAAGTCGGCCGACGGCGCGGCCGAGCGCGGCTTTCCAGTTGTCGGAACGGTCCTGCGCTCCTTCCAGCACTTTGCCGGTCAGCAGCAACGAAAAAGTTGCGGCGTTGACGAACGATGAGTCCGACCGTCCGAGTTTCTCCGACCAGTCGGGCCCGGACAATTTGTCGGCGATCAGCTCATCGGCAGTGTGGGAGTCAGGAATCCGAAGCAGCGCTTCGGCGAGGCACATCATCGCAATGCCTTCGTCCGACCCGAGGTCGTAGGCATGAAGAAAGGCGTCTACGCCCGACGGCTTGTGTGCGCGGACGCCTTCCACGAGCTTGCGCGCAGCGGCTTTCGCCTCTCCAAGCTCGGCCGGAGTCAGCCGCGCCTGCGCCAGCCGCTCAACGGCGATCTTATTCTCGTCTGGCCGGTAGGCGGCGCGCAGCGCCGAACGGTCGATAGCCGCCATCGGGGCGGGCGCCGCTACGCGGGCTGCCCGTGGCAATGCTTGTACTTCTTGCCCGACCCGCAAGGGCACGGTGCATTCCGGCTGATTGGGGCCTCGGCGACATTCCCCGCCGCATCGCGCTGCGGCATCGAAGGCTGCGGGATCGAGCTTATGGGCTGGAAGTTCGGGATCAGCCCACGGGCTGCCGCGTCGATATCGGCGGTGTCGTCATCGCCGGACAGCGGATCGAGGTGCTGGGTGATGAAATCCGGCAGCTCGGGCAAGGGCGCGGGCTCGATCTGGATCTGGGCGCGCATCAGCATGCGCGTCACCTCCTCGCGGATCGAGACCAACAGCCGTTCGAATAGCATGAAAGCTTCCTGCTTATATTCGTCGATCGGCTTCTTCTGCGCGTAGCTTCGAAGGTGGATGACTTGGCGCAGCGCATCGAGCGTGGCGAGATGCTCTTTCCAGTGATGATCCAGCGTCTGGATCAGGATCTGCTTCTCGATATCGGTCCAGCGCTCCGGCTCAACGTCCGCCGTTTTCGCGGCCATGGCTTCGTCGGCAAGCGTCTGGATGCGGCTCGTGATCATCTCCTGATCGACCGCCTCTTCCTGAAGCCAGTCGTCGACCGGCGGCTGAAGCCCAAACACGGCGTCGACGCTCTCCTTCAGATCGTCGACGTTCCATTGCTCCGGATAGGTACCTTCGGGGCAATTGACCGCGACGATCGCTGCGGCGGTTTCCGCCCGCATGTCGTTGATCACATCGCTGACGCTTTCCGCGTCCATGATGTCGGCGCGCTGCTCGTAAATGACCTTGCGCTGGTCGTTCATGACGTCGTCGAATTCGACGACCTGCTTGCGGATGTCGTAGTTGCGCGCTTCGACTTTCTTCTGCGCCGTCTCGATCGCCTTGCTGATCCAGGGGCTGACGATGGCTTCGCCGTCCTCCAGATTCTTGTTCATCAGCCGGGCGAACATCGTCTGCGGACCGAAGATACGCAGCAAGTCGTCATCCAGACTGAGGTAAAATTTCGAAAGGCCAGGGTCGCCCTGCCGCCCCGAGCGGCCGCGAAGCTGGTTGTCGATGCGCCGGCTCTCGTGCCGCTCCGTACCGAGCACGTAGAGGCCGCCAGCCTCCAGCACTCGCTGCTTTTCGGCGGCGATCTCGGCGCGAATCTTCTCGGCCTGCGCGTCATACTCGGGGGTACCCGCTTCCAACGACGAGAACTCATCCCGCATGCGGAAATCGAGGTTGCCGCCCAGCTGAATGTCCGTGCCGCGCCCCGCCATGTTCGTCGCGATCGTCACCGCGCCCATCCGACCGGCCTGCGCCACGATGTGCGCTTCCTGCTCGTGGAAGCGGGCGTTCAGGACCGAGTGCTTGATCCCTTCTTTGTGAAGGTATTCGGACAGCATCTCCGACTTCTCGATCGACACGGTGCCGACCAGCACCGGCTGACCAAGCTCCTGTTTGATCTTCAGCTCATCGGTGATCGCCGCGAACTTCTCGGTCATCGTCTTGTAGAAGACGTCGTCCTCATCGATTCGCAGGACCGGAACGTTGGTCGGGATGGCGACCACGTTCATCTTGTAGATGTCGAAGAATTCGGGCGCCTCGGTCATCGCCGTGCCCGTCATGCCCGACAGCTTCGGGTACATGCGGAAGTAGTTCTGGAAGGTGATCGAAGCGAGCGTCTGGTTCTCGGGCTCGATGTCGACGCCTTCCTTGGACTCGACGGCCTGGTGAAGCCCGTCCGACCAGCGCCGGCCATCCATCATGCGGCCGGTGAACTCGTCGATGATGACGACCTTCCCCTCCTTCACGATGTAATCGATGTCCTTCTTGAACATCACATTGGCCTTGAGCGCCTGGTTCAGGTGGTGGACCACCTGGGTATTGGCGATATCGTAGAGGTTGCGCCCCTCGATCAGGCCCGCCGCCTCGAGCGCGCGCTCAGCCTTCTCCGTGCCTTCCTCGGTGAGGACGACGCTCTTCTGCTTCTCGTCCTTGTCGTAATCGGCCGGAACGAAGGATTTCACGATGCCGTCAACCGAGATGTAGAGGTCCGACTTGTCGTCGGTCGGGCCGGAAATGATCAGCGGGGTCCGGGCTTCGTCGATCAGGATTGAATCGACCTCGTCGACGATCGCGAAGTTGAAGGGCCGCTGGACCATCTGGTCGCGGCTGTATTTCATATTGTCGCGGAGATAGTCGAAGCCGAGCTCGTTGTTCGTCGCGTATGTGATGTCGCTGTTATAGGCGTC
>Ga0070664_100002281_pt1 | contig 15422 bp, 14 predicted proteins | sample KBSC73metaG_FD_65863 | JGI IMG/M metagenome (GOLD analysis project Ga0070664, IMG submission 65863) | Corn rhizosphere microbial communities from Kellogg Biological Station, Michigan, USA - KBS C7-3 metaG | ecosystem: Host-associated > Plants > Roots > Rhizosphere > Soil ... | reverse complement strand
GCTGAACGTGAACGTGAACGTCGAGTTCTCGTGGGGCGCCACCGAGGTCAAGCCGCCGGTGCTCGCGGATGCGATCGTCGAGGCCACCGAGACAGGCTCGACGCTCCGCGCCAACCGGCTGCGGATCATCGACACCGTGATGGAGTCGAACACGCAGCTGATCGCGAACGATGCCGCGCTTGCGGACCCCTGGAAGCGGACCAAGATCGAGAACATCGCCCTGTTATTGCGCGCGGCGATCGAAGCGCAGGGCCGCGTCGGCCTGATGCTCAACGTCAGGCGGGCCGACCTTCCCAAGATCCTGGCGCTGCTGCCGGCGCTGCAGCGTCCGACGATCTCATCGCTGAGCGATGAGGACTGGGTTGCCGTCAACACCATCATCGAAGAGAAGACGGTCCGCGACCTGATCCCGAAGGTCAAGGCAGCCGGGGGCCAGGGGATTGTCGAATATCCGCTCAACAAGATCGTTGTCTAGTTGGCTAGTTGGCTAGTTCGTAGCTGGTCGTAGTTGTGGCTTCCGCCTTCGGGCGGAAGAAGAACGCGGAATGATCAGAATCGTTGAATCGTCGAATCGTCGTGCGGTGAGAGCTCTGCTCTCCCCGGCACGGACACGGGACGCGGCCACCGAGCGTCGCGTCGCAGAGATCGTGTCTGCCGTTCGGCGCGACGGCGATCGAGCGCTGACCCGATATGCCCGTGAACTCGATGGCCTCTCCGGCGCGATCGAAGTCTCCCGTGACGAAATGCGCCGGGCGGCGCGAGAGGTGCCGGCGTCGGTGCGGGCCGCGATTCGCACCGCGGCGCGACACATCCGGACAGTCGCCAGGCGTCAGGTACCACGCGGATGGCGCGCTCGCGTGACGGCGGGTGTCACGGTCGAACAGCGCGTCGTGCCGCTCGATCGCGTCGGCTGCTACGTGCCGGCCGGCCGCTATCCCCTTCCCTCGTCCTTGCTGATGACGGCGATACCGGCGGCAGCCGCCGGGGTCGAAGAGGTCGTCGCCGTCTGTCCACGACCTGCGCCGGTCGTCATGGCAGCCGCACTGGAAGCTGGCGTCTCGCGTCTGTTCCGCGTTGGCGGCGCACACGCCGTTGCCGCGCTCGCCTACGGAACCGACACCATCCCTCGCGTGGACAAGATCGTCGGGCCGGGTAATCGCTATGTCGCAGCTGCAAAGGCGCTCGTGGCCGCGGACTGCGGCATCGACTTCTATGCCGGCCCTACGGAAATTGTGATTGTCGCTGCGCGCGGGCCGGCCAGCTGGATCGCCGCTGATTTGATTGCGCAGGCCGAGCACGACCCTGACGCCCGGGCCGTGCTCATCACGCCGAGCCGCAAGCTCGCCGAACAGGTCGTAGCGGAGGTTGCCGCCCAACTGCCTGAGACCGGCCCGGCACGCGCCGCCCTCAAGTCGCACGGCGGCGTCATCGTCACGAAGACCGCCGCGGAGGCCGTCGCGCTCGCGAACACGGCGGCACCCGAGCACCTCGTCGTGGACGATGAGCGAATGGCAAAGCAGGTGCGTTGCACCGGATCGCTGTTCGTGGGCGCGTGGACCGCGCAAGTCGCGGGCGATTACGCAATCGGCTCGAACCACGTGCTGCCGACGGCCGGTGCCGCCCGCGTTCGCGGGGGACTGTCGGCCGCGGACTTCGTCCGCCAGATCACGGTCCAGCGTCTGACAGCCGCAGGTCTGCGCCGCATCGGCCCGACGGTGATCGACCTTGCGACAGCTGAAGGGCTGTCCGCCCATGCGGCCTCCGTCGCCATTCGGATGAAAGGAACGCGATCGTGACGTCGTCCTCACGCCTGCAGGGCTATCCCGATCCAGGTCCGGGCTTGCGATTGCACCTCAACGAGAACACCGGCGGCTGCTCGGCCAAGGTGCTGGACGCGATCCGCCGTGTCGATCCGCGTGACGTGTCGACGTACCCGTCCTATCCGGAACTGGTTGGCGCATGTGCGCAGCACTTCGGCGTCGACCCGGACTGGATGCTGCTGACCAACGGCCTCGACGAAGGCATCCTGATGGCCGCTGTCGGCCACATCGCGCGCGCCCGCCTGCATGACGCGGAGACCATCGTGCCGCTGCCCGCTTTCGATCCGTACCCGAACGCGACGGCGGCGGTCGGCGCAACCGCGATCCGGATCCCGCCGGAACCGGGGTACGTGTTTCAGACTGAGGCCGTGCTGCGCGCGATCACGCCGCGCACGCGGATGATCTTTCTGAACACGCCCAACAACCCGACGGGCCAGTTGATTCCGCACGCCGACCTGCGGCGTATTGCCGCTGCGGCGCCGGGCGCAGTCGTGCTGATCGACGAGGCGTACATCGAGTTCGGCGGCGAGAGTTTTCTGCCGGAACTCGCTGCTCATCCGAACGTGCTCATCGGCAGGACTTTCTCGAAGGCGTACGGGCTCGCGGGGATGCGCGTCGGCATTGTCATCGGCCAGCCGGCGGCGCTCGATCCAGTCAGGATCGTCACACTGCCGTTCAACATCAACGGTGTGGCAATTGCCGCCACCCGTGCTGCGCTTGACGACCCGGAGTTTCTGCCGGCCTATGCCCGTCAGGTCGACGAATCACGGAAGCGGATCTATGCGGCGTGTGATCGGCTCGGGCTCACCTACTGGCGCAGCGCGGCGAATTTCGTCCTGGTCCGCGTCGGCGACACCGTCGCCCCGTTCGTTCAGGCGATGGCCGCACGCAATGTCCACGTCCGCGATCGATCGAAGGATCCCGCGACAGCGGGGTGTATCAGGATCACGGCCGGCATCCTTGAACACACCGACAGAGCGATTGACGCGCTGGAGTCAGTGGTAGGGAGCGTGCGATGAAGGCAACCGCGAAGGCCGGGAACAGGACGGCCACAAAGCGATCGAAGAGCACGAAGCAGGGCGGTCAGGGAGCACGCAACGTGGTGTCCGGCTTCAGCCGGACCCGCAAGGCGGCATTCGACCGGCAGACGACCGAGACCCAGATTCGCGGCGAACTGACCGTCGATGGCGGCGGGCGATACGACGTCAGCACCGGCATCCGCTTCTTCGATCACATGCTGGAGCTGTTCACGCGCCACGGCGGCTTCGATCTGACGCTCAAGGCGACCGGCGATCTCGACGTCGATCAGCACCACACGGTCGAGGACGTCGGCATCGTGCTCGGCGAGACGGTGCTGAAGGCGCTCGGAGACCGCAAAGGTATCAATCGCGCCGGCTATTTCGTGATGCCGATGGATGAAACGCTGGCGGTGGTGGCGATCGATCTCAGCGGCCGGCCGCACGCAGTCGTCGATCTCAAAGTGCGGGTCAGGCACGTGGGAGACCTGCAGACCGAGCTCGTGCACGACTTTTTCGACGGCTTTGCTGCTGGCGCGCGCGCGAACGTGCACGCCAAGGTGCTCTACGGACGGTCGAGCCACCACCACATCGAAGCCGTGTTCAAGGCATTCGCACGCGCACTGCGGGTGGCGTGCGCCCGCGACGAACGGCTCGCGGCCATGCTGCCGAGTACGAAGGGTCTTCTATGAGAGTGTTGTCGTGATCGCGTTGATCGACTACGGCGCCGGCAACCTGACGTCGGTGCGGAAAGCGCTGACTGCTCTTGGCGCCGATTTTACGATTCCAACGTCCGCCGAGATGTGCAGCCAGGCGGCCGGACTCATCGTCCCGGGAGTCGGCCATTTCGCTGCCACGGCCGCTCTCGAGGGCGAGTGGCTGCAGGCGATCAAGGCCGCCGTCGAGGATGGCGTCCCTCTGCTCGGGATCTGCCTGGGCATGCAGTGGCTGTTCGAAGGCAGCGACGAGGCACCGGACGTCCAGGGGCTTGGCGTGATCCGCGGCCGGATCACGAAGCTGCGCAACGATCCAGCGCGCCGGCTCAAAATTCCGCACGTCGGATGGAATGCGCTGCAATTCCGAACGAATCCGTCGACGGCGCTCGAGACAGCGCCCCGCCTGCTCAGCGGTCTGCCTTCGGGCGCCCAGGTGTACTTCACGCACTCGTACGCAGCGCCCGTAACGGACGAATGCATCGCTGCGACCGAGCACGCGAACACGTTCTCGTCGGTCGTCGAGCGCGACAACATCTTCGGGGTGCAATTTCACCCTGAAAAATCCGGCGACGCTGGCTTGCAGATCCTTCGCAACTTCCTGCAGGCCTGCGGATGCTGACCAAGCGCATCATCGCGTGCCTCGATGTGCGCGACGGCCAGGTGGTCAAAGGGATCCAGTTTCAGCAGCTCCGGCACGCCGGCGATCCCGGCGAACTGGCGCGGCGGTACAACGTCGAGGGGATCGACGAAGTGGTGGTGCTCGATATCACGGCCACACTGGAAACCCGGCAGGCGCTCGCCCGGACGATCAACGCGGTCGCGCGCGAGATCTTCCTTCCGCTGACCGTCGGCGGCGGCATCCGATCGGAAGACGATGCGGCGGCCGCGATCGACGCGGGCGCCGACAAAGTGAGTTTGAACACTGCAGCGCTTCGCAATCCCGATCTGATCACGACACTCGCGCGCCGCTACGGCAGCCAGGCCGTCATCGTCGCCATCGACGCCAAACGCCTGGGCGGCGGCTTCGGCGTGTTCGTTCGCAGCGGCACGGCAGACGCGGCGCGAGATGCCGTCGAGTGGGCGCGTCAGGCAGAGTCCCGCGGCGCCGGCGAGATCCTCCTGACGTCGATGGATCGGGACGGCACCAAGGCCGGCTTCGACTGCGACATGACCGCTGCCGTGTCGGATGCCGTCGAGATCCCCGTCATCGCCTCTGGCGGCGCCGGAACATTCGACCATTTCACCGATGTGTTCACGCGCGGACATGCCGACGCGGCACTCGCCGCATCGATCTTTCACTATGCAGAGTCCAGCGTGAGCGATCTGAAGCGCCATCTCCGCGACCGCGGGATTCCCGTTCGTCTGTAAATGCTGATTCCATCAATCGATCTTCAAAACGGCCATGTTGTGCAGCTCGTGCAGGGCGAACGCCTGGCTATCGAGGCTCCCGATCCCGAGCCCTGGATCCTGCGGTTCTCGCGCTTTCCACGCGTGCAGCTGATCGATCTCGACGCCGCGCGTGGCCGCGGCGACAACAGCGGGATGGTCGCGTCCATCTGCCGCAGGCTGCCCTGCCGCGTCGGCGGCGGCATCCGCAGCATCGAACGCGCGACGGAGGTACTTGCCGCCGGCGCCGATGCCGTGATCGTCAGCTCCGCTCTCTTTCGCGACGGCCGTGTCGACATCGACTTCGCCCGCTCGCTCGCCGGCGCACTCGGCGCAGACAAGGTGATCGCCGCTGTCGACAGTCGCAGTGGGTTCGTGGCGATTCATGGATGGAAGACGATCCTGCCGGTGACTGCCGTCGACGCCGTCCGCGCGCTCGAGCCGTACTGCGGGGAGTTCCTGTACACCCACGTCGACAAGGAAGGACTGATGCAGGGGACGGACATGGACGCCATCATGGCCGTTCGGGCTGCCACGACCCGTCGGCTCACCGCCGCCGGAGGGATCACCACGTGGGAGGACATCGATGCGCTCGACGCCGCCGGCATCGATGCGGTGGTGGGCATGGCGGTCTATACGGGACAGCTGCCGCTCGAACGCTGAAACAGCCGTTCACAGGTGTGTTACGTTAGTGACCGTAATGGCTACGGTCATTGACGTAACGCCGTGACTAATCCGTTCGTCTACGGCGAGGTGGTCCCGGCTGGCGCGTTCGCCGACCGCGAGACCGAGCTCGACCGGCTCGTCGACGATCTGGAGGCCGGGCAGAAGGTCTTCCTCATTTCCCCGCGGCGCTACGGCAAGTCGTCGCTGGTCCGTCAGGCGCTCACCGCGCTGTCCCGCCGCGGCCTGCTCACGGTTGAGGTGACGGTCAGCGCGTACAGCTCGTACGTCGCCTTCCTCGAGGGATACGCGCGCGCCCTGGCGGCATCGGAGTCGCGCTGGCAGCGTGCCCGGGACTGGCTGACCGCTGCGATTACCTCGACACGACCTGAGATCCGCCTCGAGCCAGCGACATCAGGACCGGGACGATTCACCGTCGCCTTTCCTCTGGTCCGCACCGAGCGCGACGTCACGCGCCTTGCCAACGAGCTCTTCGCCCTGCCCGGTCGCATCGCGGCGGAGCGCCGCCGCTCGGTGGTCGTCGCACTCGATGAGTTTCAGGCGATCGACGCGTTCAACGGCGGCAGTGTCGAGCACGCGCTCCGCGCGGCGGCCCAGCACCAACGCCAGGTCGGCTACGTCTTCGCGGGGTCCGAGCCGAGTCTGATGGAAAAGATGATTGGACCGCGGCGGCCGTTCTATAAGGCCGGACCGGTGATGCGGCTCGATCGGATTCCTCAGGACATCTTTGCCAGCTTCATCGAGGCACGCTTCGCATCCAGCGGGATCCGTGTGGAGGCTGGCCTCGGTGCCTCGATCGTCGATCTCGCGGGCAACCTGCCCTACGACGTCCAGCGCCTCGCGCACGAAACGTGGGACGACGTGCGCGCGCGCGGATCTCGCCGCGCGACAGTGGACGACCTGCACACGACGCTCGGACGGCTGCTGTCGGAACAGGACACCCTGTTCGAGGCGCTCTGGCAGCGGCTGACACTCGCACAACGCGCGGTCCTCAGGGCTGCGGTGCTGCAAAGCGGCCGCGAGCTGCTGTCAGCGGAAACGCGTACCCGGTTCCGGCTCGGCGGCGCATCCAGCATCCAGGCCTCCCTGTCGGCGCTGATGAAACAGGACCTGCTCGTCAGGGAAGGCGGCCGCTACCTTGTCGTCGACTCGCTGTTGCGGGAATGGGTCGCCAGAAAGACATTCTGAAATGAGTGGACAGTCGCTGCTGGCGCGCCTCGGGCTGAGCCGTCCCGAAGTCCGGGCCTGGGCCCTGTACGACTGGGCCAACTCGCCGTTTCAGTCGACCGTCATCAACGCAGTCTTCCCGCTCTTCTTCGCCAGCTACGCCGCGAAAGGACTCGAGGCCGTCGACGCCACGGCACGCTTCGCATGGGCGACGACGATTGCGGTCACCATCGTCGCAATTGCGGGACCGGTCCTCGGTGCCATTGCCGACTTCAAGGCCTGGAAGAAGCGCCTGCTCGCGATCTTCATGGTGGTCGGTGTCATCGCCGTGCTGATGATGGCCGCGATCCAGGAGGGCGCCTGGATGATGGCGCTGGCGATCTTCATCCTGGCCAACATCGGCGATCGCATGAGCTGGATCCTGTACGACTCGCTGCTGCCTCACATAGCCACCCGGGATGAAATGGACCGGGTCTCAACCGCGGCATACGCGATCGGCTACATCGGCGGCGGCATTCTGCTGCTCGGGAATCTGGCCTGGATCCTGACTCCAAAAACATTCGGACTGCCGGATACGGTGGCAGCGACGAAGCTGTCCTTCATCAGCGTCGCCCTCTGGTGGCTGCTCTTTTCCTTTCCGTTATTTCGCCGAGTGCCGGAACCGCCGCGCATCATCGAGGCCGACGAAGCGCGCACGGAGAACGCGTTCCGCGCGGCATTCGGACGGGTCGGAGAGACGTTTCGCGAGCTGCGTACGTTCCGCAACGCGCTGCTGATGCTGATCGCCTTTCTGCTCTATAACGATGGCATTCAGACGATGATCCGGATGGCGGCCGTCTACGGTGCTGAGGTCGGCATCGACAGCAACGCCCAGATTGCAGCGTTCGTGCTCGTGCAGTTCGTCGGCGTTCCGTTTTCCTTCCTGTTCGGCATGCTCGCTGATCGCATCGGCGCCAAGCCTGCCGTGCTGATCTCGGTGGTCGTCTACACGATCGTGTCGATCATCGGATACTTTCTCGCCACTGTCTGGCAGTTCTTCCTGCTGGCGTTTCTCGTCGGGACGGTGCAGGGCGGGAGCCAGGCGCTGAGCCGGTCGCTCTTCGCACGCATGATCCCGAGGCACAAATCATCGGAGTATTTCGGCTTCTTCTCCATCTTCGAAAAGTTCTCCGGTATCGCCGGTCCGCTCGTCTTTGCTGCGTCGGTCACCCTGTTCGGCAACAGCCGGGCCGCGGTCCTGTCGATCATCCTGTTCTTCATCCTTGGCGCCCTCGTCCTGACGCGCGTGAACGTGGGTGAAGGCGAAGCGCAGGCTGCGGCCGCGTCGCTGTCATGAAGATTCTCATCGCCGGGGGCAGCGGATTTCTCGGTCGCGCGCTCGTGCACGCGTGCCGTGCTGATGGACACGAAGTACAGGTGCTCACACGGCATCCACGGGACGCTGGCGATGTCGGCTGGTCGGCAGAAGCGAACGGTGCCTGGGTCACTGCCCTCGAGCGTTCCGATGCGGTGGTCAACCTTGCCGGCGAGGGCATCGCGGACCAGCGCTGGACCACACGGAGGAAGGCGGCGATCCTCGACAGCCGAGTGACCTCGACGCGCGCGCTGGTCGATGCGATTCGCGCATGCACAGACCCTCCGCGAATCCTGATCAGCGGATCGGCCATCGGCTTTTACGGCGTGGGTGCTGAGACGCCGTGCACGGAGGAATCTGGCGCGGGATCAGACTTCCTGGCCAAGGTCTGTCAATCGTGGGAGCAGACGGCGAACGCGGCGGCAGGCGTGGCGCGCGTTGTCCTGCTTCGCACGGGCGTCGTTCTGGCTCGCGACGGTGGCGCATTGCCACGCATGGCGCTGCCGTTTCGATTCTTCGCCGGCGGGCGTCTTGGCTCAGGCAGGCAGTACGTGTCGTGGATCCACCTCGACGACTGGGTCGAGATGGTGCGATGGGCTCTTGGAAATGGCGAGATCAGCGGTCCGATCAACCTGACCGCTCCCGTACCGGTCACGAACGCCGAGTTCACACGGGCGCTGGCGGCTGCGCTGCGGCGGCCGGCGCTCTTCCCTGTGCCGGGGCTGGCGCTGCGGGTTGTGCTCGGAACTGAGATGGCCGATTCGCTTCTGCTCGGAGGGCAACGCGTCCTCCCCGCCAGAGCGCAACGGCAGGGCTTTCAGTTCCGATTCGCTACCATCGAATCGGCGCTGCGGCGCATATTCAGCGATTAGGCAATCGTCAGAGGGGACATGGCGACGAAAAGAAAACGCACTGTGACATCACGTCAACCGACGAGGACATCCACGGCCCGGCGCCGGCGCGCGGCGGCGAAAGTCCGTGGTCGTCGAGCGGCAGAAAGACACGCCAAGCGCCGCGACGATTCCAGCGGCCTTGCGCCAGGCATGCAGGCGGTCAATCCGTATCTTGCCGTCGCGAATGTCGCCGCGACGATGGCGTTCATGGAGCGTGCGCTTGGATTCGTACGCGGTGTCGTGCTGCCGGATGCTGACGGCCAGCTCCGCTACGCGGAGATGCGCCACGGCGAATCCGCGGTGATGCTCGTCCGCAAAGGTGATCCGACGACAGCGACAGCCGGCGCGGCCGCGCTCTACGCGTACGTACAGGATGTCGACAGCGCCATCATGCAGGCTCGTGAAGCGGGCGCCGGCGTCAGCGATGCGGAAGACCGGCCCTGGGGTGATCGCGCCGCGGTGGTCACGGATCCGGACGGTTACAGGTGGGTGCTCGCAACGTTCAAGAAGCTCGCCCCGTTTACGTAGGGCGTCCCTTGTTCGTGGGTCACCCCTTGACGCGGTGCCCTACAATACCGCGCGATAACACGCCTCGTACATCGGCACGACGCGCTCGACGCAGAACTCCTCGCGCACGCGACGGCACGCGGCGTTGCTGACTCGCGCGTGCAGCGCCTCATCAGTCAGCAGCAGTAGTGCGCTTTCCGCCATCTCGTCAATCGCGTCCGGATCGTGCAGGTAGCCGCTGACGCCGTGTTCGATGACTTCGGGCAAGCCGCCGACGCGCGACGCCACGACCGGAACCTCACACGCCATCGCTTCGAGTGCCGCCAGACCGAAGCTCTCTTGTGACGAGGGGAGGAGAAAGACGTCGGATATCGAGAGCAGCGGCACCACCTCTTCCTGCGCGCCCACGCCGTGCACCAGCGGGGTAATGCCAAGCTCGCGCGCCTTCCGATACGCCAGCGCGAGGTCCGGACCATCGCCAACGAGCAGGAGCCGGGCGGGAACGCGCTGACGGATGCGATCGAAGATGTCGATCACGGCATCCACGCGCTTCACCGGCCTGAAGTTCGACACGTGCGCCACGATCTTCGTATCGTCGTCTCCACCGGTGAACCGCTTGTGCAGGTCGGTACGAGGCCGGCGCCGGTGTACGGAACAGTCGAGGAAGTTGGGAATGACCTGGATCCCCCGCGTGATGCCAAGCATCTCGTACGTGGCGTCGCGCAGGCTCGCCGAGACGGCTGTCACGCTGTCGGACTGCTGGATCGAGAACGCCACGATTTGCGAATACGACGCGTCGTTACCCACCAGTGTGATGTCTGTACCATGCAACGTGGTCACGACCTTGGGCGCCGCACCATCGTCGGACGCCGCCAGCACCTGACGGGAGAGAAACGCTGCGGTGGCATGCGGAACGGCATAGTGCGCGTGAATGATGTCGAGATCGAACTCACGTGAGACCTGGACGATCCGGTTGGCAAGCGACAACAGGTACTGAGGCTCGCGGAACAACGGATACGTGGGCGTCAGGACCTGATGAAACGACAGACCTTCCTGGAACTCCCCGAGGCGGAAAGGCGTTTCTGTGCTGATGAAATGCACCTGGTGGCCGCGCAGTGCCAGTGCTTTGCCCAGCTCGGTGGCGACGATACCGCTGCCGCCGACCGATGCGTAACAGACGATGCCGACGTTCAACGATCGGTCCACGCGGGGATCAGATGGGGCCGGACGACCGGCTGTTTCACGACGAAGCCTTCCGCAAATGCCACGCCGGCAAGAGCGCCGAACTGCGCATCGCGGCTTTCTATGAGCTGTCGGAACGTCGCGCTGGTCAGACGAGTGGCCACAGCAGTCTTATCGGATGGTGTGAACTGGGAAGCGTGACAGGCCAGTGCACGCCTCTTCGTCTCATAGTGTCCGCTGACGTCGACGACAAAAGACGGCAACGTGGAGTCATTGATGAAGTAGTAGCAGATCCACTCCGGCTTCCACGCATCACCGTCTGCGTGATACCGGCGCAGACCGGCATTGAACACGGCATCTGTCAGGAGCCGGCTTGCGGCAACGTGATCGGGATGACGATCGCTCCAGTACGGGACGGCGACCGCCTTCGGGCGGCTGCGACGAACCAGTCCCGCGATCACACGCGCGTGATCGTCGCTCGCTTCGAGCGCGCGGTCGGGCAACCGAAGGTTGACGCGCCAGACCGCACCGAGCACCTGGCGCGCCGCCTCCGCCTCGGCGAGGCGCTCCTCCACCGTGCCGTTGCTGCCCATCTCGCCGGCCGTCAGGTCGCACATCCCGACGCGATAGCCGAGGGCGACGTGTTGGGCGACGGTACCGCCGATTCCGATTTCAATGTCATCAGGGTGCGGGCCGATGGCGAGCAGGTCGACAACGCCGAGGTCAGCGTTCATCGCGTCCAGCCGAAGACCTCGTCGGCCTTGTCGATCTGACCGCGCACCGCGCGGACCAGAATCCGGGCAGCCGCGAATGCACCGGAGATGCTGTCGCCGCCGCTGCCGAGCGCGAACAGATGATGCGGATAGTTGCGGTGTGGGCCGATGTACATCAAGCCATCCGCCGTTTCTCCGTACGACAGGTGCCAGCCGTACTGCGGTCGCAACCCCGAGATGGCGGGATACATCATCAGCAGCTCGTACATCAGCTGCCCGGTTCGCTGCACAAGCAAGGCGTCACGGGTCCGTGCCGGCGTTTCATCCTGGTCCGCTCCGGAAACGATGATTCGGTGATCCGGCGTCCATCGAAGCCGATGGTGCGGAGCTCGCATGTCGCGGACGGTGGTGTCCGGGCGCAGGAGCTGGCGACGTACAGCTGCGGGAACCGCCTCGGTCATCACGAGGTATGTCTCGCGACGAGTGAAGTGCCGCCGCAACGGTTTGAATTCGGCGGTTGCGGCGCCGGTCGTGACGATCACCGTCGCAGCGCGCAGAACGGCGTCGGCGGTGGCCACTTCGACAGACTTTCTGCCGAATTTGACCTTCCGAACGGGAGACTTCTCGTAGAACGTGGCACCACGGCGAGACGCCGCGGTGGCGACGGCGACGCAGGCCGTATACGGATCGACGGCAAAGCCGGAAGCCACCCGCATGGCCGCCACGGCGTCGAGGTTGGTAGCGGTCTTCGCCTGCCGTGCCGGAAGCAAGCGTGAGGGGAGGCCAGCCCCGTCGCGAGCCTCGTGCTCACGGGTCAGAACCTTGTCGTCGCCACGAAAGCCGACGATCACGTCGCTCATCGGCATCACGCCGCGCGACACCTTCAACCGCTTGAGTAAAGCCGCGCCGTCCGACGCTCCACGCGCCCAGCTTTCGAACACGCGGCGCGCGGCCCGCAGCCCGTGCGCCTGGACCACATCACGAAACAGCGGGCCCGGATCCGCAAGCAGCAGGCCTGCGCTCCGGGCGGCGCTCCCCTGCCCTACGCGTTCGCCCTCGATCACGACCGGCTTGAGCCCGGCCATCGCACATGCGTACGCCGTGGCGCAACCCGTAAGGCCGCCGCCGACGATGACGACGTCGCAGGTGTGCTCTCCGCGAATGCGGGGAAAGTCCGGTCGGCGTGTGCGGGGGAACTCGACGATCCACGGCGACTCGCCGTAACGGGTGGGCATCAGAAGAATGCTACTCCGAAGTAATCTTCACACGATGCGCGGCCGGCGAGTCCTCCTCCTCACCGTCGTATTCCTGGCGGTGCTGGGGGTGGGCGCCGTGCTCTGGACGCGACATCAGCTCAAGGCGAGTCTGCCCCTTCTCGACGGCAGCCATCAACTCGCGGGATTGACGGCACCGGTCACCGTCGGGCGCGACGCGCTCGGCATTCCGACGATTCGCGGGCGGACTCGGGCGGACATCGCCCGCGCCACCGGCTTCCTCCACGCACAGGACCGCTTCTTTCAGATGGATCTCACGCGGCGCCGCGCGGCGGGAGAACTCTCGGCGCTGGTCGGTCGCCGCGCACTCGTCGTCGATCGACGAATCCGGCGACATCGCTTCCGTGCAGAGGCCGAGGCCGCGCTCAAAGAGATGGCGCCGGAGAACCACGCCATCCTCGAGGCATACACCGCCGGCGTCAACAGCGGTCTGAAGGCCCTGGGCGCACCGCCGTTTGAGTATCTGCTCCTTCGCCAGACACCGGAGCCGTGGCGCACCGAAGACAGCCTCCTCGTCGTGCTCGCCATGTTCATCACCCTTCAGGATGATGACGGCACATATGAGTCGGTGCTGGCGACGATGCATGACGTTTTGCCGGGTCCGATGTTCGAGTTCATGGCATCGCCAGGCACCGAATGGGACGCACCCGTGATCGGCGAACGATTCGCGGTACCAGCGATTCCGGGGCCGGAGATCTACGACTTGAGGTCGCGCAAGCTCCCAGGTTCCAACGTCCAACTTCCACAGTCGGCGAGGTGGGGGCCGTCCCCGTTGGGGAATTGGGAATTGGGAATCGGGAGTTCCGATCGCGAAGCCATCGGCAGCAACAACTGGGTCGTCTCCGGGCGGCTGACGGCAAACGGCGCGCCGCTGGTGGCGAACGACATGCACCTCGATGTCCGCGTTCCCAATATCTGGTACCGCGCGCAGCTCGAATGGCCGGACGCCGTGAACGCGACGCAGACTCACCAGCTGATCGGCGTGACGCTTCCCGGCTCGCCAGCGCTCGTTGTCGGTAGCAACACTTCCATTGCGTGGGGATTCACGAATACTTACGCAGATTGGAGCGACCACGTGCTGCTCGAGGTCGATCCGAACGACGCGAAGCGATACCGCACCCCGTCCGGCTGGCAGACGTTCGTCATCTACGACGAGGTCATCCGGATCGCAGGTGAAGTGGACCACCATGAGCCGGTGACCTGGACGATCTGGGGCCCGGTGCTCGCACCGGATCACAAGGGACGGCTGCGCGCGTATCGATGGGTGGCACATTCCAGCACGCAGCTCGCCGCTGCCGTCATTCCGCTCGAGACCGCACGAACCGTCTCCGATGCCTTCGATGAAGCAAACGGGCTCGGGACACCGGGTCAGAACATGGTCGTCGCGGATCGCGACGGCCACATCGGATGGACCGTCTACGGTTCGATTCCGCGTCGAACCGGGACGACCGGGCGACTGCCTTCGTCATGGGCAGACGGCACGAGCAGTTGGAGCGGCTGGCTGACGCATGCGGAGTATCCGCGGCTCATTGATCCGGACGGCGGTCGTATCTGGACCGCCAACGCGCGCGTGGTGGACGGCGAGATGCTTGCGCGACTGGGCGATGGGGGCTACGAAGTGGGATCTCGCGCGTCGAATATCCGCGAGCGTCTTCATGCGCGCGAACGGTTCGCCGCCACGGACATGCTCGACATCCAGCTCGACACCCGGGCAGTGTTCCTCGGCCGGTGGCGCGACCTGATTCTCAAGACGCTGACGCCGGAGTTTATTGCCGGTCGTCCGGACCGCGCAACCTTCAGAGCGCTCGTCGATCGCAGCTGGGACGGCCACGCGTCGCCCCAGTCGGTCGGTTATCGATTCACGCGAATGTTTCGGGACCAGGTCGCGGACGCGGTGCTGATGTTCGTCCTCAGCGAGTGCTACGCGGCCGACGTGAACTTCGACCACACGGCGCTGCGACGCCGTGAAGGACCGCTCTGGAAGCTCATCACGGATCGGCCACTGCACCTGCTCGATCCGCAGTTTGGTTCGTGGGACGGACTGCTCGTGCAGGCCGTGGACGATGTGATCGCATCGGCGAAGAAGTCTGGAGACCTCGCCGGGCGGACATGGGAGGAATACAACCCGACCGCCTTCCGACATCCGCTCTCGGCATCGATCCCGCTGTTCGGACGCTGGCTGAACATGCCCGGAGATCCCTTGCCTGGCGATCTGTTCACCGTGCGAATGCGCTGGGGGGCCGAGACAGCCTCAGAACGACTCGTCGTCTCGCCAGGCCGCGAGTCTGAAGGGATCCTCGAGATGCCAACGGGACAGAGTGGTCACCCGCTCTCGCCGTTCTATGCCAACTCACACGAGGCGTGGACCAAGGGCACGCCGGCGCCGCTGCTGGCAGGCAGAGAGCAACACCGGCTGACGCTGACGCCCTAGCTGAGTTCAGGGTTCGGGTTCTGAGTTCGGGTTCTAAGTGGCGCGAGAGCGCAGGCGCGCGAGGACCGATCGCCACTCGTCCGGATTGGCGGATACGTTCAGCAGCGGCTCGACGGGTATCAGCCAGCCGGCATTGCCTGCCGGGGCCACGCTGAGCCCACGGTCGAGAAGTTCCACCGCAAGATTTCTGTGCCCCATGAAGCTCAGAGCGATGACTGCACCCAGGTGCTCGTCGAACGACCCACTGGTTGGCGCGGCGATCGCGCGTTCCGCCGCCTC
>Ga0070664_100002280_pt1 | contig 15426 bp, 17 predicted proteins | sample KBSC73metaG_FD_65863 | JGI IMG/M metagenome (GOLD analysis project Ga0070664, IMG submission 65863) | Corn rhizosphere microbial communities from Kellogg Biological Station, Michigan, USA - KBS C7-3 metaG | ecosystem: Host-associated > Plants > Roots > Rhizosphere > Soil ... | reverse complement strand
CGTTCATCGTCTTTTCGTCGGCGGCAAAGAAGACGTCGACCGGCGCGCCGGCTTCGATCTGGCGGGCGAGGGCGTTCGAGCCGGCGAAGATCGGGGTGATCTTGGTTTCCGGGTGTCCGTTCTGATAGACGGCGCCGATCTCGGTGATGGATTCCGAAAGGCTGGCCGCGGCTGCGACGCGCACTTCACCCGCGCGGGCGACGGCGAGGAGGGCGAGGAAGAGAAGGAGGCGCTTCATGCGAAGGCTTGCATTGATGGGGCGGACTGAAGTCCGCGGTCCGACGGAAGAGACTTTGGGAGAAACGCTCAGAAGGTGAGAGTTGCCTGCGTGTAGAACCAATCGGCGTCGGTGGTGGTGCCGACGGATTGCTTCACGTAGTCGCCGACGAAGAAGTGGCCGTAGCCGAGCTGGAGGTTCGCCCAGTTGGCGACCTTGTAGTTGGCGTAGAGGTCGAGCTCGGTGCCGGCGAACGAGTCGTTGCCGGGTTTGATGCCATAGCCGTTGCCGCTGCGGCCGCTGCCGGATTCCGGGTAGAAGAAGTCGCCGGTGTCGGCGAGGTAGAAGCCCATGAAGTCGGCGTTCAGGCTGAGGCCTTTGACCGGTTTCACCGCGAAGGTGATCTTCGGGATGTGCATGTTGCGCGCGCCGGCGAGGTCCATCAGGCCGTACGGGCGGTGCTGGGTGCCGAAAAGGTTTTCGAAGGTTTCCACCTTGTCGTCCTTCGAGTTGCCGTCGCCCGAGCCGTGGTCATAGGCGAGGCCGAGGCGCGGTTTGCCCCAGGCTTTTTTCCACGTGTAGCCGGCGTTGGCGAAGACGGCGTAGGAGTCCTGGTCGAGGCGCTGGTTCTGCCCCTTGTTGAAAACGCTGCCGAACTGGTAGGCGGTCTCGAACCCGTAGTCCCAGCCGTTGAGCGCGTCGGGATCGGATTTCCAGTAGGTGCCGAGCGTGTAAATGTCGCGCTGGGTCGAGGGCGAACCGGGGTTGCCGGGCGAAACGGCGTTCGGGCCTTTCACACCGTAGTTGCGGGCGAGGAAATAGGCCTGCGTTTCCTGCCAAGGGATCAACTTCTTCGTGCCGGCGTAGAGGCCGGAGAACTGGTCGTAGTCGTTGCTGACGTTGAAATTACCATCGTCGACGACCACCACGCGGCCGGTGAACGCGTCGATCCAGCCGAAGCTGTTTTCGGCGCGCAGCTTGATCGCGTCGAACGAGCGGCCGGTGTTGTTCCAGTCGCCTTTGCCGATCATCCGCTCGTCGCCGTAGGCCATCTCCTGGCGGCCGATCTTGGCGGTGAGCGGGAATTCCTTGGCGTTGCCGAGGGTGAAATAGGCCTGGTGGAGGTCGAAGACATCGTCGGCCTTCACGTCCTCGTGGCCCGAGGCGTCGCGGCCTTCGACGAAGGTGGAAAACCACGCATCCTTGTAGCCGACGTGGACTTTTTCCCGCAGGTAGCTCGCGTCGCGGTCGTTATCGAGACCGGGGATGAAGTCGGTGTTCGGCGTGACGCCGGCGTCGTCCTTCGACTCGTAGCGGGCGCGGAACTCGGCGCCGATGTCCCAGGGCGTGAAGGCCGGGGACCACTCGACGAGCTGGCTATTGAGAAAGGCCGGCTCGGTTTTTTCCGCGGCGGCGGCAACGAGCGCGGGGAGACAGGGGAAGACCAGGCCGATCAGGGGCAGGACGGGGCGGAGCATCGCCGCGACTCTAACGACCCGATCTATTTTGAAAAGTATGACGACTCTCCGTCCGCTGAATCCGGCTCATCGTCGGCCAGCAATTCGCGCATGGAGGCAAGCGCGGGGGCGCTCGCCTGCTCGGCGGAGGCCGCGGCCTCGCGGTAGAGCGCGAGCAGGCGTTCGCCCGCCGGGGTGAGCGAGGCGCCGCCGCGCTGGTCGCCGCCGCGGCTGAGGGCGGCGACCGGCTCGCGGAAGCGTTCGTTCAGGCCGCGGACGATTTTCCACGCCTTCATGTAGGACATGCCCATTTCGCCCGCGGCGGCGCTCAGGCTGCCGGTCGCGCGGATGCGTTCGAGCAGTTCCGCCTTGCCCGGGCCGAACGCGAGCGGACCGGACAGCAACAAACGGATCGGGCTGTCCGGCGTCATGGGAGGCTTACTTGCTGACGTTGAAGCGGAACTCGATCACGTCGCCGTCCTTGACGACGTATTCCTTCCCTTCGATGCGCAGCTTGCCCTTTTCCTTGGCGGCGGATTTCGAGCCGAGCTCGACGAGATCGTCGTAGTGGACGACTTCCGCGGCGATGAAGCCGCGTTCGAAGTCGGTGTGGATCACGCCGGCGGCGGCGGGGGCCTTGTCGCCTTCGATGATCGTCCAGGCGCGGGTTTCCTGCACGCCGGTGGTGAGGTAGGTGCGCAGGCCGAGCAGGTGGTAGACGCCGCGGATCAGCGCGGAGACGCCGGAGTCGGTGACGCCCATGTCCTTGAGGAAATCGGCGGCGTCGGCGGGGTCGAGGTCGATGAGTTCTTCTTCGATGCGGGCGGAGATCACGACGGCCTCGGCACCGGAGTGCTCGGCGGCGAATTTGCGGACCTTGGCGACCAGCGGATGGCTGTCGGGATCGGCCTGGGCGGCGCCGAGTTCCTCCTCGGAAACGTTGCAGGCGTAGATCGTCTTCTTCGAGGAAAGCAGGAAGAAGTCCTTCACGTAAGGCATGTCCTCGTCGGCGAACTTCAGCGTGAGCGCCGGGTTGCCCTCGTTGAGATGCGGCAGGAGGACGTCGATGAGTTCGACTTCCTTCTTCGCTTCCTTGTCGCCGCCCTTGGCTTTCTTCTCGCGGGAGTAACGGCGTTTTTCGAGGGAGGCGATGTCGGCGAGGATCAGCTCGGCGTTGATGATCTCGATGTCGCGGATCGGGTCGACCGAGCCGAGCTCGTGGATGATGTCGTCGTTCTCGAAGCAACGGACGACCTGCACGATCGCGTCGGTTTCGCGGATGTTGGCGAGGAACTGGTTGCCGAGGCCGGCGCCTTCGGACGCTCCTTTCACCAGGCCGGCGATGTCGACGAACTCGATGGCGGTGGGCACCAGCTTGTGCGAGCCGGAGATTTTCGAAAGCACCGCGAGGCGCGGGTCCGGCACGACGACGATGCCGACGTTCGGATCGATGGTGCAGAACGGGTAGTTCGCCGCCTCCGCCTTGCGCGAGCGGGTGACGGCGTTGAAGAGAGTCGATTTTCCGACGTTGGGGAGTCCGACGATTCCGGCCTTGAGCATAGCGGCGGGAAGGTGGGCGGATCGGCGGGGACGGGCGAGCAAAATCGCCCGCCGCGGTCGGTCAATTTCTGCGGAACCGGCGGAGCCTGAATGTGTAAACGGAAAAGCCGGAGAGGATCGGGCCCTCTCCGGCTTGGGAAACGTCGATGGCGTCGCCGCGTTATTTCAGATCGGCGCCGAGCATGCGGGTTTCACCGTTCTTGAGCGCGAGCTCGAGGGTCTTTCCTTGGTAGCGCAGCTTGGCTTTGCCGTTGCCGGCGGTGTTGCGGATTTTGGCCTGGGTCAACCGGCCGTCCTTCCACGCGAGGTCGAGCTCGAAGCCGCCGCGGGCACGCATGCCGGTGACCGAGCCGGTCGGCCAGGCTTTCGGCAGGGCGGGCAGCAGGACGATTTCGCCGGAATGCGACTGCACGAGCATTTCCGCCACGCCGGCCGTGGCGCCGAAGTTGCCGTCGATCTGGAAGGGCGGGTGGGCGTCGAACAGGTTCGGGTAAACCCCGCCACCGTTGGTCATCTCGATCCCAGAGGTGTTGACCACGGTCAGGAGGTTGCGAAGCATGGTGTAGGCGTGGTCGCCATCCTGGAATCGCGCCCAGAAGTTGATTTTCCAGGCGCGACTCCAACCCGTGCCGCCGTCGCCGCGGGCCTTGAGCGAAACCTTGGCCGCTTCGAACAGGTCGGGCGTGCCGGTGGCCGTGATCTGGCGACCGGGATGCAGGGCGAAAAGATGGGACACGTGACGGTGGTCGTCCTTCGGATTGTCGCGGTCGGTTTCCCATTCCTGAAGCTGGCCCCATTTTCCGATTTTCGGTTTGAGCAGATGGGAGCGCATGTCCGCGATCTTGGCCCGATATTCGCGATCGACGCCGAGCGCATCGGCGGCGTCGAGGTAGTTGGTGAAGAGGTCGTGAACGATCTGGATGTCGTAGGAGATCGCTTCTTCTTCAGGTCCATGCTCGGGCGACCATCCGACCGGCGTGACGAGCGTGCCGTCCGGGCGTTTGATGAGACGGTCCTCCCAGTGTTCGCACACTTCCTTGAGCAGTGGGTAGGCGACCTTGCGCAGGTAATCGGTGTCGCGGCCGAAGGCGAAATGCTCCCAAAAATGGAGGGCATACCACGCGCTGCCGGGCGGGTTCCATTTGAAGCTGCCGCCGCCGAACACGCCGTTCTCGGTGCGGACGGTCCAGCCGCGGACATCCTTTCCGTATTCTTCTTTCGTCCGTTCGCGGTAAACGGGCGCCTGGCTGACGACGTAGTCGATGAACGGGCGGTGCAGCTCGGCCAGGTTGGTCGGCTCGGCCGGCCAGTAGTTCATCTGGACGTTGATGTTCGAATGGTAGTCGCAGCGCCACTTCGGATTGTTCGAATCGTTCCAGAGCCCCTGCAGGTTGGCGGGCAGGCCGCCTTCGCGGGAGCTGCTGATGAGTAGATAGCGGCCGTAGTTGGCGAGCAGTTCCTCAAGGTCCGGGTCGTTGGTTTTCTGCTGGTTGTAGTCGAGCAGGCGCTGATCGGTCGGTTTGCCGGCGATCTCCTTGGCGGTGGTGCCGACGTCGAGCTTCCAGCGGCGGTAGAGGTTCTGGTAGTCCGCGAGGTGGGCCTGGTAAACGGCGGGCAGCGTCTGCGGCGTGACGGCATCGAGACGGCGGTCCACCTTGGCTTGCGGGGCTTCGCCACGCCAGTTTTTGCTGCGGTCGGGCGAGTAGTCGGTGTCGGCGGCCAGCACGATGGTCAGGCTGGTGCAGCCTTCGAACACCAGCGAGGCGTCGGGTAGTTTGATGTCCTTGATGTCCGGGACGCCGGCGAGCGGGTTGTCACCGTCGGCCGGAGCGGTGGATTCGAGGCGGATTTTGCCGCCGTTGGCGAACACGCGGACTTCGGATTGGTAGGACATGCCGTCCTTGCCGAGCCGGCCGGAGGCGGTCAGCGACGTGCCGTTGCCCTCGATCCGGGCACCGTGCATGTCGGTCAGCCAGAGGCGGCCGGTGTAGGAGCCGGGCTTGTCGGCGGAAAGCTGGTAGACGATCACTCCGGCCGGGTGGCTGGCGAAGGCGGTGCGCTCGTAGCGGACGCCGTTGGACTGGTAGGAAACCTTCAGAGTCGAGCGCTCGAGGTCGAGTTCGCGGCGGTAATTCTGCGGGTTGCCATGGCCGAGGCGGATGAACAGATCGCCGAAGGCCTGGTATTTGCCTGTGTCTTTCTCGTTCCCGGTCCACAGCGTGTTGTGGTTGAACTGGACGCGCTCGGTCTCGGTAAGGCCGAAAAACATGCCGCCTAGCGAGCCGCCGCCGAGCGGCAGGGCCTCGGTCATCCAGCTGCGGGCGGGTTGCTCATACCAGAGCACCGAACTGGCGCGGTTCGGCGCGGGGACGTCGGCGGCGAAAGCGGGCGTCAGGACCGCGGCTCCCAGGGCGAGCTGAATGGCAAGCGCGCCGGAAAGGGGGCGAAAGGCTGAATTCACAGTCATGCGGTGTTTACCGCAGAACTGCGCTTATTTTTCAAACATTTCCCAAAATCGGCCCGTTCTTGCGGGGCGATAACGGGGGGTGGCTGGCGCGCGCTCAGTTGATTTTCGGCGGCAACAGGCCTTCGTCCATGGCGGGATCGCTCACGGCGGGCAGCATCGGCTCCTTGAACTCGACCGGGCCGCGGAAGAAATCGAAGAACCCGCGCTTGCGCTGGGCAAGCGTGTCGTGGCCGCTGGCGTAGGCCAGCGCCTTGTCCTTGCCGAGCGTCACCTCCTTCAGGTCCTTTTCCCGGACTTCGACGACCTTGATCTTCGATGGCATCAGGTCGCTGACGGAAAATTTCGCCACCGCGTCGCCCGCCTTGGACATCGATCCGCTGACGTGGGCCACGGCGCTGCCGGCCTTTTTCATGCTGGCGCAGGAGGCAAGCGGCAGCAGCAGGCAGGCGGCGGCGAGCGGATGGAGTCGGGAAAAAGCGGGCATCGGTCGGCTGGGAAAGAACCGCAAAGCCATAGCAGAAGACGGGCCAATGTCCATCTCGCGCTGCGTGGCGGGATCGTCACTTCGGGATGATGGCCAGCGCGTTGCGGCCGGTGGCGATCTCGCGCAGGTAGAGCGACCGCGCGCCGTCCGCACGCTGCAGCCAGATGCCGCTGGCGGTGCCGCCGGCCAGGTTGAGGACGGTGGCGATGCGGAAACGCGGGAAGGTTTTGCCGTCGGCCAGCATGTGGGCGAGGCTGTCGAGCGTGGTGGAGGGCACGTAAAGGATCGCCCAGTCGCCCGTGCCGGACGTGACGATCACGGTGCGGCGCGCGTAGAGGTCGGCATCCAGAGCGGGCGTGGCGGCACCGTCCTCGACGAGGAAGGGTCCGCCTTGCACCAGTGAATCGGCCTGTTCCCATTGGGCGGGCGTGGCGGTGGCGGCGTGGAGCAGGGCGATCGCCCCTTGCTGCACGCGCAGCAGCCCGGCGGCCTCGGGCGAATCGGTCACGAGCGAGCCGGTTTTCACCCGGTTGGCGATCATCAGGCCGAGCGGTTGGCCGTCCGCGCGGGTCGGGCCGCCGTTGCTGCCGGCTTGCGCGCCAAGGGCGGCGAAGGCGTCGCCCATGTGCGGGGCCTTCGCCTCGACCAAGTCGATCACGCGCAGTGTCTCGTCGCGCTCGGTGAAGGCGTAGCCGTGCACGGTGGCGTTCCGTCGGTCGGGGCCGATCGGGGCGTCGAAGCGGAAGTATTCGCCCGCGGCGGCGGTCGCCGCGGTGGCGATCAGGGCGAAAACTCGCAGCAGGGAGGTCATCGGCGGGGGAGTAGGACGAGGAAATTGCGAACCGGCGTGTTCCAGAGCGGGCGGATGAAGGCCGGTCCGCCGGGGACCTGGTCGGAAATCCAGAGTTCGGCGGAGCGACCGCCGTCGAGGTTGATCGCGGTTTTCACCGGCCAGCCGGCGGGTTCGGCTACGGCGAGAGCATGCGCCAGATCCGCCAGCGTGCAAGGGGCGGCGCGCGCCAAGAGCCAGCGCTGCCCGCCGTCCCACAGCAGCACGCTGCGGGCGCTGGTTTTTTGGCCATCGAGTCCGCCGACCGCGCGGCGGTTTTCGACCAGCAACGGACCGGCCTGGACCAGCTCGCGCATCGACGGCACCGCGGCGCGGCCGAACGCGTTGCGCCGGGCGATGCCGCTGCGGCCCTTGCCATCCTCAAACCAGATCGCCGAGCCGAGCGACGACTCGCCGTTCCAAACGCCCGCGACCTTGCCCTGGTTGACGACCGCGCCGAGCGGTTCGCCCGCCGGAGTAAAGAAACCGGCGTTGATCGCGGCGAGCCCGCCGTGCTGGCGACCGGCCGCCGCGCTGTCCGGCCATTTCGAACCTGGCCCCTGCGGTTGGTCGGCCACCACGAGCCGGTGGCTGCGGGCGTCGAAGGCGACGCCGTCGAGGGCGATGCCCGCGAGGGTGACGGAGATCCGTTTCAACGGCTGCTGCGCGACCACCGGGCGGGTGGGTTCCTCCACCGGCTGGGCTTTCAGCACCCGCGGCGCCTGAGCCGATGAAGAGGCACAAGTCAGTGCCAGCATCCCCATCGTCCAGCCCGCCGCACGAATTCGAATCACGCCGGACGGTTGTCACGGGCGGCACCGGTTGGCAACCGTTCACCCCCTCTGAAATCTGCTTTCGCTCCCGGTCACTGAACGCCAAGGTTCCCGAATGACAACCCGCTGCTTTTTACAGAGTCTTGTGGCCGTTGCGATCGTGACGGCGGCACCTGCTTGGGCGGTGGAAGCGGCCCCGGCCGAAAAGGCGAAAATCGAAGCGCTGATCCAGCGCGTCGAGCAGCTCAACGGGGCGCATTTCGTGCGCAACGGCAAGAGTTACGACTCCAAGGACGCCGCCAAGTTTCTGCGCGCCAAATGGGAATCGAAAGCCGCGGAATGCCCGACCGCCGGGGATTTCATCGAAAAGGTCGCCTCGGTTTCCTCGACCACCGGCCAACCTTACCTTATCCGCTTCGCGGACGGGCGAGAGGTGAAGTGCGGCGAGTATTTGCGGGAGCTGTTGAAAAAAGCCGGCGAGTGATTGGGCCTTGTCGCATACTTGCAAAGCCAGAGAGCGGTGAATTTGAGACGGCTAGTCTGCAAGGTAGGAGTCGATGTCGATTGATCCCCCCAGAGCGGATAAGAAGTGGACAACCCTTGCCGAGAATCCGGCGATCGGGGTTGAGACTTCCCCTGATGCCGGGAAGTAGAGGATAACTTGGAACACGACATCCGTTTTGAAGCGTGCGACGGCGGCCACGAATTCATCCAGATGCGGCTCCAAAATTCCGATGGCTTGGTCGGCCAATTGGTAGAGATCAATCAGCCTAGTGCTGGTGTGGGTGTCGGCGTAATGAAGCAGCGTCGTTCGCGGAAGCTGGCGCTCCGGATTGCGGGAATGCATGTCAACGCACTCAGCAGGCATGAGGCGGACGCACTTGGCGAATTCGAAGGGGTTGAAATCCCCGTGAAACGCCAAATAGACGCGGGCGGTGTAATCGTTCATACTCGTGTCGATTCCTTCACGGCAGTGCCCAGCAGAGTCTGGAACTTCGGCGTTTCCTCTTCGCGGTCGGCGACGACCGTCTCAATGCCGGTGAAGCCGGCGCGTTCGAGCATCGTGGCGAGGTCGACTTCCGCGAAGCCCAGCCAGCGGTCGGCATAGAGTTCGCGGGCTTCCTCGAAGGTGTGCTGGAGCAGATCGAGCACGATCAAGCGTCCGCCCGGTTTCAGGATCCGGAACGCCGCTTCGATCGCCCGCTGCGGGTGCTCGGCGTGGTGCAGCGCCTGGCTGAAAATCGCGAGATCGACCGAGGCCTCGTCGATCGGCGGCGCTTCCAGATCGCCGAGCCGGTATTCCAGATTCGCCAGTCCGTGTTTTTCCGCGAGCGACCGGCCGAACTCGACCATCTTGGGTGAAAGGTCGACCGCGATCACCTTTTCCGCGCGCTGGGCGAGCAGCTGGGAAAGCGTCCCTTCGCCCGCGCCGAGGTCGGCCACCACCTTGTAGTTGAGCACTTTGAGCAGCGCCTCGGCCAGCGCCTTCCACGAGCGGCCGGGCACATAGTCTTTGCCGAAGCGCCCGGCGAGTTCGTCGAAATACGCCCGCGAGCGGTCCTGCCGCTTCCGCTGGAGGTGGCGCAGCGTGGCGGCGTCGGCGCCGACTTCGGGCAATTCGGCGGCGGCGAGCCGGGCGACGCCGAGCAGGTCCGCCGACGCGGAGCAGGCGTAGATGTTGTTTTTTCCGCTGCGGGTGTCTGCCACCAGCCCGGAGCTTTTGAGCTGGGAAAGCTGGGTGGAAATCCGGCTCTGCCCCATGCCGAGGATTTCCTGCAAGTCGGCCACCGACAGCGCCTCGCGCTCTAAAAGCATAAGGATCCGCAAGCGCGTCGGATCGGAAATGAGCTTCAGGGATTTGAGCGTTGACGCCATGGCTCAAGGCGATACATCAACGAATCACGATTTGACGATACGAAAATCGATCCGCGCATGAGCACCTACATTTTCTCCTCCGAGTCCGTCGGCGAAGGCCATCCCGACAAAGTGGCGGACACCATTTCCGACGCCATCCTCGACGCCGTGCTGACGCAGGACCCGCAAGGCCGCGTCGCGTGCGAAACGCTGGTCAAAAGCAACGTGGTGGTGATCGCCGGCGAACTCACCACCCGCGCGAAAATCGATTTCGAGGAAATCGTCCGCGGCGCGATCCGTGGCATCGGTTACGTGAACGGCGACGACGTGTTCCACGCCGACACCGTTTTCATCAACAACTACCTGACCGGCCAATCGCCCGACATCGCGCAGGGCGTCGACGCCAAGGAAGCCAAGGGCAAGAAACACGCCGAGCAAGGGGCGGGGGACCAGGGCATCATGTTCGGTTATGCCTGCGACGAAACGCCCGAGCTGATGCCCGCGCCAATCATGTTCGCCCACCGCCTCGGCCGCGAGCTGACCAAGATCCGCAAGTCCGGCAAGGTCGCCTGGCTGCGCCCCGACGCGAAGTCGCAGGTCTCCGTCGAATACGTCGACGGCAAGCCGACCCGCATCGTCAACGTGGTCATCTCCACCCAGCACGCCGCCGGCGTCGAGCACGCCGAGATCGAGCGCTTCTGCATCGAAGAGGTGATCAAGAAAGTCCTGCCGGCCGAGCTGCTGACGGCGGAAACCGAGTATCTCATCAATCCGACCGGCAACTTCGTCATCGGCGGCCCGCAGGGCGACTCCGGCCTCACCGGCCGCAAGATCATCGTCGACACCTACGGCGGCACCGGCCGCCACGGTGGTGGCGCGTTCTCCGGCAAGGACCCGAGTAAGGTCGACCGCTCGGCCGCCTACATGGGCCGCTGGGTCGCGAAAAACGTCGTCGCCGCCGGCCTCGCCAAGCGCTGCGAGGTCCAGTTCGCCTACGCCATCGGCCACCCGCTGCCGGTCAGCGTCCACGTCGACACCTTCGGCACCGGTTCCGTGGCCGACGCCAAGATCCTCGACGCCATCCTTGAAGTCTTCTCCTTCAAGCCCGCCGACATCATCCGCCAGCTCGACCTGCTCCGCCCGATCTACTCCAAGTCCACCAACTACGGCCACTTCGGCAAAGACGACGCCGACCTCACCTGGGAGCGGACGGATAAGGCGGAGGCGCTTAAACGGGCGGTGAAATAACCGCGCGAGTTTCAAGTTTTCAGTGTTCAGTTTTCAGTGGAAGAGGCTTTCCGGTGAAACGAGCAATGCTGGAAACTTGAAGCATCACCTTCACACCGCACCACGATGGCCGTTCAAACATTCGAAGACCTGGAAGTGTGGAAACGCTCCTGCCGTCAGTCGGTGGACGTCTATCGCACGTTGGAGGACTGCAAACGCTACTCCCTCAAAGACCAGATCGAACGGGCCGGCCTGTCGGTGCCATCCAACATCGCCGAAGGTCAGGAGCGCGACTCCAAGGGCGACTTCGTCCGCTTTCTCCGCATCGCCAAAGGCTCGAACGGCGAGCTGCGCACACAGCTCTACATCGCCGCCGAACTCGGCGTGCTCGATCGCGACAAAAGCCGCGAGATGATCGGCGAGTCCAAGGAAATCTCCGCCATGCTCCAAGGTCTCATCCGCTCCATCGAGTCCCGCTCGTGATCTTCTTCTTGCTGAAAACTGAACACTGAACACTGAAAACTTTAGCCCTATGACCGCCACACTCACCCCGCCCGCCAAAGCTTTCGCCGACTACAAAGTTGCCGATATTGCCCTCGCCGACTTCGGGCGGAAAGAAATCGAAATCGCCGAGCACGAGATGCCCGGCCTGATGGCCACCCGCGCCAAGTACGGCCCGGAAAAACCGCTCGCCGGCGTCCGCGTCATGGGCTCGCTGCACATGACCATCCAGACCGCCGTGCTGATCGAGACGCTGGTCGCGCTCGGCGCCGACGTCCGCTGGGTTTCCTGCAACATCTTCTCGACCCAGGACCACGCCGCCGCCGCGATCGCCGCCGCCGGCATCCCGGTCTTCGCCTGGAAGGGCGAAACGCTCGAGGAATACTGGTGGTGCACCTGGCAGGCGCTGCAGTTCCCCGGCGGCCTCGGCCCGCAGCTCATCGTCGACGACGGCGGTGACGCGACCCTGCTCCTGCACAAGGGCTACGAACTCGAAAACGGCTCGGATTGGGTCAACACCCCGTCCGGTTCGCACGAGGAGTCCGTCATCAAAGACCTGCTCAAGAAGATCCACGCCGAGCAGCCGGGCGTCTTCGCCAAGATCGTGAAGGACTGGAAGGGCGTTTCCGAGGAAACCACCACCGGCGTCCACCGCCTCTATCAGATGGCCAAGGCCGGCACCCTGCTCGTCCCGGCGATCAACGTGAACGACTCGGTCACCAAGTCGAAGTTCGACAACCTCTACGGCTGCCGCGAATCGCTCGTCGATGGCATCAAGCGCGCCACCGACGTGATGATCTCCGGCAAGGTCGGCGTGGTCTGCGGCTACGGCGACGTCGGCAAGGGCTGCGCCCAGGCCCTCCGCGGCCAGGGTGCCCAGGTCGTCGTCACCGAGGTCGACCCGATCTGCGCGCTGCAGGCGGCGATGGAAGGCTTCCGCGTGCTCACCGTCGAGGACACCCTCGGCTGGGGCGACATCTACGTCACCACCACCGGCAACAAGGACATCATCCGCCTCGAGCACATGGAGAAGATGAAGGACCAGGCGATCGTCTGTAACATCGGCCACTTCGACAACGAGATCCAGATCGACAAGCTCAACGACGCCCCCGGCGTGAAGCGGACCAACATCAAGCCGCAGGTCGACAAATACACGTTCCCGACCGGCAACAGCCTCTACATGCTCGCCGAAGGCCGCCTCGTGAACCTCGGCTGCGCCACCGGCCACCCGTCGTTCGTGATGTCCAACAGCTTCACCAACCAGACGCTCGCCCAGATCGACCTCTGGAAGAACAAGGACACCAACAAGCCCGGCGAAGTGAAGGTCCTGCCGAAGCACCTCGACGAGGAAGTCGCCCGTCTCCACCTCGCCAAGATCGGCGCCAAGCTGACCCAGCTCACCTCCGACCAGGCCGACTACATCGGCGTCCCGGTCGCCGGCCCCTACAAGCCGGAGCACTACCGCTACTGATTGTAGAGTGAGGATTGGGAATTGAATATTGAGCCCCGCCGGTCCGCCGGCGGGGCTTTTTCATGGTGGGGATTTTTCAGCCGCAAAAAGGCGCAGGAAGACGCAGAAGGAAGAGGGGGAAGGCTCCATGAGGTGAGCCCGGTTCCGCAGCGCCCTTAGGGTTCGCCTTTAGGTTCGCGGCGACTGGGGGATAAGAGAAACCGCAGGGCGTCGAAGACCCCGGAGAAACGCTCTTCGCGTCCGATGTATCGTTCGAGCACGTAAAAGAGGTAGTAGTAGAACCGGCAGAACGCCCAAACCATGGCGGCCAGCAGGGCCGCGGTCCGCAGCGTCGGCGCTTCGAGAAAGAGCAGCGCCGCGGCGCTCACGCCAAGGACCACAAAAAGGATGCCTTTCGCGTGAATCAGCCACGGGCTCTTGAGATCACCGCTGAGTTTCATGGGTAATGTGAGACCCGGGAGCTAATCACTCCCGGGGACCCGATTAGCCTCATTGGATTAGCACGAAATCGTAGTCGGCCATCTGCCCATTTTTAAAGCGGAGGCCAACAATTCCGTATTGCCAGATTGTCTCTTCCCCTCGCTCAAGGATCCTGTCTGGGGTGCCTAGATTCGTTCTAATCACCGTTTGTGAGTAACCCTTCTTCACCATGCCTTTGTCAATCAAGGCCCTGAAGTAGCGACTGAAATTCCGCTGAGCAGCCTGATTCCGAAGATCGAGCATTACAGCTCTTCGCACGTGAGGCCAACCGTTGCGAATCTGTCCCTTCTCAAAATAAGCCGCTGCTAGATTGTTCTGATTCCTGGAGATATTGGGATCGAGTTCGACAGCCTTTTTGAAATGGTCGATTGCCAGGTCGTATTGGCCTGCGCTCAACGCTCTGGTGCCTTCTGTGTAGTTGAGGCTCGATTCGACAGTGGAGCATCCAGCCAGAATAAGTGCCAGCGTTAGGGTGGATAAGAGGCGTTTCATTTATTGGTGTAACTTTGTATATGAGTCGTGCTGCCGATTGGCTCGGGGTGTGCGTCAGCACGAACCGTGACAAGCGGTGGAGTTGGCTCCGGCGACTGCCTTATTCTTCTATAGTAACTTCCTTGAATTCGAACCGAAGCATGTTGGGCTCGTGGCCAAATGCGCTACGCAATGTGCTTTTAATCTTCTTCATGGATTCGCGCAAAGCTGCTTCATCATGAGGTTTGCTGGGTCTAAATATCTTAACGGTGGTGATATTTGAGCCTGGGATGACCTCGTAATTGCCTTTGGAATTGGGGTCATTTGCCATGACGTTTCTTAGGAAATCCGCTTCAATGAGGTCTCTTTTGTATATTGGTGACAGGTTCTCAGGCATATTTGCGCAACCAATCATCAGGGCGCAAAACAGGGGAAGTAAGCATGCGGGTATTGTATTCGGCTTCATTGCAGAACAGTGTTATTATCCGACCCGTCGGGTTTGGGGGGTGATATCCGACCGGTCGGGTGTCACGGTAAAAGGCGACCCGGAGGCAAGGGGTTCGGCGCGGGTCGGCATGACCCGTTTGTAGGGGCGGGGTGTTGGCGAGCCAAGCCGGAAAGGGCGTTGGCAGTGCCATGGTGCGGGAGCTTGCCTGCCCGTTACCCCCATTTCCGACATCTTTCACGAGGCATCGGGCGAAACCGCAAGAACTCTTCATTCCGGAGGAATGGTAGCGTGTAGCCGGTGCGCAAGGAGCGAAGCGACGCGGCCACCGGAGGACATCGCCACGACCGATTCGACCCCGGAGGGTGTCGCAGCCGGGCTGGCACCCCTCGCGGGGTGCGGATTTTCCGGGCCGTGTGGTCCGGTGGTGGTCGTCGCTGCGCTCCTCGACCACCGGCTACACGCTGCCATGCCTCCGGCATGCAGACCCACCAGGCCAATCGGTATCGGTCGCGTCGTTGGCGCGCATGCCGCCGGAGGCTTCGGCGACGGTGACAAGTGCATTTGCACCGTTGGCCACCGCGTTTGCAAGGTTGGCCACCGCGTTTGCAAGGTTGGCCACCGCGTCTGCAAGGTTGGCCGCCGCGTCTGCAACGTTGTCCACCGCGTCTGCAATGTTGTCCACCGCGTCTGCAACGTTGTCCACCGCGTCTGCAACGTTGGCCACCACGTTTGCAACGTTGGCCACCACGTCTGCAACGTTGGCCACCACGTCTGCAACGTTGGCCACCACGTCTGCAACATTGGCCGCCGCATCCGCAACGTTGGCCGGATCGCTTGCAAAGCGCCGGGCGAGATTTTTCCCGAATTAAACCAAGGTCAAACTTCCGGCTCGACGCCCGGCTTTTCATAACTAGCAAAACACATCACCATTCTCATGCCAGATTTGCACATCATTCCGCGACGCGACGCTGAACTCATCCCGTGGTTGATCCAATTCGGCCCGAAGCTGGCCCAATACGCGCCGGCGCTTGGCCTGAGCGCGGAGGAGGTGGTGCAGACCCGGCGGGAGATCGACTACCTCGTCTATCTCCTCAACGTCCACGTCCCCGCGCTGCGGCGGACGTTCAACGCGGCGGTCGAGTTCAAGAACTTCATCAAGGACGGCGAGGCGACCGGGACGGTGCCGG
>Ga0070664_100002279_pt1 | contig 15426 bp, 10 predicted proteins | sample KBSC73metaG_FD_65863 | JGI IMG/M metagenome (GOLD analysis project Ga0070664, IMG submission 65863) | Corn rhizosphere microbial communities from Kellogg Biological Station, Michigan, USA - KBS C7-3 metaG | ecosystem: Host-associated > Plants > Roots > Rhizosphere > Soil ... | reverse complement strand
TCGGGCGCCTCCTCGCCGGTCCAGGTGGCGACGCCCGCGGAGAACGTCTGGCCGAGCGGGGTCGACGCCTGCACGCGCCCGAGCACCTCGGCCACGGCGGCGGACGTGCGGCCCGTGACGCAGACGCCGAACTCCTCGCCGCCGTAGCGCGCCAGCAGGTCGTCGGCCCGCAGCTGGGCCCGCCACGCGGCCGCGGCCTCCTTGAGCAGACGGTCGCCGGCCTGGTGGCCGTACCGGTCGTTGAACCGCTTGAAGTGGTCCAGGTCCAGCAGCGCTACGACCACCGGATCGCCGCTGCGGCGGGCGTTGGCGAGGTGCCGGGAGAGTTCCAGGTCCCAGGCCCGGCGGTTCGGCACCCCGGTCAGCGCGTCCGCGTGTGCCAGCGCGTCGAGCTGGGCGGCCTGGTCCTGCACCTGGGCCACCAGCCCGGCGATCCGGAGCAGCACCAGCACGAGCAGGGCGATCGCGCCCACGCTTGCGCCGACCCAGTCGATGGCCTCCGGCTGGGTCAGCCGCTGGGTGACGAGGATCGCGGGAGCGAGCAGCGACGTCGCCGTGAGCAGGCCGAGCCGGCGCACGGTGAGCCGCACGGCGCGATCCGGTGCCGTCTCCGACAGCGACCGCATGGACGGATGCAGCGCGGTGGCGCCGAACAGCACGTAACTGAGCAGCCAGCCGGCGTCCATCAGGCCGCCCTCGTACACACCGGTGGCGGTGACGTACGCGTAGAGGATGTCGGCAACGAGCACCGCGATCTGACCCGACATCAACAGGCGGTAGCTGGGTGTGCGCGCCCCCGGTGTGGTGAACAGCCGCGCGACCATGGCGATCAGCAGCACGTCGCCGGCGGGGTAGGCCAGCAGGACCAATTGCTCGGGAATCGTCAGGTCGTTGTTGGACACGGTGGGATGCATGATGAACGCCCAGGTCAGCAGCGCCAGCCCGGTGGTGATGATGCTCGCGTCGAGGAGGCCGGCCCGGTCGCGTCGAGACGTGCGGCCGCGGATCAGCACGAACAGGAACGCCGTCAGGAACGGGTAACCGAGCAGGTAGATGCCGTCGGCGAAGGACGGGAAGGGCTCTACTGCGAGCACGTACCTGGTGAAGCCGAAGCCCATGTCGCCCACGGACCACAGGCCGTACCCGGCGGCGAACAAGTACCACATGATCGGCTTCGACGGGCGGTGGATCCGCACGCCGACCACCGTCGCGGCGACCGAGGCCATGCCGATGATGTCGAAGAGCGCGTTGCTCTGCCAGATGTCACTGGGTACGAGGAAGTACCCGCCGACGGCGAGGCCGCCCAAGACCAGCCAGTACCGCCAGACCCGTGTCCGCATGTCTTGCCAATCGGCCGCCGGCGGCCCGGTCTGAGCGCGTTAACGAGGGGCGCTTCGCCGACCGGGCTGCCTATCCTTGCCGGGTCATGTCCGAGGAGTCCGACCGCCGGCGCCGCCTCGGTGAGCTGATGCTCGCCGACCAGCGGCGGCTTCGCCGTCGGCTCGACAAGGCCCGCGCCGCGCGCGACCGCGACTCCGCGCTCGCGGCGATCGACGCGGACATCGCCGCCGCGACCGACCGGGTCACGCGGCGGCGGGCCGCTGTGCCGCGGATCACATACCCGGACGAGCTACCGGTGAGCCAGCGCCGCGACGAGATCGCCGACGCCATCGCCAAGAACCAGGTGGTGATCGTCGCCGGGGAGACCGGCTCGGGCAAGACCACCCAGCTGCCCAAGATCTGTCTGGACCTGGGTCGCGGCGTACGCGGGATGATCGGTCACACCCAGCCCAGGCGCATCGCGGCCCGCACTGTCGCCGATCGGGTGGCCGAGGAATTGGGGACGCCGCTCGGCGAGACGGTCGGCTACCAGGTGCGGTTCACCGACAAGACGGGCGACGACACGCTCGTCAAGATCATGACTGACGGCATCCTGCTCACCGAGCTGACCCGCGACCGCGCGCTGGCCCGCTACGACACGCTCATCATCGACGAGGCGCACGAGCGCAGCCTCAACATCGACTTCATCCTCGGGTACCTCCGGCAACTCCTGCCCCGCCGGCCCGATCTCAAGGTCGTCATCACCTCCGCCACGATCGAGACCGAGCGCTTCTCGCGCCACTTCGGTGACGCGCCGGTGGTGGAGGTGTCCGGGCGGACGTACCCGGTCGAGGTGCGCTACCGGCCCGTGGTGGACGTCGACGACCCGGAGAGCCGCGAGGAGCCGAGGGATCAGATCGCCGCGATCTGCGACGCCGTCGACGAGTTGGCCCACGAGGGTCCGGGCGACGTGCTGGTGTTCCTCAGCGGCGAACGCGAGATCCGCGACACCGCCGACGCACTGCACAAACGCATTGCGCCGGGAACCGAGGTGCTCCCGCTCTACGCCCGGTTGTCCATCGCCGAGCAGCACAAGGTGTTCGCTGCGCACACCGGCCGGCGCCTCGTGCTGGCGACGAACGTCGCCGAGACCTCCCTGACGGTGCCCGGCATCCGCTACGTGGTGGATCCGGGCACCGCGCGCATCTCCCGGTACAGCCACCGCACCAAGGTGCAGCGGCTGCCGATCGAGCCGGTGTCGCAGGCGTCGGCCAACCAGCGCAAGGGCCGCTGCGGCCGGGTCGCCGCCGGCATCTGCATCCGGCTGTACTCCGAAGAGGACTTCGTCAACCGGCCCGAGTACACCGATCCGGAGATCCTGCGCACCAACCTCGCGTCGGTCATCCTGCAGATGACCGCGCTGGGCCTGGGCGACGTCGCCGCGTTCCCGTTCATCGACCCCCCCGACCGGCGCAACGTCACCGCCGGCATCCAGCTGCTGGAGGAGCTGGGCGCCTTGCGGGACAAGGAGTTGACGCCGCTCGGCCGCCAGCTCTCCCAGCTGCCGATCGATCCGCGGCTGGCCCGCATGGTGATCGAGGCCGACCGCAACGGCTGCGTGCGCGAAGTGCTCGTCATCGCCGCCGCACTGTCCATTCAGGACCCACGCGAGCGGCCCGCCGAGAAGCAACAGGCGGCCGACGAGAAGCACGGGCGCTTCGCCGATCCGACGTCGGACTTCCTCACCTACCTCAACCTGTGGAACCACCTGCAGGAGCAGCAGAAGCAGCGCACGTCGAGCGGCTTTCGGCGGATGTGCCGCGACGAGTTCCTCAACTACCTGCGGGTGCGCGAGTGGCAGGACCTGTACGGCCAGCTGAAGCAGGTCGCCCGGACGCTCGACATCGCCGTCCCTACCGCGGTGGCGCAGCCCGATCCGGTGAAGCTGCATACCTCTCTGCTGGCCGGCCTGCTCTCGCACATCGGCCTCAAGGACCCCGCCAAGAACGAGTATCTCGGCGCACGCGGCACCAAGTTCGCTGTATTCCCCGGCTCGGCGCTGTTCCGCAGGCCGCCGCGCTGGGTGATGGCCGCCGAACTCGTGGAGACCTCCCGGCTGTGGGCCCGCATCAACGCCAGCATCGAGCCGGAGTGGGTGGAGCCGCTCGCGGGCCATCTGGTCAAGCGCGCGCACAGCGAACCGCACTGGAGTTCCAGGAACGGCGCGGCGATGGCGTACGAACGCGTGACCCTGTACGGCGTCCCGATCGTCGCCCAGCGCCGCGTGCTGCTCGGCCCGATCGACCCGCAACTGGCCCGGGAGCTGTTCATCCGCCATGCCCTCGTCGAGGGGGACTGGCACACCAACCATCGGTTCTTCCACGACAACCGGGCGCTGCTCACCGAGGTCGCCGAACTGGAGGAGCGGGCCCGCCGGCGCGACATCGTCGTCAGCGACGAGGTGCTGTTCGACTTCTACGACCAGCGCATCGGCGCCGACGTCGTGTCGGCGCGGCACTTCGACACGTGGTGGAAGCGCACCCGGCGCGAACGCCCGGATCTGCTCACGTTCACCCGCGAGTTGCTGCTCAACGCCGTCGCGAAGGGTTTCGACCCGGGCGGGTTCCCGGGCAGTTGGCGCTACGACGGCCTGGACCTGCCGCTGACCTACCGGTTCGAGCCGGGCGCGCCCGACGACGGCGTCATCGTCGACGTCCCGCTCGCGTTGCTGGCCCAGATCTCGGCCGGCCCGTTCGAGTGGCAGGTGCCGGGCCTGCGCGAGGAACTGGTGACCGCGCTCGTCCGGTCGCTGCCCAAACCGGTGCGGCGGCACTTCGTCCCGGTGCCGGACACCGTCGCCGAGGTGCTGGGCAGACTCGGCGGCTTGCGCGGGCCGCAGGGCGAAGCTGCGCGGGCCGGGCTTGCCGAAGACCCCACCGACGAGCCGCTGCTCGATGCACTGGAATACCAACTGTTGCGGCTCACCGGCGTCCAGATCGCCCGCGAGGACTGGGATTGGAGCCGCGTCCCCGAGCACCTGCGGATGTCGTTCCGGGTGCTGGACGGGAGCGGGCAGGTTCGCGGCCAGGGCCGCGACCTCACGGCGCTGAAGGCGTCGCTGCGGGGCGAGGTCCGCGCGGCGGTCTCGGCCGCGGGTTCCGAACTCGAGGTCGACGGCCTGAGCGACTGGACCATTGGCGAACTGCCGCGAACGGTGACGCGGGAATTCGCGGCCGCCAGCGGTGGCGAGGAACGAGGCGCCGCGGTCAAGCGGCCGCCTTCAGGCAGCCTTGCCGGCTTCTCCGTGACCGCGTACCCCGCGTTGGTGGATCGCGGCGAGTCCGTGTCCGTGCGGCTTTTCGAGACAACGGGGGAGCAGGCTGCCGCGATGTGGACCGGCACCCGCCGCCTGCTGCTGCTGACGATCCCGTCGCCGGTGCGCACGGTGGTGCAGCGGCTGTCGAACCACGCGAAGCTGGCGTTGGGCCGCAATCCGCACCGCGGCGTGCCCGACCTGCTCGACGACTGCGTGGCCGCGTCGCTGGACAAGCTCGTCGCCGACGCCGGCGGTCCGGCCTGGGACGCCGAGGGCTTCGCCGCCCTGCGGGACAAGGTGCGGCCGCACCTGGTCGGCACCGTGCTGGACACCGTCGGCAAGGTGACGCCGATCCTCGGGCTGGCCTATGCGGTCGAGCAGCGGCTTGCGGCGTTGCCGGCGAGCCCGTCCACAGCGGACGTGCGAGCGCAGCTGAGTGCGCTGGTGTACCGGGGATTCGTCACCGCAACAGGGTGGTGGCGGCTGCCCGACCTGCCGCGGTACCTGCGGGCGATCGAACGCCGGCTGGACCGCCTGGCCGCCGCACCCGCCCGCGACGCGCAACTGATGGACCAGATACACCACATCGAGCGGGAGTACCGGGAACTGCGCGGGCAGGTCCCGATGAGCGCCGACCTGCTGCAGATCCGATGGATGATCGAGGAACTGCGGGTGAGCCTGTTCGCGCAGAACCTCGGCACGCCGTACCCGATCTCGACGACGCGCATCTACCGGGCGATCGACGCCCTGCGGGCGTAGCGGCTACCGATCCGCACCTGCGCGCGACCGGTCGGCGGAACCTGGCCGACGAACCCTGGGATCCGTCAGAACAAACCCCGGCACCCAAGGATGCACGCCTCATGCGACGGATCGCACTCGCCCTACTCGCCGCCGCCCCGCTCGGCCTGCTCGCCGTGCCCACCTCGGCCGTGGCGGCGTCGACCACAGTCAACGGAACCGCCCGGCAGTGGGTGAACGTCCGAAGTGGACCGTCGACCACATCGCCGTCGGTGGGCAACCTGTCCGGCGGCCAGGTCGTCGCCATCGCGTGCCAGGAGGTCGGCGCGAATGTCAACGGCCCCGGTGGCGCGACGACGCTGTGGGACCGCATCGGTGACGGCCGGTACGTGTCGCACTCGTACGTCACGTCGATGACCGGTGTCCCGGCGCGCTGCGACGAGCTTCCGGTCGGCGCCAGCGCTCGGCAGTGGGTGAACGTCCGAAGTGGACCGTCGACCACATCACCGTCGGTGGGCAACCTCTCCGGCGGGCAGCAGGTGACGATCCTCTGCCAGGAGGTCGGCGCGAACGTCAACGGCCCCGGCGGCGCGACGACGCTGTGGGACCGCATCGGCGAGGGCCGCTACGTGTCGCACTCGTACCTCACCAACGTCACGGGGACGCCGAACCGCTGCAACTCGCGGGTGACCGAAGGCCTCGTGGACCCGCCCGTGCCGGCGCCGATCGCCGGCCTCACCGCCGAGCAGACGGCGTTCATCACCATGGTCGCGGGCCCGGCCCGGCACAGCTTCCGCGAGTACAAGGTGCCGGCGTCGGTGACGATGGCGCAGGCGATCCTGGAGTCCGGCTGGGGCCGCGGCGACATCCCGCGCACCGTGAACAACTACTTCGGCATGAAGTGTCCCGGTGGGCAGCCGACCGGGCTGGCGATGGCCTGCCGCGAGTTCCCGACCAGGGAGTGCGGCACCGGTGGGTGCTTCCCGACCACCGGAAGCTTCAAGGTGTACGCCTCGGTGCTGGAGTCGCTGCGCGACCACGCGCTGACGCTGTCCAGCCGGAGCCGCTACGCGCCGGCGTTCGCCTACTCGGACGCGCCGAACCAGTTCGCCGCCGAGGTGCACAAGGCCGGCTACGCCACCGATCCGAACTACACCACGCTGCTGACCGGAATCATGGCCAAGTACGACCTCTACCGTTACGACCGGTAGTCAGTTGATCGTGATCACCATCACGCCGGGTTCTTCGGAGCCCGGCGTGATTCTTGTTGGGTGACACCCTTACGGATCGGGATCAGGGACATCTCCGGTCTGCGATCCGGATGGCTGAAACGCGTCAATGGATGAGGCTGACGCCATGGTGATCCAGCAGGCAAGGCCGCGGGGGCGGACCACGATTCGCGGCGCTCAGGCCGTCAAGGCAAAGGCTTTTGAGACGACGGTGGCCGCGCCGCCCGCGCGGCCCCGACCGGTGCGGCTCGTGCCGCAGATCGCGGTGATGGTGAGCGCGGTCGCGATCTACTTCCTGGTGCGGGGGGCGACCGACAGCGCCGTTGCCGACGCGGTGCGTAACGCGCACAAGCTGGTGTCGCTGGAGAAGACGCTCGGCATCTACCACGAACCGGCGCTGCAGCACGCGCTGGCCAACTCCGAGCACGTGCGCACGGTGCTCAACTGGATGTACATCTGGGGCCACTGGCCGGTGATCGCGGTGACGCTGCTGTGGCTGGCACGCAGCCACCCCGACGTGTTCCGGCGCACCCGCAACGCCATGATGCTCTCCGGCGGCGTCGGGATGGTCATCTTCGCGACGTTTCCGGTGGCGCCACCGCGGCTCGCCGACCTCGGGATGGCCGACACCGTGACGCTGACCTCGCACGCGTACCGGGTGCTGCAGCCGCACGTGTTCACCAACCAGTTCGCGGCGATGCCGAGCCTGCACGCCGGCTGGAACCTGCTGATCGGGTTGGCGATCGTGACCGCGGCGCGGCATCCGCTGCTGCGGCTGGTCGGGGTCCTGCTGCCGATGGCGATGGTGGCGGCCGTGGTGCTGACCGCCAACCACTACATCGTCGACGTGCTGGTGGGCACCGCCCTGACGTCGACCTGCTGGGTGCTGGTGCCGCGCCTCGGACCGGCCTTCCGGCGGACCCGGACCTGGGTGGTTCACCGGATGCCGCTGCGCCGCCGCGAGTCGCTGATCGGTTGATCCGGCACGGTACTGCCGGGCCGGTTGTGTGGTCCCGCAGCCGATCCTGGTCGAGGAAGCGGCCGCCGCCGGCTGATTCGGGCTGCTAAAAATCTTGGTGGACTCGTGTCGAATCCGTCGAGGGTCGTCCGACGCGCTCGTAGAGACTGGTCGCGGCTGTGCGATCCGTGACGACGAGGAGATGGACGACCATGCGTTTCATGCTGCTGCTCAAGGGCGACCCGCAGATCGACGCCGACGGTGCCGGCTGGGAGGGTGCGGTTCCGGCCGGCCCTGACGGCCCGATGCCGCCCGAGGAGCTCATCGGTGCGATGTTGAAGTACAACGAGGAGCTGGTGAAGGCCGGCGTGCTACTGGCGGGCGAGGGGCTGTACGACAGCTCGCGCGGGTCGCGGGTGATCTACAAGGCGGGCAAGAAGTCCGTGGTCGACGGCCCGTTCGCGGAGGCCAAGGAGCTGGTGGCCGGGTTCTACATCATCCAGGTCAGCTCCAAGGAGGAGGCGATCGAGTGGGCGAAGCGCTGCCCGGTGGAGGTCGCCGTGCGAGGCACCGACATGGAGGCCGTCATCGAGGTGCGGCAGGTCCACGAGATGGCGGACCTCGCCACCGCCACCGATGAGCAGCGGGCGGCCGAGGCGCGCCTGAGGGAGCAGCTTCCCAACCAGTAGCTTCCGTCAGATCTGGAGTCCGGTGGTAGCTCTGGCTACCACCGGACCCCAAGATCTCGCCGCCGCGGCGGTCTTCGGCCGCCAGTCCCGCCGCCGGCGGGCGTCGGGCGCGCTGGCGTCCGGTTCGTACCCTGCGTGGTGTGTCGATCACTCGTGCTCGCCGGAGGCGCCGTTCGGTATGGCGGCGGGTGCGCCGGACGCACCCGTTGCTGCTGATCCTCGGGCTGGTGGGGCTGATCCTGCTGGTCCGGGAGGCGTGGTTGTACGCGTCGGCGCACCCGGTGATCGTGGGTGTGGGCGCGCTCGCCGCCACCGGCGTCGGCGTGTTCGTGCTGAGCCGCCGTCATCGGATGCGCCGGACGATCGCGGCCACCGACGGCATGACCGGCGCGCAGTTCGAGCACTACGTCGCCGGCCTGATGCGCCGCTCCGGGTTCCGCGCGGTGCGGGTCACCGGCCGCACGGCCGACCTCGGCGCCGACATCGTCGCGTCCACATCGGACGGCCGGCGGGTCGTGGTGCAGTGCAAGCGCTACGCCGGCAACGTCGGCAGCCCGCACGTCCAGCGCCTGAACGGCACGGCCTGGACGATCCACGGCGCCCAGGTCACCATGCTCGTCACCACGGGCCGCATCACGGCGAACGCGCGGGAGTTGGCCGGCCGCTGCGGCATCGTGCTCGTCGACCGCGACGCGCTCGCCACCTGGGCCTCCACCGGCAATCTCGGACGTCTGCTGTCGCCCCGGCGATAGCAGACGTTCAAGATCGCGGAAAAGGGCGTTGCCGAATCCCCTGCTCAGCCATAGGTTTACTGGGTATGAGCGTTACCGACGAACTCCTCGCCAATGCGGCCCGGTACGCCGCCTCCTTCGACAAGGGTGACCTGCCCCTGCCGCCCGCGCGCAAGGTCGCCGTGGTCGCCTGCATGGACGCCCGGCTCAACCCCTACGGGGTGCTCGGCCTCACGGAGGGCGACGCCCACGTCATCCGCAACGCCGGCGGCGTGATCACCGCCGACCAGCTGCGCAGCCTCGCGATCAGCCAGCGCCTCCTCGGCACCGAGGAGATCATCCTCATCCACCACACCGACTGCGGGATGCTCACCTTCACCGACGACCAGTTCAAGAACGACATCCAGGCCGACACGGGCCTGCGCCCGCCATGGGCGGCCGAGGCGTTCGGTGACATCGACGAGGATGTGCGACAGTCGATCAGGCGCATCAAGGCCGATCCATTCATTCCCCGCAAGGACTCGGTGCGCGGGTTCGTCTACGACGTCGCCACGGGCGGGCTGCGCGAAGTGAAGGAGTAGCTCATGGTGCTCTGGAAGCCCGACCCCACGTTCTATCCGTCGCCCCGGCAGGCGGTCGAGGCGCCCCCGGAGACGCTCGCCTACGTCGCGGCCTTCGACCGCAGCGAGGCTCAGCCCGACGCGATCGCGGTGCTCGACACCGACCCCGCCTCCGGCGACTACGGCCGCGTCGTCGGCTGGACCGACCTGCCGAACACGGGCGACGAGCTGCACCACTTCGGCTGGAACGCGTGCAGCAGCGCGCTGTGCCCGTACGCGCCGCACCCGCACGTGGAGCGGCGTTACCTCGTCGTTCCGGGGCTCAGGTCGTCGCGGATCTATGTTCTCGATGCGTTGGAGAACCCGCGGCAGCCGGAGATCGTGAAGATCATCGAACCCGACGAGCTGAGCAAGCGGGCCGGGTACTCCCGGCCGCACACCGTCCACTGTGGACCCGAGGGGATCTATGTGGCGTGCCTCGGCGGCGCCGACGGCAACGACGGCCCGGGCGGCGTGGCGCTGCTCGACCACACGTCGTTCGAGGTGCTCGGGCAGTGGGAGATCGACCGCGGCCCGCAGTACCTCGGGTACGACGTCTGGTGGCATCTCGGCCACGACGTCGTGGTCACCAGCGAGTGGGGCACACCGTCGATGATCGAGGACGGGCTCGTCGGCGAACTGCTGCTCGGCCGCCGCTACGGGCACGCCCTGCACTTCTGGGACCTGCGCAAGCGCCGCCACCGGCAGGTCGCCGAGCTGCCCGACCAGTACCAGATGTCGCTCGAACTGCGCCCGGCGCACGACCCGACGAAGGACTACGGCTTCGTCAACGCGGTGGTCAGCGTCGAGGACCTCTCGGCGTCGATCTGGCTCTGGCATCGCGACAACGACAGGGCCGACTTCCAGATCAGCAAGGTCATCGACATCCCGGCCGAGCCGGCCGCCGCCGATGAGCTGCCGCCGATCCTGCAACCGTTCGGCGCGGTGCCGCCGCTGGTCACCGACATCGACCTGACCGTCGACGACAAGACCCTCTACGTCAGCGCGTGGGGAACCGGGCAGTTGCACCGCTACGACGTCACCGACCCGTTCAAGCCGGTGCACTCCGGCACGGTCGATCTCGGCGGCATCGCCCGGCGGGCGGCCCACCCGGCCAGCCCCGACGAGCGGCTCGCCGGCGGACCGCAGATGGTCGAGGTGAGCCGCGACGGCAAGCGGGTCTACGTGACGAACTCGCTCTACGGATCCTGGGACGACCAGTTCTACCCGAACGGCGTCGGTGCGTGGGCGGCCCGGCTGGACGCCACCGGCGACCTGACGATCGACGAGAGGTTCTTCCCGCACGGCGACGACTTCCGCGGCCGTCGGGTGCACCAGGTGAGACTGCAGGGTGGCGACGCGTCGTCGGACTCGTACTGCTACCCGTGAGCGAGCGCGGCGAGCGAGCCATCAGCAGGGGACGTGACCGGCTCGCGGAGCGAGGCGGTCACGTCGAAGGCGGCGCCTCGCGGAGCGAGGCGCCGCCGTGAGCTGGGGTGCCGTAGCGGCGTTGATCGGGTTGGGCGCGTTCCACGGTCTCAACCCCGGCATGGGCTGGCTGTTCGCGGTGGCGATCGGGCTGCAGGAGCGTTCGCGGCGGGCGGTGCTGCGCGCGCTCGGTCCGATTGCGGCCGGGCACGCGGCGTCGGTGCTGGTGGTGGCGCTCGTCGTGAGCGCGGCCCGCTCGGTGGCGGCGGGCCGCGTCGTGGCGATCGCCGGCGGCGCCGTGCTCGTCGCGTTCGGGCTGTGGCGGACGCTGTCCAAGCGGCACTTCCGGTGGGCGGGCATGCGGTTGACGGCCGGGCAGCTCACCGCCTGGTCGTTCCTGATGTCCTCGCTGCACGGGGCGGGGCTCATGCTGGTGCCGGTGCTCGTCGCGGGATCCGGCGCCGCTTCCGGCGCTCATCACGCGGTGAGCGGTGCAGCGTCGTGGTGGGTCGGCCTGCTGGCGACGGCCGTGCACACGCTCGCGACCGCCACCGTCACCGGTGTGGTCGCGGTCCTCGTGTACGAGGTCATCGGGCTGCGCATCCTGCGCGTCGCGTGGATCAACCTGGACCGGGTCTGGGCGCTCGCCCTGGTCGGCGCCGGCCTGGCGACGCTCGCCCTAAACGTGTAGCGGCGTCGCCGCCCACAGCCCGGCCAGCTTCTCCGGCGGCTGCGGGCGGTGGTACAGAAAGCCCTGCGCGCGGCGGTAACCCAGCCGGCGCAGCAGCGCCGCCTGCTCCGGCGTCTCGATGCCCTCCGCGACGACGTCGAGGTCCAGGGCCTGCGCGATCTGGATCACCGCGGTGGCGACCGCCGCCTGACGCGTCACGGTGGTGATGCTCTCGACGAACGAGCGGTCGAGCTTCAGCGACGTGACGGGGCAGGTGAGGAGCAGGCCGAGCGACGACGCGGCGGTGCCGAAGTCGTCGAGGGCCAGCCGCACGCCGAGGGCGCGCAGCTCGTGCAGGGTGGCGAGGACCTCGCGACCGTTGAGCGCGGCGGTCTCGGTGACCTCGATGACCAGTCGCTCGGCGGGCAGCCCGGCGTCGGTGAGCGCCGCGGCCACCTCGTCGACGAATCCCGGCTCCTGCAACTGGCGCCCGGCCACGTTGACGTTCATCGAGACCGGCGCGGTGGCGCCGTGCTCGTCGGCCCAGGCCGCCGCCTGGCGGCACGCCTCGCGGAGCACCCACCGGCCCAGCGGCACCACCAGACCGGTGCGCTCGGCGACGGGGATGAACTGGGCCGGCGACACCATCGTGCCGTCGGGGAGGAACCAGCGCACCAGCGCCTCGGTGCCCACGATCCGCCCGTCGTCCATGCCGACGATGGGCTGGTAGACAAGGCGCAGCTCGCCGGCGCCGATGCCGTCGCGCAGCCGGGCGCCGAGTTCGGCGGTCTCCACCAGGCGGGTGCGCATCTCCGGCGCGTACCAGACCACGGTGCCCTTGCCGCGGTCCTTGCCCTCGTAGAGCGCTATGTCCGCGTCCCGCAGCAGGGCGTCCAGGTCGTCGCCGGGGCCGGCCCGGGCCGCCCCGACGCTGGCGTGCACGAGCAATGTCTGCGCACCCACGACGATCGGGGTGGACAGGTCGTCGAGGATCCGGCGGGCCGTCGCTTCCGGGTCCGCGCTGGTGAGGACGGCGAACTCGTCGCCACCGAAGCGGGCCACCAGGCCGCCTGCGGGCACGGCCGCGCGCATCCGCGCGGCGACCGCCACGAGCAGCTCGTCGCCGACGCCGTGACCGAGCGTGTCGTTGACGTTCTTGAAGTCGTCGAGGTCGACGAGCAGCAGGGCGGTGTCGCCGTCCGCTGGAGGCACCGGTGCCGCCAGTGCGGCCGCGACCTGCTCGCCGAAACCGGCGCGGTTGAGCAGTCGCGTGAGCGAGTCGTGCGTCGCCTGCTCGACCAGCCGGCCCTCGTGCTCGCGCAGTTCGCGCAGGGCGACCAGCTGCCGCCCGACGACAAGGCTGATCGTGCCCACCGCACCGGCCACCACGCCCCAGATCCGGATGCCCGCGTCGGCCGGCAGGCTGGCCAGCAGTGCGACCGACGTGAGCGTCGCCGCGATGTACGGCATGAGGCTGTAGCGCTTGTCCGGCCGCCGGGCGAACACACCGGGGTCGGCGCTGGCCTGCCGGTACTGGATCGCCGGCCCGGCCACCGCGACGATCGTCGGCAGCAGGCGGATCAGGAACGCGACAGGCCCGATCGGCTCGCCCGGCTGGAGCGGCGCGACGAACACCGGCACGCACTGCAGCAGCAGCGCGACGAGCATCGGGCCGGCCGCGAGCTGGGTGAGCGGCGCCGACCGGCTGAGCATCGTCCGGACACCGGCGAACAGGGTAAGCAGTACCACCGCCGATCCGGTGAGCACAGTCGTCAACCGGCCGCCGGACCCGGAGCCCAGCGAGTCCTGCCCCGAGACCGACGGGTCGAAGGCCAGGTACCAGGCGATCACCGCGCCACCGACGAGCACGGTGACCGAGTCCAGCCACCACCGCAGCCGCTCGCGGCCCGGTCCGGCGCCCGGGGAGTAGGTGAACATCACCACGGTGATCGCCGCGATCGCCACGCCGAAGCAACCGACCTGCACGGTGCTGCCGTCGAGCGCCTCCGGTCGGGGGTCGCGGACCGTGAGGACCGTGTGGACGATGTCGCCGAGGAAGATGAGCGCGGCGCCCAGGCTCACGGTCGTCCAGAACCGGCGGGCCGACCGGGTGATGCCGGCGACGCCGGCCACCCGCCAGGAGAGCACGGACAGCGCGAGGTCGGCGGGGACCTGGAGCACCCAGAGCAGCTCGACGCGGACCGCGAAGCCACCGACGTCGGAGAGGTAGAACAGGCAGCCGACCAGCGCGTAGCCGACGACGGCGAGCAGCACCGGATCGCGCCACGGCGACCGCGTAACGACTGCCCGTTCCACCCCGCCCCCCTCCGGTCGCCTGCGGTGGCGGATCGGCGCCGGGGTGGTTCACCTGAGGGTTACGCGGGGATGCGCACCGGCATCAGCATCGAGAACGTGGCGCTTTCGGGCCCGGCCGGGCGGAGCACCAGCGGGGTGATCGGACCGTCCAGTTCGAGGACCAGCTGGGGCTGGCCGGCCGCCGCGAGGGCCTGCAGCAGGAACTCGGGGTTCACGCCGACCCGCACGGCGCCGGGCGCCGGCCCGCCCGTCTCCACTCCCACCGTGTCGTCGGCGCCGATGGTGAGCACGGCGACCGGAACCGATCCGGCCGCGGTCAGGCCGCCGCGCAGGCCGGCGACGTCGACGGGGATGCGGCGGCCGGTGCTGCCGGGCAGCAGCCGGCGGTAGTCAGGAAAGTCGTACGGCAGCGCGGCGGCGGAGACCTCCCGCCCGCCGGCGCCGACCCGGACCCGCTCACCGTCGACGGCGACGGTTGCGGTCGCGGTGCCGGAAAGGAGCGGGCGTGCGTCGTCGAGAAGGGTGGCCGGGACGACCGCGCCGGCCTCCAGCGCGGCGCCGGCCTCGCACGCGGCCTCACCGTCGCCGGAGGCCGCCGGCGCGGCGGCGAACGCGAGGCGGAAGCGGTCGGTCGCGACCAGGCGCACCTGGTGCCGGCCGACCTCCACGAGCACGCCAGCCAGCGCGGGCAGCGCGGGATCGGTGCTGGTGGCGAACCGGACGGCATCGATGGCAGCGGCAAGTGCGGCGGACGGGACTGTCAGCGTGGTCATGCGGGGCTCCTCGAGCTCGATCAGGGCACGGACCCGGGAGAGCTCGCGACGGGCGTCGGCGACGCCGCGTTCCAGCCGGCGCAGGTGGGCGTCGAGCACCGCCGGCGCGTCGCCGGGGCGCGCGAGTACCCGGCAGATCTCCGCCAACGGCATGGACACCCGGCGCAGGCCGGCCACGATCCGGGCCGGCCGGACCTGATCGGCGGAGTACCAGCGGTAGCCGGTCTCCGGGTCGACGTACGCGGGCGGCAGAACGCCGGCCCGGTCGTAGAACCGCAGCGCGCTGATCGTCAGGCCGCTGGCCCGAGCGAGGTCGCCGATCGTGAACAGCTCACTCTCCACGATCGCGGATCCTGGGACCTGAACCCTGTCGAGGGTCAAGCCACTCGCGCCGCAGGACGGCGTACAGCTCGTCGTTGGTCCACTCGCCCTTCGCCCAGGTGCTCTCCACCAGCAGGCCCTCGCGGCGCATGCCGACCCGGCGCAACAGCGCGGCCGAGCGCACGTTGCGATCGTCGCAGTTCGCGCTGACCCGGTGCTTGTCGCGCTCGCGGAACAGGTACTCCAACAGTCGGCGGACGGCCTCGGTGGCGTAGCCGCGGCCCTGGCTGGCCGGCGCGAAGGTGAAGCCGATCTCGGCCTGGCGCGGATCGTCGGCC
>Ga0070664_100002277_pt1 | contig 15441 bp, 12 predicted proteins | sample KBSC73metaG_FD_65863 | JGI IMG/M metagenome (GOLD analysis project Ga0070664, IMG submission 65863) | Corn rhizosphere microbial communities from Kellogg Biological Station, Michigan, USA - KBS C7-3 metaG | ecosystem: Host-associated > Plants > Roots > Rhizosphere > Soil ... | reverse complement strand
GGAAGAAATGGCTCCCCGGGCCTGATTCGAACAGGCGGCCGTCCGATTAACAGTCGGATGCTCTACCGCTGAGCTACCGGGGAGCAGCCCCAAAGCGAGGCGCGGGGGCTAAATAGCCAAGCGCACCTTAAAGGCAAGTGACCGAACCGAATTAGGTTGCGAATTGCTCCATCGCGATTCGCTCGTCGAGCGCATGTTCGGGGTCGAACAGCAGCGTCAGCGAGCGCTCGCGGTCCAGCCGGATCTCGACATTGGCGACGTCACGGACTTCGAACTGGTCGGCGACCGCGGACACCGGGCGATTTTCCGGCTCCAGCACGCGGAAGCAGACCGAATTTTCATCCGGCAAGATCGCACCGGACCAGCGCCTGGGACGGAAGGGGCTGATCGGCGTTAGCGCGAGCATCTTCGCCTGCAGCGGCAAGATCGGCCCGTGCGCGGAGAGGTTATAGGCGGTCGAGCCGGCCGGCGTCGCGACCAGAACGCCGTCGCAGACCAGCTCCGGAAGCACGATACGGCCGTTCACGAGCACCTCGATCTTCGCGGTCTGGCGAGTCTCGCGGAGCAGCGATACCTCGTTGATCGCCGCATGGACGTAAGTGTCGCCCGAAACCGTCGTGGCGCGCATCTCCAGCGGCGCGACACGGATTGCCTTCGCTGCGGCGATGCGTTCGGCCAGGCCCTCCAACCGCCACTCGTTCATAAGGAAGCCGACCGTGCCGCGGTTCATGCCGAATACCGGCAGGTGCGGGCACTCGCCCTCGAGCATCCGATGCAAAGTATGCAGCATGAAGCCGTCGCCACCCAAGGCCACCAGCGTGTCGGCGTCGCCAGGATCGGCGAACGAATATTGCTCGCGCAGCACATTCGTGGCTGCCTGGGCCGCCGAGCGATTGGACGCTAGAAGGGCGATGCGGAGGCTCGTCAGGTCCATTTGCCCTCCACGGGGCGGATGGAGCGGGTCAACGTTCAAAGAGTGTCCTCGCGACAGCCTCAACTCCGTCGAACATAAGCCGATTGCCGGAACGCGTCACTGTCCCGTTTCGGCTCACGGACGGAGAGGGTCGTTCCGGCCTTCGCTTCTGCGCGTTAGTCCGACGCCATGTTCAAGTGGGATAGCGTATTCGAGTGGGGGAGGCGGGCGTCGGACCAAATGGCTCCGGCGCCCGTTACTTCTGTCCGGGACAGGCTTCTGGAAACGGTCATCGCGCACGAGGGGATCGACGTCCTCTATCAGCCGATCATCGAGCCGAGGACGGGCCGCATCGTCGGCGCCGAAGCGCTTGCCCGCTCATCGATGTCCGCGTCGGCCGACGTCCTGTTCGCGCGGGCGGCGGCGGCTGGTTTGGGTGAGCGGCTCTCGCGGCTCGTTCAACGCAAGGCGCTCCGCTGCGCGGCGGTCTGGGAAGGGCCGCTGAAAGACCTTCGGCTGTCGATCAACCTGCTTCCCGAGGACATCTCGCGTGAGGGCTATGACGATTGGCTGTTCGACGAAATTTCCGCCGCCGGGATCGACCCTGCCCGTGTCACGGTCGAGATCACCGAAAGCGCGCTTCTTGTCGATCAGCAAGCGGTCGCTGATCGCCTGGCGCGGCTCCGCGAGGGGGGCATCTGCATCGCGGCCGACGATTTCGGCACCGGATATACCAGCCTAGCTTATCTCACGACCCTGCCGCTCGACATGCTCAAGATCGATCGCGGCCTCATCGCCGACATCGTGGGCGGTAGCCGCGACCGAATCGTGGTCAAGGCGCTGATCCACCTCGCTCGCGAGCTCGACCTCCAGGTGGTCGTCGAGGGTGTGGAGAGCACCGGCCAACTGGCCTTGCTCGTCGAGTGGGGCTGCGATCTCTATCAGGGCTTCCTCGGCGCGGGCGCGCTCACGCACGAAGAACTGACCCGTTTCGTCGCCGCGGCCCAGATCGAAGCCGCTTAGCCACCTGTCGAAAAGCTGAGGACGCGCTCTGATCGCCCCGTCATGCTCCAAGCGTGGAGGTCGAACATGACGCGCATCGCCCTGCTTTTCCTCGTTTCCGCCGCAATGCTAACGGGGTGCGACAAAGCTGCGCAGCCACGGATATTCTCACAGGCCGCGCTCGATCGCGCCTTGGCCGATCCGGGCCGCAAAGGTCAGCGCGAGGCCGCGGATGAGCGGCGCAAACCGGGCCCGCTGATTGCGCTGGCCGGCGTTGCCCCTGGCGATAAGGTCTTGGACCTGATTCCCGGCAGCGGATACTGGACCCGCATTTTCTCGAAGATCGTCGGCCCGCAAGGCAAAGTCTATGCGATCTGGCCGCAGGCCTATGCGCGGTTCGCAATGGGCAATGTCGCTGACATGAAGAAGCTGTCGGCGGACAGCAATTACGGGAATATCTTTACCGAGGTGCAGCCCAGTGCAATGGTCACCGCACCCGAGCCGGTCGATGTCGTGTGGACGTCGCAAAATTATCACGACTATCCCGACGAATATATGGGCAAGGATGCCGATCCGAACCTGCTCAACAAGGCGGTGTTCAAGATACTGAAGCGCGGCGGGGCCTATATGATCATCGACCATAGGGCGAAGGCCGGACGCGGAATGGCGGATACCGAGAAGCTCCATCGGATCGATCCCGCGATCGTGCGGCAACAAGTCGAGGCAGCGGGCTTCAAGTTTGCCGGAGAGAGCAAGGTTTTGAACAACCCCGCAGATCCGCTGGACATTCCGGTGTTCGACAAGTCGATCCGCGGCCGGACCAGCCAATTCGCCTATAAGTTCGTGAAGCCCTAGGCGGGCTCGAGCTCCCTCTTCGCCGCTTCGCCCGCAGCCGCGACCCGGGACAGTCCGCGCGAAAGTTGAAGCGCGCCATCCAGCCTCGCATCCGGCGTGGCCCAATTGCGCGAGACGACGAGCTTGCTGTCGGGACGCAGCTTCGCCGCGCCTTTCAGCCGCTCCATATAGCCGAGCAAAGCTGCGAGATCGGGGAAGCCTCTATCGGCGAAGGTGACGACTCCGCCGCGTGGACCGATATCGAGCTTGGCAACGCTCGCGGCCCGGCAGTTCAGCTTGACCTCCACGATCTTCATGAGGTTCGCCGTCTCCTCGGGCAGCTTGCCGAACCGGTCGATCATCTCGGCGGCGAAAGCGTCGATCGCTTGCCGGTCTTCGAGGTCGCCGAGGCGCCGATAGAGACCCATGCGAAGGTCGAGATCCGGCACGTAATGCTCGGGGATCAGGATCGGCGCATCGACGCTGATCTGCGGGGTGAATTCCTCCGGCCGCGGCCCTCCGCCAGCCTTGAGCTCGACGATCGCGTCCTCGAGCATCGACTGATAGAGCTCGAAGCCGACCTCCTTGATATGGCCCGACTGCTCGTCGCCGAGGAGATTGCCGGCGCCGCGAATATCGAGGTCGTGGCTGGCGAGTTGGAAGCCCGCACCCAAGCTGTCGAGATCGGCGAGCACCTGCAACCGCTTTGCGGCCGTATCCGTGATCGAGCGGTCGGCAGGCATGGTGAGATAGGCGTAGGCGCGCGTCTTCGACCGGCCGACGCGACCACGCAGCTGATAGAGCTGCGCGAGTCCGAAGCGGTCGGCGCGGTGCACGACCAAGGTGTTAGCGGTCGGGATATCCAGCCCGCTTTCGATGATCGTGGTCGACAGCAAGACGTCGTATTTGCGGTCGTAGAAAGCGCTCATCCTCTCTTCGACCTGGCTCGCGCTCATCTGTCCGTGGGCGGTCACGAACTTTACCTCAGGAACCTGTTCGCGAAGCCACTCCTCGGTGGCGGGAAGATCGGCGATGCGAGGCACGACGAAAAAGCTCTGCCCGCCGCGATAATGCTCGCGCAGCAGCGCCTCCCGCAAGACGACTGCGTCCCATGGCGTGACGTAGGTGCGGATAGCGAGGCGATCGACGGGCGGCGTCTGGATGACGCTAAGGTCGCGCAACCCCGACATCGCCATTTGCAGTGTGCGCGGGATGGGCGTTGCGGTCAGCGTTAGCACGTGAACGTCGGCGCGCAGGGCCTTCAACCGCTCCTTATGCGCGACTCCGAAATGCTGCTCCTCGTCGACGATCACGAGGCCAAGCCGTTTGAACTCGATGTTCTTCGCGAGCAGCGCGTGAGTGCCGATGACGATGTCGACGGTGCCGTCGGCGAGACCCTGCTTCGTCTTCTTGATTTCCGCCGCTGGCACCAGTCGCGACAGCCGGCCGACATTGATCGGGAATCCTTGCAGCCGTTCGACGAAATTCTTGTAATGCTGCCGTGCGAGCAGCGTCGTTGGGCAGATCAACGCGACCTGCTTGCCGGACATCGCCATCACGAACGCCGCGCGAAGCCCGACCTCGGTCTTGCCGAAACCGACGTCGCCGCAGACCAGCCGGTCCATCGGCTTCCCCGCCTCTAGGTCCTCCAGCACGTCGGCGATCGCGCGCTCCTGATCGTCCGTCTCCTCGTAGGGGAAGCGATCGACGAACTGCGGATAGCTGGCGTCCGCCTCGGCGACGATCCCGGGCCGCGTCGCGCGCAGCGCCGCGGTCTTGATCAGCTCTCCTGCGATCTCGCGGATCCGCTCCTTCATCCGCGACTTGCGCCGCTGCCAGGCCTCGCCGCCGAGCCGGTCGAGGGCCACGCCTTCGCTTTCGCTGCCGTAGCGGCTCAACAGCTCGATATTCTCGACCGGGAGGTAGAGCTTGTTTCCGCCCGCATATTCGAGCGCGACGCAATCGTGCGGAACCTTGCTTACGGGAATCTGGGTCAGTCCCTCGTAGCGGCCGATGCCATGATCGGCGTGCACGACGAGATCGCCCGGCGACAAGGCGGCGAGCTCTTCGAGGAAAGCGGCGGCCGCTTTGCGCTTCCTCCGCCGGCGGACGAGCCGATCGCCGAGCATGTCCTGCTCGGTGAGCACTGCGACGTTCGGCGTGGTGAAACCATGATCGAGGGGAAGGACCAGAAGCGCCGGTTGGGTCTTGCTGCCCAGCGCCTCCTGCCAGTCGTCCGCGAGCTTGTGCGCCTTGAGTCCGTTGTCCGCGAGAAGACCCGCAAGGCGATCACGCGCGCCGGCCGTATAGCTCGCCAGGACGACTTTCTTTTGGGAACGGCGCAGCGAGCCGATGTGGCTGGCGACGGCCTCATAAACGTTGGCTTGCTGCGCACGCTCGGGCGCGAAGTCGCGCGCCGCCTCTACCCCGAAGTCGATGATGCGGTCGGATTCGGGCTCCGGGAAAGGCGAGGCGAGGTGGATCGGCCGCTGCGCGACGAGCGCATCCCACTCGCTCTTGCTGACGTACAAGGCGTCCGGCTCCAACGGGCGGTAGCTGCCGGGCTGCGCTGCCATCGCGCGCACTCGGTTCTGGCAATAATCGTCGATCGCCTCGCGCCGCGCATCGATCGCCTGATCGGCGCCGCTGTCGCGAAGGATCAGGTCGTTCTGGCCGAGATGGTCGAACAGAGTTTCCAGCCGCTCTTCGAGCATCGGGAGCCAATGCTCCATACCGGCCATGCGGCGTCCCTCGGACAGCGCTTGGTACAGTGGGTCCTGAGTGGAGGTCGCTCCGAATTTCTCGCGATAGCGTGAACGGAAGCGCTTGATGGTCTCCTCGTCGAGGAGCGCTTCCGACGCAGGCATCAATGTGAAGGTCTTGGCCTTGTCGGTTGACCTTTGATCTGCGGGGTTGAAACGCCGGATGCTGTCGAGCTCGTCGCCAAAGAAATCGAGCCGAAGCGCCAGCTCTTCTCCCGCCGGGAACAGGTCGATGAGCGAACCGCGCACCGCATATTCGCCATGCTCCGCGACGGTGTCCGCACGCTGATAACCGAGCGCATTGAGCTGCGCGATCAGGACCTCTCGTTCGATCCGGTCCCCTTCTGCGACGGGGCGGGTGAGTTGGCGGATACGAAATGGAGTCAGTGCGCGCTGGTTCGCTGCACTCGCCGTCGCGACCAGAAGCTGCGGCTTGTCGCACTTGGCCTGCAACGCGCTGAGCGTCGCGAGGCGCTCCGCCATCACGCGCAAGGCCGGAGAAGCGCGGTCGTACGGCAGGCAATCCCAACCGGGGAAGGTCAACACGTCGACGTCAGGCGCGAACAGGGGCGCGGTCTCGGCAAGTGCGCGCATAGCCGCTTCGTCGGCGACGATGACGACCGCTCGACAGCCCTCGTCCGTGCCGTGCGCGGCGCGGGCGAGATCGGTTGCGAGCCACGGCAGGAATCCCGTCGGCACGCTGGCCAGTGTCAGCGGGTGTCGTGCTTTCAAAATTGTCTGAAGGTCAGTCATCGGGAGCCATATAAGCCCTCCCCCTCGATGGGGGAGGGTTGGGTGGGGGTGATCCTGGTGGGGCGTTCTGTTTTATGCGAACCTCACCCCACCCCTTGCCCCTCCCCATCAAGGGGAGGGGAATCATCGCCTCACCGGAACATAATCGAGCCGCTGCAAGGCTTCGGTCATTGGACCGGCGAAGCGCTCCGGCGGCTCGGCGGTTCCATGAGCCCAGGCCATGATGTCGACGTCCTGTTCCTCGAGCATTGAGGCAAACAACGCCCTTTCCTCGTCGCCCCACGACGCATGGTGCGTGTCGAAGAAGCCTCCGATCAGCAGGTCGGCCTCCTTCGTGCCGCGATGATGCGCGCGCCAGTGCAGGCGCTTCAGGTCGGCATCGGAAAGCATGCCGCGCATGTAGTCAGCTTCGCATCGCATTGCGAGCGGCGCGAGACGCGCTAACAATCGCGCATGCGCCCGGACATCCTCAACCCGCTGTTCGCCGAGGTCGAGGTCATGAAAGGCGTAGGCCCGCAGGTCGCGAAGGTGCTGAAGCGCCTCGACCTGACCCGCGTCGTCGACGTGCTCTACCACCTCCCGACGGGAGCCATCGAGCGGATCCAGGCGCCTGCAGCGACCGCCGCGCTGCTCGGCCGCAACGTGATTCTGGAGCTAACGCCCTTCGAGTCTCGCGAGAGCCGATCGGGTCGCGGTCCAATGCGCGTGTTCACGTCGGACAGCGACGGCAATTCGATCAGCCTCATCTATTTCAACAATCCCGGCTGGGCGAAGCGGCAGCTGCCGATGGGTCAGAAGCGGATCGTGTCGGGCAAGCTCGAGGCCTACGGCGACGAATGGCAGATCATCCATCCGGAAGTCGCCGAGCCGGGCAAGGGGCCGCCGCCGGCGCTCCGCGAGCCCGTCTATCCGCTGACCGAAGGTCTGACTAACCGCCGCATGGGCGAGCTTGCTCGCGAAGCATTGGAGCGAGCGCCCGAGCTTCCCGAATGGATCGAACCGAGCCAGCTTTCGGCCGAAGCCTGGCGCGGCTGGCGCGGCGCACTTGCCGAAGCCCACCAACAGCCCGGGGCGGACGCCGCCAGGAAACGGCTCGCCTATGACGAGATTTTCGCCAACCAGCTTGCCCTGTTGCTGTTGCGTCAGTCGCAGCGCCGCCGCCGGACCGTATCGCTTGCCGGGACGGGTGAGCTCGGCCGCAACCTAAAGCTGCCCTACCAGCTCACGGACGCCCAGCGCCGCGTCATCCGCGACATTCGCGGCGACCTTGCTCAGCTGACGCCGATGCTTCGCCTGCTTCAGGGCGATGTCGGATCGGGCAAGACTCTGGTCGCGCTGTTCTCGATGCTGACGGCGGTCGAGTCGGGCGCACAGGCCGCGCTCCTCGCGCCGACGGAGATCCTCGCTCGTCAGCATCATGCGACGCTGCTCGGTCAGCTCGACAGCCTGGGCGTCCGCGTCGCGATCCTCACTGGACGCGAGAAGGGCAAGGCGCGCGACAGCGTGCTGATGGGACTCGCCGACGGTTCGATCGATATCCTGGTCGGCACGCACGCGATCTTCCAGGAGAAGGTCGCGTACAAGAACCTCGGTCTCGCCGTGATCGACGAGCAGCACCGCTTCGGGGTGTCGCAGCGGCTGCTCTTGTCGGCGAAAGGTGAGCGGCCGCCGCACCTCCTCGTGATGACGGCCACTCCGATCCCGCGCACACTCACCCTGACGCAATATGGCGAGATGGACGTGAGCCGTATCGACGAGATGCCGCCCGGCCGTACGCCGGTCGAAACCCGCGTGATCAGCGAGGAGAAGCTGCCGGAGGTCGTCAACGGGCTCGGCCGACACCTCAGCGCCGGGGGTCAAGCTTATTGGGTGTGCCCGCTCGTCGAAGAAAGCGAGAAGAGCGATGCCGCCGCCGCGGAGGAACGTGCACGAGCGCTCAAGCTCCGCTTCGGGGAGGATAAAATCGGCCTGGTGCATGGCCGAATGAAGGGTCCGGAGAAAGATGACGTCATGGCGCGATTTGCGTCGGGGGATCTTGCCGTGCTCGTCGCTACAACAGTGATCGAGGTCGGCGTCGACGTGCCCAACGCGACGCTGATGATTGTCGAGGGCGCGGAGCGCTTTGGCCTGGCGCAGCTCCACCAGCTTCGCGGGCGCGTCGGGCGCGGGTCGGAGAAGAGCACCTGCCTGCTGATCCGTGGCCAGACCCTCACCGAAGTGGGCCGGGCGCGGCTCGCGCTGATGCGCGAGACCAACGACGGCTTTCGCATCGCCGAAGAGGATCTTCGTCTGCGCGGCCCCGGCGAAATCCTCGGTACCCGCCAGTCTGGAGAAGAAGCGTTCCGGATTGCCACGCCTCAGGACGTCGAGGAGCTCGCGCCGATCGCCCAAAGCGACGCCCAGCTCCTGCTCGAGCGCGACGGCGGCCTTTCAGGCTCGCGCGGCCAAGCGGCGCGCACTTGTCTTTATCTGTTCGAACGGGACCAAGCGGTGGGTCTGATCCGGGGCGGTTAGCGGACCAGCAATCCGTGACGCTTCTTGCCAAGGCTGAGCTTCGAGGGCTCATCCTTGGCCGCCAGCATCAATCCCGGATCATTCACGGTCACGTCGTCGAGGCGGACCGCGCCCTCGGCGATCTTGCGCTTCGCTTCTCCGTTGGAGGCGCAGAAACCGAGGCCCGTCAGCGCAGCGAGGATAGAGATGCCGTCCCCGACATTCAGCGTTGGAAGATTCGCGCCCGCGCCGCCTTCAGCGAAGGTCGACTGTGCAGTACTTCTTGCGGCCTCCGCCGCCTCGCGGCCATGGAGCAGGGCGGTCGCCTCGGTCGCGAGCACGATCTTGGCCTGATTGATCTCCGCGCCGGGCAAAGTCTCCAGCTTCGCGATCTCCTCAAGCTCCAGGTCGGTAAACAACCGCAAGAACTTGCCGACATCCGCGTCCGCGCTGTTCCGCCAGAATTGCCAGTAATCGTAGGGGCTCAACTGATCAGCGTTGAGCCAGACCGCGCCAGCGGCGGTCTTGCCCATCTTCGCGCCGTCCGCGGTCGTAATCAGCGGGGTCGTGATCCCATAAAGCTCCGTCCCGTCGATGCGGCGGCCAAGCTCGATTCCGTTGACGATATTTCCCCACTGATCGGAACCGCCCATCTGCAGCCGGCAGTGGACCCGCCGCGACAGTTCCAGGAAGTCGTAGGCCTGCAGGATCATGTAGTTGAATTCGAGGAAAGTCATCGGCTGCTCGCGATCGAGCCGCAGCTTCACGCTGTCGAAGGTCAGCATGCGGTTGATCGTAAAGTGACGGCCCACGTCGCGCAGGAACGAGATGTACTCGAGACCGCCGAGCCAATCGTCATTGTTCACCAGGATCGCGTCGGTCGGGCCCTCGCCGAAGGTCAGAAAGCGCTCGAAGCAGCGCCGGATGGACGCGATGTTCGCATTGATCGTCTCTTCGGTGAGGAGCTTGCGGCTTTCGTCCTTGCCGGACGGATCCCCGATCTTCGTGGTGCCCCCGCCCATGACGACGATCGGCTTGTGGCCGGCCTGTTGCAGCCGCCGCAGAAGCATGATCGAGACGAGATTGCCGACGTGAAGGCTCGGCGCCGTAGCGTCGAAGCCGATGTAGCCCGGCACGACCTCCTTGTTCGCGAGCGCGTCGAGCGCCTCGGCGTCGGTCACCTGATGGATGTAGCCACGCTCTTCGAGAAGCTTCAGAAGTGAGGAGGTGTAAGATGACATTGGGTCGAGTTAGACTCCGCGGCCTTAACGGACAACCGCCTGCCCTGAGCTTGTCGAAGGGCGGTATTTGTCCTTAGCTCCGAAGATGTCGTTCTGGGCCTATCTGCTTCATTGCCGCGGCGGGGCGTTTTATGTCGGGCAGACCGATGATCTTGAGCGTCGGATTGGGCAACACGAATTGGGCGCAATCAGGGGTTTCACATCGGATCGGTTACCCGTGACGCTTGTTTGGAGTGCCGAGTTCGGAACAAGGCAAGAAGCCAGAGAGGCGGAGCGCAGGATCAAAGGTTGGAGCCGCGCAAAGAAGATGGCGCTCATTCGCGATGATTGGGCGAAAATTTCGGAACTGGCGAGGTCAAAGGACGGTCCTTCGACAAGCTCAGGACATTCGGAGATTGTGTGACCACACAGCTGACCCTCACCCACCATCCGGCCACTCCACCCGTTCAGCCTTTGAAGGTCTGGGCCAGCGTCGATCACGCCGCGTCGCTTGGATCCGTCGCGTCGACCAATATCTGGTTTGGGATCGGGGCACCGCCGGAGCGCTTCATCATTCCGGCGCCAGTCGAGCCCGCGCGCGCCGAGGACCTGTGGGAAACGACCTGTTTTGAGGCATTCTTCCGCATTCCCGGCGCGGATGCCTACCGCGAGTGGAATTTCGCGCCCTCGGGCGAGTGGGCGGCATATGATTTCACGAGCCACCGGGAAGGCAGGAGCGAGGCCGAAGTCGCCCCGCCGTACATTCGCATCGAGGATAATCTGACCTGGTGGGGGCTCGGCGCGACGATTCCCGTCGAAGCCGACGCGGTCTGGGCGCTTGGCCTGTCCGCTATCCTCGAGGAGAAGGACGGTACCAAATCTTACTGGGCATTAGCCCACCCGCCGGGTGACAAGCCTGATTTCCACGCTGCCGATTGCTTCGCCGCCAGCCTTCCGTAGACAGCTCCGCATGACCTTGTTCGGAATCGACCGGCTGCTTGCCGATCCTGAGCTCCGCAAGCCGCTCGAAAGCAAGCGCGTCGCACTGCTCGCTCATCCCGCGTCGGTGACTCGCGATCTCACCCACAGCCTCGATGCGCTCGTGGCCGCCGGGCTGAAAGTAACCGCGGCCTTCGGCCCTCAGCACGGACTGAGGGGCGACAAACAGGACAATATGGTCGAATCCGACGACTATACTGACCCGGTCCACGGCATCCCGGTCTTCAGCCTCTACGGCGAAGTGCGCCGCCCGACCGGCCAGTCGATGGGCACGTTCGATACGATCCTGATTGACCTCCAGGACCTCGGCTGTCGGATCTACACGTTCATCACCACGCTGCTTTACGTCCTCGAAGCCGCCGCCGAGCATGGAAAGAGCGTCTGGGTATTGGATCGACCCAATCCAGCCGGGCGACCGATCGAAGGTCTGACCTTGCGCGAAGGGTGGGAGAGCTTCGTCGGCGCGGGACCCATGCCCATGCGTCACGGGTTAACGCTCGGCGAGATGGGCCACTGGTTCATCGAACACTTCAAGCTCGACGTCGACTATCGCGTGATCGAGATGGAGCGCTGGGAGCCCAACGAGGCGCCGGGCTTCGGCTGGCCGCCCGAACGCATCTGGATCAACCCGTCGCCCAATGCCGCCAACCTCAACATGGCCCGTTGCTATGCCGGGACTGTCATGCTGGAAGGCACGACATTGAGCGAGGGCAGGGGCACGACCCGCCCGCTCGAGTTGTTCGGTGCGCCGGATATCGAGCCTCGGGCCGTCATTGCCGAGATGGAGCGGCTTGCGCCGCAATGGCTGGCGGGCAGCAAGCTTCGCGAGATCACGTTTCAGCCGACCTTCCACAAGCACGTCGGCGAGATGTGCCGCGGGGTCCACATCCACGCGGAAGGTCCCTGGTACGACCATCACGCGTTCAAGCCGTGGCGGCTTCAGTCGCTTGCTTTCAAGGCGATCCGCCGCCTGTACCCTGACTACGAGTTGTGGCGCGATTTTCCCTATGAATATGAGTTTGGGAAGCTTGCGATCGACGTGATCAACGGTTCGCCGCTTCTGCGCGAGTGGGTGGACGACGGGAACGCGACGCCCGACGACCTCGAGGCATTTGCCGAGCGCGACGAGCGGGAATGGAAGGACGCTGCCATGCCTTTAAATTCTGGCCGATCCTTCGCCTTTTAGTTTAAATTTTGTTATTTAGCTGAATTGAGTTCATTGCCGGGACTCGTATGATGCGGGCCTGATCTCGCACTGGGAGGGTAACGATGATTCCCTTACTTGTACTCGCCTCGATCACGCCGATCCTTTGGAACATGGGCAGCGGAGCGCCTGCGGCTACGGACACGATGGTGCAGGACTCGAAAAACGGCGAGTTCATCTGGAAATATTACCCGCCCGGAGCTCTGAAGCGCGGCGAGCAAGGCCGCGTCGCGTTCAAGCTGACGATCGATCCGACCGGAACGATCAGCACCTGCGATGTGACGGAGAGCAGCGGCTTCAAGGCGCTCGACGCCGAGACTTGCGAGATCATGGCGCTCTATGCCCGCGTCCAGCCCGTGCGGAACGCAGAAGGCCGCGCCATCAAGGCGACACAGAGCGGATTCATCGCCTGGAAGTTGCCGCCGGGCGCCGTGCAGATCGCCAGCGCTGCACCCCGAAAAACGATGCCGAAACCGGATCAGCTTATCTGTCGTAAGGACGTAACGACCGGGTCGTTAATCGCAACGACTAAGCAATGCATGAAGCGTTCGGAGTGGGATCTGCAGCAGCGCGAGACGCGCGATAAGTTTGAGCAACTGCAGGGCAAAGACACGATTATGCAGGGCAATTGAGCCGCCGTGACGCCATGAACCTGCTGCGGGGTGCAGGACCTAAGGCCGCACCTTGGTGATGCTTCGATTACAGCGTCGTGAATCGTCCACAGGAGGTCGCCGATGACACCTTTGCTGATACTTGCTTCCCTCCCAGCCCTTTGGGGGATGGACAGCGCCGCGCCTCAAGCCAGTGATCAGACGGTCCGCGCCGCTGCTAATGGTCAGTTCCTTTGGGATTATTATCCCCCCGGCGCTCTCAGGCGTGGTGAGCAGGGCCGCGTCGCGTTCAAGCTGACGATTGAGCCGACGGGTACGATCAGCGCCTGCGACGTCACCGAAAGCAGCGGCTTTGGTGCCCTGGACAAGGAGACCTGCGAGATCATGGCGCTCTACGCACGCGTCAATCCGGTGAGGAACGCAGACGGTCGGGCCATCCGAGCGGACCAGAACGGGTTCATCGTCTGGAAGCTGCCTCCTGGCGCGACCAAGGTAGCAAGCGCGAGCAGGAGCAAGACGATGCCGAAGCCCGACCAGCTGATCTGCCGCAAAGACATCAAGACCGGTTCGCTGATCGCCACGGTCAATCAGTGCATGACGCGCTCGGAGTGGAAGGAGCAGGAACAGCAAAATCGCGACACCGCAAGCCGTCTTCAAGGGGTCGGCTTTTGCGACGGCCGCGGCGGTCCGTGCCTTCCTCCCTGTCCAACCCCGGGCGCGAGCTGCTGACGCCGCGGCGACGTGGTTAACCAAGAAGTAGGACGTTCCTCGTAAGCCTTCCCCCCACGTCTTGGTGGGAGCGGGGCTTCGATGGCCACTCAAGGGATTGAAGAGATCACGGAGAACGCGATCCGCGCCGTCGCGCGCGATTGCGGCTCGCTGTCGATGGAATGCAGCGACGTCTCCGGCTACGTGAAGGGGGTTTCCGAGCGCATCGGCGAGCACTTGAGAATGCTCGACCAGCTCGAGGAAGTTACCACGCGACTGCTCAGCGACCAGGCTCGCGTCAGCGATTCCACCGACGAAGCGCGGCTCTTGTCTGAGCAGGCGAAGGCCAAGCTCGATGCTGGGCGAGCGGCGATCGAGGGGACGATCCAGGGCTTCAAGGGCCTAACCGACCTCATCGTACAGCTTGGCGAGCGGATGGCCGGCTTCGCTTCCGCGATGAACCAGGTCCAGACCGTATCCTCGACCATCGAAACGATCGCCCGCAAGACGAACATGCTTGCCCTGAACGCGACGATCGAGGCGGCGCGCGCCGGCGATGCCGGCCGCAGCTTCGCCGTTGTCGCGGCGGAGGTGAAGAAGCTGGCTCACGACACCCGTAGCGCCACCAGTCAGATCGCCTCCACGATCGGTGAACTGACGCGGGAAGCCGGCGCGGTCACTGCCGAGATCAAGACTGGCGTTGAGCAGAGCCGCGCAGCACAGTCGGGCTTCGGCACGATTAGCGACACCGTGCGTGAGGTGAGCGAGATTGTCGGCATGGTCGACCGCCAAACGGAGGGCATCGCCCATTCGACCAACATGATCCAGACCAGCGTCGACCGGGTGAAGGCGGGCCTCACCGACTTCGCCGGCGACGCGCGCGCCAACGGCAGCGAGCTGCAGACTGCGCAGAAGCGTCTCGCGCACCTCGAGATGCTGTCGAACACCATGCTCGACACGCTCGCCAATTCAGGCGCCGAAATCGACGACACGCCTTTCATCCTCAAGGCGCAGGAAACGGCCCGTCAGATCGTCAACGCGATTGAACGTGCCATTGATGAGGGCGAAGTGACCGTCGATGACGTGTTCGACCGGGACTATCAGGTCGTCGAAGGCTCGAATCCCGTCCAATATACGGTGCGATTCAACGACGCCGCCGACCGTTTTGTGCGCCCGATCCTCGACCGCAACAGGGCGACGGACAACCGCATCATCGGTTCGGCTATCGGCGACATGAACGGCTATTTGCCGACGCACCTTTCTGAACGCTGCCATCCGCAAGGGCCGGATCCGGTGTGGAACGATGAGCATTGCCGCAACCGCCGGATCATGATCGACGATGTCACGCGCAACGCGCTCGCCAGCGAAAAGCCGGCGACGCTTGCGACTTACCGGATGGAGCTCGGCGACAAGTTCATCGCCGTGAAAAACATCTTCATCCCACTTTGGATCAAGGGTCGGCGCTGGGGCAATTTCGAGCTCGCGTATCGCGACGATTGATCGCTCGCGTGTCGGAAAGGGTCTCTCCGAAAACTTACGCGGCCATAAACCTCCTCTTTACGCCCTTGGTTTAGGACCGGTTGCAATAGGCTTCGCCTCTAGCTCGAGCGAATGAGGGAAAAACGGGAATGGCGATCAACCGGTCAGTCCAGAACAAGCCGGTCAGCGTTGCCGAAGCGCATCTCGCGCGCGTCGCGGGGGAAGGTTGCGCGCGCCATTCCTATCTCGCCACTCTTCTCGAAACGGTTGGCCCTCATTCGGGACGCGACCTTGCCGATGCGGTGCATCTTCTTTGCAGCCTCCACGGCCGTTACCCCGGATTGATCGAGATCGCGCTCCAGCGGTGCGCCAACGGGCCAGCGCAAGCGTGGCTCAACCATGCGAGCGAGGCTTTCGAGCGGGACCGTCTCTATCTCGTTCGGCTCACGGCGGCGGTTGGACC
>Ga0070664_100002273_pt1 | contig 15451 bp, 13 predicted proteins | sample KBSC73metaG_FD_65863 | JGI IMG/M metagenome (GOLD analysis project Ga0070664, IMG submission 65863) | Corn rhizosphere microbial communities from Kellogg Biological Station, Michigan, USA - KBS C7-3 metaG | ecosystem: Host-associated > Plants > Roots > Rhizosphere > Soil ... | reverse complement strand
CCCATACCATCTCGTCGTAAAGTTCGGACTCCAACGACTGGCAGAAATCGCCGTATTGTCTTCAAGCGAATACTAGTGACGGGTCACTAAACCGGATCAATAGCCGAAGTGATCCAAAGTGGATTGGATTACTGCGCGCGCCGTTCGAAAGGACTCTTTGTAGTCTTCCTTGCGCTCCAGAAAGGCGCACATGTTTCCTAAGTCCAACAGCCGCGAGATATCGATCCACTCTGGAAGAAGCTGGCTATTTACCGAACGATAGCCTTTCTCGAAATGTTCATACGCGTCGGGCGTGTAGTCATAAGAGAAACGAAAGAAGTTCCCGATATCGATCAAGCCATTACCCGAAACGCAGAACTCCCAGTCGAGAATCGCCGACACTTCAGTGTCCGGCCCTCTTGAAACCATGATGTTTTTCGGATTGAAGTCCGTGTGAACCAGTTGACGAAGAGGCTCAGCCCGCGAGACGAGCTTCCATTTATCCCGAACAAGTTTCCTGAATCTGTCCCTGGTGGCGGTATCCAGGCGCTCCGTCGATATTTCATTCAAGGTCTTCTCGATGAATCCTCTAATGAAAAGATTGAAGTCTGCATATTCTCTACCAATGGTCAGCTTCGGGCCAATGAAGCCAGCATCACTGAAGTGAATGGAATGTATGTGGGCCAGTTGGCTGCCAATCTGTTCGTAAAGAGGAGCGCCGATCGATTCGCCGCTGAGAATCTTATCTTCGAGTGTTATGCCATCGATATATTCCAGAACTGCGACTGGCTTTCCGTGCGTTTCAAATATGGCGAAGTCCTGGGGAACCTTCACCGGAAAAGATCTCAGGAACTGGAGCAAATCTTTTTCGCGTTCCGCAGTGTTTCTGTCGGTCGAGTAAACCCGAAAGACGAATCTTTCATGCCCGCTGGTGACCATGAAATTGGCATTCATAAAACCACCCGCCAGTACTCGAACTTCACATTCTTCAGGAGAAAGGTGAAACTGAGAAATCGCTTCTTTCAAGGTCTCCGGCGAAACTTCAGAGATCTTTGCATGTTTGCTGAAACGGTCTTTCGCAGGTATTTTCTCCATGGGTGAGTCCGATGCCGGAAATAAGAAAACGGATGCTAAACGCTTTCACGCAACATTTCGACAAAGTGGCGGGCCTGCGGGGATTGAGGCCGCCCCTTCAGCTTCACAATGCCGTAGATCCGCTGTGGGAAGTATCTCTTAACCGGTATCACTTCCAGCTTCTCGCGGCCCGTTAAGCAGACGTTCATCACAATGGAAATTCCCAATCCGAGTTCGACGTAGCGTTTGATCACTTCCCAGCCTCCCACCTCCATACGCACTTCATACGGAAGCTGGTGTTGAAGGAACACCAGCTCGACTTGTCGCCAGGTGCTCAAATGTCTTGGCGGGAGGATCAACGGATACTTGCTGATCTGCCGAAGTGTCACCTTCGAGAGCTTTGAGAGAGGATGCTTCGATGTCGTGATCAATACAGGATCGAACGCGACCACCGGCTCGAATTCGAGATCCGCTGGAATATCGAGCAGCGGACCCACGCAGAAATCGACTCGACGATCGCGAAGCTGCTGGAGTCCGTCGACGCCAGTGACATTGTTTAGAACGATGGATATGCCGGGATGGACTTTTGCAAACTTCTGAACCGTCGTTGGGAGAACGTATTGAATCGTCGATTCACCCGCCGCAATCGCGAGGCGCCCCTGCTCGACCTTGTTCCGGCGCGCTTCAAAATCGCTGTCTATTTCCACAAGCCCTTCCAGTAACGGGCGCGCGAGTTCGTAAAGAAGTGCGCCTTCCGGGGTCAGTTCTATTCGCGGTCCCCGTCTGTCGAACAGCCGCGTGTGCAGCTCTCTCTCGAGTGCCTGTACCTGGAGCGAAACGGTGGGTTGAGTCAGCCTCATCTTTACCGCCGCCTTCGATACGCTCTTTGCTTCGACAACCGCGCAAAATCCGCGAAGTTGCTGGAGGCGGTTCTGTTTGTACCGGAAGACGTCCATGGTTATTGATTCTAGCAATGGTTAGGATTGCTGAAATTAAGTTTGTCTATATTTGAACGACGCTTATAAAGAGTGGATGAACAAGAAGCTTTCCGCCCTCTTCAATGAAGTACCGCTAAAACCCGACTTCAACCCGGTCCGCACCGCGATCGAGAGTTCCCAGGACAGGCCCGAAGTCGCAGCCGCACTGAAACTCTTCGCAAGCATGCCGCCATCCACAGGGGTATTCGCAAATCCTGTCCGCCATCGTCTCGAGATTCCGGCACGCGGCGATACTCTTGAAATCGATATCCGTTCCTTCGCGTTGCGCGGACAGCTCTTCGAAGACGAGATCGTCACTGGAACGGCCGACGCAAATCGCGTCATCTTTGTCGGACTCTTTAATCGGACCCCCGGCCCCGAGGAGGCAAAGCTGTTTGAAAGGTTTCTTTCGAACACATTCGAATCTGGTCTGAACAAGCCACTGAAAACAATTGCAGCTTTCATGAAACGCTTTCCCGCTGCGACACCAGACATCGCGATGCAGCATTGGGCGGCCATCCGCAAAGCAACTCGTACTGTCGGTCCAATCCATGCTTTGCGACCTCCGGACAAGCTACTCGCCGAGATGATCGAAATTCATATGGAAAATGTCGCAGTAGCCGCGATGGCGTCGTACATGCGAAGCCTCAAGCCGGCAGATCGTTTGAGTGGAACGTCGAAGTTTATTCGCAGGATTGGAACAAGCGAACCGTTTCGCCTGGTGTTCAGTTTGTTACTTCGACGCGTCGTCAATGAAGAAGAGGCTCGGATCCTTGGCCGGATGGGAGCCTTACAGGTTCATCATGGATCGGCGGGATCGAGCATGGTCGCGCGTTATCTTGCCAGTTTGCACACCCGATCCGTTTCGGATCTATTCACGGCAAGCCAGATGACTCTGGATAGCGGCCGGCATTTCGGCGCGATCAGCGACATGACCGACTTTGTCCGGGTACTGGAAAAAACTCCCGTATCCAAACGCGACGATGCCATTCGCAGCCGTATTCTGAAAGGCAACCTCCCGACATTTGGTCATCCTGAGATTTCGGCTGCTGGTCGCGATAACCACCTCGAAGCGGATCCAAGACCTGCGCTGTATCTCGCGCCTTTATTCGATGCTATCGACCGAGGGACCGTGCGTGTTTCCCAGAAAGCGCAGAAGCGGATCGGACTTTTGAAACGCATTTACCAGATTGCTTTATTTGAAGGTGTAGAAAAGTCCACGGGAAAAGGGCGTCTGCGGCTGACGCCAAACACCGATTACGGAGCCTGGCTCGTCCAGGAAGTACTCGGAATCGAAGAGGCCGATCGAACGCTGCTTTCTCATACGTTTCGCGGATTCGGCTGGATGATGGACGCCCGCGAGCAACTCCAGCAGCCCATCATCCGCCCGGTGATCCCGCCGGATCCTGCAATCGTTCCATCTGGCGATGACAACGGAGTCATCTCCAATGTCGTTGCGAGCGTACACGCGCGGCTGGTTGGGGGCTAACACGCTTCGCTGAGATACCTTCTTTCCGTTATTCGGACGGTCTATACCAGTGGCTTCGTGATTTTCCATCAAGCCATCCGCTACGAAGAACGCATTCCGGCCGTCAGGCCGGCCGCATGCTCTGGAGATCTGGGATTGGTATCGGAAAAGAAATCATCGAAGGGATCCGCGAACTCCGTAAAGGAAGCGCGGCGAGGAATTAGAGTTGACGCTTTCTTCGAGGCGCGAATCCGCTGGCGGGATCAACGGATATCCCGGTTCGAGCAGGATGGCGTTGCGAAGGCAACCTCGGACTGGATCCGGCCTGCGGGACACATCCAGACGCCTGCAGGAGTCTTCAAAACCTGTCCGGTACCTTTCAGCGTAAATGCGTTACTACCAAAAATGGGTTTGCCTGTTTTCTCGGGAAACCCTTCGACGCAGACGTCCATTCCCATCCGGAGGGAATCCACTTTCCAGCCATTGTCGAGCAGGAATTTCGGGTTATTCGCCTCCACGTCCCAGTTCGTAGTCTTTCCTTGTTTGTCCGTTACGTCGATGAAAACGTCGATGTGGGGATTTCTCCATTGAACCTTGGTGACCTTTCCGTCAATGAATCCGGGCCTGTGAATATCGAACTCCGAGCAAAAGGAGTGGTGTGCGGTAATGGGAGAAAACGGCAGCGATCATCCCAAGGACGACAAGCAGTACGACAAAACTGGTTTTCATATAGGTAGTTACCCAAAGTTCACGGAAGAATATGGGAACTGGAAAAACAACTCAACATTCATGTGGCTGGTTGTCGGCCAGCCTCGTCGAATGCTCGCGATGTGAGCCGACAGATTGATCCGACGCTTAGACGCCGGATGCGATGTGTTACGTAGATACGGGTATGCTCCTGTCATGTTTCAGGGAATCAAACATTTCCTGGTTGCGCTCTCACTTCTGTGCCTAAGCGTTGTGACGAACGCTCAATCCGCTTCTTCCCCTGGAACCGATGACGGCAGGCAATGGCCGAACGCCGCGGACTCTGGCGGATTCTCCTCTCGCTTCAGTTTTCGTATTGCCGCTTTGTGTCGGTGACGGAAATTTCTCCGTCTCTCCGCAGCGGAGCTTTTGCGGCGATATTGGAGGATAAAACGGCCTATCCGGTCCGATGTCCTGGCCCCCGTATAACACGGGGAACAACCTGTTGACGGGAGGCCAACCGTTCATAACTGGTGATCTCCGCTCATGGAACTATCGCTTCGTGGAAATTGAAAATCCTTCGCAAGTGTGAAATAACGTGCCGTGAAATATCCTCATGAACACGTTTACTACCTTGAGCTTGTCCGCATTGCTGACAATTGGGCTGACCTCATGTGCCCCAACGATAACGGAGGAGAAAACGCCAGTGGCTGATTCTGCTGCAACGGGACTGCCGGATTTCGATGCTCTTTGGAACTACGACGATCCCGCTGGGACCGAAGCGCGATTCCGCGAAGTTCTAAACAAAACCGAGGCATCATCGGCCAGGGAATACCAGGCTTCGTTGATGACTCAAATCGCGCGCAGTCAGGGTCTGCAGCAGCATTACAGTGACGCATTGACAACTCTGAATCAGGCGGACGCGATTATTCAGCCCGACATGAGGACTGCGCGCGTCCGGAGTCTGCTGGAACGTGGCCGGGTCTTCAATTCCTCCGGTAAGCCTCAGGACTCCATTCCTATTTTTAAGGAAGCGATGGATCGGGCTCGTCAAAGCGGTCTCGACTTCTACGCTGTCGATGCAGCCCACATGCTCGGAATTGCGGCCAAAGGTGACGAATCGCTGCATTGGAGTGAGGAAGCTATGCGTATCGCCGAATCTTCCCAGGACGAGCGTGCCCGCAAGTGGCTCGGCGCGCTATACAACAACACGGGGTGGACATATTCCGACATGGGCCGTTATCAGGATGCGCTGAACATGTTTGAAAAGGATTTTGCCTATCGGAGAGGTCTGGGCAAAGCAGAGGAAATGGGGATCGCGCGATGGTCGATGGCATCGACAATGCGGCGTATGGGTCGTGTGGAAGAAGCATTGAAGATTCAAAAGGAACTGCTGGAATTGCCCGAGCGCCGCAACAATGAAAATGAGGGATACACCCGAGAAGAAATTGGAGAGTGTCTTCTGGCTTTGGGGAAGAAGTCGGAAGCGGCCCCTTTCTTCGCGCGGGCATGGGAACTTCTTCATGACGATCCCTGGATCAAACAGGATGAACCGAAGCGTCTGGAGCGTCTGAAGACGCTGGGTGGAGTGCAAGTCCGAGTGTCGCCACAAATTCCCTGAACGCAATACTTGATCTCAGTGCGCATGGCAACGGAGGTGAGCTGCAGCATAGATTCTCTGGAATGGCGAAGCATCGCCTGGTTACGAGGCGCACTGGGTGAAGTCCTTTGAAGCGGATCAAATTCATGCCGAATACCCGATAGTCCATAATGTCGGCATGAACAGCGCTCAGGGAACGTTCTACATCACGACCGCCATCGACTATCCCAACAATGTCCCACACATGGGCCATGCGTATGAGAAAGTTGTGGCGGACTTTTATGCTCGCGCCAACCGACTTCGTGGCGTAAGGACGCGTTTCCTGATCGGCCTCGACGAACACGGACAGAAGATTCAGGAAGCGGCGCAGCGCGATGGGATTTCGCCACAGGCATTTGTGGACGAGAAGGCCGCGAAGTTCCGGGATCTCTACGACCGGCTTGAAGTCTCCTACGACGATTTCATCCGGACCTCGGAGCCGCGCCACCACGCGTTCGCCAGGGACATCTATGGCCGAATCAGGGCGAACGGAGATATTTACAAAGGCTTTTACGAAGGGGACTACTGCGTCTCCTGCGAGAAGGCCTACACAAAGAGCGAACTCGTCGGCAGCAAATGTCCGGTGCACGGGAATCCAACAACCCTAATCCGGGAAGAATCCTACTTCTTCCGCCTCGGCAAATATCGCGATGCGGTGCGCTCACACATCGAGACGCATCCGGAGTTTATTTATCCCGCGGAACGGCGCAATGAAATTCTTTCGAGGCTTTCGGAAGACTTGCTGGACCTTTCGATTTCACGTTCGACATTCATGTGGGGCATCCCATTGCCGGACGATCCCACCCACGTACTCTACGTCTGGATCGACGCGCTCTCGAACTACATCTCGGCCCTCAAGCAACCCACGGATGTCTTCGAAGCCTTCTGGCCCGCGGACTGCCATGTGATCGGAAAGGACATCATCTGGTTCCACACCGTGATTTGGCCAGCGATGCTCTTTTCCGCGAACTACGCACTGCCCCGTCAGGTTTACGTGCACGGCTTCATGCTCGACAAAGACGGGCGGAAGATGTCGAAGCATGTCGGGAACGTCGTCGACCCGCTCGACGTCCTGAATGAATTTTCGGTGGACGTGCTGCGCTATTACTTCCTTCGCACGTTTTCGAGCGGCCTGGACGGGAAATTCGCTCTTGAAGACCTTGAGGAACGTTATCAATCGGAGTTGGCTAATGACCTCGGAAACCTTGTAATGCGGATCGCGAAACTCGTTCAGTCGCGCCTTGGCGGAACGATTCGCACCAGCGGCCACCCTGCGGATCTGGCGGCCCAGGCGACTCTCCGCGAGTACTTTGACTTCGTGGACACCCGCGAGCACCACCGCTCCGTTGAAGCGCTATGGTCCTATATTCGCAAAACGAATGCGTACCTGAATGACAAGCAGCCCTGGAAGTTGTCCGACGGCGAAGCGCTGCAAAATGTCCTCGCTGCAGTGCTTGAGGCGATGCGTGTTATTGCTCACCTCGCGTTCCCGATCCTACCGGCAACAGCAAGAGCGATTGGCGCATCGCTCGGATTCGAGATCGGCCCGATTGAGACACTAAATAACGGACCGGCCACTTACAAGGTTGCGCTGGGAAAACCGCTCTTTCCACGCCGCGAAAAACCGACGCTTACGGTAGCGTCCGGGGAATCCAGGGATCCCTTTTCTATACTTGAATTGCGGGTGGGCCGCATTGAGGAAGTTCGAGAGCATCCGAACGCCGACACCCTTTTCGCGATGACCGTGGATCTCGGATTCGAGAAGCGGTCGATCTGCGCCGGCTTGCGCGCTCACTTAAAGGCTGAGGACTTGCTGGGAACGAGAGTAGTCGTGCTGACGAACTTGAGACCGGCTCAACTACGTGGCATTGAAAGCGCAGGCATGATTCTGGCGACGGATAAAGAGGACGGCACGGTTGCCCTCGTTGACCCCGGAAATGCGCGTCTGGGCGACGTTGCGACCGTTGAAGGTATTTCCGGGACTCCAAAGATGAATATTTCCAAGCGAGATTTCGAAAAGGTGCCGCTCGAAATCCAAGCGACCAAGGTCACATACGCTGGCAAACCCCTTAGAACCGAGACCGGACCGATATCGTGCGAGGCTCCCGATGGAGCAAGAGTGAGGTGACTGCTGCTATTTGATGAATAGGTTTGGCATCCGTTGCAGGTTGAAAGATATGGCCTCACAAGTGCTCGTCACATATCGATACCGAATCTGCTGGCACCCTCAAGTTCTTCTTTCTTAAACGCGCCAGCAGCTGGAGCATCGTGATGGTGGGTCGGATATTGGTGCTTGCGTTGCTATTTTATCTGGCAGCAATGGCCGTCATGTTCATCGTCAGTGTGATCGAGCATATGTCCTGACGGACAATTAACAGCCGGGGAAATGAGGGGACAGTCCCCTCGTTCCCCAATTTCCTGCAAATGAGGGAACGAGGGGACTGTCCCCTCATTTGACGTGCAGCCGTGACTGGCTACCAACTCTTCGAATGGAGGCGGCTCCTGCCGAGCGCCGCCCTCGCATTCGTGGATGACGTACCTGCATACCGGTACCGTAATCGTCCCCATGCGAGATCCGACGTCAACATCCGCTTTTTCATTAGGAAAAGGTCGGACCTCAGATGCATGGGGCGATTGAAGCGAGAATAATGGAAAGCAACGGGACCCATCAGTTCGGTATCGAACCGAAGATTAAAATCGATTCCAAAAAGTTTTCATTGAAGAATGTCGGATTGGAATCAGGGAGTTATTGTTGATCTGCTGGCTTTAAGTAGCCCCGGAACTTCGCGTCGAAGTCTTCAACGAATCCAAACAATCTGCAGGGCAGGTTTCAACATTGCGTTGATCGCCTCCGCATCGGGAACTTCTGGATCCGGCCCTTCAATCGCATGCATCGGTTCCAGGGATCAAGGGAACCCAACGGCCGGAAGGGTGTAGCATCCGGGGCTGCCGGAGGGCCGAGCGGCTTAAGCGAAGTCGATCGAACCAAAAGGAAACGGAAATGACAAGAGAGCACCTTGGGACTTATTTGAACGACCATCTGACGGGTTTTCACGTTGCCATCGAAATCCTGGATCATCTCGTTGCGGAAACCAGCGCGGCTCCCGCGATTGCGGGCCTGCGCAGCGAACTGGACGAAGATCGTCACGAGCTGAAAGTTCTAATGAATCGACTGCACATCGTCGAAAGCCGCGTTCGTAAAGCCGGAAGTTGGATTGCCGAAGGATTGTCCGAATTAAAGCTTGAAGTGGATGATGAACCCAATGGACCTCTCCGGCGTTTAGAAAGACTTGAACAGTTGGCTATTGGAATACAGGGGAAAGTCGCGCTTTGGAAGGCCTTGGATGTCGCACTTGGATCTCATGTTGAACCTGGAAACCTGGACTACCCCCGGCTGATTCATCGAGGCCAGGAACAGTATGATCAGGTCGAAACGTTGCGGTTGGAAGCTGCGCGTGCCGCCCTGGTTCTTTAGCGAATGGATTTCAGGTTTGGCGCACTTTCCACATCGACATCTTCCAGAAAGCCCGGCAGCAAGAAACGCCCGGTTCCTGAGCAAGAAACGGCGCGCCGCCACCAGGAAGACGCGCGGCGATCACTGAAATTGCCACTCCGAAGCAGTAGAACGAGGGCGAACGAACTAGGCAGCGCCTTTCTTGGAAGGCTTGGTTTTCTTGGACTGACTCGCGGCTTCCTCAATGCTTCGCTGTAAAACTGCGGCCAGATCGATCAGATTCGTCGACTTCTTTTGAGCCGCGGCGACAGGTTTGCCTCCGCCTTTTGTCTTGCGCTCAATCATGGTCTCGAGGGCTTCGCGGTATTCGTCCTTGTAGGCTTCGGGATTCCAATCCGCCGTCATGCTGTCGACTAGTTGGAGTGCCATTTTCATTTCCGGCTTTGTGACGTTACTGGCGTTGGGCGCTTTAAATTCGGAAGACTCAATTATTTCGTGCGGGTAATGCATCAACTCCAGCATCAGCCCATCTCCCTCAGGCCGGATTGCAGCGAGATGCTGTCGAGTTTTGAGTACGACTTTCGTAATCGCAAGCTTTCCCGACTCCCTTAATGCATCTCGTAAAACCACGTAGGCTTTGTCCCCGCCCTTGCCGCATTCCATGTAATAGGGTTTGTAAAACAGTAGCGGATTGATGACCGCAGTTGGCACGAAGTTCATGATGTCCACAGTTTGAGTGGACTCAATACTCACACTCTTGAGGTCATCTTCGGTAAGGACCACAAATTCATCCTTCCGATACTCGTACCCCTTCACGATGTCCTCCCAGGGAACTTCCTTCCCATCGACTTCCGCAACGCGCTTGTACTTGATTGGACTCAGGTCCGACCGCCGCAATTGCCTGAAGCTGATTTCATCTTCCTTGCGCGTCGCGGAGAACAGGGAAATAGGGATGTTCACTAAACCGAAACTGATAGCGCCTTTCCAAATCGCACGCATGATGACCTCCCAGCGAGGCTCAGCACGCGGCGTTCCGTAGCTCGTCAGGCTGATCCGGTGGGGAGCTGAAGCAAGAATGGAAATCAGGTACCACTTCGTTTCCATGAGCGGGGTGCCCGGTCATCGGAAAGTCTTCCGCGCAGATTCCTCAAAGGCAGACGTCCAGTCGACTTGGTGCCGAAGCCTTGCCTTTGACTACCGAACGTATGTTCGGTATATTCGCGCCCGAGGTTTTCGCGCGAATGGTGTTTTGCAAAGAGTGCAAGCAGAAGGTCGAGGAGTGTCCGCATTTTGTGGATCCCATCCAGGCCCCGAGCGTCCAGGTATTTGATCCGAAGATCGATACACTGGCATACAGCGAAGCAAACCGTATTTTGGAAATCACCTATAAGAATGGTCAGGTCTGGCAACTCTTCGGCGTCCCTCCTTCTATATATGGAGAACTTCGCGAAACCACTCTCACCTCATTTGTGAAGTTCATCGCGCAACGGTATAAGGCTGCCCCAGTGAAGACTGGACTGAAAGCGATCAAAGTCCCGGATTCGGAAAAGTGTTCAAATTGCGATTCGATCATGAAGGTGCGGCACCGCGTCAACAATCCGTTCGACGTCATGATCCGCATCCTGTGGGAATGCACAACCTGTGATCACTGCGAATGGAGGAAGTACGAGAGTGGAAGACAACGGGGCTCGTCAGGCCCGCGATCCTGAGGTCGGGATTTTCAGGATGAACGCGAGCTCGAGTTTCATGTGAGAAACAGGTAGGGGATACCGGCGGCCACGAATGTCAATTCCAATCCGCCGGGTATGCCGAAGCCCTTGCCGGAGCCTCCATAAATTGACTCGGGCGACAGACTTGAATTCTTCAAAGAGGGCAGCCACGATCCAGTACGCTGGCGGTGTGTCGTGACTGCCCAACCCTGAATATCGGATCGGAACTTTTAGGCCCGATGTCGTCGCCAGCGGAAGCCAAGCAGTCCGGCCAGACCTATGGCCAGCAGAAGTCCTGTGGCCGGTTCCGGCACGTTCGCCGGTGCCAGAGTAACGCTGGTATTGTTATCAATACTCACTACCGTGAAGTTCGGATCAGGCGAGAAGAACACCGAGGCAAACTGGATAGGCGGCAGGGGCATATTCAGCTCTGGGGATACCAGGTGAGTAATACTGATGTGCAAAGAAAACCCGCCTGCCTGACGGGCATCCACCAGAGTAAAGAGAGGCAAGCCACTGGGGTGGGCCTCTATCTGCCGCGTGTCAAAGAAGCTGGGAACGCTGAAGGTCAGCGGGATCCCGGTCTGCAGGTTGGGGTTACCCGCTGTATCGTATGTGAACGTGCCGGTATAGGCCGTCCCCGCGAGAGGACCGATGTCGAACGTCCCGCTGTACTGATACGTTATGGGGGTCGCCATTGCGACTCCTGTGGTGATATGCAGGAGGGCCAGCGAGGCGATGAGGAGTATGAGGGGGCGAGTAATCTTCATGTCCGCATCCTTTCCTGAAGCTTGTGTTCGCAATCGAAGCGCGGTGCGCGATCGACGCTGGTACGCGACGGAGTGTTATCCATCCCACAGTGTCCCGGCTCCAACCGTTCGAGAATACTGCGAGAGAATGAGGTGATCCGCGCGTGTGGCCACGACGTTGGTTGCTTGTCTGTTGGAGTACTCGCAAGAGAGAAAGCAAATAAAATGCCACCCAGGCTGCGTCGCCTGTTTTTCTACCACGGATTCAACCGTCTTTATTTTCCATACTTTGATGCCATTTCCTTTTTCTCAGCGGAATTGAGGGCGTCCTTTTAACAGCGGTTTATAGATCAAAACTGTAAAGAACCCCGACAGCAAGACCTGAGTTCATAAGACGCGAACGAAACAAACCGAGCAGAATCTTATGGTTTTGGGCCAAAAAGCTTACTGTAAAAGTTTGCCGACTTTGAGTCTGTGTGAACGATGCACTCCTCAACAATCGCAGGTGGGAAAGGGGTTAGGGCGTTTCTCAGTGATTGTAAAGTATTCTGACACCGACAGGGAAACCGCTACAGCAGGATATGTCGATAAATGACCTGGCTGGAGGATCCATCCCGCTGCGGCTAATCGCCTTTAGTCTTTTTAGCCTGCTTATGTTTGCTCGAATTTATCAAGGGATCCTGCGCTGCGGCGGTCGATGCTCGGAAAATCCAGGCCACGTAAGAGGCGATAAATTGAATCTGAAGTGGTGAAGGAATTTTTTTTCGATCTGGACGGCAATCTTGAAAATGCGAACGACTCGCCTCTCCGCATTCTCGGTAGAATCCCGCGGCAATTTGAACGATTGGCCGTGAGTTATGGAAATGAGGGGACAGTCCCCTCGTTCCCTCATTTCCAGGAAATTGGGGAACGAGGGGACTGTCCCCTCATTTTTGTGTGCTCCGGCAATTGAACGATTGGCAGTGAGTTATGCATTCGTGGCACTTCAGGCTGGAACGGTATTGTCAAGACTGGATGGATGAGGGAATCAGGGCAACCGGGCTGCTGGGGCATGGCTTTGGCCGGCTCGGTATCGAGTAAGACTCGTAGCGCGGCCGTCGGGGCCAGTTTCAAAAGCGATCTGGATGTCAGGCACCCTGGCGAAGAAGTTCTTCTCGCTTTCGGCAAACAGTTCAAACTTCGGCCCGCCAGTCGCGCCGGTCAGATCGCCTGGCCGATTGTCAGGAAGCTGTGCGAAGCCCTGCGCAAAGAGACGATCGCCATCGCGGGTGATTTCGAGAATGCGATCCGGCGCTAATCGATAACGCCCCGTGTAGTTTTCGAGGAACTGAGGATCAATATGAATCTCGGTGTGCTGCTTTGGAGGCGCGGGATTGGCAAGCGGCAGCTTGGGGTTAAGGAGATGAACACCGATGTCATCGACACCGGAGAGAGTACTGGAATTGGACAGTACAACGACTCCGATGCGCTGCTTAGGATCGTAGGCGACGAATGAACGGAAACCTGCGGTGCCTCCTGAATGCCAGGCACAGTCTCCGAGGATATGCCATGCCAAACCGATCTCGGCCTTTGTCTTGCCAAGGGGACGGCGAACTTCGAACATGGCTTTCATTGCCCGCGCGAGAGGTGATTCCTTGAAGCCGAGGAATGCTTCCAGGAAGGTCAGTATGTCATTGGCGGAGGATCGCAGCGCGCCTGCACCGGCAAGCGTCGGAAGCTCCCAGTTGGCGACTGGCGCGAGGATTGCGTTGTGACCCGTAGCCATGCGCTGCTTCATGGAGGAAGAAAGCGTAATATCCGTGTCCGGCATGCTGAGCGGTCGCGTGATGCGCATTCCGATCAAGCTCCCATAATCCGTTGCGGCGCGGTACGCGAGAACATGGCCGAGGAGTCCAGCGCCCAAGTTTGAATATTCGAATTCGGAACCGGGATCGCGCGGAAGCGTGTAGCCGGAAAGGAACTGGTACAAGTCGTCCACTCTATAGTCGGCGTAAGGATTGGCTGCGTTTTTCGGCTTCAGGTTGCTGGGGAGGTTGGGGAGCCCGGACGTGTGCGTGGAAAGATCGCGCAGCGTAATGGATTTGCCGCTTCGCTCGGGCAACTTGACATTTTCGGGAAGAAATTTGGCAGCCGGATCGTCGAGGGTGACCTCTTTGCGGTTCACCATGTCCGCCAATAGCAACGAAGTGAAAACCTTGGTTATGGATCCGATTTCGAAAATCGTATCACCATCGAGTGTTCGCGGATCCTCCCTGGCAAGGTCTCCATAGGCCACGACGCGGCGCCCATCAGGCTCGATGACACCCACGACAATGCCGACCGCTTGCTTCTGGTGATCAACGCGTTTTACGAGAATGTCGCGGATTTCATCGGTGCTAAGAACTTTAAGTGGCATGTTCGTTCTCTCCTCTATAGCTTGAAAATTTGATCTTCCTTGCGAATCGCTTTCCGATTCCGCTTCCAGCGTTGCTGTTCCTCCCGCTGAGGTGCAAGATCCCGTCGTCTGCCAACGTGGTCGAGTTCCCGATTCAACTTCCGCGCGTTTGCCAGACGCTGCGCGTCCAGAATTCCATCATCAATCGCCTGTTTTACGGCACAGCCGGGTTCGGAATCGTGGCGGCAGTCTCGAAAACGGCAACTCATGGCGAGCTGATCCATTTCATCGAAGACGCCACGGGGTTCATTCGCCTCCCAAAGTTGAAACTCCCGTATGCCCGGCGTGTCGATGAGTACTCCACCGGAAGGCAAAGGGAACAGCCTCCGATGCGTGGTGGCATGGCGGCCCCGGTCATCGCCGGAACGGACATCCAGGATTGTTTGAACCTCGGCATCGAGCAGACGATTCACAAGTGTGGACTTGCCAACCCCCGAGGAACCCAGCAGGACTGCGGTGTTGCCAGGGCCAAGATAACGCATGAGTCCCTCGATGCCTTCTGCGGTCAAAGCGCTGATCACATGAATATCGACGCCGGGTGCGGCTGCCGCCATTTCGCCTGCGGACTCATCCGGGTTAGAAGACAGGTCGGATTTGCTTAGGATAACGACAGGTTTTGCCCCACTTTCCCCAATACCCCGGAGATAACGTTCGATACGCCGCGGATTGAAATCACCATTCAGGGACGTCAGGATAAAAACTGTATCGACATTGGTTACCAGGACCTGTTCTCCGGATCGCCGGCCGGCGACTTTCCTGGAGACCTTCGTTCGTCGTGGCAGAATGCCGTGAATCACGGCCTTCATTTCACGATGCATCACATTTATTGCGACCCAATCTCCGACGGAGGGAAGTGCGGAGGGATCGACCGCAGTATGGCGAAGGTGCCCCGTCTCTTCTGCGAACAATTCACCACTCTCGGAGACCACCCGAAACGCGGCTCTATGTTGTTCGGAGACTCTCGCCGGCTGAAGGAACGGACGAGGTTCTGAATTCCAATGATTCTGAAAAAACGTATTCCATCCCAATGCGTGCAGGTACACGTCGACCTCCCAATGATTCTAAGAAGTTAATGTTGTGATTTTCCTGGAAGACGGGTGGTAACGTGGCGGAGAAGAAACTAACGACCGATTAAACTGGAACTCGCCAACTTCGCTACGCAGCCTTCCATCGTGCAGACATTTGAGCGGTGTTCATAAGAGACCTCCGAATGACCAAAATTGTTGGGGCCCTAGACTAGCATAGATGCGATTTGCAAACGGGTACTCAACTCGCAATTCG
>Ga0070664_100002272_pt1 | contig 15459 bp, 16 predicted proteins | sample KBSC73metaG_FD_65863 | JGI IMG/M metagenome (GOLD analysis project Ga0070664, IMG submission 65863) | Corn rhizosphere microbial communities from Kellogg Biological Station, Michigan, USA - KBS C7-3 metaG | ecosystem: Host-associated > Plants > Roots > Rhizosphere > Soil ... | reverse complement strand
GTTGGCGCGCGCGCCGACCGACGCGTCGCCGACATAGGACAGATGGTTGACCTTGGCGCCCTCGCCGATGTCGGCTTTCTTGAGCTCAACGAAATTGCCGACCTTGGTGCGGTCGGCGAGGCGGGTGCCGGGGCGGATCCGGGCGAACGGGCCGATGCTCGCCTTCACCCCGATCACCGCGCCCTCGATATGGCTGAAGGCGTGGATCGTCGCGCCGTCGGCGACCTCGACCCCGGGCCCGAACACGACGTGCGGCTCGACCGTGACGTCGCGCCCGAGCCTCGTATCGTAGGCGAACCAGACGCTCTCGGGGTCGATCAGGGTCGCGCCGTCGTCGAGCGCCTGCTCGCGCCGGCGGCGCTGCCACTCGAGCTCGAGATGGGCGAGCTCGGCGCGGCTGTTGACCCCGGCCGCCTCGTACGGATCGCCCTCGATCACCACCGCCTCGCGGCCCTCGGCCGCGGCGACGTTGACGATGTCGGGCAGATAATATTCGCTCGCGGCATTGTCGTTGCCGACCGCATCGAGCCAGCGGAACAGGTCGCCGGCGCGGACCGCCATCATCCCGGAGTTGCACAGCTTGACCGCGCGCTCCTCCTCGGTCGCGTCGCGATACTCGACCATCTTCGCGATCCGGTCGCCGTCGCCCAGGATGATCCGGCCGTACTTGGCGGGATCGGCCTGGTAGGAGGCGAGCACGACCACTCCGGGTCCGCCGTCCCCATCGAGCCGGTCGATCATCCGCCGCAGCGTCTCGGCCTCGACGAACGGCGTGTCGCCGTAGAGGATCAGGACCGGCCCGTCATAGCCCGCGAGCGCGCCCGCCGCCTGCTGCACGGCGTGCCCCGTCCCCTTCTGCTCGGCCTGGACCGCGATCGCCGCGTCGCGCCCGGCGATCGCCGCCTCGACCTGCTCGCGCCCCTTACCGACGACCACGACGCGCTTGTCGGCACCGAGCGCGTCGACGCGGTCGAGCAGGTGAAGCAGCACGGGCCGACTGGCGATCGGATGGAGGACCTTGTGGGTGTCGGAGCGCATCCGCGTGCCCTGCCCGGCGGCGAGGATCACGACGGCAAAGCGGCGGGTGTCGGTCATCGGCGCGAGCAATGGCATGTCATTGCGAGGAGCGCTAGCGACGAAGCAATCCAGTCGCGGCGCCGTACTGGATTGCTTCCCCCGGATCGGGTCCGGGGTCGCAATGACGGTCAGCGGGGGAGCGCGTAAGCTTCGTTGCCGACGAAGCCGACCTTCTTGACGTCCGCGCGCTTGATGTCGGCGAGAACCTTGTCGACCACCTCGTAACGGGCTTCGGGGTCCGGCCGCAGGTGAAGCTCCGGGGCCGTCCGCATCCGCCTCGTCAGCGCCAGCTCATAGCGCAGCCCGGCTTCGCCGACGTCGGCACCGTTCCACAGGATCGCCCCGCCGCGGGTGATGACCACCTCATTCTTGGTCGCGTCCGGGATCGGGCATTTGTCGCACGACGGGATGTCGAGCTTCACCGCATGCGTCTGGAGGGGGATGGTGATGATCAGCATGATCAGCAGCACCAGCATGACGTCGATCAGCGGGGTGGTGTTGATCTCGGACATCGGCATCGAGTCCGCCGCGGGAAGCATATGGGCCATAACCTCACCTCCAAGGTTATATTATATCATTATGTGACTGCCGGCAATCGTTCGGGCAAAAAGAAAGGGCGGCTCCCCGAGGGGAACCGCCCTTCTCTTCCTCGGCGGCGAGCCGCCTAGAAGATTTGCGTATAATATTCGTTGCCGACGAAGCCCATCTTCGAGACGTGCGCCCGCTTGGTGACGGCGAGCACCTCGTCGACCAGCTTGTAACGCGCGGTCGCGTCGGGCTGGAGGTGAAGCTCGGGGACCGGGTTCATCTGCTGGGTGACGTCGAGATACTGGCGCAGCTGCTGCTGGCTGACCGGCGAACCGTTCCACAGGATCTGGTCCTGCGCCGTGATCACCACCTTGTTCTTGACCGTGTCGATCGGCGGCGGCGGCTGGTTCTGCTGGTTGACCGGCAGGTCGAGCTTCACCGCGTGGGTCTGGATCGGGATGGTGATGATGAACATGATGAGGAGAACCAGCATGACGTCGATCAGCGGCGTCACGTTGACGTCCAGCATCGGTTCGCCCGAATCATTGTCGCCGGTGGTCTGCATTGACATGGCGAAAAACTCCTATTCGGCCCGAAAGCCGGCGAGCGGCGGCGGTTCGGAAATGAAGCCGACCCGCTGGAAGCCGGCCTGCTGCATGGTGATGATCGCGGCGCCGATGCACTTGTACTGGGTGTTGATGTCACCGCGGATATGCGCCTCGGGCATATTCTCCTCGTTGACGTTCTGAACGCCGCCGACGTCCCGGATCAGCTTTTCGAGCTTCTGTACCGCGCGTTGCAGCAGGTCCTGCTGGGTGACCTTCTGGATGCCCCAATAGACCTCGCACGTGCCGCCCGGCCCGTTGCGCACGGTCAGGGACACATTTTCCGGCTTGGTCATCGTCGGTTCGTAGCGCACGTTGGGCAGGGTCACCGGGACCGCCTGCTTGATCACCTGGGTGGTGATCAGGAAAACGATCAGAAGCACCAGCATGACGTCGGTCAACGGCACGACGTTGATGTCGGACATGGCTTCTTCTTCGTCTTCTAATACTTGTCCTGCCATAGGGCCGGTCTCTTTCCTGGCTTCAAGCGCGACGGCCCGGCCCGGTCACCCGGGCCAGGCCGTCGTGATCTTACTTGGCGGGCGTCGGGTGACGAACCGGCTCGGCGCCGGGCTGCGGAGCCCCGGTCCGCGGCTGGCCGGCCGGGCGACCGCCCGAACCGCCGGCGGCGGCCATCCGCGGCTTCACCGCACCGCCCGACATCAGATAGCCGTGGAGGTCGTTGGTGAAGGCCGCGAGGTCCTCCATGATCGACTTGTTGCGACGCACCAGCCAGTTGTAGGCAAGCACCGCCGGAACGGCGACGACGAGGCCGAGCGCGGTCATGATCAGTGCCTCGCCGACCGGGCCGGCGACGGCGTCGATCGACGCCTGGCCCGACGCGCCGATCCTGATCAGCGCGCGGTAGATGCCGACGACGGTGCCGAACAGGCCGATGAACGGAGCGGTCGAACCGACCGTGGCGAGGAACGCCAGGCCTTCGCCGAGCCGCGCGCCGATCGCGCCCTGGCTGCGGGCGAGGCTGTTCGCCATCCAGTCATGCTGGTCGATCGGGTCGGTCAGCTTGCCGTGCTGGTCCTGGGCGAGGAGCGCGTCGTCGACGATCGCGCGATAGGCGCTGCGCGCCTCGAGCTTGGTCGCCGCCTCGCGCAGGTTGGGCGCGTTCCAGAAGCTGGCGCGAACCTTGCGGCCCTGCGCGATGATCTTCTGCTGCTGCATCAGCTTGGTGAACAGGATGTAGAAGGAGAAGACCGACATCAGCACGAGGATGGCGAAGACCGAGATCGCGATGATGCCCCCCTGCTTAAGCGCCGGGATCAGGCCATAGGGATTTGCGCTTGGGGCTGGAGCGGCTGCTGCTGCTGCTTGCATAACTGTGCTTTCCTTTTTTGAAACTGTCTAAAGGTTGGTTGCTATTCTTCGGCGAGCCGCCACGTAATCGGTGGCGTGTTATAGGTGTCGGTGGTCGGGTTGCCGCTGCTGTCGCGCGCCGGCGTGAACTTGGCGCGGCGACGCAGGATGTTGCAGGTCGCCGAGTCGAGCGCCCCGTTGCCGGTCGAGCGGGTCAGGTTGCAGCCCATGACGCGGCCGTCGGGGCCGATCGTCAGCTGGGCTTGGGCGGTGCCCTCGGCGCCGGCCGCCTGGGCGGACGACGGATAATCGGAGTCGCTGAACAGGGTCCGGACGTCACCCTTCGCGCGCGCCGGCTCAACCTTGCGCGGCGGCGGCGGCGGCGGCGGCGGTGCGGGAGCGACCGGCGGGATGTAAGGCGGCGGGGACACCTGCTCGACGACCTGGATCGGCGGCGGCGCGGTGTTGATCCGCACCAGCGGCGGCGGGGTCATCGGCGGCGGCGGCACCTTCGGCATGTCCTTCGGCGGCGGCGGCGGCTCTTCGGGTGGCGGCGGTTCCTCCTCGACGTCGAAGGTCTTGAGGTCCTGGATGGATTTCTTGATCACATTGTAGGCCAGGCCGGTGACGATCGCGTAGCCCAGAGCGAATTGGAGCATAACGACCAGGATGATCGAGAGCGTCCGGTTGCCGCTGAGCTCCTTCTTTTGGGCGTATGACATTAAGCCGCAATTCTCCTCAACGCACCGTGCAATAAACCACGGCCAGGCAGGGCGTTGGCACGCGCGCCCAACCTGCTGGGTGAAAGTCGCTGATGTTTCAACATATCATCGGCAACAAGCGCGCTTCCTTATCTCCGGCTCAAAGGCCGTGCAACGGATTTTGTTCCACATCCGGAAGGCGTGAAACCCGGCCTTCTCACGGTTGGTCTTCAAACCGCAGGCCAGGCCCCCGAAAAGGAAGCGATTTCGACACCGACTCCAGCTGCGTCCGGATACACGTCGGGCTTCGACGTCCGCACCCGCAAATGCTTGACTCCGCGGGCGGCGGCGATCCGCTCGAACACCGCATGGGCCAGCGTCTCCTGGAGATTGTAGCGCCGGGCCGACGCCAGCTCCTCGACCTCGGCGCGCAGGAAGTCGTAGTTCCAGGCGCGCTGCGGGTCGTCGTCGGGCGGGGGCGTGAGGTCGTCGAGCCAGATCTCGACCGTGACCAGCAAACGCTGCGGCGCGCCGATCTCGAACTCGTGGAATCCGATGTCGGCCTCGACGGCGAGCGATTCGAGCAGGATCCGGGCCGAGCGCACCTTGAGCGCGTCGGGCACGAGGCCGGTCAGCTTCGGCTCGCTCATGATTCCCCCAGGAACTGCACGTCGCGTTCGAGGCCGAGGAAGCGGTGGCCGGAATCGATCACGAGCAGCTGGCCGGTGACGCAGCGCGCCCCGACCAGGTAGCGGATCGCCTCGATCACGTCGCCCGGCTCGACCCCGCGGCCCAGCGGATTGCGGCAATGCATCGCCCGGTAATTCTCCTCGCTCTGCCCGCTCGAGCGCAGCATCAGCGCCGGGGCGATGCCATTCACCCGGATTCCGCGCGACGCAAGCGCGCGCGCGGCGAGCTCGGTCAATTGCGCCAGCGCCGCCTTCGACAAAGTGTAGCTTAGATAATCGGGATTGGGCGCCGCGAGCTTGGCATCGAGCAGGTTGACGACCAACGCGTCGCCGCCGGCATGAACCCGCGCGAACCGGTCGGTCAGCAGCGCCGGGGCGCGGACATTGACCGCCATGTGCGCGCCGAGCTCGGCCCCGTCGAACTCGCCGAAGCCGTCCCACGCGAACCGCGCGGCGTTGTTGACGAGCAGGGCAACCGGGGCGAGCCCATCCGCGGCCGCAAAGATGCGCTCGGCGCAGTCGCTCTCGGCGAGGTCGGCAACGGCCTTGACGGCGCCCTCGGGCACCTCGTCCGAATCATGATGAACGTGCGCGACCACGCTCCAGCCCTCGGCGAGCAACGCCTGCGCGATCTCCCGCCCGACCCGCTTGCCGGCACCGGTGACGATCGCGGTTCGCTCTCCCGTCATTGCGAGCCACGGAGTGGCGAAGCAATCCGGTCGGCGCAAGGCTGGATTGCTTCCCCTTGCCTTCGCAAGGGTCGCAATGACAGGGGGAGCAATGCCCGAGACCCGCCCGCCGATCGAACTGCAGGGAATCAGCCTCGCCGAGCTGCAGCGGCTGATCAACCAGCGGCGCCTGCCGCCGGTCGACCGCTGGCAGCCCGAGCGCTGCGGCCACTCGGGGATGCGCATCGCCCGCGACGGCACCTGGTTCCATGACGGCGCGCCGATCGGTCGGCCGGCGATGGTGCGCCTGTTTTCGACCGTCCTGCGGCGTGAGCCGGACGGCCGGCACGTGCTCGTGACGCCGGTCGAGAAGCTTGAGATCGAGGTCGAAGCCACCGCCTTCCGGGCGGTCGAGCTGACCAGTGAAGGGGCCGGGCGCGAGCGGCGAATCGGCTTTCGCCTCGACAGCGGCGACGCGCTGATCCTCGGCCCCCGCCACCCGCTCAAGCTGGTCGAGACCGGGTCCGGCCCCTCGCCCCGTCTGGCCGTCCGCCACGGCCTCGAGGCCGAACTGGCGCGACCGGTCTATTACGAGCTGGCCGAGCTCGCTCTGGCGGAGGGCAATGACCCGCCGGGCCTGTGGAGCGACGGCGCCTTCTTCGCGCTGGAACCGGCCGAATGACGCTCGCCGCGCGCCTCCGCGACTCTCTCGCGACGAGTCGGGACGCCGAGTTGCTGGCCGGCGACATGATCGAGCATGATCCCGCCGCCGGCACGCCCGCCGCGGTGCTGATCGCGATCACCGACCGGCCCGACCCGGGCGTGATCCTGACCGTCCGCCGCGACACCCTGCGGACCCATGCCGGGCAGGTCGCATTCCCCGGCGGGCGCATCGATCCCGGCGAGGATGCCGTCCGCGCGGCGTTGCGCGAAGCCCATGAAGAAATCCTGCTCGATCCGGCGGCGGTCGAGGTGATCTGCGAGATCGAGCCCTATCGGACGGTCACCCACTATCGCGTAACTCCGGTGGTCGGAGTGATTCCGCCGGATCTGCCGCTCGAGCCCCACGAGCAGGAGGTGGCCGATTGGTTCGAGACTCCGCTGCGCCATCTGCTCGATCCGTCCAACCAGGTCTGCCGCAGCGCCCTGTTCCAGGGCCGCGAGCGCCACTATTACGAGATCGATTGGGACGGCCGAAGGATCTGGGGGGCGACCGCTGCGATGATCGTCAATCTGTCGCGCAGGCTGCAATGGCGGTGAAGCTCGACGCCCAACGGTGGTGGGACCAGCCGGGCATCCGCGATCTGCTGACCGTGCTCGGTGCAAAGGACGGCCTGATTCGCTTCGTCGGCGGAACCGTTCGCGACGAACTGCTCGGGATTCCGCACGCCGACATCGATCTTGCGACGCGGCTCGCTCCGGCGGCGGTCATGGAGCGACTGTCGACGACCAGGATCAAGGCGGTGCCGACCGGCATCGACCATGGCACGATCACCGCCGTCAGCCGGGGCCAGGTCGCGGAGATCACGACCCTGCGCCGCGACGTTGCGACCGACGGCCGCCGCGCGGTCGTCGCGTTCACCGAGGACTGGAAGGAGGACGCCGCGCGGCGCGACTTCACCATCAACGCCCTCTTCGCCGATCCGGTTACCGGCGAGATCTTCGATTATTTCGATGGTCTCGATGATCTCGAAAGGCGCCACATCCGCTTCATCGGCAACCCGCTCGAGCGGATCGCCGAGGATCATTTGCGGATCTTGCGCTTTTTCCGCTTCCACGCCCGCTTCGGCTCGGGCGAGCTCGACCCGCCCGCGCTCGCGGCCTGCACCGCCCGGGCCAACGACCTCATGGCCCTGTCGCGCGAGCGGATCGCCGACGAGCTGCTGAAGCTGCTCGGCCTCGACGATCCCGCGGCGACGGTCGCGATCATGCTCCAGCACGCGATCCTGCGGCCGGTCCTTCCTGAAATCGAACCGGAGCGGCTGGCAGACCTCCAGGCGCTGATCGGATCCGAACGGGCCGCCGAAATCGCGCCGGACCCGCTGCGGCGCCTCGGAGCCCTACTGCCGCGCGATCCGGCGCTGGCCGAGACGATCGCCGCCAGGCTCAAGCTGTCGAACAAGGCACGCAAGCGGCTGGCCTGCGCCGCGGACGCCGACCTCGACCGGTCGGTGCAGGCGTTGGCCTATCGGGCCGGGACCGATTGCGCCGTCGACCGGCTCCTGCTCGCCGGCCGGGCCGGCGACGCGGCGGCGATCCGGTCGTGGAAGGTGCCGCGGCTGCCGATCAGCGGCGGCGCGCTGATCGCGCGGGGCGGCCTCGCCGAGGGCCCGATCGTTGCGCGCACCCTGCGCACGATCGAGGATGAATGGATCCGCGCCGGCTTCCCGTCGGGCGAGCCGTTCGAGGACATCGTCAGCCGCGCGCTTCGCTCAGCGCGCTGATCCCGTGGAGCAGCTCGGCGTAGCCCTGGGCCAGCTCCTGATGCGCGCGGCGGGCGCCGCTGTTTGCGGCGCGCTTGGCCGCCGCCCGCTCGGCGAGCTCGCGCCGGCGAAAATAATCCTCGGAATCACGGTCGAGCATCGACGGTCCTGCACTTCGCATTTGGTCCGGCTAGCACGCGACTGTGACAGTCGTACAATCGATTGATGGAGCTTGCGTGACTTAGCGGACGGCCGGCTTGATCTCGTGGAACCCCCGATATTCGATGGTCCGAGTCCCGCCCGTCATGTCGGACGGATGCCGGCGCATCGCCCCCAAAGCGCGCTGCTAACGCCGGCTCCCGCTGCCCACCCGCGACCGGGCGGGGACCAGGGTTGGAGTCAGCCTCGGCTTCGCCAGATCGGGCGCCGGCCGGGCAACCGCGCGGGCGGCGCCGCGCAGCGTCGCGTAGCGCGCAAACAACTGTTCGAAATGCGCGTCGATGGTTCGGACATTGCTGTGCAGCGCGGCGGTCATCCGCTGCTGCTCCAGGCCGCGATCGATGAGCTGGCTGATCGCGTCCGCAAGCGCCCGGCCGTTGCCTGCCCGGTACACCGCGCCGGCGCCCGGAAGCGGGTGATCGGCCGCCGCTCCGCGATCGGGAACGATCAGCGGAACGCCGCTCGCCCGCGCCTCTGCCGCGACCATGCAGAAGGTCTCGGCCTCGCAGCCGTGGACCAGCGCATCGGCGCTTGCCAGGAGCCGGGCCAGCTCGGTCCGGTCGCGCAGCGCCGGGAAGATAAGCGCATTGCCGGTACGCTCGGCGAGGAGCTCGAGCTGCGCGCGGCGGGGGCCGTCGCCGACGATCAGCAGGCCGATCCCGCGATCGAGCGCTCCAACCGCCTTGATCACCGTGTCCCAGCGCTTTTCCGCCGAGAGGCGGCCGATGCCGATCAGGAGCGTGGCGTCCGAGTCGAGCCCGAGCGACGCCAGGACGCTCGAGCGGAGCGCGCGCGAGCGCAGGTGCGGCGAGAAGGTCCCGGGCTCGACCCCCATGGCGATCGTTTCCGCCTTCGCAACGCCGCCGTGATCGAGTCGCCGGGTAAGCTCGCGGTTGGCGCAAACGACCAGGTCGAACATCGCATCGAGCCGCCGCAGATGCTGCCAGTACCAGCCGAACAGCCGGTCGATCATCGGAAAGGGGATGAGCTTGCCGAACCAGCGATAGGCGTACGCCGCGAGCGGATCGCAATGCATGACCAGCGAGCGCGTCGCCGCGCCGGGCCAGCTGCCGACCATCGCCGCGCTCGACCACGGCGAAGACGCTTCGACATGGTCCGGCTGCCAACGGTCGAGGGCGCGGTGGACGGCCGCCGCATCGGCGAAGAAGCGGTAGCGCCGATCGAGCGGAAAGACCGGGCCCGGCACGGTCGCGATCGCCGCGCCCGGTCCGCGCTGGACGACCTCCGCGCGTGCCCCGGGGGCGATGACGGTCAGTTCGTGGCCCAGCCGCGCCGCCGCCTTGAGTTTCGCTTCGATGTAGGTCCGAACCCCGCCGCCGGCGGGAGAGTAGAAGGCGCAAACGTCAACGATCCGCATTCGCCGCCGAAGCCGGGCGGCGCCGATGAACTTCAAGTGAAGCTTTGTTCATTGGCGCACGCCGCGGCGCCGAGGCAAAGTCGGCCGATGCGACGGCTCCTGGCCTCGATCCACGACGTCTCGCCGCGGTTCGAGAACGAGGTCGACCGGCTCCTCGAACTGGTGACGCCCCACGTCGGGCAACGGATCGCGCTGCTGGTCGTGCCGAACCATTGGGGCGACGCCCCGATCGGCGCGGGTTCGCGTTTCGCGCGCCGCCTCCGGGACTGGGCGGACTCGGGCTTCGAGATCTTCCTCCACGGCTATTACCATCGCGACGGCGCGCGCCACGCCGGGCCGGCCGACCGGATGCGCGCCCACTGGCTGACCGCCGGCGAGGGCGAGTTCCTCGGCCTGGCCCAAGCCGAGGCGCGGACCCGCATCGAGCGCGGCCGGACGCTGGTCGAATCGATCACCGGGCGGCCGATCGCCGGCTTCATCGCCCCGGCGTGGCTCTACGGCGAGGGCGCCTTGCAGGCGTTGCGCGAGTGCGCCGTCCCGCTCGCCGAGGACCATCTCCGAGTCTGGTCGCCCGCAACCGGCCGCCTGCTCTCGCGATCGCCGGTCATCACCTGGGCAAGCCGGACCCCGGCCCGGCTCCGCGCCTCGCTGCTCGCGGCGGCGCTGCTCCGGACGCTGCCGATGCGCGACTTGAGGATCGGGGTGCACCCCGGCGACTGCTGCTCGGAGCGACTGCTCGAGAGCATACAAACGACGTTTCGAATCGCTGCGCGGAGCCGCCGGCCGTCGGCCTATTCGGATCTCGCCGGCTAGAAGCGGAAGGTGAAGGAAACGGCCGGCTTGCGCGTCCGTGTCGAGCGGCCGTCGACCCGCCACTCGGGGCCCAGCTTCGGTCGCGACACGGTGATCATGCTGAAGCCGATCCGGGCGCCCGGCGAAACTTCGGCTTCGGCGAGGAAGCCGGTACTCGGCGGGTCGACCCGGTTCAGGCTCGGCTCTTGGATCAGGCGAAAATCGATGGATCCCGCGTGGTGCGCGGGCGCCGGTTCGCGGGTATCGAGAACAAGCTTCGATTGGGCGTTCACCGCCGTCGCCGCCAGCAGCGGCCACAAGCCGACCATGATGAGCCAGCGCTGCACGCTCGACTCCACTCCCTATGCAGGGAGTCAACGGGTAGCGGCTGATCGCGGTTCCGACTGTTGCTTGTGACCCCAAACGCCGGCTCAGCGGCGGCGCGATTGCCAATATTCGAGCGCGTCCGTCGCCTCGAGCGGGCGGGCGAAATAATAGCCCTGGCCGGACGCGCAGCCGAGCGTCGCAAGAGTCGTCGCAAGCTCGACCGTTTCGATGCCCTCGGCAGTGGTCGACATGCCGAGCGCCTCGGCGAGGCTCAGCACGGCGCGGACGATCGCCACCGCGTCGGGATCAACCATCATTCCCGAAACGAAGCTCTTGTCGATCTTGAGGACGTCGATCGGCAGGCGCTGGAGATAGGCCAGGCTCGAGTAACCGGTGCCAAAATCGTCCATCGCGACGGTCGCGTCGAGCGCCTTCAGGGCGTCGAACACCCGGGTCGCACGCGCCGGGTCCTGGACGATCGAGCTTTCGGTCAGTTCGAGCGTCAGCCGGTCGCCGGTCAGCCCGCTCGACTTCAGGGCGCTCGCAACGACGGCTGCAATGTCGTCGCGAGCGACCTGAATCGCGGACAGGTTGACGCCGACGTAGATCGGCAATTTCTCGCCGCTCTGCTTGTCCCAGTCGGCCAGGGTCTGCGCCGCCGTGTCCATCGCCCAGCGTCCGAGCTGCAGGATCAGCCCGCTCTCCTCGGCAACCGGGATGAACTCATTGGGGCTGATGTCGCCGCGGTCCTCGTGATTCCAGCGGGCGAGCGCCTCGAACCCGGCGACCTCGCCCGACTTCAAGTTGATCAGCGGCTGGTAGAACAGCTTCAGCTGGTCCTTATCGAGCGCGCGGCGGAGCTCGGTCTCGATCGAGAAGCGGCGCCGGGCCTCGGTCGCCTGCTTCGGCTCATAGACTTGCGGGCAGCCGGCGAGCTTCGCCTGCTTGACCGCGAACTGGGCGTTGCGGAACAGTTCTTCGGGGTCCTGGGCCGCGTGCATCAGCGCGACTCCGATCGCGCACTCGACCCGGATCTCGAGGTCGGACAGCTTGAACGGGGTGGTCATCACCTGCTGGATCCGCTCGGCCGCCTTGAGCGCGTCCTCGACCCCGCGGCGCAGCGAGACCAGCACCCCGAACTCGTTGCCGCCGGTGCGGGCGAGGATGTCGCCGGCGCGGAGCGCAAGGATCAGCCGGCGGGCGAAGGTGATCAGCAATTCGTCGCCGGCGAGGCTGCCCATCGATTCGTTGATCCGGCTGAACCGCAGCATGTCGACCACCAGCACCGCATGCTCGAGGTCGCGCGCGACCTTGTCGCCGGCGTTCTCGATCGCTTCGGAGAAGGCGAGCCGGTTGGGCAGGCCGGTGAGGCTGTCGCGCAGCATCTCCGCGCGGAGCGTGCGCTCGGCCTGGACCTCGACGGTCCGGTCGACCACGCTCAACAGGCAGCGGGCGGTCTTCCCCTTGGGCCTCGGCAACGGTGCCAGCTTGACCCGGAAGAAGCGCGACGAAACCCCCTCGCCGTCCTTGAAGTCGAGCTCGCCAGCGGTGTCGGTGCCGTCGAAGAAGCGGTGGATCAGCTCGCCGATCGGGCCGTCCTTGAGGCAGTCGGCCTCGTTCCAATCGGCCGCGGTGCAGGTCGATTGGCGAACGGTTTCGAAGAACCGGCTGTTGTGCGCGGTGACCTTGAGCTTCTTGGAGTCGCGCTCGACGATCGCCGCAGCGATCGGCAGGGCATCGAGCAAGCCGCTGTCGTCCGCAGCCGCAAGGTGCGGTTTCGCGCTCGGGTTGTCCCCCCGCCGGTGCCTCTCGGCCGCCGGCAGGCGGTGTGCTGCAGCCTGCATCCGGCCGCTATGAGCGGCGATCAGTTAATTCCGAGTATCTTTCCCTCTGTGCCGGATTGTTAACCGGGGCTGCTCAATCGAACCGGTTGGTCCGCGGGAAGCCGATCGGCGGCATGCGTCCGGCGGCGCCGCGGGCCGCGCGCCAGGCGGCGAGGTCGGTCTCGGTGCGCGTGCGGCCGCTCTCGCCGCCGAGCTGCCAGCTGATCCCCTCCGCCAGCCGGAACGCGATCGCGTCCGACAGGCCGCCGTCGCGATAGCGCTGCAGGGTGACGCCCTGGCCGCGCGCCAGCTCGGGCAGCTCGGAGAGCGCGAACACCACCATCTTGCGGTTCTCGCCGACCACCGCGACCATGTCCGCGCCGTCCGGAACGGCGCGCACCACCGCCACCTTCGCGCCCGGCCGGACGTTGACCAGCTGCTTGCCCTTGCGGGTCTCGGCGAGGGTCGCCTCGCCGCTCGCGACGAAGCCCTTGCCGTCGGACGAGGCGACCAGCAGCTTGGTCTCCGGCCGGGCCACCAGCAGCTCGACGATGTCGACCTCGGCGTCGAGGTCGATGAACAACCGCACCGGCTCGCCGAACCCGCGCGCGCTCGGCAATTTGTCCCCGGCCAGCGTATAGACCCGGCCGTTCGAGGCGAACAACGCGAGCTTGTCGGTGGTCTGGGCGTGGAACTGGACGAACGGCCCGTCGCCCTCGCGCCATTTGAGGTCCTTGACCTCGTCGAGCGCGACATGGCCCTTCATCGCCCGGATCCAGCCGCGCTGCGACAGGATCACGGTGATCGGCTCCTTCTCGATCATCGCCGACCAGTCGATCTCGCGGGCCGGAGCAGCTTCCGCGAAGTCGGTGCGCCGCTCGTCAGCGAATTTGTCCCGGACCTTGCGCAAATCGCCCTTGAGGCGCTTCCATTGCAGGTCCTCGTCGAGGATCAGCGCGGCAAGCTCGGCGCGCTCGGCGGCCAAAGCCTCGCGCTCGCGCCCGATCTCCGCTTCCTCGAGCCTGCGCAGCGAGCGCAGGCGCATGTTGAGGATCGCCTCGGCCTGGCGGTCGCTCAAGCCGAACTCGGCCATCATTACCGGCTTGGGCTCGTCCTCGGTGCGGATGATGGCGATCACCCGGTCGAGGTTGAGGAAGGCGATGAGGAAGCCGTCGAGCAGCTCGAGACGGTCGTCGATCTTCTCGATCCGCACCTCGGAGCGCCGGACCAGCACTTCTTTCTGGAAGCGCAGCCAGGCGAGCAGCGCTTCCTTGAGGCTCATCACCCCCGGCGTGCGGGTCTCGTCGAGCACGTTGAGGTTGAGCGGGAAGCGGATTTCGAGGTCGGTCAGCCGGAACAGGCTCTCGAGCAGCAAGTCGGGGTCGACGGTGCGCGCCCGCGGCTCGAGGATCAGCCGCACCTGATCGTCGCTCTCGTCCTTGACGTCGGCGAGGATCGGCAGCTTCTTCTCGGCGATCAGCTCGGCGATCTGCTCGATCAGCTTGGCCTTCTGGACTCCGTACGGGATTTCGCTGACCAGCAAGTGCCAGCCGCCGCCTTTCTCCCGCTCGACCGCGACCCTGGCGCGCAGCCGGAACGAGCCGCGCCCGCTGACATAGGCGCGGAGGATCGTGTCCTTATCGTCGACCAGGATCCCGCCGGTCGGGAAGTCCGGCCCCTTGACGATCTCGACCAGCTCGCGGTCGTCGAGGCGCTTACGCTCGATCAGCTTGATCGCCGCCTCGATCAGCTCGCCGACATTGTGCGGCGGGATCGAGGTGGCCATGCCGACCGCGATCCCGCTCGCGCCGTTGGCGAGCAGGTTCGGGAACAGCCCGGGAAACACCTCGGGCTCCTCTTCCTCGCCATTGTAGGTCGGCTTGAAGTCGACCGTGCCCTCGTCGAGCCCGGCCATCAGCTGGATCGCAACCGCGGTCAGCCGCGCCTCGGTGTAGCGGTAGGCGGCGGCATTATCGCCGTCGATGTTGCCGAAATTGCCCTGGCCGTCGACCAGCGGGTAGCGCAGCGCGAAATCCTGGGCGAGGCGGACCATCGCGTCATAGACCGACTGGTCGCCGTGCGGGTGATATTTGCCGATCACGTCGCCGACCACCCGCGCCGATTTCTTGTAGGCGCCGGCCGGGTCGAGCCGCAGCAGCCGCATCGCCCACAGCAAGCGGCGGTGGACCGGCTTCAGCCCGTCGCGGACGTCGGGCAGCGAGCGCGCCGTGATCGTCGACAGGGCGTAGACGAGATAGCGCTCGGACAGGGCCGCATCGAACGGCGTGTCGATCGTGGTCGAGGGAAGGTCGTCGGGTTGCATGGCCTTCGATAGCAACCCGCCCGGCGCTGCGTCAGCCCAAAATCGTCGGCCCTACGCGACCTGGCGGGGTTCCGGCTCCGCCCCCGACTGCAATCGCTCCATCAGCGCGCGTTCCTCGACGTGGGCGCGGTCCATCGCGGCGGCGAGCCATTCGCGGAAGCGCTTGATCTTGGGGATCAGCCGGCGCTCGCTCGGATAGACCAGCCAGTAGGACCAGCCGCGCCGCGAAATTTTCTCCGGCCAGGGGACGATCAGCCGGCCCTGGTCGATGTCGTTGACCCACAGGAACGGGCTCATCAGCGCGAAGCCCTGCCCGCCCATCGCCGCGTGACCCTCGTTGGCCTGGTTGTCGAGGCGCAGGCCGCCGCGCGGCTGCGGCCGGCCCTCGGTTTCGACCTCGGCGTCCTTGAACCATTGCTCCCACCAGCTGTCCTGCGGGCTGATCAGCGGCAGGTGGAGCAGGTCGGTTGGCTGGAAATCGTCCCCGAACTGCTTGCGCGCCTCCGACATGCAGCAGGGCGAGGCCATCGGGGTGAAGTCGACGTCGAACAATTTATGCTTTTCGAGCCCGTCCCAGTCGCCGCGGCCGGCGCGG